>Ga0210025_1001667_pt1 | contig 23384 bp, 23 predicted proteins | sample CryGeyme20150102_FD_183989 | JGI IMG/M metagenome (GOLD analysis project Ga0210025, IMG submission 183989) | Groundwater microbial communities from Crystal Geyser aquifers in Utah, USA - Crystal Geyser metaG 2015-0102 (SPAdes) (version 2) | ecosystem: Environmental > Aquatic > Deep subsurface >... | reverse complement strand
ATTTAGATAAAAATTAGTTCAGAAAAGCAGAAAAGTTATTTTTTTATAATCAATTTAATTTTAGAGCATGTCAAATAGCGCAAAAAAAGGCGATTTAGTTCAAGTACATTATGTAGGTAAATTCGAAGACGGAAATGTTTTTGATTCTTCAAGAGATAGAAAAGAGCCTATTGAGTTTCAAGTAGGAGCAGGACAAATGATAAAAGGTTTTGATGCAGCAGTAGAAGGAATGGCACTTAGCGAGTCAAAAACAATCACTTTAGCACCAACTGAAGCGTATGGAGAATCAAATCCAGAAAATATTGTTTCTTTTCCTAAGGATAAATTACCACCAGAAATGAACCCCAAAGCAGGTGATCAACTTGCTCTTCAAGGACAAAACGGTGAGCAAATTCCTGTTGTAGTTATCGAAGCTAACGAAGAAGGTATTGTTTTAGATGCAAATCATCCAATGGCTGGAAAAACTTTAGTTTTTGAATTAGAACTTGTTGGAATTAATCCTTCAAAAGTAGAAGGTGGAACTCTTTCTGATTGGTAGAAACTAATTGAAGTAAAATAAACAAAAAATGCTATTCCTATTTATTATAATAAGAATAGCATTTTTTATAAAAAAAGTAATTTATTTTCTTCTAAAATCTAACTTCTGAATTCTGAATTTATTTTATTCTCCACTTCCACTCGGCAAAACTGTTCCAAACAGAACCAAAGCCTCTGAAGAATTAGAAGCATTAGAAATAACCGTAATTACTTTTCGTTGTTGCCCTGCTTTGTGAGCCGAATTAAAACGAACAATTACTTTTCCTTCTTCGTTTGGTGCAATCGGTTCTTTTGTCCATTCTGGGGCAGTACAACCACAAGTAGTTCGGATGTCTTGCAGCATTAATGGATAATTTCCCGTATTTTTGAATGTAAAGACATACTCAACTATTTTGCCTTCTTCAATTTCGCCGAAGTCATATTCACGATTTGTAAAAGTGAGTTGCGCTTGTCTGTCGTCAGCTTTTTTGGTAAAAGTAGTTGTTTCCTTTTTTGTTTCAGTAACCACTTGAGCTTGAAGAGCTTGGCTAGATACAAAAGTAAAAGCTCCCAAAAGTGATGCAAGAAATATATTTTTCATAATTTTTGATATAATTTTACTGTGATTTAATTTTTTTGAATGTTAGGAAGAGTTTGTGTTTAAAACCTTATTCTCTCAAAATTTGTTTCTAATTTTAAAGTTAGTTTTTAAAGCGCATAAGGTTTTTTAATTATTATCCAATATCACATATAAGTCAATTATTTTGCCATAAATATAAAGTTAATTTTATAAATATAACCATAAGCAAACCATTATTTCAATTCTCATTTAATTTAATTTTTCATGAAAACTACCTTATCTTATTCCATCTTATCTATTTTTTATTTAGCAATTCTTTTTTCTACTATTTTTTTACTCACATCTTGTGAGCTAAATAATGAACGAGTAGGAGGTTTTCCCCCAGAAGGACAAATCTGGGCAGAAATAGAAAATTTGGAATATACTTTTCCAGAACCTAGTGGAACAATTCCCTCTCTTCTAAATACCTATTCAGTAAGTGTCAAGTCACTTTCTATTTATCGTACAACAAATTTTAATTCCACAAGAACAGGTAATTTTCGTGTTTTACTTACTAGCTTTGATTTTGATGATACAACACCTAGAAATCTAGATAATCTAAATGTACGTCTTGAGTTTTCACAAGGTAATTTGGCTTATATCGGAACAGGAGATGACATTCAATTTGAGATTCTGAGTATAGAAAATGATGTTATTAAAGCAAATTTTAGTGGTACTTTAAAAAATAGAGATAATCCAAATCAACAAATCCGAGTTCGAAATGGAGCTTTACATATCAGAATAAGAAGAGAATAAGACACTAAAAGCTCAATCACATCTAAGAATAATTTTATTTATTGACTCAAAAAGTAATTAGAATACAGTTTATTTTATTAAAAATCAATACTTTATCTCTTCAAAAAAGAAATAGAGTATTGTTTTTTTTTGCTTTTAATCAAATAATATTTTGTAAATTTGTGCCTTCTCAGAATAAGCTAAGAAAAATTAATTAAAAATTAATGTTTTAGTTTAGGAAGCTAGAAAACAAAAATTGTTTAGGAATAGGTCGGATTGTGTTTTTGTTGGTGTCGCTACACTAAAACACCAACAAAGGCTGTGTTATTTTTCCATAGAATTGGGTTTGCAAACCCAATTCTATGGAAAAATGCTTATTCTTAAACAACTTCATAGTAAGGTCTAAAACCCCTACTCCCCTACTCACTAATATTATTTTTTACTAAAATCCAATTATATGGACTTTAAACGTAATTTTCTATCCTTTTTTTGTGCTTCACTCATTTTTACTTGTGCTGCTTTCACAAACGCTTCTCACTCAAACCTTTCAAAAGAAAATAAAAAAACGAAAAAGAAAGCGCATACCCTTATTATCTCTCCAACTGCACTAAATTCTACATCTTCAAACTTTAGTACAACTTCATCTTTAAACTGCGTTCAAACTCCTTTAGACTTTTTACCTACTTTTCATTTTTCAGCAGTAAAAGATACGCTCACAGAAACCACTTCTGATAATTTAATCGTTCAAGAAGATGACCAAACAACTATTTTGGCGCTGCTTGATGAAGAAGCTAACGAAAAAACAAACGAAAATGATATTGAATTAGATGCAGAAGAAATTGAAACTATTGATTTTTCTACTCCTAATAATCTACTTATTACCCCTCAGCTATTAGAAAAGATAGCTCTTAGAGAAAACTTTGTAAATTCATTAGTTGATATTGCTATTGCTCAAGAAGGAGTACCTTACGTACATGGAGGAAAATCGCCAAAAGGTTTTGATTGTTCTGGTTTTGTATCGTATGTATATAGCCAATTTAATATCAATCTTCCTGCTTCTTCTAGCTCGTATGACTACGTAGGAAAAAAAGTAAAATTAGAAGATATTCAAGTAGGAGACATACTTTGCTTTACAGGTAGAAATTCACACTCTGGACGCACAGGACATGTTGGAATCGTTGTGGAAAGTAACCCTAACGAACCTATAAAATTCATTCATGCAGCCTCAGGAAGTAGAAGACAAATTACTTACAGTACGATGGAAAGTAGTTATTACAAACCTCGTTTTCGTTCTGCTCGTAGAATTTCTGCTCCAATTTTGGAAGAAATTTTAGAAAATGAACCTATTGAAAGTGCTGAATAAGAAATTTTATTAAGATATTATTTTACAATAAAAAAACGGATTCAAAATATTTTGAATTCGTTTTTTATTGACTGTTTTTCTAGCTTTATCTACCTTTTACATCCAATACTTTCGTAAATTTCTTTAGTATTTTGAGTGTTCCGAAGATTAATAAACTTACTCCAAAAATAACATACCACTCATTAGGAAGTCCGTACATAAATGTTTTGAAATAAAAACGAATACCAATAAAAACAGTAAAAATAAGCATTAAGGCAAAAAATCCATTGTACTCACGTTTCAAAACATTTTTAGCAGAAAATTCTAAATTTGCACCATCAAAACTAGAAAAACGAGGAATAAATGGAGGAACAGTTGAAGCCCAATCTAAATATTGCTGACCAAATTTGTTACGCAAAAAATATTCTTCTGCATACATAATACGCTCATAATACAACCAATACGCCAAAACAAAACACGTAATAAACCAAAAATTAGCCGTTAGCATTGCCACACCAAGCCACATCAAAAAATTTCCTACATAAAGTGGGTGTCTAACTGCCGAATAAATTCCACTTGTATTGAGCGTTTCGGCTACTTGCTTTTTTGTATTTCTGCCAGAAGTTCCTTTTGGCGTATGCCCAACAGTATACGCTCGCACAAACTGCCCCAAAAGTCCGACAGCCAAACAAACATATTCGTAATACGGAAACCACTTTGGAAACCCTTGATTTTGAGCTTGCCACGCATAAAGTCCTAACGCTACAAAAACAAAAGGAATTGGAAGTGTTCCTCTATGTTTGAATAAAAAATTACCTTCTTTGTCTAATTCTTCAATTAATGCCATTTTTTAAGGAGTTGGATGATGTGTTAATAATGTTGAGGGAATAATACTCTTAATTTTTTAGTGCTGCAAAGGTAAGGTATTTTATTTAGCTCATAAAGTTTAAGAGCCGTTTATACTAATTTTGTATTATTATTTTTCAAAAATTCAATTTCTTTTTTTACATCAATTTTAAATTCATTTTCTATTTTTTCTAAATCAGTAATTAATTTTTGAATAAAATCTTGATGATTTTTTCGCTTCGGAAAAAACGGCTTATGAGCTAAAGAGGAAGCTATTTTTTGCCATTTTTTTAAGAATAACTGTGTTTTATCATCAAAATAACCTTCTGAAAATTTCTGCCAAATGTATTCTATCGCTTGATTATTTGGGTGTAACAAATCAGTTTCATAAAAACGATAATCACGCAAATCATCTAAAACGAGTTCATAAGAAGGGAAATAAACACAGTTTTCAAATTTTTCTGTTTTATTTTGACAAATAAAATGCGCCAAAACTCTCAAAATAGATTTACTGACACTATTTTCTACCAAACCTTCCTTCAAATGACGAACAGGACTGACAGTAATAATAATCTGTTTTTCTTTCTTTCCGAAGGAATTTAATTTATTTATAAAATCTTCAAATTTCGTTTTTGCAGTTTCTAAATCAATCAGTTTTTTATTGAATAAATTTTTATTCTGTTTATGACAATTCGAAATCGGTATTTTAGTATTTTCATCATTCTTTTCTATCAATTCATACATAAAAGCTGTTCCGAAAGTCAGAATAATTGTATCTGCTTTTTCTAAAAACTCAAAAGTTTGTTTTGCTTTTTCTTTGATAATTTGCTTTAATTCTTCTTTATCTTGACTAGCAATTTTTGAATGTAAATGATAATTATACCACACTTCATCGTGTTGAATGTAAAATTTCTCTAAATTCTTTTCTAAAACTTCTCCTTTTTTATTTTGATTTTTTTCTAGCATAATCCATTCTAAAAGCTGAATTACAGAAAGAGGATTGAAAATTACGCCAAATGGATTAATTAGCGTTTCAAATTTATTTTCAAGGAGTTTTTGTCCAATATTTTCTGAAAAACAAGAACCCATCAAAACTATCTTATTTGATACATTTATTTTTTTTTGTAATGGAATTGGATTGAGCTGAGTTCTGAATTTCATAATGTAGGCGACAGTTTTCAACTGTCGTAGATATAAATTTGTTAAAACGACAGTTGAAAACTGTCGGCTACTGTTTGATTTTAGAATTTAGTTTACCTTATTTTGTGGTTAAAAGTATCACAGACTTCGTAGTCTGTGCAAAAACTGAACGCAGACTAAAGTCTGCGCTACATAATTACAAAACTATGAAATATTTAATTGTTGGACTTGGAAATATTGGTTCAGAATACAAAAATACACGACATAATGTGGGTTTTATGGCTGTCGATAAAATAGCAGAATCAAAAGGCGTAACTTTTGAAACCAAACGCTATGCAGATATTGCTTCTTTCAAGCATAAAGGTAGAGCAATTCATTTGATAAAACCTTCTACATTTATGAATTTGAGTGGAAAAGCTGTTCGTCATTGGCTTACCGAACTCAAAATAGAAATTGAAAATTGTTTGGTTATTGTCGATGATTTGGCATTGCCGTTAGAAACTCTTCGAATGCGAAAAAAAGGTTCAGATGCAGGACACAACGGACTAAAAAACATTCAAGATTTACTACAAACTCAAAATTATCCTCGTTTGCGTGTCGGAATTGGAGATAATTTTTCTAAGGGAAAACAAATTGATTTTGTGTTGGGAGAATTTGATAAAAATGAATCGGCTGCACTTCCTTTAATTTTGGATAAAATAGAAGAAATGACACTTTCTTTTTGTACTATTGGGATTGATAGAACGATGAGTCAGTATAATTCTTAATTGAGTTGCAAATAAAAAAAATGGTTCAAACAATACTGCTTGAACCGTTTTTTATGACAGACACTTGGAAAGTAGCTGCTACATTTAAGCTACTTTCAAAGTACGCATCACTTCTGATTTTGTAAATTGGTCTTGAGCATATTCTTTTGTCAAAACTAATTCTTTCATGTTTGGATTAGAAGGAACTTCATACATCGCTTCCAAAACAATCGCCTCACAAATAGAACGCAACCCTCTTGCTCCCAAACCAGATTCCATAGCTTTATCAACAATATAATCTAGTGCTTCATCTTCAAAAGTCAAATCTACATTTTCCATTTTGAAGAGTTTTTGATATTGCTTTGTAATGGCATTTCTAGGTTCTGTCAAAATATTTCTCAATGCTTCTTTATCCAATGGATTGAGGTGCGTAATGACAGGCATACGTCCGATAAGCTCAGGAATAAGTCCGAAAGAACGCAAATCTTGTGCGTTGATGTATTGCAACATATTACGCTCATCAATATTTCGTGTTCGTTCTGCATTACTTTCAAAACCCAAAGACTTCGTATTCAAACGTCTAGCGATTTTTTTGTCAATGCCATCAAAAGCTCCTCCACAGATAAATAAAATATTTTCTGTATTTACGGCAATCATTTTTTGGTCTGGGTGCTTACGTCCTCCTTGTGGTGGAACATTTACAACACTTCCTTCCAAAAGTTTTAAAAGTGCTTGTTGAACACCTTCTCCACTTACATCACGAGTAATAGACGGATTATCCGATTTGCGAGCAATTTTATCAATTTCATCAATAAAAACAATTCCACGTTCGGCAGCATACACATCATAATCAGCAGCTTGTAAAAGACGAGTAAGAATTGTTTCTACATCTTCGCCTACATAACCAGCTTCTGTAATAACAGTCGCATCGGCAATACAAAACGGAACTTGTAAGGCTCTAGCAAGAGTTTTGGCAAGTAGCGTTTTTCCTGTTCCAGTCTTACCAACCATCAAAATATTTGATTTTTCGATAACTACTCCATCGTCAATATCTGAATAAATGCCTTGAGCTTGTCCAGAACGCATCAATCTTTTATAGTGATTATAAACAGCTACGGAAAGAATCTTTTTAGCTTTTTCTTGTCCGATAACATATTCATCTAAAAGTTTTCGCATTTCCATGGGTTTAATCAAATTCAATTTGACTTTCCCTTTTTTGCGTGCTAATTCTTCTTGTTGCCAAATTTGTTGTGCCTGTTCGATACATTGATTACAGATTGTTACGCCACCAGGTCCATCAACCATAAGCTGACGAGAACGAGCCGAACCTCCACAAAAATTACATGATTTTTCTTTAGCCATAGTAGTATTCTTGTCTTTATTTCTTATTAGTTTCTATATTACTACAAATATCGTATTTTTTTTGATAACTTTTACATGTTGCTCGTGAGGACACAAGCAACGGTGAAGTTTACCTTTTTACAAATAAACCTACCATTGTTCGTGTCCTCACGAGCGATATAAAACAAAAAAAGTTATTTCCTAAGTGATTTGATATGTGTAAGAACGGCATCAATTTGTTTATCATTCAATACTTTTTCGTAGGGAAGCATATTACCTTTTCCCTTTTTGATTCTCCTTTTAGCTTCTTCATCAGAAAGTGTACTTATTTGAAGATTTTTTGCGCCTGAAAGTCCTGCTGCTCCGTCTGCACCATGACAATTTTCACAATATTGAGTATATAATTGTTTGCCATAAACGCTTGTTTCGGCTTCATTATACACCATATCTTGATTTTGAGGCTTTAAAGACTGTTTTTTCTTTACTTCTGCTAGTCCATAAGCTGCAAAAAGCAATACCACAGAAAGAATAGCCAACACTTTATTTTTCTTCTTAAAACCAATAACAGCCAAAGGAATAGAAGCAAAAACGGCTACAATTTTAATTAAAAATAGCATTTTAAAAGGCTCTGCAAGACTTGTCCACATGACAATTCCTGTAACTAAAAAGAGAACACTCAAAACAACTTCAAAAATTCGTGCAGGTTTACTGGCTCTCATCTTATCTAGTTTTTCTTCACTAAAAAGCAAAAGAGCCAATTTAATGACATAGACAATCAAGAAAAGAAGGACAACTAATTTGTGCGTGTGCAACATTCCTGTATATGCACCTGAAGGGATAGCGTTTAGCATTTGGGTTGGGGTTTATTATTTTTCAAAAAACAGGGTTAAAACCCTGTTCAATTAATAGAAATTTGCCCATAACTAAAGTTATGGGTTTTGTTTGGTCAAAAAACGAATAAAACCCACGAATTTATTCGTGGGAAACTTTACTAATTCCAAACTAAACAGCCACATCATTCTGACGTAAAGCCTCATTCAAAGAAGTTTTCAAGTCTGTATTTTCGCTTCTCTGTCCGATAATCAAAGCACAAGGAACATTATATTTCCCAGCAGGGAATTTTTTGAGATAACTACCCGGAATTACAACCGAACGAGGAGGAACATAACCACGATAAGTAACAGCTTCTTGTTTGGTTACATCAATGATTTTTGAGCTTCCTGTAATGGTTACATTTGCACCCAAAACAGCTTCTTTTCCAACTCGTACACCTTCTACCAAAATACAACGAGAGCCAATAAAAGCACCATCTTCAATAATTACTGGAGCAGCTTGAACAGGTTCTAAAACGCCACCAATTCCGACACCACCACTCAAATGTACATGTTTTCCTATTTGAGCGCAACTTCCAACGGTGGCCCAAGTATCCACCATTGTTCCACTATCGACATACGCACCAATATTTACATACGAAGGCATCATCACAACATCTTTATTAAGAAAAGCTCCGTATCTAGCAATCGCATGAGGAACAACACGAACCCCAAGGTCTGCATAATTTTTCTTCAATGGAATTTTGTCATGAAACTCAAACGGAGGACATTCGATAGTTTCCATTTTGCGAAGAGGAAAATACAGAATAACAGCTTTTTTTATCCATTCATGAACTGTCCATTCTGATATAGCTTGTCCATCGTGGAAATCTGTTGATTCGGTATTGGGATTCAAATTTGGTTCTGCTACTCTCAAAACTCCTTTATCTAAATCTTCAATCGTTTGAAAGACAGCTTCTTGTACGACTGTGTTTTGTAATAAAGTACGGTCTTGCCAAGCTGCTTCTATTAATTTTATGCGCTCGTTCATGACTTTTATGGGAAATGTTATTTTTTTTAGCGATTTATTTTAATTTCTATTCTTAACAGATAGTTGTAACATTTGTTTTTGATGCTATTTTTTGATTCTGCTAATTTAACAAATGTACAAAGCAATAAAAAAACAGACAATTTTTTGTGTTGTCTGTTTTGGTTTTTTATGTTTTTCTAGTCGTTGGTGAGGACACCAACAACGGCAAGATTTTTCAATTTACTATTTTCACAAATACATAAAAAATAAGTCTTTTACCTACAAATTAAAAATATCAAAAACCAAGGAAAAAAAAGGAAATAAAATTCCCAAAAACAGAAAAAATATTGCAACCTGTTAATAAACTGACAGCCAGTAATTTAAATTCGTAATTATTCCTACGAAAAAATATCATTCTCAAATAACTTCAAAATAAAAAAAGCAACCTTTTTAAAGTTGCTTTTATGAAAATTGCTTTTCTTTTATAGTTTATATAATTAGGGAGCTAACCTTTTTGAAACTCTACAAATATTAGCCGAACCACTTCTTTCGTATTGTATTTCGTCCATTATTTTTTTGACTAGAATAAGTCCGATTCCTCCACTTCTTTTCTCTGCAATAATTTCTTGCATATCTGGTTCTTTGTAAGAGAGCAAATCAAAACTTGGTGCGCTTTCGTCTTTTATCTCAAATACAAACTGATTATCCTTTCTGCTTACACTTACTTCTATATCTTCCTTAGGATTACACTTATGGGAATGAATAATCAGGTTGGCACAAAGTTCATCTACTGCCAAAACCATCAGATTTATATCTATTGGCGAAATTGCATGCTGTTTGAGTGCACCTTCCACAAAGTTACGAACTCTGCTAAGGTTGTTTTTCAAACAAGAAATTCGAATGCTATGAATCATTTATTATTTATTTGGCTGGTGAGTAATAGCTAATCACTTAGCTTTTTACTTCGCTCTATTTTTTGCTTCATCTTTTGTTTTTGTAATTGGAATAATTTCATCTAAACCTAAGATTCTAAAAACTTTTAGTACTTTGTCATTCATTCCATACAACACCAAACTAATATTTCTAGCTTCACATTCTTGCAAATGAGAAGTAAAAACACCAATTCCTGGCGATGAAATGTAATCTAGTTTATTGCAATCTACCAAAATTGGATTACGATTTTCTCCAATGGCTTTGGCAAGCACTTTGTCCAGTTTGATAGAAGAAGAGGCATCTAAATCTCCATCAATGCTGATAATATAATTTTTTTCCTCTTCAGTAAATTTGACTTCCATTATATCTTACGAAAAATAATTGCAATAGGTTTGCTACAAGTAATAAATAATAATAAATAAGAGCAACTATGGTATAGTTAAAGCAATTTTTCTAAATTTTGCTTTAATTTGAATCAGATTATCTAATTCATTCGCTATTATTTGAATTGACAAATTTACTATTCTTACTGAGAGTTTTCAAGTTTTTTTGAAAATAAATACTAAAGATGCTTTTTATCAGATTATTAACAAGAATAAATCTATACTTATCTCGCTTCTTAGTATTCTTTGTCCCCCATTATTACCACTCATTTTTATTTTGAATAAATGTCTTACCATTCTCATCAATTAAATTTGGATTCTCATTCTCATATTATTGGAAGAACTGACCCAATTACTGGCGATACAATAAAAGAACATGATAAAGTTGTATTTTGTTTGGCCTGTCAGTCTTGCTTTTTAGAGGAAAGTTGGAATTATATGAATAACAGACATTGTCAGCAAACCGACACCTTATTTTTTGCGCCTTATATTCCCTCCAAACTTGTAGCAAAAAGAAAAAAAGACCAAAATTCAGAGCCTTTAGTAAGCAAAAACACAATAAGTATTCTTTTGATTTTATTTTTTTATGGAATATATGGTAGCTCAATCTATCTTTTACTAGAAGATTTACTTCTCTTTAGAGATAGAATTTTGTTCTCTGTTATGATTGGAGCTTTTCCTGCTGTTCTTTCTGTAATGGGTCTTACAAGTGAAAAATTTACAACCTTTCTAGGAATAACAAAACCAAAAAAAACAGATATTCATATTCTTGAGGAAGGTTTCCAGCTAGATGATATTCTTTTCGCTTGGTCTGAAATAGAAAAAATAGAGTATAGAAGAACAATAAAAGAAAGAAATAATCTTTCTTCTCCACAAATTAAAATCTTTCTTCAAAATGGAAATACTATTCAAGAGAAATTTGAAACTAAAAATTCAGAACATCAAAAATCTTTTTTACTCGCCTTAGCGTGGGCTTCTGAACATACAAAAGTAGAATTTTATACCCAAAGTCAGCAAGAATATGCACTTTTGGTAAGCGTAGAAAAAAATTATGAAAACATGAAGTTAAGAAGTAAAAATAGGGAATAGGAATTAGGGAATAGGAATTAGGGAATAGGGAATAGGGAATAGGGAATAGGAAATAGGAAATAGGAAATAGGAAATAGGAAATAGGAAATAGGAAATAGGAAAAATTCTTCCTTACAATCAAATGTTTTGAATTTTATTGAAACTTCTCTGTGTCTTCCATGAATACAAAAAAGTAATTCGTAATTTAATATTTTTATTTGGAATTAATCTAAATAAATTTTACTTTTGTAAGACATTATAAATTCCTTTACCTCAACTCTTTATCATAGAATCATGCAAACTACATTTCCTGCATTTCCTTCGATTATTGGTTCTCAGACAAATTCTTTTTCTACTAACGTGAATGTTGAAGACGAATCATTTTGTCAGTCGTTTAGCTGTTGTAAAAAAGATAAATGTTGTAAAAAGTATAAGAAAAAAGGAACACATTGCAAAAAATGTCCGAAAATATAGAATTAGTGATTAGTGATTAGTGATTAGTGAGAATTACTTTTTGAAATAATTGTTTTAAATAAAGTCAGTACCGAAGGTCAGAACAACACAATTAAAATATTTTTAATTTTTAATTCGTAATTGTTCGTAAAGTATTGGTATTTTACAGATAGAAAGTTTAAATTTGCATAATAAGTCAAAAGTATTTATTTTTAGTGGAAAATAGAATTGTGCCTTATAATTGTGCTATAATTATGCTTTGAGAGCAATTCACAAAACTATTTTTTTATCTACGAGTTATGTTAGCAATGAGTTACATTTTATACGTTTTATAAGTCAGACTATTATTTCAAAACTCAATTTTTATATTCAAATTATTCATTAAATAAGGAGGTTACAATCGCAAAAACATATAGAAGAGGTGGCAGACGACCTATCAGAAGAGAGGAAGACCCTCATCGTATAAATCGTCGTATCAGAGCAAAAGAAATTCGTATCGTAGGCGACGATGTCGAAAATGGCATTTATTCTACTGCCGATGCTTTAGAAATCGCTCAAAAACTGGGGCTTGATTTAGTAGAAATAGCACCCAACGGTACACCACCTGTTTGTAAAATTATCGATTATTCGAAATTTAAGTACGAACAGAAAAAGAAACAGAAAGAACTTAAAGCCAATGCTCATAAAGTAGTGGTAAAAGAAATTCGTTTTGGCCCTAATACCAACGAACACGATCTAGACTTCAAAACAAAACACGCTCAGAAGTTCCTTGAAGAAGGAAATAAAGTAAAAGCCTATGTTCAGTTTGCAGGACGAACGATTGTCTTTAAAGATAGAGGAAGAGAAATCTTAGACCGTTTCGCAGAAGCAGTCGAAGAATACGGAAAACCAGAGGGATACCCAAAAATGGAAGGAAAACGTATGATTATTATGTTTACTCCAAAAACAATTCCTACTAAGAAGAAGTCTGCAAAAGATGATTCTTCTAAAGATGAAAAATCAAAATCTAACAAATCTTCAAAAGATTCTAAAGATTCTAAAGATGAATCTGAAAAAGCTGCTAAAGACGAAAAAACTCCTACAGCTAAAAAACCTTCTCCTAAAAAAGCAAAAAGCAAGGAAGAAGAATAAATAGGAATTGATATAATTGACATTTTATATTTTTATATACAAGGAAGGAAGGTAGCTAAATTAATTTTTAGCTACCTTTTTTTATGGTGTCTGTCCAAAATACATCTAAAAAACATGGAAATAATTTAGAAAGTAATCTAAAAAATGCTACCTTTGTAGGCTCAAATGGAGTACGCTGTATAGAATGAATTAGATTTATGTAATTGTCAAGGATTATTTTATCTTTTTGATTTTGTATAAGTCGCTCAATTTGATTTAAGTTGCTTTTTTTAATTCAATAAAACAGTGCAATTATGCCTAAGATGAAAACCAACTCAGGCGCAAAAAAACGTTTCAAACTTACTGGTACAGGTAAAATAAAGCGCAAACACGCATTTATGAACCACATTCTTACCAAGAAGTCGCACAAACGTAAAAAGCGTCTTGCTCAATTTGCTATCGTTCATTCAACTGACGAAAAGCGTATCAAAAAATTGCTTATCAATATGAAATAATAATAAATCGCAATTACAACCTGCTAAAGCAGCGAAGCTAATTAAAAACTACGAATTACGAGCTTTATGTTCTGATAATCAGTAGCTTATAATTTTCAAATTGTTAATTTATTTAATTTCTATTTCTAAGCAAATCGTTTTTTCATTTTTCTTTAAGTAGACCTAACTAACTAAAGAATAGAAAAACATCGCATGCAGCAACCTGTATGCAAACTTTTTAATTTTAGGTTTCTTTTACCAGAGAATAGGCTCTTGAAATATAGATGCAAGTATAAAAAGTTTTTATCTTTTGTCGCCTCCTCTCAAAAATTGTTATAATTATGCCTCGTTCGGTAAACCATGTCGCTTCACGAGCTCGTCGTAAGCGAGTAATGCAACACGCCAAAGGATTCTTTGGTCGTCGTAAAAATGTTTGGACAGTAGCAAAAAATGCTGTCGAAAAGAGTTTTGAATATGCCTATGTTGGTCGTAAACTCAAAAAACGTGATTTCCGTAGTATCTGGATTCAACGTATCAATGCAGGTGCACGTCAGCACGGAATGTCTTACTCTCAATTTATGGGCAAAATTCACAAAGCAGGAATTACATTAAACCGTAAAGTTCTTGCTGATTTGGCTATGAACCACCCTGAAGCATTTAAGTCCATTGTAGAAAAAGTAAAATAGATACTATCTGTTTTCTAAAGCTATAATTTCTTATATAAGTTTTAAAAATCCTCTTTTCTATGATTTAGTTCTAGCAAAAGAGGATTTTTTTGTAATATGTATCAAAAAAATAGTTTCAAATTCATAAAATTATAGCAAAATTATTTTTAGTTCTAAAGAGTTTTTTTATCTTTCGTACTTGCTTTAATTTTTATACAACATTCTCAATACATTTTTTAATACCCTAATTTTACTGGTTATAATTACAGGTTGCTTATTTTGATTTATTCTATTTTTTAGTTTTTCAAATTCGTAACTCGTACTTTTTAATTCGTAATTGACTCAACCAACTAAGTGGAAATCGTTTTAACTATTTCAAACTACTTTTCAGACTTTTTCTCAAACCTAGATTGGGCGCAAATCAAGGTCTTGTTGGTGTATCTATCTATTCCTATTTCAAGTGGTATTATCGGCTGGGCTACTAACTGGATGGCTCTCTTAATGACTTTTTACCCTCTTGAATATATAGGAATTAAGCCTTTTGGTTGGCAGGGAATTATTCCATCCAAAGCTCAAAAAATGGCTACCAAATCAGTAGAAATGCTCACTTCGAAACTCTTACGCATTGAAGAACGTTTTGAGCAGCTTGATCCTACCATTGTGGCAAGACAATTACAACCCGAGTTAGAAACATTAAGCGTCAAGATTATTAACGAAGCTATGGAGGCACAAGCAGGTGTAATTTGGAAAAATACGCCTATTCCTATCAAAAAACAGATTTATCAACGTGCAAAAGATGAAATTCCGAATGCCGTAGTAGATATTATGAGCGAAGTAAACGGACAAATTGATGGGCTTTTAGACCTCAAACGTATTGCGATTGAAGCTCTCATGGAAGACAAACAACTTGTCAATGAAATATTTTTGCGCTGTGGTGATAAAGAATTTAAGTTTATAGAAGTATCTGGTTTTTGGTTTGGTGGACTTTTTGGTTTGGCACAAATGGTTCTTTCTTATAATTTTCCTTCTGGTTCGTGGTATATTTTACCAGGTTGTGGTCTGATAGTAGGTTACTTGACAAATGTTTTGGCACTAAAACTCATTTTCGAACCTTTAGAACCTATCAATATTTTGGGAATTTATAAATTCCATGGATTATTTTTAAAAAGGCAAAAAGAAGTAGCTAGAGAATATGCAAAAGTAATCACAGAAAAAATATTACCTACCGAAGCCATGACAGAATATTTAGTAAGAGGGCCCGCATCGGATAGGCTTGCTGCCATTATTAATAAAGAAGTCAGTAATTTGGTGGATGATGTGGTGGAAGATATGGCTGGGGCATCTCGTCCTATTTTTACGCTTGTGGCAGGAAAGCGAATGGATATTGCCAAAAATATTCTTATGTTTCATTTTATGAGAGAACTTCCTATTGTAGTCAAACAAACAGAAGAATATGCAGAAAAGGCTCTTAATTTGGAAAACACGCTTGCCGAACGAATGGGTAATCTTTCTTATAGAGAGTTTGAACAATTTTTGCGCCCTGTTTTTCAAGAAGATGAATGGATTTTGATTTTAGTAGGTGCAGTTTTAGGAATGTTTGCAGGAATATTACAATTCGTAGTAATGTGGTATTTTGGTTTAGCTTAAAATCATTCAACAAAGTACATAAATTACGCTAGTAATTATTTACTAAAATCCTCTTTTTTGCTTGTTTTTAAGGAAATACTCCGTTAAAATAAAATTAACACAAAAAAAACGCATTTTTTTTGTTCTAATTGCAACCTTTTTGCTGTTTTTTGGGTCATGATAAGAAAGGGAATTTAATATAACTTTACTTAGTTTAGAATTTGAAATCTTTAACTAACACATACTTTTTTTCGCTTTGATTATTATCCACTCATTTACCTCAAAATTGTATTATCATGAAAGCCCACAGTATTCCATTTATCTTGATGATTATCTTGATGCTTGGAGCAGGAATTACAGCCTGTCAAAAAATTAGTCCAAAAGAAAAAACTCCTCAAGGAAGTCTATTCGTTCGTACTGCAACTATTCAGATTTTTGATGAAAATAATTCAGAACAAAAAGACAAATTGTGTGGCTATAAAGTAGCTTTTTTATTAAAAGATGGAACATATATTCTTCCCACTAACTTAAATACTTTTTTGAAAAAACCTTCTCATAATCAAATTATAAATATTACCTATCGTTCGGAAGATAGCAAAATTACAGATTGTACAGAAGCAAAAAGTGTTTATTTGAGTCACGTAGATATTCCTTCCCTTTCAGATTTAGATTGAAATCTATTCCAAAAAATATTCATAAAAAAAGCCTAGAATGATAAAAAATTATTCTAGGCTTTCTTTGTTTCTATCTTTAGAAAAATATATCACATAAAAAAATCACTTCCTTATTTTCAAAAGAAGTGATTCAGATTAGTCTTTTTTACTTTGCAGAAAAAATTATTTTTAATTATTTATTACTTCAATCGCCATAATTTTGATAGGATTCTTTTCGCCTACATACGCCATACAAATAACTGCGTCGTCATAACGCTTATCTTTTTGAGCATATTGAAAATAAACTTTCAAATTCATTTTATCTTTTATTTCTATTTTTTCTATCTCAGCCTTTGCATTTTCATCTAAAGAATAAGGCTGTAAATAGACCTCTGAGCCATCATTAAACCAAAGATTATCCCAAAGACCTGTTCCACAAATTACTTGCTCTACGGTTATTTCAGCTACATTGATAACTTCAGATTCTATAACTTCACAAGTAGGAGGCTCAGCACACCATTCTTCACCTTCACATTGAAAAGCCGAAAAGGCAAGTAAAACGCCTAAAGCAAAGACATAAAAAGGAAAGCTGATAGAAAAGGCTCTTTTAGCAGAACCGATAATTTCTTGTTTTGATTTTAAATTGAATTTTGACATAATTTGTAAAAGTTAAATTGTAATAGAATTTTTTGAGTAATTTTTTCTTGTTGGAAGTGTTACTTTCTTTACGCAATTACTCTTCGATTTGTGGCAAAGATTATCTATTTTTTTTTGATTTAACTTTCTTCTCTATTACTTGTCTTTTCTCTATTACTTGTCTTCTTAATTCAAAAATCCTATAAATAAGAAAAGGCAACCACAAATGTGATTACCTTTAATTTACTCTATATCCCCTTTACAGATATAAAACTTAATCTTCCTTCTTACGGAAGAAGGAAGCCATTTGTTGCAAAAGGTTTATTTTTTAACATTTCAATTGGTAAAAATTGAAATACAAAAAACAAGAATTCGATTACAAACAAGTAGCTATCCTATTTAAAATCGTTTATTTTTATCACTATTTAGCGATAAAACATAAATCATCTTAGACTTTTGATACTTTTGATACTTTTGATACTTTTGCTTAAACTTTAGCAAAACCTTTAGAGTTACGTTTTCTTTCTCCTTCGTTCAAATAAATTTTACGGATACGAAGAGATTCAGGAGTAAGTTCTACATACTCGTCAGCTTGAATATATTCTAATGCTTCTTCTAAAGAGAATTTTACAGGAGGAGCAATTTTGTTCTTACTATCCGTACCCGAAGAACGCATGTTTGTTAATTGCTTTGTTTTTGTGATATTCACAACAAGGTCAGTACCACGAGTATGCTCACCAACAACTTGACCTTCATAAATTGCTTCATTCTGATCAACAAAGAAAATACCTTTATCTTGTAATTTGTTTATACTATAAGGAATTGCATTTCCAAGTTCCATAGAAATAAGTGAACCACTCTGACGACCTTTGATTTCTCCTTTGAAAGGCTCAAATGCTTTGAAACGGTGGTACATAATTGCCTCTCCTGCTGTTGCTGTAAGAAGTTGATTACGAAGACCAATAATTCCACGAGAAGGCATTTCAAATTTCAAGATAGTACGATCATTTTTTGGATTCATTTCCAAAAGATCTCCTTTTCTTTGCGTAACAAGTTCGATCGCTTTTCCAGAAAGATTATCAGGAATATCAATCGTTAATTCTTCAATCGGCTCACATTTTTTACCATCAATTTCTTTAATAATTACTTGAGGCTGACCTACTTGAAGCTCATATCCTTCACGACGCATCGTTTCTATCAAAACTGATAAGTGAAGAACACCACGACCAAATACATTGAATGAATCTGCTGATTCGGTTGGCTCAACACGAAGAGCAAGATTTTTTTCTAATTCTTTTTCCAAACGCTCTCTAATGTGGCGAGAAGTTACAAATTTACCTTCTTTACCATAGAAAGGAGAATTATTGATAGTAAACACCATTGACATTGTAGGCTCGTCAATAGAAATTGGAGCTAATGCTTCTGGTTCATCTCTATCTGCTACTGTATCGCCAATTTCAAAACCTTCTAACCCTACAATCGCACAAATATCTCCAGCTTGAATTTCTTCTACTTTAAGTTTTCCTAAGCCTTCAAAAACATAAAGTTCTTTGATTTTATTTTTTACAATAGTTCCATCACGTTTTACTAATGAAACTGTCTGCCCTGTAACAAGTTTTCCACGAACCAAACGACCAACGGCAATACGACCGATGTACGTAGAATAATCTAATGAAGTGATTTGAAGTTGAGTAGTTCCTTCTTCAATTTCTGGAGCAGGAATCGTTTCGATAATAGCATCCAAAAGTGGAACAATACTATCTGTTGGTTGTTCCCAATCTGTACTCATCCAATTATTTTTGGCAGAACCAAAGATAGTAGGGAAATCTAATTGGTCTTCTGATGCACCTAAAGAGAACATCAAATCAAATACTTGATCTTGAACTTCGTTTGGCTTACAGTTTAGTTTATCTACTTTATTTACAACTACAATAGGTTTCAAACCTAAGTTGATTGCTTTTTGAAGTACAAAACGAGTTTGAGGCATAGCACCTTCAAAGGCATCTACTAATAAAAGTACACCATCAGCCATGTTTAGAACACGCTCTACTTCACCACCAAAATCGGCGTGACCCGGTGTGTCAATAATATTAATTTTTGTTCCTTTGTAGTCAATAGAAACATTTTTTGCTAAGATTGTAATTCCACGTTCACGCTCAATGTCATTGTTGTCCATGATAAGTTCGCCTGGGCGTTCGTGTTCTTTAAACAAATTTCCAGTAACGAGCATTTTGTCGACAAGAGTAGTTTTGCCGTGGTCGACGTGAGCAATAATAGCGATATTTCTGATAGACTGCATAAGGTAGTAAAAACTAATGTAAAAGGCTTGAGAGTATTTTTATAATTATTTAACAAATTTTAAATCAAATTTCTGAAAAAACTAAAAATGCTTAATTCGCTATTTTTATTTATTCTATTGATTTATAGTGAGTTATGAATTGTTTTTTTTCTTAGTGGTGCAAAATTAAGTAATTTATTTGACAAAACAACAATTTTGACTATTAATAATTGATTACCAATCTGATTTTAAAGTGTCTTTAAACAAAATTAAAAGTTTGATTTTGTTACCTTTTACTTCTTAGCTAGTTATTTTTATTTGTTTTACTTTTAATTTAATTGGTGTTTTTATGATTTTATAGCATTTTATTAGGTCAAAAAGTCATTTGACTTTTTTCAAAAAATCAGAAAAAGTATAAATACCAACGACAAAAAACAGCGAATAAATAAAGAAAAGAAGAAAACCTAAATTGAGAGATACAAAATTCATTTTCAAATCAACTTATAAACTATTTTCAAGAAATTTTGAATTATTTTCAAAAAAAATGAGTTGAGTATTTCTGACAAATAAACAAGATTTTTAGTTTTGTTAGTATTTGATAATCAATAATTTAACATTCAAAAATTATTAGAAGATAGGATTACAACTACTTTTCAGAGTAGTAGGGAATGAAAAAAGGTGATACTTTTTTAGAGAAAATTAAAATTCTATTTGCAGATATAAAAAAAAAGCGTACCTTTGCATCGCATTAAGGGAAAACAAACACACAAAAACGATTTGATAATCTCTTAAAAAGCAACTAAAATTAGGATTGTTGAAAGAACAATTTTGAAATAAATGCTCCGTTCGTCTAGCGGTTAGGACGCCAGGTTTTCATCCTGGTAGCAGGGGTTCGATTCCCCTACGGAGTACAAACTAACTAATTTAAAAGTAAGATTTTAAAAGTTAGAATTTAAAAGTTAGAATTTAAAAGTTAGAATTTTGGTGCGCATCTCAAAATGTCGTTTTTAGTAAGGAAAAGGTAAGCCTTTTCCTAAACAAGCTGTTTTTATCAACAAAAAATACCTGTATAGAACGAAAAGGCAAGCCATTTCCCTACAACTATAAAATTAATAAAGCGACATCTTGAGATGCACCCAAATTTTGAGATACAGTTTTGAAATAAAATTTTATCACAAAATAAGAATTAAGTTAAAGTAGAAATTTTAGAGTGAAAAATGCTCCGTTCGTCTAGCGGTTAGGACGCCAGGTTTTCATCCTGGTAGCAGGGGTTCGATTCCCCTACGGAGTACAAAAAGCCAATTCAATATTTGAATTGGCTTTTTTTTGTGTTTTTTTTTATTTTGTTACTTATAGTCTTTGTCTTATAGTCCACAAACTACCATTTTTGTACTATGGAAATACAATCTAAAATAGGAAATCGTATAAAAGAACTTAGAGAAGTAAAAAGCATCTCTCAAAAGAATTTGGCGTATGATTCTGATTTAGATAGAAGTTATATCGCAAGTGTAGAAAGTGGTAAAAGGAATATTTCTATCAAGAATATTGAAAAAATTGCTATTGCACTAGGTGTTTCTTTAAAAATTTTCTTTGAAAATGAATTATTTGAATAAAAATATACTTTTAGTGTGATAGAAATAGAACGGCCAGTTTTAAACTTCAAGAATTTAATAGAAAATGCAATTCTAAAAGGAGGAAATAAAGCAAAAACGGCAATAATCCGTTCTTCTTTACCTATCTTGAATGTTCATGAAGCTGTCAAAACGCAACTCATACAGAATGGGATAAATGCTAATTTAATTCATCCTCCTTTGGATAAACAAACTCCAGAATTAAAACTGGCAGGTTTTCTCAAACAAAAAGACCAAGATAAGTAGTTGGACAAAATAAAAACGACTTGAACTTATTGGTAAATGATTTTTATGATCTATATGATGAATGAAGATAAATACAAAGAAAATTGAATGAGCATAAAAAATAATAATTAGTAATTGTAATTTTGTTTATCTTGTGTTTTATCTTAAAAATCACTCGCTAATCAGTTATATGTATTATTAATTTTGTACGACTACTTAACTGACCAATAATGCTAAATAAAGAAGACGTTTGGGGAGATAAAGTAACTGAATTTTTCGATTACGCAGACGAAAAAGAACAGCTACTTTGGTCATATTTATTCGAAATAATTATTGAGGTTACACCACGAAGTTATAAAAAACAAATTTTGCCTATCCTAGAAAAAATAGGCAAAAAATCATTCCGAAAAACAGTTCATAGTTGGTTGGAACTTATCATTCTTACACCACCCAAAACAGCTTTTTATAAAGATGAATCTGGATTGGAACACGAGCGAAATTATATCTTAGAATACCCAAACGAAACGATTTTTGCTCGTCTTATTCGTGCTTTGCCTTTCGTAGCAGACCAAAACTCTATTGATTTGCTTTCCGAACTTGCAGTAGAAGCAGGAAAAAACAGACAAGCAAAAACGGATAAAATCACAGGAATTGCATCCTATAAACTTTCCGAACAGGCTATTTTTGCACTTGCAGACATAGAAATGAATGAGAAAAACGTTAGTCCAATATCTGCGCTTCTTTCTGTACAAATTCAGTTGCAATCCCTTTCTCTAAAAAAATTGATTGAAAAAAAACTTACTCAAATTGCAAAAAAACAAAAAGTAGAAGTCATTGAATTATTAGAAAATCATTTACCTGATTATGGATTAGAAAATGGTTTTTTAGAGGGAGAAATTCAGTCAAGAGTAAATCCTGAAAAAATCTATGCGTATCAGATGCAAGTCGTAGAAAATAAAGTCAAGCTAACTTGGTTTGATACAAATGGAAAAGAATTAAAAACTGTTCCTGCTGCTCTAAAAAGGGAACTTCCTCATAAAATAGAAAAGCTAAAAAACACAGCTACCGAAGCACAAAAAACACTCACATTACAAAGAGAACGTTTAGAAAAAACCTATCTCACTCAAAAAACTTTCTCCTATTCACATTGGCAAAATGCTTATGCGAATCACGGACTTTTGGGAACAGTTGTAGAAAATTTGATTTGGCAGGTAGAAAATGGTAAAGAATGGAAAACAGTTTGGTCTTCTTTTGGTCGCTTTGTTGATGCTAATAAAAACCCTATTGAAGTAAACGACAATGATTTAATTCGTGTTTTGCACCCTGTTTTGTTGGATAATGAGAAATTAGAATATTGGCAAGATTTTATAAAACAGAAAGATTTGAAACAGCCTTTTCAGCAAGTTTTTAGAAAAACATTTGAAAGAATTATAGATAAAAAAGAAGAGAATGAAATAGAAGAAAGCAGTCGTTTTGAAGGAATAATTTTAGAGCAGAAAAAGCTCCGTATGTTTGCCAAAATCCAAGGTTGGAATTATAAATGGCTCACTTATCCGAAAGTGAATCGTAGTTTTATTACTTTTCAATTTGATTATAAAATTTCTGAATCAGAAAAAACAACTAAATTAGAAGTAGAATTTTGGGTAGAAGCGCTACCAAGTCAGCCACAAAATGTAAAAACAAGTGTTGTTCGTTTGCATCAAAAAGCGCAACCACTTTCTTTTGAAATTTTGGATAAAGTTACTTTTTCAGAAATTTTTAGAGCTATTGAGAGAATTATTACTGTTTCTTCGGTAAATTTTGATAAAGAATAAGTCTTTAGGAATCAGAATTAAATTCGTGATTATTCCACATACATTATTGAGATTAGATAATCGAAGAAGTGTTTTTGATTTCTTTCATTAATTCTTCCAAACTTTCCACCTGTTTTATACCAAATCTTTGACAAACAATATCTACATTTCCTTTTCTCCAATATCCTGTCGGACAACAAACCACAACATTTTTATTCTTTGCAAAAAGCCCTAATTCCAACAAACTAATAGGAGCTTGTGAAGTAGGTACAAAATAAAAAACAATCAAATCAGCTTGTTCTAAAGCGT
>Ga0210025_1001641_pt1 | contig 23625 bp, 18 predicted proteins | sample CryGeyme20150102_FD_183989 | JGI IMG/M metagenome (GOLD analysis project Ga0210025, IMG submission 183989) | Groundwater microbial communities from Crystal Geyser aquifers in Utah, USA - Crystal Geyser metaG 2015-0102 (SPAdes) (version 2) | ecosystem: Environmental > Aquatic > Deep subsurface >... | reverse complement strand
CCACAGATGGATGATGTAAGACGTTGGACAATGCAATATTGTAATCTGATATTGTAACACGTTGATGTGGGCCCAGATCTCGTTTCCGTGCTTCCAGAAGCGGAATGGACAGACTGTTTTGGGTGTCAAAGTAGTGAATGGAAATTGTTATACCGGCAGTGACGCCAAGAAAAACGGACAGTCCCGTCAACATAACGATGGCCAAGATTAGGTAGACGAATTCTTTCCACGAAAGTCGGATATCAGGTCTGGAAACAGACGGCGACGAGCTGAACAAGTCCGAGATTGCCATCATGGTGACTGCCAAAGTATTGCATAAGCTGCTCTCCAAATCTGCGAGGAACTGGGATAAATCAAAGGTCGGAGCGTTGCAGTTGCCCTCCTCGTTACCAACATCATCGCAGATCTCGTCGAAAACATCAAGATCCTGTTCGGTGGTGCTATAGGAATCACTGCAAAACTCGTAGAGAGCGTCAGGTTGATGGTATTGTGAGATATAATTTGGAGACGTATAGCTTTGTTTGTGCATTCCCACCCCATTCTTCCTGTCACTTCCCATGATGACACCAACAGGAGGCAGCAGACAGCAGGCGGCAGTATAATAAGAGGTTTCAGCAGTTGCACTTTTCGTGTGTTTTGGCAGACTTCCAATTCAACTAGACTACTACTAGTACTATCAACGGATTTCAAATAATTACTGTTTCGTTTTTGTGGTATTTTACTATTGCTGGTGCTGCTGGTGAAGTACTGGTCTACTTGATTTACAGCATAGTAGATTAAAGTAGTACTCGAGTACCTGGTAGTACCCGCCCCGACCACCACCACCAGGCAGCAGTCTATGGTACTGCCTACTACTAGTAGTAGTAGTACTAAGTACCGCCCGCCTGGTACCTAGAGTACTCTCTACTAGCTAGTAGTAGTAGTAGTGCACTTTTCATCAGCAGTTTGTTTTTACAATTATTTTCTGTCATTTTTTTGGTCCACCAAACACTACGATACTAGGGACTGACTTGAGTTGAGTCATGTTGAAATGAGTTTAAAAATTAAAGTAGACTAGACTAGTAGACTAGTAGGAGTAGCTACTAGTAGTAGGAGTAGACCTAGTAGTCTACTCCATTTTGAAAAACAATAAATTTCTTGAAATAGATGCTATGACCTGTTACTTCGGTCAAATTTTGTCTGCTGGTCCAACTCTTCGAGAATTTTTTGACTAACTAGACTACGTAATAATATTATAATATTATAATATAATACAGTATATTTTACTATCTAGCTAGATCTCCGGAAATGTATTGAAAAGTTTCAAAACAACAGAAATTGCGGCTCATATCCGACTACAATTACTGTACTTCTTTATCCCCATACTGAATAACTGGGACTTGATGACATGCTGTGTTGAAATATTTTTTTTGAAATCTATTAAATTTGTGGTGAAGTAGTGTGTGTACTCGATTGAAATTTATATAAAATCAGAATGTTTTGTAAACTCTACAAGGACCGGAGTTCTTGCTTGGAAAAAACGTGCAATGGTACCAAATAATGCCAACGATATTATTTTAGTCAAATCACGTGAACAAAAAAAAATGTAAAATGGACTTCACTTCGCTGCTAACAAACACCCGCATTAATGCTTTCCTACGTGGTGCACACTACTTTCAGGCTGCAATAGCACATTCATCTATCTACAGTTTTACAAGTACACAAGAACGCCTACGGTTGTATTGTACTGCTGCACGGACAAAATAAAGCACGCATGTCTATTCCCCCAAGATTGATGATTGGATTCCAACGATGTTCATGGTTGCAATTTTCACACGAGCCTATTCTTCGTTTCTGATTTCTATTCCATACTCGTTCAACATAGAAAAAGGGGACATGCGTCTTCACTGCCTATGCACACTGGTAGGTCTCTGGTGCAAAGTTTTTGGTCATTTGATTGGGGATAGTTGTGCCATTGGACGAATTATTGACACTCAGAATTTGGATAGGACACAAAAGCGTCTCAGACTTGAAACCCACTTGGACGGGGAAGAAAGCATCCGTATCACCTCCTGAAATCCTGAATTCCAAACTAGCAGTACTGTTTGTGTTAGCATCAACTTGATCAAAATGCCAGCACATCATTCCGGATCGGGCATCGTGTTTGTAAACACCGTCAATACTTTCAATAGCCGGAGGGTCAGTCGTGCCGAGTGGGAGCAAAATGTTGACATCTTGCAAAACCAAGTCGGTTCGTGTGAGCTCCATTTCAATATTCACATTGATCGTGCCGTTACCTTCATCTTCTGGCCAGCAGTTGATAGAGAGCGGAGCAGCGTCTTCGTCGGCGTAAGACCAACGAAGAATTCCAACGCCACGACCAACGGGAAAGGCTTTTCCTCCTTTGAGAACCAGCTTTCCTTCCATCTCATAAGTCTTCTTGTCCACCTTTGGATGTGTGGCAACATTGAAGGCTGGTGGGATGTCTGCCTTATTGACATGCACCACAGCAAGGGCACCAACGTCAGTGTTGGCGGTCAAGGTAAGACTTCCCTTAACCTCACAAGCTTCTACGCCGCCCTCCCGATTCATGTTGGCCGTGATCTTCTCTTCCAATACCAAGGTCAAAGGCGTTGTGGGGGCAGCGACTGGTGCTACCACTGGAGCTCCCAAGCCAAATGCATCGCCCAGAGCTCCTTTGCCGCCGCCCAAAGCAAAACCGTCCTCGGCAGCCATGGCCGACATGAGATTGTCCTTCTTGGCACCTCCCATACCACCGAGTTTCATACCCGACTTGGCCAAAACCTTGGGAGCTGTTGGAACCTCGGCAACCGAATTCCCAAAGCGGCTGGGGTCGAATCCCGACGGCTGAAAGACTTCCTGCTGCTGCTGCTGCTCCTGAAAACCAGAATCAAAGCCGTCCATAAAGCCTCCACTTTGTGGCTGACCGCCTCCTCCTCCAAAACCTTGCATGCCTCCAGGTGCTCCGCCGCCGGTGCCTCCTTGAACGAAATTTTCTCGCAGCCGTGCCATTTGCTCCTTTTTGATTTGTTGTGAGCGGGCCTCCATCGCAGCCCTGGCTCCCTCCTCCTTGGATTGCTTGAGTGCATTGTGAATCTTCTCCTCATGACTGTCCATCAACAAGTTATTGCGAATATTAGTGAGACTAACATCTTCTTTGTATCCTCCAGTGGTGATAACTTCGTCAAAGGCAAAGATTAGTTCGAAGGCCTTGTCATTGATGACGGACTCCAAAAGACCACCAGCAACATCTGGAACAACCTTGGCCAACAACCGAAGGGTCCCTAAATCTTCCACAATATTGGATGTTTTGGTTGTAATCAATAGTAGATAAATTTGATTTTCCAGAGGTTGATAGACATAGCGAACAGTGTCCGTCTCGACGTAAGTGTGCTGTTTTGAGGTGTGACCGGCCAATTTGGGAAAGGCTGCCAAAAGACCCTCTACACGCAGCCGATTCATTTCCACGAATTGGCGCGATACCAAGGCTTTGCCCTGTCTCGTACAAACGGATGCAGAAAGAACAACCTGTTCGAGTAGGCAGAGTTAGTTCGATGAGATGAAAAACCAAAAAAAAAGAGTGTCAGTAGAGTTCCTTCTAGAAAATACACGTGACTGAGCCATCCCGCACCCCAAATCATTGAATGCATCCTTCACGTTAGTTCCAAGCCAAGTTTTCCCACCAAGTCAGCTAACAAGTGCTTGCACAGTATCAAGGAATAACCAACACCAAGAGTGATGGTAGCAGCTAGCACAATCCGCTAAGTGCATATGGACTGAGGCGAAAGATATTCCATCATCCAATGCAACGCTGTGACGTGCCAATGCTCTAAAGATAAATGACTTCATCCAGCAAGCAAGCACCGTCAATCCTCCGGAGGTGACAGAATAAAATCAGATAGATTCTGCCATACCGTGGTTGTTGCTTGGGAGACTATGTGGCCATTTGATTTGACTTGGACGCAAGGGTCAAGGGTCATTGGGGCAATGAGATGTGCCAATAGCCAGACGGTAGATACGCACCATTTTTTAATTCCTCAGTTAAGACAAAATATTGAGCTTTGTACTTTTCTAGCTCCTACTTTACGTATCGTATAAGAACAATGTACGGCTTAAGGATTGTCTTATAACACGTTGGTGTTTGGCTGTGTCTTGGTTGAGATAACAACAAGCAGTAAGAGGAATGCTCTCATGCGGCTTTTGGTTGCAGCAGCATCGGTGTATTCATCCAGCCTTAACATCCAAGCGACCGCTGCAAGGCATTGTGCCTGCTGAAAAAGCTGTATCTGATGGAAGGACAGACGTCCTCGGATGAAAGATCGCGATGGAATCTTTTCCATACAGAGGTTTTCAGAATGACTGAAAGTTTAGATTCCAAATTCCGTCAAAAGTGCTTAAGGAGCGGAGCTTGCTGAGGTATGATGATGTACCTGGTAGTCTACCTGGTACTACTCTACAACTAGTAGGCTAGTAGAGCTAGCTACAGTAGTACAGTAGTAGAGCGTCTCTGTCATGGCGGCAGTGAAGTGTTGGCTATTGTAGCTATTGCTACCCAAAATCAGAATCTTCCAACTAGCTATATAGTAGAATACTCTACTAGCTGTTGTCCATTCGGACAGCGCTGCCACAGAAGCAAGCCTAACACAGAAAAAGTTGGATTGTCGCAGTATGTGCATCATAGTTATTGAGTGGCTCAAATTTATCTAGGCAATTCTGCAGACCACAGCACAGCAACCTTGAGTGTCATATCATTGTGATTGAAAATAGCTACTGTGGTAGCACAATGACTGTATTCTGAAAATTTTGAAGTCAAGAAGTGCAGCACTTGCTATCCCTTGGAACAACGGCCCAAACGCCCTGTACATGACTGGTCGAGTTTTTTGGAATACCCGTAAGCCACCTGCCATCGTTAACCTAGTTTCTACCTGGATCGCTACATCTTTAAAAACGTAGGAGTATCCTCGAGCATCCCTTAGAAAAGGGCATCCCCAATTTCAAGCAAACCTCCTGCAGAAAGTAATCCGTAACTAATTTGCTAAACTGCGAGGGGCTGCCCTTGGACCGTTTTTTGTTTGTCCCATGTTTCCTTGTAACCTGCCCACTCACATCTGCTCTAATAAGCGTGTTTGATTTGCCTTACTAGTATCTTCTAATCATAATATCTCTAGTAGAACACTGTCCCTAAGCACTGTCCACGCACTAGCTAGCTAGTACTGTAGTCGCACAGAAACTACCATGAGGAAAGGGCTACTGTACTACCAGGTACTACTAGTAGAGTACTCCTGGCCTCCTCGTATTAGTAGACTACTAGTAGAGCTACTGCTAGCTAGTACTAACTACCTAGTCTAGCTACGCTAGCTAGTAGTACTCCCTACTTAAAAGAACTCCAGAAAAATCTCCTTCGCGCCATAGTTAATGGCATTGGAGCGGCCGGCTGCAAAAAATAGACATCAACACTCATTTTTTATTTTCCCCACCCTCAGAGCACCCTCAGAGCATTACTACGACAATAATATTCGATACTCCTACAATTATTAAATATTAGTCGAGCAAAATTACAAGGAATTTAGATGACAGATATTCACCTAGATACGGATGAAGATCATCCTCGGCGATTGCTTGCTTTCCCAGACGGCCAGCTGTTAGCCTACGGAGATGAATGTGGGACAATTAGTCGTGTGGATACCAAGACCGGCACAGCCAGAATTGTTCGTCAATTAGATGTCGGAGCGATCCGAGCATTGGCCTACTCTTCGGATGGAAAGCGAGTTGCTGTGGGGTTTGATAATGGTTCTACTCGTATCTATGAATATGATGAGTACGACTGCACATGCACTGGTGAGGAGAAGGAGCAACATCATCCCTTCATCCCGGCCAAATCTGTCAGTGCAGAAGACGATGTCGATGGCTTTGGGGGATCTGCCTTTATGTCACAGCCCGATCTTGAAGAAGAGGAAGAGGGAAATTACTGGGCGGGTCCTCCCATGGAATATCCTATTCGCGAATTAGCATTCTTGCCTCAATCGCACATGTTGGCCATTTCCTCTGAAGGGGGCCTGTGCGTTGTGGATGTCACCTCGGGCGACACCATGGAGAATCGGTATTTAAAGGCGCAGGCCGATGCGGAGCTCGATGGTTGTGGCATCCGTGGTGTCTCGATATCGTCAGACAGCAACACGATTTTGGCATCCCTATCTATGGAGGGACGCCTCCACGTTTGGAAAGCCGATGGTCTTGAAAATTTAGCAAGTCCTCTTAACAAAGTTCCTATGTTTCGCGACGTCAGTTGTTGTGTCCCTCATAGGGATGTCGGCGAAATGAACGGTTCGGATGCTTTGGATCGCTCTTGTCTTCCTCTCTTTGTTAAACCTAATGTCATCGCCTTGCCTGGAAAGGCACATCTCCAGTTACGACGTGTAACCCTCAACGGAGACAAGATCAATGTGGACGAAGCCAAAGATAGTGGATCGAACGCGGATCCATGCAAGGGGCATCTCGAATCCATCGTCGCCCTAGCCTCTGTTGGAGAGTGCGTTGTATCCAGTGGACGAGATGGACGGGTCATCTTGTGGAAGTTGGGAGAAGCTCAGGTAGGTCTTGCAATCGTTAGTTGGTATGTTGCTGTTGGTTGCTTTACTTAGGCAAAAATCCTCACTGTTTACCCCTCTTATCCTTAAAGGATGGTCATCCTATTGCTGAATTTGTGCAAATGTTAGAAGAAGCCCTGGAGTCTGTTCCCACCAGTCTGTACTGGAAAGATTCAAACAATACCCTTTACATGGCCTGTGCAGATGGTAAGCTTCGAACGGTGACAGTTGTCCTCGAGAAACTGCAATTGAAAGATACTTCGGTGAGATTCGCAAAGAGCAATGCAACTGCCGATATTTTAAGTGTCTTGGAGTCTGCTACCACTTCCACCAAAGATGCGAAGATTGGCAATATCCGGGACCTGCAAGCAACCACCTCGTGTAAAACCAAGGCAACAAAAGATATTGACGCTCTCCTAGACTCGGACTCGGATGATGTCGAAGACAGTAACAAGGAAAATGATCTTGTCTCTTCTCCACGCAAAACTAAGCAACCTGTTTCCACGCAAGACGATGCCATCCTGGAAGATTCGGACGATGATGGCCCAGAGACGCAGGCGCCTCCTCAACCTTATGCCACCACGACAACATCAGACATAGATAGCGACGACGATAGTTTTGCTTCCGATGAAAAGTCCCCATCGAAATCCAAGACAAACAAGGACATTACTGTAGCCGACCAAGAGACAGCAGAGAATGACTTCAACACCACTGTCGAATCGACCAGCAACTCCGTTGCGTCGGAAGACGAAGCGGAGTTTGACATTAAGGGAGCTCCGCCAGCTCCTTCGTCTGAACATCTTGTCAAGAAAGACAAAACCAATGAAATGGATTCAGACGACGAAGATACTATTTTTGATGATGTGAAGGATTTCGCCAAAGATTCGGCGGCCAAGAAATTTTCCAAGACCACTTTTATTGACGACGAGGCAGAAGATACAGATGAGGTACATGATGACGCCGATAAGGCCATAGCGGAAGAACCCGCAGAGAAAGTGGCCGCCGATGCGGGCAATACAATTTCAAATGATGCCCACGTCTCCACGGCCGAGGTCACGCTAACAAAGATCGCCGTTGAGGCAGAAGGAAACGATGCCACCACCCCGACCCATTCAGAGAACCCTGATGACCCCGATGACAGCAATAGCTTTGTGAACTACCGAGACGACGAATCTGACGGTGGTAATAGTATGGCAGATGATGTGGCTGCATTTAACAAGAGCTACCAAGGTCAAGCTTCTGCCCGGTCGTTACCAGAACCACAGGCCGCCTTTGCACCATCGTCCACGCCTCTAGATTTGGATCGCCGCTATTTGTGCTGGAACCACATTGGGTCTGTCACCCTTTTTCAGGGAGGAGAAACTGGTCGCAGGAAAGTGGATATTAACTTTACCGACTCGGCGTTCCGCCGCCCCATCGCCTTCACAGACACTCTGGGGTTCATTTTAGGCTCAATGGGCGATGATGGTGCGATGTTTGCTACAGATTTGGCTGAAGATGATGACTTGGAGGATGATGACGATGTGATGGAGGGACTTTCTTTGTCTGCCAAAACCAAAGCAGCGCTGAAAAAGAGTCAGAAGCAGCGCATGCGCAAAAACTCTGGTCGACGTCACACTGGATCCACCATCTACTTTCATCGTTTCGAAACATTTGGAAACATCCGAGAGAAAGACTGGACTCTGACGTTGCCCGATGGCGAGCGCGTATTGGGGTGTGCCTCTGGATCGGGCTGGGCGGCAGCAATTACAAGCCGTAAATTCTTTCGCCTATTCAGCTCCGGCGGAAATCAGGGACAGATTATGTGGTTGCCAGGTGCTCCTGTCACAATTGTTGGAAGAAATAGATTCTGTGCCGCCTTTTACCATGAATCAATGCCTCTTCCGGATGGAACCCAGCGCCTCGGATACATGCTTTACGATGCTGTTGCCAACCGAATCATCACCAAGGGAAACGTTTCTTGCATCAGTGCCGGATCCTCTCTTTCCTGGGCCGGTTTCAGCAACGACTGCTCTCTCATGGCCATGGACTCGGACGGCATGCTTTCCATGTTGTACGCCACCTCCATGAATGGCAATGCGGGAGATCAAGACATGCCCGCACCAACTTCCTGGGAATGGGCTCCCTTACTAGATACAATCGGTCTTCGCAAGTCGACTGACGACAGCTTTTGGCCAGTTACTGTCTACGAAGGCAAGCTCGTTTGCGTTCCTCTCAAGGGCGGTACCCAATACCCTGAAGCTGCCAGACGTCCCGTCACATCCACCATTGGATTGAAAATGCCCCTCGCGAAAACGTAAGTGTAACCTTCTGTGTTCGCCTGCTCTTAGTGTGTGCAATGTTTACGAGTAACGCTCCGTGACTCACCCACCTACTCAATCTGCCTATGCTCGAAACAACTACTACTCGCAAATGCTCAACCCGTAGTACGGTTTTGGAAGAAGTCTCCGTGCGATCCAATATCGCTCTCGTGCAAAAGAAGGTCAATAATGACATTTCTATGGGTGATCTCATGGGACCCGACTTTGAGGAAGGAGATTATCATGAAATGTGTATTCAAGTAGACAAGGTCAGTTTGAAAATGTTTTCCAGATATGTCGAGGCCGGCAAGCTAGAACGAGCCCTAGACTTGGTAAGCCGTTTCCAGCTCGAAAAGAGCTACGACATTGCCATGCAGATGGGCGAGCAGCATCACAAGTTGCTGGACTTTATCGAAGCCGAAAAGGAGCGAAGATTCGGTGTTGTCGAAGCGGACGAAGAAAGTGCCGGCAGCGCAGACGAAGACATGTCGGACGAGGGGGGGTACTCTGACCACGAAGACAGGCTTGTTCACCGTGCCTCGCCCACTATCAATTGTGTTCCTCCCACCCAAAAAATCAGTCCGGAGACAGGAACCAAGCGATCTCTAGACGCACCATTCGGACGAAATGTCAGACCCAAAGCGGTGGCGTCCAAATAAAATCCGAAGCTAAAAATCCTCCACTCCGAGCTCTAACCCTAAAAAGATCGCTAGTGTAGAATTTGTACCAGTAGTAGGGCTTTAAAAACGAATACTGATAATAAATAATTGTGTCCTCGTCGACCAATGAGAACGCTCTGTTGCGATGGATGTTTTCACGTAATCAACACGGATTCGTCTCGCCTACTACTCTTTAGTCTAATATTAGCACTCTACTAGTAGTCGTAGCAATAGTAGGTACTTCAGCACCAGCAGCAAGTAACAAAAGTACTGATTACAAGTACTAGTAGTAGTACACCATAGTATGGTAACTGTAGTTTGCCTGTGTGTTTTCAATAAGTCACCAGTTTGTTTTGATTCATCCTTCAGCTTTCTTCTTCGTTTTCGATAATATTGTTATATTATTGTTGCCCCAGCTAGTAGTAGTGCTTTGGTAAGAAGATAATGGCAGATGTTTCACGCAGAGTTCTTGACTATGCTTGATGTCATGTTTAAGAGAATTTCATAGAGTTAGATAATGCGCATGGGAAGATGATTGGAACAGTTGGAGTGGACGAAGGCTTCAATCCGAAGGTCACTAATGAAAGTTCTTCGCCAAGTGCTCAGTCGGCAGCAGAGGCTGTTTATCCATTACAGATTCAAATTCGATTAAATTAGTCTAACCTCAAATGTTTAATTATCCCCCAACGAAGCCAGGGACAGATTTAGTCAGGTCTCTTCCTTCTTTTTACAGTTGTCATATCCATCAATCATCATGTCGGCTCCTCCTGCTGCCTCCAGCCCACCAGTTGCTGCCCCTATTGACACAGCACAACCAATTGTACCTAACCCAGCTGCAGCTGCGTTGACGCTTCCACCAGTAGCTGATCCCATAGGAGATCCTGTACCAGGAGGAGCTCCTCTTGCTGACGGAAATGATGATCCTCCAACTCATGTGGCATCCTCGGCAGTGTCGTCTGTTCCCTCCGCCTCTCGGCCTTCCAAGTCGAAGAAGAAGAGGTCTACTCCTTCTATTGCTGGATCTGGCGGTGGACTATCTGGTGGGGATGGAGGATCCATCGGTGCCCAAGGAGAGAATACGGGTCGTTGGACGGCGGAAGAACATCGTCTCTTTTTGCAGGGTCTTGAGCTCCACGGCAAGGGCTGGAAGAAGATTGCCTCTCTGATCAAGTCTCGCACTGTTGTGCAAATTCGGACCCACGCTCAAAAGTACTTTCAAAAATTGACCAAGGCCCGACAAAATGGCGAGGAAGGCGAAATTGCTATGGAAGGGAGAGGAGGTGCTGCCTCTGTGACGGCTGTCTCCCCTTCGGCCATGGCGGCGAGCAGCAAGCGACGACACCACTCGAGCGGAACCAAGCGAAAGGTCATTCAGTCGGTGGTGGCCTCGGCACAGCGACAAGGGAAGCGGTTTGGAGTGGTCGGCCCCGATGGCTCGCCTCTTCCTACGGCGGCCCCAGCCTTGGCGCACTTTGTCATGCCTGTGGGTATCTCTGAAGAAGCAACGAACGGATATGTTCCTTCTATCACGGCAGCGCAAGGAACTATTTCTGGTCCCGCGTTGGAAGATTCCTTGTACGTATTGTCACGGACACGTGCAATGAATTTTGCTTTTCCAATTTTTAAATACTTACAGGTCTTCGTCGCTTGTACCATTTACTTTTTCGCTCTTATCCCAACGCAAAAACAACGAATACAGGTTCCGCTTCCTAACCCCTGCTCCAGTGCAGTCGGAACCTCAAGTCAACGATGTCGCTCGTTCGGCGGGTGCCAATCCTATCACGTTGCCTTCCGATACCCTTTCTGGTGATCCTGAGGGCTCTCCAACTGGAGTCACAGAACTGTCGGCTTATCCATCGTGGACTGATGCCAAGGACACGCCGTCCTGGTACAGCAAGGGAGCTGATGTCGATGCCCTGCTGGACGTTGGAGATAACTTGGACTGGCTTGGCGATACTGGAGATCTTCATGAATCTTATCAGCCTGCTGCGGTCGAATATTCTGGTCCGGAGGAGGCTGACACTTCAGTGGATCAAAATTCCTCTCCAAAAAAGACGGGTCTAGAAGGCACCGAACCTTCCATTACGGACATGAGTGTCTCGGCACTTCCTGCGGTGGATGAGGACAATGTTAACTCGGTTGTTCCTCCGCTTCCATCTCTCTTTGATGGATCGACGGATGATATTGCCGAATCCATGAAGAGAACCAACGTTGCGTCGGCTAGCGGCACCAGTATTGACAAGCACAATGAAATGGACGAACACTTGCAAGTGTTCGATACTCCAATGGAGGAGCATGATTTTGTTTCCACCATTTTGGAGAATGCAACCGCCAGCAACAATGACTTACAAAACTTAAACGAGTAAGCTCTCTGTCAGAAATGACTTTGGGACTTGTGTAATTGTTGCCTGTTTTCCATGTTGCATTTATATAGTTCTCAAGAAAAACAGTAATGAATAAAAGTGGAATCACAATTCTATTACTGTACATTTTTACTTCGTACTACTTCAGTATTAGACTACTAGTCTTAGCTCTCAGTACTATTGCTCGAGGGAGGGGGGTATACTAGACTAGACTACCACTAGTACTCTGAGGATACAGGTAGGCGAGATCATGGTTGATTACGAGTAGTCTAGCTAGACTAGTACTCTAGTCTACTAGAGTAGTAGTAGTAGCTAGCTAGTATTCTAGTACTCGAGAAGCATTGTTGTTTCGAAGGATTCTCTCGCGCTGAATGCACACTTGTTCCAAATGAATCTGCCCACAATGATCTGCAAACACAAGAGCGAGAATGAAGAATAGTGCAAGTTAGTATTAATCAATCTCAACTTTCAACAATGATGCACTAAGCAACGCCAATCTATCTTCTATCGTCCGACTGACCCACCAATACAAACACGGTTATCTCGAATTATTAAGAAATAATCTTCCTACTACAGAGCATAGAGCAGACCTGACTGCGTACTCCATACACGATACACGTGCAGGCAGATGAGTCGATTCTCCATCTCCAGCAATGTTTCGACGATTGTTCATTTGGATGTGGATGCCTTTTATGTTGCCTGTGAGCGAGAGCTGCGACCAGAATTGAAAAACAGGCCACTCGTGGTTTCCCAATACAATCCCTATGGCAATCTAGTCGATACTTTGATCGAGGATCCAGCCCGAGTATTGTACGATGGCAGAAACTCTGACAAGAATTCGGGCAAAGATGTAAACGGCTCCCTCATTGCTGTTTCTTACGAAGCCCGAGCAAAAAATATCAAACGAAATGATCGAGGATTGGAGGCGATCAAGAAATGTCCCGAGGATCTCGTCATTGTGGAAGTTCCAAAAAAGCACGGAAAGGCAAATCTGACCATCTATCGCAGCGCTTCGGAGAGGGTCATGGCGGCACTGGCAGAATTCATGAAGCAGGCAGCATCCAGTATTCATCGCCAAGTGCTTGAAGCAGGGGAGAGATCCAATACTGCAAAAAAAGAAGCGAATCAATTCACGCGAGCTTTGACTGACATTAAAGTCGAAAAAGCGTCGGTGGATGAAATCTACATTGATATTTCCCTTCCAGTGCAAGTGATTGTAGGCGAATGCAGATCCAAAGGAAACTGGAAAGACTTGTACGCAATTTTAACCAGTCAAAATGGCGCGTCCACACATACAACCATTGGAGGGCTTGAGACGTCAAAGGCTGCCTTGGCTACGAACAGTCTCAGTAAAGACGATATTCGCAAAGGATCGGCGGTTCAAGTATTGGATTCGAATGATGCGGCGAGTATGGAAGATGTTGCTGCAATGGCCTGGTGGGCTAGACCTTTTCCACAGGCTTGGAGTAAAGAAGATATTTATCTAGCGGTTGGATCTTTGATTGCGCTACAAGCGCGACAGTCTATTGTACAAAAATTTGACGGTATTTATACCTTATCAGCTGGCATATCGATCAACAAAGTCATGAGCAAGTTAGCCAGTGGATTGAAGAAGCCCAACAGGCAGACGCTCATCAATCCTTGCGACGAGACGACACTGCAAAAGCTCTTTCATCCGTTGCCCATTGGACGGATTCGAGGTTTAGGAGGGAAATTTGGGGATCACGTCGAAGAAGTCCTTCAGATCAAAACCGTGGGAGAACTGTCTAAATTCCCTCTGTCGCTGTTGAAGGAGAAATTTGGGGAAAAGCAGGCGACGTTCTTGTTTCGCACAGCTCAGGGGTGTTGCGATGAAGTCGTGGCTGAGCGGACCAAATCCAAGCGCGTGGGGGCGGGAAAGACGTTTCGGGGAGTCCTTTCCTTTCGGAGCACAGATCATGACAAATTGCACAAGTGGGTTAAAAATTTAACAACGGAAGTGGTCGAGCGCACTAGCGAGGATGCCACCCGATACGCCAAGACACTGACTTGTGGGCTCCACATGGAATTCAAAGGAACTGGCAAGGACGGTCGTCGAAAAGCTTCTCAATCTGCACCCATTCCTCACCATGTCGACGTGAAAAAGTTGACTGACATTGCGTTTCGGCTTGCGAGAGAAATATCGGATGCTGCCATTGATACTACCATTGGAACAGATTCATTGATGGTGACTGCGATGGAGATTACGGCGTCCAATTTTGTGTCCATCGAACAAGGATCAAATTCAATTTTGGATGCTTTTCAACGTGGACGGAGTCCTGAGGGTCGAGAACAGGTGGGTATGCTTGAATCCACACACGAACGAGTCAAAGCTGCTAGACGAGCGCGGTCTTTCAAAAATCCAAAAGAAGCCACAGGGATTACTGCATTTCTAAAGCCTACTACTGGCCCAACAAATGATGATGCCAAGCTGACCTACCGCTGCGTTGAGGAGGAGGGTGCTCTTCCTTGTAGTTCCAAGAAGAGCATGCTTTCGGACTTCCGAAATGCCTGTCATGGTACGAACCGAGGGGTGACGGTAGATGCGACAGATGCAGTAGTAATGAGAAAACAAATCGTAACTGTTGGAGTTGATGAAAAAATGAGCGATAGCGGCGCAGGTGAATCGGCGGCCACAGTTGCTGTCGATCCCGACATGGAATATGCCAAGCAACTGCAGGCTTCCTTTGATCGAGAAAGTGCGGTTATTTCTTCCATGGAACAGCGCCGATCTTTTACAGTATCGGACAAATCTACTTCGTTGAAGGCTGGAACCAAGCGACAGAGTACTAGTAGTATCTCTTCCATTTCTACCTTTTTCAAAAAGGTCAAGCGGACCTAAAGTAGAAGTACATGATGTAATGAAAGCTCACTGTTCGACTGTTAGAGCAATCTTAATAACATCAATATAACAAGGGAGACAAGATAGCGAGCCTAGTAGCAGGATAGATCCAGTAGGTAGGAGCTTTCACCTACTCTTGTACTCATGAATATTACTATGTCACTACTTGTTGAGTTTCTGTTGTACTGCTACTAGATTAGCTAGTAGTCCCTCTAGTTCATGGTCATTGCTTGAATTTGCTACAGTAGATCAGCCAGACAAGAAGAACAACAACTCTACTAGTAGTACACGATGCCAGTCCAATTTCCGACTGAAATTTTGGATCGAGTCCCAGATGTAACTACTAACCGGTACTCAACTATGGGTATTATTATTACTCGAGTATTTTTTAAGGCCAAATTATTGCACGCGCGTAGTTTGACTGTACTGGTAGTCGAGTTGTTATTACTCCGTGATGAGTGTTACCTGGTTAAGAAGCAAGAAGAGGAAGGAGCAAACAAAATGCCCGTTGGATTCAACGATTCCATACAACAACCGAGCTCCGAGTTTCACTTCTTTGGGTTTCCACAAACTAGCCTAACAACAACCAACACCGTAAGTTTTGTCGACCTTGACATTATAAATCACCATAATTACTGTAAAGCATACTACAGCAGCTTCTAACTAACGAGTCGACAGTAGAATACAAGGAAAGAAACAGACAAAAGAAGGGGGGGGAGGACAGATTCAAGAGACAGATTCAAGAAACAGATTCACCACCACAAACAACACAAACGGCAAAACAAACGGCAACTCAGTTCACTAACGCGCATCAAAATGCCTCGGTCTTCTAAACAACGAAGAGATACCAAGATTGCTGGATCCACCACAAGCATGGATTCTTCCTTGCGTGAGCAAATGGAAGCATCTCTGCGCAACCAGATGGACGTTTCCATTGGCCATCAACAAGCAATGGATTCCTCGGACCCATCTCATTTCATCGAAGGAAGCAGCCGTCGCAGCGCTGGGAGTTTGGGCGCTGCTGCTCCCATCAATGCGTCGGGATCCAGCGACAACAACAACAACAACAACAACAACAATAATAACAACAACAATAACAACAACAACAACAACAACGGCGCTCAAATGACACGAGAGGCGCTGCTCGAACAGATTGTCAATCCCTACATTGAAGACGACTCTCCTGCGGCAGAAGCCCTCCGAGCCAATGCGCAAATTCACATCGGAAGAATGAGCAAGGTCGCTCGCAGCATCAATGCTCAAGCGCTTCGAAAGGTCGTCAAGCGTGCTTCCATGCGGGGTCAATTTGGAAAGGTCAAAGGAAAACCACCGCGTGTGCCGCCACCGTCCCAACAAATCATTGACGAAGCCGACGGCGTCAATCAGGTCATGTCAGAGATTGAAGAAGGGGAGTTGGAAGATGATTCCACGGCAGATCCTGGGGTCGACAATGATAGCAACAGGGAACGTCACTACTCGCCAACGCGTACTACGTCTCCTGACAGCATCGAGCCACAGCTTTCCGCCGAAACCCACAAGACGGAAGAACGCAGCAGCAGTGTGGGGAAACAGTCACCAGCTGCTGCGAGTGGCAATGGTGATCAACATTTCAAACCAAATGGCGACGCTTTGACAACGCCCTCATCGTCAATTAAGAAACAACGGTACTCCGAGGATCATTTGCAACATTCCTTGCAAGCCATGAAGAAACACGACGTTGATGCTCTGGCACCCGAAGAAAATCAAAAAGATATTCCACAAGAAGTTGTTGAAGGAACTATGGAAGCCGGTCGAAAAGGTATGTCGTTTTGTTTGTAATCGTCCTCCAGCGTCATGGCGTTGGTTAATTAAAGGATATCAATCCTTATCCAGTGGGCCTAATGTTTCTCCCTCCCACACCTTTTACAAAAACATACAGTCATGAAATCGGTGGACCCTCACGATATTCTCAAGCTCACGCGATGGAAGCGAAAGAAAAAACGCGACAAAAAGGAGAAGAAGGGCCGCAAGAGCTATGTGGTAGGAAAAGTCATTGATGGACAACACGAACTTTACGCGCAATCGATTGCTGTCATGTTGGGTGTGCGGACCTCGATCGCTCGTACCAATGCTGAAATTACGGCAAGTCACCACAAAAAACGGTGGTTGACCGACGATGATTTTGTACACGCAGACAAATATGAATTCCGACCTGATGGATCCGCCGGTACTCCTCCCCATCAACTTTCTCACACTTTCAAATTCAAAGATTATGCGCCAGTGGCCTTTGCCTATCTTCGACGGTTGTTTGGAGTGAACGAATTTGACTTTTTGTTGTCGGTTTGTGGAAATGCTAATTTTATTGAATTTATTTCCAACGCCAAGAGTGGTCAATTCTTTTTCTATTCAAGCGATGGTAAATACATGATCAAAACGATGACTGACGCCGAAAGTAAATTCCTCAAACGAAGTAAGTGATTTCTGCCGGGACGCTCTTGTCTTATTTTCCAAGCATACCGATATCATGAACTGACTGACACGGTTTTATTTCCCTACTTTCTTTCTGCCGAAGTCTTGCCGGATTACTTCAAGCACTGCTGCGCCAATCCAAATACAATGCTCACCAAATTCTGCGGAATGTATCGGGTCAAGCTTTACCACTTGCGGCGAAATGTAAAATTTGTCATCATGAACTCAGTGTTTTATACGGATAAACCGCTTCACACATTTTACGATCTCAAGGGATCAATCTACGGGAGAGATGCGCGCCCAGGGGATGCCGTTCTCAAGGATAACGATTTGCGTCGGGTTTTGCCCGACGGGGCTCTCGCATTACCACCAGAGACTCGAGACCGAGTCCGTCGACAATTGATCCGCGACTGCAATTTTTTGCAAAAGAATCAAATCATGGATTATTCCATGCTCGTTGGCATTCATCACGTTCCGGTGAAAGAGAAGGTCTCGGATAATCATCTTCGAACTAGCACTAGAGGTTCTGTCAAACGCCCTTCTATTCTTGGGCAGTCGCTGACGTCCGGGTATGAATCGGCGTTGACTACCTCCCTCTCGCAGATGCAAGGTTCAATGATGGGAGACTCGGCTCGTCGTTCTAGTAGTGCGGATCCAAACGACAACCTCCCCATGACTATGTTTGACGATTTTTTGGACGACGATGATGGCAGTTACCTCGAGGGTTCCGATAAGCGCCCTGCACGACCAAGCAGCAGCATGGTCATGGATAGCGAAATTGTGATGAAGAAGGCACAAACCATTGAACAAATCTACTGGCCATTCCACCGTTTACATGACATCTTTGGTCATCGCCGGATGATGCCAGGCACTTGCTTCCACTGCAATAGCGTTCCTTGTCGCTGCACGGACGACGAGGAGTTGTTGCGAGGATACAACATTCCAAAGTTTGCCGCACCACTCTCGGATCGCAAAGACGGCGGGTTTGAAATGGATACGAACAGCCTCGAGTTGCCAATGAAATACAAAAGTGCCGCGCATGGCGAGTTTGAGTATGACCGTTCCGTCTTCTACTTGGGAGTGATTGATATTTTACAAGAATACAACTCACGCAAAGTTGTGGAGACCCGCTACCGCATGCTCCAAGGAATGGATGCTCTGGAAGCTAGCTGCGTCTCTCCAAAAGATTATGCTGCGCGATTTATTAAGTTTTTTGACATGTACTCGGTCCGCCATGGAAAGTCTGCTCGAGGCGTCTTGTCTTCGTTCAAAAAGTCGACGAGAACCAGCATCCGGTCTTTCTTTCACGCCAATGGATCTGGTCGCGACAGTGCCCGTGGTAAACCATCGGGTAGAGCCTCTGCCGCTACAGACATCAGGCTTCAAAACTCTTCCTCTAGTAACAATTGAGATCGTTAGCGCTGCGAGAATTGAGGACGAGAAGAAGCTACAGTGATCGTTAGCGGCGACTGTCCAAGTATAATACACTTGTCAGTTCTTGTTGAAAAGCACGTAGGGAGGGGTAGTATGTATTTATGTAAACACGCACAAAATTCTACAAAAACGCTATTGCTTTCCTTTACTTCCTGCCTGCACTCGAATGTCCAGTAGGTCAAGGCCTAGTTCCTCCTTCATGGAGCTGATATCTTTGATAATATTCATCAAGTTATCGTGGTCCAACATTTTTTTCGAGCTGATGAAAGCATCCACCACAAATTCGCGTCGATCGTTGTGCATACGCAAAGATGTTTCGACATTTTCTAACGACAATTCCTTCTGTGATATCATTTCAGCAATTCCTGCCAACATACCGGGCTGTAACAAAGAATGATGTAAGATCAAACAGGTCTAAAGTAGACATGTGATGTCAACGTCTATAGAATGAAAGCATAATTACCTTGTCGAGACCAACACAATGAATTTTTATTCCAATGGTAGCTTTTGGGTCGGTCTTTCGTCGTGCCGTTAATTTGGTAGCGTGAATAGAGAGGTCTCCCAAGCCTGGATTGGACCCGAAGGACGCCAGCAGGCTCTCTCGTTGTCCTGGAGGCAGGCAGACATGCATTTGGATAATGAAGTCTTGACCCAATCTCGTCATTTTTGAATGTGTTACATTGCCTTCAAATCGAGCAACATGTCGAGCTAGTTTTGCAACGATTCCAGGTTTTTCTGGCCCCGCTGCTGATATATTGATGTGTTCCATGTCAGGATCCAGTTCCACTGGACTGGTATTGTATATTTCATCCAAACCTTCCTGTAACAAAACGAACGATGCTCCTGTCACAGCACCTCCAATCATATCGTCTGCGTGCTTTACGTCTCCACCTCTCATGACACTCAGAATACATGTCCATACTAGAGATGTGGCCGCCACTCCTACAATACGGAGATGCATAGGCGCAAAAAAGAAATTGACGAAGGTTGCCGGTACCCAAACCTTCCACAGTGCGAGCAAATCCTCTTTCATATTTGCTCGGTATTCTTTCATGACTCGAGGCAAATCGGGCTTGTCGTTCATGACCAATTCTTTCTGCAATATTGAAAAGGGGACGGCGTCGTTAGATACTGCGAACGAAACACAATCAATGAAGACAAATAATCAAATATCCCACGTACCGTTGCATAAAAAGCTGGGAAATACATCAGAGGATGGTGGACCGCTTGATCTAAAAATACCTGCGCCATGGTTCCAAGGATACCCTTTGTATCTTTAATTTTCTCACGGAAGGGTTTGGCCACAAACTTGGCAGTACCCGGAAAAAGTCGTCCAAAGAAAGGCACATAGATTGCATACTGGACTCCGCCCAAATAAATGAAACCAAACGAGGCAAATGCCATGTTCCTCCTCCAATCCACATTCTCCCTCCGCTCAACCACTTTTTGCACCAACAAATCCGAGAAAGACGTCTTTATCCCCGAGACAACCACGCCAAATGCGAAAGGATGCTCGGAGGGGATTGATTTAACCCGAGACCACAGCGACGCCCGTGCAAGAGCCGTCGATAGCATCTTTCAGTGTCTCTCTTGATATAAGTTACTCTACTACTTATTTCTTCCTCTGATTGCTTTTTTAGATGTTAGGAAGGATGGATATATATTTCTAAAAAAGAATTCCGTTGGCTCGAGGATTTTTGTTTGGCGCACTACGTGTTGCACTCACAGTTCACACGTGATGGAGAACGTGCCAGCACGTCTGAATGTCATTTAAAAAAAATGACTGAATCCATCGGCGTGTTGCCGTCTAGTAGTAGCAAGTAGCTACTAGTAGACCTACAGTAGATCCTATCCTCCTCCATGGAGGGTGTGGTCCAGTTGTGATCAACTCTGTCACCCTTCGGAGTGCCAATGGTTGCCTTCGGGTAACCTTGGCGCCCTGCGGGCTTCATAATTGGGATCCCCGTAAATTAGACATTCATTTTTTTTAGTAGCTAGTAGACCTAGAGGGGTACATAGTAGTAGTATCTAGTATTTCGGATTTATTGCAAGTGTACGACCTCCAAGTAAGGCAGGGAGTAGTCTAGCTACTATTGCTCGGAGTACTCTACTAGAGTGCTACTACATGACTAGTACTAGGAGTAGAATTTTCCATTCAAGAAGCAAAGTACTTGTGCCATGCTCCGAACTAGTCAAAGTGTAGCTACAGTAGTATCGACCTACTCTAACATGTCCATTCCGGAGACGCATGCGGTCATAGTACCCGATCAATTTTACAGATCTGAAAAGGTACCCAGCACAGCTGCTCTACTCTCTACACTCCTTTTCTAATTGCACCCTTTGGATTGCGGCGTGACGTAATCGTACATGTGGATCCATCCATTAAAGGCAAACTTGGTTCCCTCCTCCACGGGCAAAGCTTGATGGTAGAATCTCGAGTCCATCTTCATGGGATCAGAATCGTAAACGCTGGGCCAGAGAAGTGCTCGTCCTCTCTTTGGTTGAACGGTGATACCCAATTGAGGGAAATCAGTGCCTCCTGTGCACAAGCAAAATTGAAAAAGGCATGAGAGCCAACGAAAAAGTGCAATGGTATCACTTGCGTGGAGCTGGACGTACCTCCTTTCTCAACATCGCTCAAGTACATGAAAAAGGTCAAGATGCGTGGTCCGCACTGAAGAAATAAAAAGCAAAGAACAGCAAAAGAAAGCGCGTGAGTACTACATAACAACAAAGCAATCACACATCACACCAGCGTTCTCGAAAAGCTCACGTGACGGTCTTTCTGGTGAGGAATATAGTCATGATGCGTTTTGTAAAATTGGTTCTGTTCGTATCGAAGAATCTGAAAATCCTCACTATTTTCCGCGGGGATCTGCAAAACATCAGCAATTCGTTTGTGGATTCGCTGTGGAATTTCTTCATCACGACATCCACCATGAGACGAGCACCAGGCATTTTCTGACGTACGCCTGGAACTTTGAACAGACCCAAACGTTCCATCGGCCTTTTCAGCGCCCACATCTTCCGAACGCTTATATTCGTATTTGTGCCCTAGTTGAATCATCGCTTCGCACTCTTCGTCCGTCATGAAATCGTCGAATGTGACAACCCATGGTGGCATTGATTTATCCAAAACAAGGTCTACATCTGTAGCGGATTCTTCGCTTGGGCGAGAATGTACAGTGACGGTGTAGGGAGGCGTTTTAAGTTCTGCCATGCTCTTTTTTACCTCAGGAGTGTATTTATCGGCTGTCGTATTTCCTGGTGCGGTTGCTACAATTCTTTCAAACATCTTATTCAAATCTCCTGGCTTGAGGGCAGGTTTTGCATCCTGAAGAGGCGGGCATCGCGTGGTGATATCAATGAGATGGCATGTGTTACAAGCAGGGCCGCAGTTTGTCGCCATGTAAGCTTCGTTTTTTTCACATTCGCCTGTTGGAAAGCAACCGGTACATTGTTCGTCAGAAATAATTCGTGGTTTTCTTAAAGGTAGCCACGCTGCAGCAGTTTCCTCTGCATTACTTACCAAGAAGAGCCCAAAAGCTACAAAGTTCATGTTGATTGCGGCATTTGGCTAAAAGGTCAGCTGGCAAAGCCTCCGTCGCTTCTTGCTCCCAATAGGCCTTGGACTGTTTAATCCTTTCAAATGTTGCCACTGCTTCCGATCCAATGGCAGTTTGACGGACTCCTACGCTCTCGCTCCAATCCAAAATAAGCTGTTGTGGTCGAGTCAATTCGGAATTACCACCAGAAACAGTTGCTGTCTTCTTTTGGGAGCACGTATTACAGCTCTTGGCACAGTTGTTGTACATAAAACTGGGATTAGCCTTGCACTCGCCTTTACTTGCCCAGTATGCGCATTGTTCATTCTTATCGGAGCAGAGGTCAGATTTTTTCACGCTAGATTTTTCTCCGCAGTAGTCGCAGCTCTTACGGCAGTACACCTTCATGTCCCCGGGATTCTCCTCACACTCTCCCAGATCCTTCCAGATGGGGCATCTTGGATGCAGATCTTCACATGTATCATTAATTTTACCAATTTTCGTTTTGATAGTAGCACGGGGTTTATGAGTGCACGCGATAGGACAATGCTTTGCCATGTATTCTTTATTTCTGGAGTAGGAACAACAACAAAATAGGTCAGGTCAGACATGTGTGCAATATTCGTGAAGGTGTCATCTTGAATCCTTTTGGTTTGTCTCACCTTAAACACTCTCCCTCCTCTTGCCAAACACGACAACGCTCGTGCTTGTCACAGTTTCCCTTGGAGTCACACTCCTGGCAATTTACGGTCGACAGCGTCAATAAGATTGCCAAAAGCAACAGGCAGAGGTTTCGTGCAGTAACCATCATATTTGTCAATGCTTTGTTTTGATTGCTTCCAATAGATTTCGTTCGATGCTTTGATTACGCGCTCTAGGTGCACAGTGGAGGATGACGAGAGCAATCTAAACAGATGCGCCCTTATTTTGCCTTTGTTTGACTGCCAACACCACAACCTGAACTTGATAGTTATTGTGCAGATTCGCCTTCCTTTGTGCTTTTTTAAATAATAGCAAGATTTTTTGTTTTGCTGATAATAATAATAATAATATTCTCCTTGGTGTAATAATGATGATAATAAGCGATAGTGAGTCAAATAAAAATATTCAAACATTATATATTTTAATTTTCCCTTATTTGTTACTTTTGTTCAGAGGCATTGGATAGATAATGAGGTTTATACCGACGTCATCCTGTTGCTGATTGCAAACTAATAAGCATAACTGTAAAGCTCGAAAGAGCTGCACGAATATTTGTCACCCCTTGTGGGTACACCCTTCCTTTTCTTTTATATTTTGACAGTGAGGATAGCAGCACTACTACTAGCTAGTGCGATTAGTAGCCCTTCCTTTTCTTTTATATTTTGACAGTGATGATAGCAGCACTACTACTAGCTAGTGCGATTAGTAGCCCTTCCTTTTCTTTTAT
>Ga0210025_1001636_pt1 | contig 23667 bp, 15 predicted proteins | sample CryGeyme20150102_FD_183989 | JGI IMG/M metagenome (GOLD analysis project Ga0210025, IMG submission 183989) | Groundwater microbial communities from Crystal Geyser aquifers in Utah, USA - Crystal Geyser metaG 2015-0102 (SPAdes) (version 2) | ecosystem: Environmental > Aquatic > Deep subsurface >... | reverse complement strand
CTTTAATTTAATTCATCTAAATACAATGTAACATTAAACTATTCATTCCGAATATAAGCATAAAATATATCCCGTGATTTTTCAATATCCCGGAATTGGTGATCACTAAATCGTCAAACAAGCCCGGATATGGATATCCCGGAAAATTGGATACACAGCCCCGGGATTTTTCCATATCCCGGGAATGGTGATAACAGCTCTGTTGATTGTTGATTCGAATATTGCTTGCTTCGTCCCACCAAATAGTACAGTAGTCTACGTACTACTACTACATGTACATGGTACCTGGTACAGTAGCTAGCTAGTAGGAGTACCAGTATTTCCTCCACCGTGCACAGACGGAAGTCATCTTGAATATTCGAAAAGACTTTGGTAGTGTCGTTCGAGCCAAGGACAGACGTGCCGACGACTTTCAAGACCCAAGCATTTAAAGCATTACTTTGCTAGCTAGAGTAGCGAGCAGCTAGCATAATTAGAATGTCACACAAACAAAAGAATAAACAGAGACAATCTGCAATCTGATATATAGCCCATGGCAGTTCCGCTCGATGAAACCAGTAGTACTAGCAGCAATAACAGCGAACACAGTAGCACCGGGAGCAACAATAGTGACAACAGCAACAAGAGTAGCAGTAGTAGTACGAAGAAGAACAAGCATGCCCGCAGAATCAGTACCAACAATAATATGACCAAAAAGGACAAGCAGAAAAAGAGAAACCCGACAGCGGCCACCGTAACATCACCGCCAGATGACTACGCAGAAAGCGATGAATCATCGGGCGGATGGAGTGATGATGATGGTGACAGTGATACAGGAGAGCACGAGGACGATCCATTGTCGCCAAGGTCTTCTTCTGTCCAAGTGATTGTAGCCAACAACAACATCAACGCTAAGAGCAAGTCCCGAACATCCCGCACTGCTGCGATTGTAGCCGACCAGCCTCCAGCCTTGCGTGGCATCATCACAGATAGCACCTTAGATGGTGGTATCGACCAACACGCACTAATACAACAAATGCAAAAGAAGCGACTAGAAGCCATGAGACAGCAATTGGAAGGCCACAACAGCAACAACAACAACGACAACCACTCCGTCAACGGCTCTGCGAATCATAGCACTACCTTTTCCAATGAAAAACGAGGACTAACCGACTCTGGTAAACCACCATTACCACCAACACGCCCTGTCAGAGTCAATGTCAAGACAGACGATGCCTCGTTGTCGTCTTCTTCGTCTTCCAGTATAGGTTCGGATAAGAGTGACAGCAGTGATGAATCATCCAGTTCGAGCGAAGGCAGTTACGAATCTGATGATACGGACTCGGAAAACAATCACGACGTTGTACGACAAGCACAAAATGTAGCCAACGTTCAACAGGTGTTAAAGGTCGACAGCAGTGCTCACGATCGATGGCTAGCCTTTTTCAATAAGAAAAATCAAGTCAACGCCAGCACAACCATCATACCGACTGCTGCTGCTGCTGCTGCTGCTGCTGCTGATGGTGCTTCCGACAATAGCAACAGCACGAAAAGCAAAACCAAAACGAAAGGCAACAACAGGAGCAATACTGATCTGCCACCGGTATCACCCTCCACAAAAAAATATGACAATTTGGGTGATAGTATCAATTCCATGGAGGAGGATGGTAGTTATGGACGACGTGCCAGATCTATGGATGACAGTTCTGGACGACGTGCCAAAACTTCCAGTCCTGCTTCTTCGGCTCACAACACATCTGCCGCGGTGATGATGACACGAAAAATATCTACCGTCGCAGCTAGTACGACCGGTATTATCGACAGCAAACTGTTGGAAGAAGTGCCCAAAGAAGAAGAAGTAGAAGCGGCGGCAGCGAACAAGAAATTAAAGAAGAAGAAAGTCAAAAAAGAAAAAAAGCTTAAAAAGGAAAAAAAGAAAAAGAAGAAAGCAGCGACTGGTGCTTTTGATTGGACGACCTACTCGGCCGCTGATACTACAACTATTGCTGTACCGGATGGAACAGGAGCTGTAGCCGCTGACGTGCACACCGAAAAACCACCCAAGACGCCCAAAAAAGAGAAGAAGGAAAAGAAGAAGAAGAAGAAGAAAGTTAAGCGGACCAAATCAGCCGACGGTGATATTCCGGTCAAAATTAAGGAGAAAAAGAAAAAGGACAAGAAGAAATTGTCTAGAAGCAAGTCAGAAAATACGGGGATATGATGATGCACTTTGCTTTCTTTTTATTATTACTGTGCATCCTGTGCGGGCAGGAGAGAGAGAGAGAGATGAATACACAGCCGGATAGTTTAGTCATAGCAAAATAATTGTGGCAGCAGCAGCTTGTGTACATGGTTGCGAGTACCGTTTTATCGCAATTGAGAAAGAACGGGTCTGGGGCAGCGGGGGAATTATAATTTTGCCACAGGCTGTTCGTCATTATTTGACAGCAAGCTGTACAGTTATAAAGATAACAAACAGTAGTGTACTAGACAAATCTGTTTCTTTTCATGACATCGTATTTTCATATAAATGTTTTGGAATATGCAATTTTTGCGTAAAAAATTGTTACTTGTTTGCGGGAGGCTTATGAGCCTCATCCGGTTTACTGGTATCGGCTTTGGAAGCTGCTGCTGCTGCTGCTGCTGCTGCTGTTGCGCTTCCCATTGTCACGAATTGCATGGCTTCGTCGACACTCGGGGTGCGGATCCCTTGCTTGATAAAGAAACTTCGTATACTTTGCAAATCACGCCGCAAAAGGTCTAGAGCATCAGGGTGCTTAGAATCGACGGTTTGGCCAAAATCAATGAGCACCGCTTGGTCCATACCGTACTCTTTGCTACTGCGGAGAAGTGTTGGATCAAAAACGTGTTTCGGGACCACCAAAATGTTCGATTCGTTCAAACTTCCATGCACCAAATGAGCTCCATTATATAGTCTCCCAAGCGCGTTCATAATCTGTTTGTAAAGTGCCTTCCAGCGTTTATGACCTCTGCGAAGCTCCAGCTGCCCCAGTCGAGGCGATGGTTGACCGTCTTCACCGAGAAATTGCATAAACAAAATGTTCTGCCTTGTCATTAGAGCTCTAGGAGCAGGAACACCTGCCTTGATAGCATTTTTCAAGTTTCGATATTCCTTGACCGTCCACATTGTGAGCTGTTCAGGGCTACCGACATTTCGAGATTGCGAAGGATTCGTGTTTCCAAGACCTCGGGCACGTTTGTACATCTTCACTGCAACATCCATACCACTACTTGCGGGTCCAGCGTCGGCGTGAAAGAGCGTGGATTCGTTGCCAATGTTTACTGCGCCGTTCAAGTTGGTGATGATACCTTTTACGACGGCACGTTCTACTTGCAAGAGTGTTTCCGCATCCAATGCTTCATTCGCCATCGCTCGTTCAAATGGGTCGGCAGGGCCATTTGTTGCACTAGCTGGAATGCTCGTCATACGTAAAGAACTTCGTTGCATTGTCTTCATCAACGACCCAACCTTTTTTTTGCCCAGCTTGGCTACTGATCCAAGCATGTTGCTACCGTCTCGTCTCAGCTTTCTCTCAGCTTTCGGGCTAAGCGCCTCGTTCAAATTAGAGCTTCTATTTGAAGACTCGTGGTCCTCCTCAGAGGCGGAGCCTACTCCTCGGCGCCTGGCATGGTCTACGCCGGCAGTCTCCTGATGGGCCAAGCGATTAGAGTTATCCGATCCTGTCATCACTGCAGGCAGTGGGCTACGTGATGATAAACGGGAAGAGTGAGATTCTCCAACGTCTGAGTGCGAGTTCATGTTGTAAGAGTCTTCGCGAGGATTCCGTTCTCGTAACGGGCTCGTTGAATGGATAGCGCCAGCCTGTCTTGGCGTGAGCTGTTGCGGCGGCAAGGACGCAAAAGAATCTTCCATGAGTTGTCGATTACTCATCAGTCTTGTCAAATTTGATGGCGAAGGTACCCCAGGCAGAGAGTCATCGTTCGAAGACTCCATCAGCTGCTGCTCTTTAATAGGAACCATTTGGCTGGAACGACGCCACGTGAAGGTTTCTTCAGATTGATGTCTTCTGCTTCTCTGTTGCGGTGGTACTCTCACACCAACGTTGTAGTTTGGGGAGGTAATGATGACTTCTTCTGGTTGCAAGCTGTCGCCGTCCCTCGCGGCTCCCGCATTCCGTTGCACTTCCTGCTCCTGTAACATGTGAGCTAGAAGGATAGATTGGCGTTCATTTTCATCTTTGGCTTCTTCCAAAGCGCGATCGACGGCCGCATCCCCGGTCACGCCAATCCCTGAGAGATCCGATCCATCTCTCAGTGGTGCGTTGTGCTTGGTATCAGGGGCACTGGGAGCCCTATGGATATGGTGAAGTTGCTCCTGCGACAATGCGCTCCCAGAAACTCCAGCCTCAGATTCGCACATTCCCTCTCTCACGAAGTCACTATCAATGATGCCATTGGGTTGCATCTGAATCGACTCTAGAAGGGCGCGTTTCAAGTCGGCTTCAAATCTGTCGTCTCCCGCTTCATCGTCAATCGTTTGGATGTCTTCTCCTTCTCGCAAACAATCGACACCTTCATGAAATCCATCATGTAGATCTCCCTCGAGATCAAGTTCTGTTGGGTACAGTCTGCGGTTAACCAATCCGCCACGATCTGACCCATGGGCCGTCTCTTTCTCTTCCATGTGTACGCTCGGATTCCTAAGAACATGAGAATCAGAATTGCCCGAATGCGTGGTATGCGATTGTTCTTGGTGCAAAGGTGGTTGAACGGGGACGGGGTTGGACCGACGCCAATCATTGTGCTCGTGAAGCGCCCGTTCGAAATTCTCGCTGGTTCTTAGCGGGGCCTCTGGACGGCCCGTGACCATTGCATGGTGACTGGATTCGCCCAACGAGGAAACAGTTTCGTCTGAACTGACCCAAGCCCCCCTCTCATCATCGTCTTCTACTTCAACATGACCCGGAACCTCACATTGCTGTTGTGCCTGTCCGCTCTTCCGCCAGTCTTCGCCATTCCCTTCATATTGTCGCTGGTTTTCTACAGCCCTGGGCCTCTCTGTGTAATCTCTCGTAATTGAGGGTTCCCGATGGCTTGAGTCGCGCCGCAGTTGCCGCGCAGATGTCCTGCAGTATTCTTCTTTTCCAGATTGCAAAGGTACTGACGCCCTATTAACGTTTCCATTCCAAATATCTCGATCAGTCCTACTTGCCAAGTTGTCGTTTTGCCTGAAAATACTGCCTCTAGCCCCGTTGTCAGCGTATGTCGGTGGTGGCGTATATTTTTCCCGTGGGAGCTGATTGGGTGACAGTATCCTTTGAATTTCCGATTTGGCAATGGAAAGAGAATCTCCAGAATATTTACGGCTAGATTTCGATGACGCTAAGTTATGTCCTTGAGGAGGTACCGCTGTGGGTTTCCAGGCTTGGCGAGCAGGTTGAATATGTTGCACATCGCGATAATACTCACGTTCGTGTTGAGAAGGATACTGTTGCTCTTCATCACGGCTGCTGCCTTGACGAGAACTATTTCCCAGCAACGCTCTTTCGATTTCATCCAATTCTTGTCGGGACAAGTGCTTCGAAGCTTGAATGCGCTCGAGAAGGTCCATTGTCACTTGTGCGGTCAGCTCTGGAGGGGCGAGATTGTGGTTATCAATTTCACGTGACGCCTTCAATGCTTCCTCTAATTGCCTTTGCTCTGCAATCGTCGCAGTGTTGTCTAATCTCTGACTAGATGATTGTTCATGGTGGTGTTCATGGTGATTATCATATTGATCATCATGCTGATTGTTCTGACCAGAGTGCCCACTCGGTCCTCCCAAACGTAAAGCATGATCTACTAAATCAACCTCTTCTTCAGATAATCGTTGTCGGGCTGTTTGCAAAACAGCACTCTTTGCCAGAGAGTGATTTAATCGTGGCATGCGAAGAATTGGAGAGGAACTTCGATACCCGGTAGGATGTTGTTGATGTTGTACAGGTCTCCTTTTGTCGGGAGACCGATCGAATATCTGATGAGGACTGTCTACAATTACTTCTGTAGTTTCTTCCATATCGCGGAAAGACTCAGCCCGATCAAATTCGCGCCTGCTTATTGTTCTGTCAACATTTAGCAACCTGCTGGTGGAATAGCGAGGACTGCCTAAAATTGCTTCTGTGGTTTCCTCCATATCGCGGAAAGATACAGCCCGGCCATATTCTTGCCTGTTTGCACTTCTGTCAACAGTTGGAGACCTGTCTGAAGGCAAGGGCGGATTGTCCACGATGACTTCTGTAGTTTCCGCCAAATGACGAAAAGATGAACCCCGGCCATACTCTTCATGCCTGTTTTCGTTCCTGTCTACATTTGGCGAACTGTCTGAGGAATGCGTCCGTCCCAAATAACTCGCGGAGCCCACTCCCCTACGACCGTAGCCCGCTTCTGGATTCGAAAAATCCCTTGGCCGCTGGTGACTGTCAAGATTTGTCGCAGAATCCTGTCGAGGGTCGAATCGCTCACCATCGTGGCATTTTTTCTTCCACTGGTTGGGATGGGGCTGACCGTAATCTTGGCGTGAGTATTCTTTGCTTTGAAAACTGGCATGCCCTCCAGTATCTCTCCTGGCCTCATCTGAATTAAGATAGCTATCACTCTGATTTATAGCTGGCAAGGACCGGTGATGAAGATCTGGTCCGGAGTCGTGACGGGTGCTGTGACGATGGCTCGCTAGATCTGTTTGCGTGCACTGCACGGACTGATGATGGTTGTTGTTGGAGCTGTCAGAATGATGCAACTCGTTTATACTTCTCTCCATGGCCAGCCGGATCATTTCATTTTCTTGCTCTTGTTCCAGCCATTCCATCTCCGTCAAGCCCCCAAGATCTGCCATCTTGATTAGATAGCTTAAGCAATTGATCGAAGTTATGAGATGCTTCTTTAAAAAAAAAATTCTAGAGTGCAAAGATCTGAACATTTATTTTGAGTGGCCCTGCAATTTGAATGCTCCAACCATACTTAGGGGAAAGCTGCTTTCCTTCTATTAGCTAAGCTGCGAGATTTCAATTTCTAATTGGTCTTTCTTCCAAAGGTATTGGTCACTTGTTACTTTGTCGTTTTGCTGTTGTAGTTAGTTAACTTTGTCGAGGGCATTATTAAGCAGAAACACAGAAGAAAGCGTTTGATGCTCCAGTTTTCACACAAGTGTCCTAAAATTGCAATTTTAATCACTTTACTATGGCCATTCCAACAGAAAGGCTAGACTAGACTAGTCTACTCTACTCGAGCAGCAGAGTAGAGTAGGTACTTACTTAACTGGGAGTTTTGTTTATTATTAGTAATTCTACTGCTACCAGCTACTACAGTGATCGGTACGAGCATTTGTAGTAGTACCAGTACGGTACTAGTACTCTAGCTAGTAGGTACTTGTTAGTAGTAGACTACCGTAGTACTCTCTACTAGCTACAGTAGTATGGTAGCTAGAGTAGCAGTAGATTGAGAACGCGGCTACAGTAGCTACGCAAAGTGACGACATTGATACGAATCAACGGATCCTGTGATTGGGAATACGGTGAGCAATAAATAATGAACATTTTTTTGCTCATTTTTTGATTCTATTGTTCGCGAGTCTCGTAGTCTAGAGAGTCTACTAGACGTCTACTAGACTACTCGAAGGTATTCAAGTGGTCTGCATGCACAAAAGAAAGGAAGCACTTCAGCGAACGTATCAATCCATAATAACAGGTAGCTTTAGGCATGTTTCACATGCAAGATATATTGACTTTACCGCGCAACCTAGTGCCTTGCTATACATAGATGTACATAACAACATTTACATATATATCCAACTAGAAGCCAACAAATAATGACAAAGTCAGGGTCGCACAAATTTCAACGCATTGCCGGCATCTTTTCCATTATGGACCGCCAAAATTTGTCCCGAAACCAATTCTTTCGAACCGCGATATGGCAACGAAAGACTAGAAAAAAACCTAAAAACAACCTACTGATGCGTGACAGCATGAAAGTAACAAACTACATGAAAGTGCCCATTACATGCAGCAGAATGGAAGGTTCCTCGGCTCTCTTATCGTCTTTTTGATTTTGGGGAAGAATCTGATAATTATCCCTAACACTACTCCAACGCACACCACAAAAATGCACTCGGAAGGTGCGAAAAAGGCACTCTAGTCTACTACTGTAGTCTACTCGCTCTTAGTAAGGATACGACACAGTAGTACGGTACCATCATTAGAGAGAGAGAAAATAAAATAGCAATAATTCCATGGAACCAAGATGACACAAGTCTCATAATCTCGTTCTTGATTCATCTGCATGCTCCGCCTTTCATCTGAAACATTATTTAACTGTTGATATATCTGATTCAAGAGTAACTTGAACCAGTCCACAGCCATGGCCCGCCGTAGCAAACGAGGAGGTACTTCCCAACCATGTATTGCTGGCAGTACGACAAGAACTCAATCCGCGGTCGAATCGAAAGATTCGGACGACAGCAGCAGTGACGAAGAGGACGTTAGAAATGACAAGTCGGTCGTAGTGGTTGTCAAGGTGGGACGTCGCGCTACCTGGTCTCGTGCCTTAGAGTCAGTCCATCCCCACGAAAAGACTGGCAAGGTATTGCACATTAAGATAGAAACCCAACGGGTTGATCCTGCCCAGAGAAGCGGACTGCGTAGATTTTTGCTCAAGCTTATTGGTGCCTTGCCACTGGTTGAAAAGGTGGAGTTTTCCACAGCACATGGACTTACCAATCAGGGACGAAATGCCCGCTGGCCCATTGACCTCGTCTCAGATATGCTGGACGAGTGGCAGAGAAATCGAGCAAACTTGTTGTGGTTTCGTCTTTGCTTTCTGGAGCTGTCTGGGACGTGCGAACAATTCATGCGGTTTGCAGAATGCATCAAGGCAATCAAGTCGTTGAAAACGTTTAATTTGGACAAGATTTCTCTTTTAGAGAAAATGGGTGGTCCCCTCCCTGCCTTTCCTGGAAGTTGGCTAGATCCCGTGATTGTATCGTTATCCACCTTGCCCAACTTGATGCATGCTCGAATTCTGGGTATTCGTGATTTTGTCGTACCACCTACGGCTCAGGAAGACGACAAGAATATTCTTTTGCTAAGCTCTTCCCTAAGCCTCTTGTGTCAATCCAAAAGTCTTTGTTCTTTGTGTTTGATTCATTTTAACCTGTCCGACGACAATATCCACGAAATGGCCAAGGTCTTGGTGCGCAACTATTCTCTTCAAGAGCTGGATATTGATTGTACGCTGGAAGAACAGGGTTGTCTTGCCCTGGTGAATCTTATTGAAGCCCAAACGGCGTTGCTAGACCTGAACTTGTGCGTTCGTTGCAAAACGGATGAAAGCGAGGAAGAACGGATGGTCAATGCTGTGGGCGGTGGCGATGTCCCCGGCCTTACGCCGGCACAAAAGAAAACCCTTGCTTTTGAGGACGATATCAATTTTAGATTGGCAGCAGCTGTCCGCAATTCGAAATTGGTGAATTTTGCCCTCTTTCGTGGTCGTATCAGTGCCAAGAGTCAAGATGCTTTTCGTGATACCATTTCCAAGCAAACGTATTTAGAATCTTTGACGTTGTACACTGGGGACGAAAATCTTAACAAGGCTTTAGCGGACGATCCTATCTTCAAATTCTATTCCAAATTGAACTACTATGGTCGACATCATTATCTTCTCAATAAAAAGCCGGATGGGCGCTGGAGGAATGCCAAGAGTGCCAAAAAGGCGGCCCTGAGAGGAGTGCTTTCGAAACCACTGCCTCAATCCAAACGCAAGAGGTACAAAGTCAATACAACTACCGAATATGCCCCAGACCGTTACAACGTGGATACTTTGGCTCGTGTCTCAAAAGACGTTGCTGCATTGTATTACTTTTTGCGGGCCAAACCCAATCTTTGTGAGCGAGCATTCTTGAAAATGAATGACGAGGAATCGACAACAAGGCTCAAGCGAGCTGCCTCGGTGAGTCCGAGTGTCGAGCCACCCGTCAAGCGCACTCGTCGCTATCGGTCCGCCAAGTACAAGAGCATTTGCTACACTTAAAAAATGAGTATTGTTGTTTTCGGATACTTGGTGTCTGTGCGTTTCAAGGTTACTACCGACGAGAAACGAATAACGGAGAAGCTAGCAAACTTCGGGTTGTTTTATTGTTATGCATTATGGAGAAAGTCAGTGAGTAAGCGGAGGCTCAATATCCGATTTTTGGGCCTCGCGATTGTGAACGGCTGGAGTCCCAATCAACTATCTAGAGTGGACCAGCCCGAAAACCTGCAAAGGAAGGAAGAATGACAAACATTTTTATAGTCCTTGATAGCAGCCTTATTTATATATCGATACAGATTCTGTGCAAACTGAAATAAGTTGCGCCTCCTTCCGCGAACCTAAGGTCTCGTCATGAGAAAACATTTGCATTCACATAGGTTTATCATAGTAACAAAAAAACAAGTGCGCGTTCATATCTTTGTCTTCAAAAATAATAATAAAAGAGTTTTTTTTCAGCGAAGACCGCTTTAAGCACACTACTCTCTGTCCACAACAAAGGTCTGTTTACCATTACTGTAGTGAGTGGTAGCTAAATAAAGGAATTTGTTCTTTGTACTAGAAGACCAATCACTATGAGCTACGGCTACTCGTACGGTTTATGAGGTGGACATTATTTTTCAGTCTTGGAAACTCAACGAAATTCGATCACGAAGATTCAGAATGGATCCATCAAAAGCCTTCCGTGTCTCACCATAACAAAGTTTGGTTTGAAGGGAAAATTGAGTCATATATCATATCCCTCCGTTGGCACAAGAAAGACGAATAGCATTATGAACCAACAAGTACTAGGACGACTGTCTACGACGACAGCAACAAGAAGTTACCTTTGGCGCGCGGTTTTGCCTCGTTCCGGTGCGGTGTTTGCTACTTCCACTACTGGTAAGAGCCCACATGCTGGTCTCTTATTAAATTCTACACGCAACTGCAAGAATCCACCAACGATGCACAAAATGCCTGCAATGCACTTTTCGTCGTCGCCAGCGTCCCCGATTCCCGGAAGGACTCAATCGGACTACGACGACGAATTTCTTTACAAGGATTACAGTTCTGATAAAGATGAAGCAGACACTCTGGAAATGGGAAAGGAGGAACGCTTTGGAAAATCTCATGTTCCTGATAAGGGTCCAAATAGAGAAGAGAATAAGCTATTTTCCAAATTAAAAGCAAATGAAGAAGACCTGATCTCACTATACCCGGATGATGACATTGTCCACGAAAGTGGTAATGCGTCAGAAGACATGACCTTTCATGCAACACCGCCACAAGACGAAGCTGATGATTTGGAAATTGGAAAGGAATCATTTTACGCCGAACGTTCGTCGGAAAATGCGGATGGAACGTCGGATTCTAAACAGCAAATAAAGGAGCGAGAAAAGGGAAGGAGTGACCAGGATCACAACCATGATGATCTTGTCAACGAACACCCCAAATCGCCTTTTAGCCACTAGAATAGCATACCCACGAAAATAACGACCAATACTGGGTGAATGTACTCAGAATTTTCATTTTACTTTTTCACAATATTGTTTCCCAGCATCAGCCGCAGCACATTTGGATGTTTCTCAAAATCTTTAGTACCAGCTCCTGTGCCAATAAATCGAATGGTGAAGTTGGGAGGTCTGCCATCCACACCAATAGAACCAGTTGTCGCACTGGAAGACTCCACCAAGACCTTCAAAAGTGCCGCAGCAGTTGGCGTGACCAGTTCTCCTGTCGTCCCTGCAGGACCTGAACAAGTTGGCATGTTCACCATTAATTGCAAAGTTGCTGGTGCAGGGACTGGCAGCAACCCATGATCGGTCCAAACAGAACCTTCGCCCAGGGGCAGTCGGCTGCATGAGACACTGGTGACACTCAAGGCATGCAATGCCAGGAGGGTACCTACTGTATCAACTATGGAATCAACAGCTCCAACTTCATGGAAATGAACTGCATCAATGCTGGCTGCTCCATGGGTTTTTGCTTCAGCATGAGCCAATGCAGTGAATGCAGCAATGGCCGTATCTTTGACCCATTCAGGAATGTACTCCGTGGGTGCCTCTTTGAGCATGGTACAAATTTGAGGAAGATTTCGCAGGGGTCCCTTGCTGTTGCTAGAATCATGAACGTGGCTGTGACTATGACTGTGATGATTTGCAGAAGGTTGTAGTTCGTGCAAATTGATATGTGCATGTGTGTGTTCGTGAGGTGGTAATGTTTCTTCGGCAGCATTACTGAAAGTGTGGTCATGTCCATGTCCATGCTGGTGTTCATGTTCGTGCTGGTGTCCATGAGAATGACCGTGATTGTGATTCTGTTCACTGTGATTGTGTTCAACTGTGGCGTTCACATCAGCAGACGATGCACTGCGCTCTGGCGGAGGGGCTGCTGCATGATAGTATTTGCTTTCGACATTTACATAGCAGGCAGCAATGGATCCCATACCTCTCCAGACCTGCTTCGCGGATATAGTAAATTCACCCTTCAATTCAGGCATGCCTTCTTCCAAGGAGTGTGATATATACTGCATTAATTGTTGACAACCGTTCAGTTTCAGTTCCTCCGCTGCATTTAGGCACGCAGCCAACATCATATCCCCAGCAGCACCACTGAAGCAATCAAAATGAGCATGATACGATTCTTCAGGTGGAACCCAGTATGGTTTGCCTTGGCTGGAACTCATTGGTGGGCATTGAGGAGCCCCCGAGCACGAAAATACCTGAGTATCTTCGATGCGCTTGCCATTCAATGTGCCATCTTTTGGAGTCATGAGACTGGCCACCACTTTCTTGACGAGTTCATTGGCGTCGGGTCCTAATTGGCTCCATGAAAACCAACTTGTGTCTTCGTTGATACCAAATAATTGCGCTGGATCCGGGCCGTTGAAGATCCACAGTCCTTCAATTTCTAGATTTTCCAACGTGTACACGACACCAAAACAGTGGCCCTCCAAAGCATCGCTGCCTGCTCGAGTCTTTTGCATCAAGGCCGTCACAATCTCAATCGTCTCGTCCAGATTTTCGTTGCTATCAGCTTCGTCGTATACTATTTTCCATATGGAGGATCCGTGCGGGTCGTAAATCGACCAAAACTGCTCCATGAGCCCTGCAGGATCGTTATCTATTTTGTTTCTATACGTTGCCTTCCAGGCTGTCATGTCAATGCTTTTGCCATCCGTAGTTATTGATTGTTCCGCTGCTGTCGAAAGTACATCTGCCATGAACTGACGAGCTTCTACCTTGACTTCTTCCGGTTGTTCTTCTGCCATTGTTATAAAACACTGCAATATAATTTACTCCGAGTATTTGCGGTGGAGTGGAGGAAGAAGCAAGGTGCACAGGTGAAAAGGGATTCGCCAATTCATTGTTTCGTTGTATTTTAGGGGTAGAGTTCACTCCGTCTCTGACAAGAATAATATTATTTTGAGGGTTTATGCAAATCTCGCATGATAGAATCGCCAACCACTCTAGCCAGTGGGTGGCGTAGGAAAGTTTTATTTGTGTGGTACTGATAAATATTTAGCTTACTATTTTAGAAGTAAAGTACTGAAAATTTGTATAGTCAAACCTTAAGTTGGGACCTCGGACCTCAAATTCTGACCAAGATAAATATTTAGCTTACTATTTTCAAAGTGGAGTACTAAAGTTTTCTATAATCAAACTTAACTCAAGGTCAATGGACCTCATGCACTCTGCAGAAGAAAATACTAAATTCTTAGCACAGACCTCGGACCTCTTATTGGTAGACGTGGTGTGATTTTACCAGTAGTAGTACTACTACTAACTACTACTAGCTGCAACAAGCAAATATTTCAGGTTACGACAATTATCATAGGTCCACATACTTCTTGTTCCTGTAGAAAGTGTACTGGAGTCTACACCAGCTTGGTCAAATATTTCAGGTTATGACGATAATCGTAGGTACAAATATTTCCTATTGCGACAAATTTGGTAGGTCCGTCTACTTGTTGTTTTAACCTCAACTCCCAAAAAAGAGTGGTTGGAGTACCCCCCGCCAAGGGCCATTGATTGTGTACTCTCCGTGTAGTTCGGAAGTACTAGACTACCAGTACAGTATTACGTGGTACGGTACCAGGTACCAGGTAGGCCTTGTTGTCTAGTAGTACCAGTACACTACTACTACTACTACTACTACCACTGGTAGTATGCTAGAGTGGCACTCTAGCATGACTACTCCGAGTAGTACCAGGTACCGTACAGCAGAGAGGGAGTAGTGTTACTACTAGCTAGAGGGAGTAGTACTAGACTGCCCTACTACTACCAGTACCATCAACGACTGAACTCGGAATACTACTTCTTGAGGTTACCCGTGCATCTTCCATGATTTTTACGCGCGATGAAATTTCTCAAGATTTCAAAAACTGCACGAGCAGCAAATAATTAATTAGCATGGTTATTACGGGTAGGTGTGATCTTTCGGCATTGAGTGCCTACCAGGTAGATGTAGGTAATTCCTGCCCAAGCAATCTCCTTATTCAGCAAATTGCCCACAATGTTACGACCACCGAGTAAAATAAAAATAAAAAATAAAACATAATTTGACAAATCTCTAAATTAAAAGCCGAACACCATGCTTTTCAAGACTCTTTCCTCTGCTCTACTACTCGCTTCTTTCTTCCAACACGGAAATGGTGACCAGTGGAGCCCCACCACGAATAATGACAAGCAAACTACGAACTGGGGGGCTCAAGAAACTATTGGTCCAGCCGATCAGCTTAACCAAGACAATACGCTTGACGAGGAAACTGGTGTGGACTGTTCTGAGTTTCAAGCCTCTCACACATTTGACTCTGTACCTATCTCCATGAAGTATGTCGTGACTGTGGACGAACAAAGTCCAAACAGAGGAATTTTTTCTGCTGAAGTCATCTTTGAGGGAGTTGGATGGGTTGCTCTCGCAATCAGTGGAGACGGTCTTATGGTTCCGAGTTTGGCCGTAATTGGATTGCCCGATGAAGCTATTTCTGAATCCAACCCTGGCAAATATGACTTATCGTCTAGGAGTTTGGCCGGTGTAAACCTGGCTGATTCCCAGACAATTTTGAACGGAAATATTGAGCAGAACGAGACTCACACTGTGCTTTCATTCCAAAAATTCTTGGAAGAGGAGGGAGATAATCTCTTGATTGATCCAGAAGGCACCAACTTCTTTTTGGTAGCTGCTGGAAGCAGCAATGATCTTGGATTCCATGCTCATCGCGCTACCATTGGTTTGAACTTGGTGCCGTGCATTGATGGTGCGGATCCGAATGCAGTCCAGCAACAACCAGCAGCTGTCGCCGTCGAACTTGATTTGAAACAAAAACTTTTCCAGAGTCATGGTATCTTGGCTGCTTTGGCCTGGGGAATTTTGGCACCTTTGGCGATTGCAAACTCGTTGTGCCGCCACTTGATCCCCAAAACTGGCTTTTGGTTCGTCATGCATCGTGCTTTGAACGCGTTGGTTCTGGTTTTCACTCTCATTGCTTTCGGTCTAGCCTATAGTGCCATTGGCCAATTGAATGGAACGCATTTTGAATCTGGGGAAGGCGCATTGCAAAAACACAAGACTATTGGATTGGCGGTTGTCATTGCAACGGTCTTGCAAGCTGTCGGTGGAATAATGCGTCCACATCTGCCGGAAAAGGATGAAGAGAAGAGCATCATTCGCACTGCTTGGGAAGGCGTGCACAAATTATCTGGATACACTATTCTTGCCATGGCGTGGTATCAGTGTCATTCAGGTCTTAAATTGTATGCACTGCGCTTTTCTCAAGATAACGATTATGTTGGAGTTTTTTGGGGGTTTGCTGGAACGATTGCTGCCGTTGCTGTCGGAGGCAAACTCCATGGTATCTTTGTCTACAAGGAAGCGACAACAAATGAAAAGCCTGCTCCTGGTGACCTTTCCGGTTCGGAACCAACAGAGGAGGCAAGTAGTATTCGTAAGCAGTCTCCAGAAACTGACATACATGTTTAAGGAGAGGGAGAATTTAGACTGATTATTAGTGTTGAGGTTCTAGAATTTTTTGAGGCGTCAAGATTCATTATTTATTTTGTGTTCAAAGTTCTTTCAGATACCACCAGTACACGACCCGATCGTTTGCGATCTTTAATCACCCACGCACCTGTTCTCTTCGTCTTAATCATCCTACCGGTGCCAGTATTATTATTTGGTATTTACCAGTAAAATGAAAGATATGAAATAATTATTTTACCATTTACCTTCACAAGCAATAACTATTATTAGATCTCCTTATAATTAAAAAAAAGAATCGAACCATGGGTAATGTGTTGAGCGGTCAGGAGTACAATCTGGAAGATCATGGCCAGTCTGACCGTGCCTTGTTTGACGAGTATGTTGCCGATCCAGCAAAGTTCCAAGACTTGTCCTCCAAAGTTGTGGCAGTTACTGGAACGTCCGCCAAGAGCATTGGATTTCACATCGCCGAAGTTGCCGTGCGCAAGAAGGCCAAAGTGTTGATGCTCTGCAATCGCGACTCGAAGTCTTCGGCCGAGGGCACATCCGACTTAAAGGCACTGGCCAAGGAATGTAGCTCCCCTACCATAATCGAAACGGTCACGTGTGATTTGCAAGATTTGGCTTCGGTTAAGGCAGCTGCCGAAGAGATCAACAAGATTGCCGCCAAGTACAAGGGCCTCGATGTCCTGGTGTGTAATGCAGGCGTTATGGCTTTGAAGGACATCCGAACCAAGGATGGTTTCGATGTCCAAATGCAGACAAATCAGCTCTCTCATTTTTTGCTCATACACGATGTTTGGAAATCAATTGTTAATGCTGCCAACAATCGAGGAGAAGCTCGTGTGGTGACGCATTCCAGTAGTGCACGAGAGACTCCGAAAGGAGACTTGGAAAAGGACTACTTTATCAAGAGCGAGCCTGGAACTCTTGGCGGCGATGGAAGCTCTCTGCTCTTTCAGGCGGCGTTTGGCAAGAGAGGTAATTGGTCTCGTTACCACCAGACCAAGCTCGCGAATGCCAATTTCGCCATGGCTTTGCACGATAAAATTTCTGCATCTTCGTCCTTGAGGGGCAAAATACATGCAAGCAGTGCTGATCCCGGACTGGCAACGTCCAATCTACAAGTGACAACCATGAAGGATGGCGGCTTGCCGAGTTGGATGGGGAAAATGTTAAGTAGTGGTGGACAGTCTCCTGCAGATGGTAGTTTACCTGTCAGCATGTGCGCTTTTGGTGCGGATGTCAAGAGTGGCAGCTTTTACATGCCAAAACAGAGTATGAAAGGTCCCCCCATTGCGACTGTAGTAGAAGGAGAGCCTGTCAAGAAGGGAGGCGAAAAGTTGGTGGTTTCACCAGAAAACAAGGAACACGTCTGGAAGTGGTGTGAAGAAGTCTTGGATATTCAATTCGAAATCCAGTAATTTGACAGAATTATGTCAAGCTGCATTAACGCGGTGGCTTCGTGTAGGATGTAGGATAATGATTGGTGCCATTGTAAAATACTTTTGAAGCTTTTGCAAAGAATTCCTTGATGTCCACGATCGAAACATCCGATCGTCCTAGTCTACTGGTAGTACAGTATTATTATTTAGTTAGTTAGTCAAAAAAATTCTCGAAGATTTTGATAAGCAGACAAAATTTGACCTAAGTAACATAACATGTCTTATTTTTTATTTACCTACGGACAAAAAAAATATGAATATTCCAAGTATTTTTTGGTTGCACGCACGCGGAACCGGTGGACAAGTCTGTCGAGCCGCGGAAAACATAGATATTGAAATTTCGATGACATTTTTTTTATTAGACTATTCTACTAGCTAGTAGTACTGGCTACCTACCCCGCCGCTGGTAGACTACAACTACTACTACTACTAGTAGTTGCTAGCTAGTACCTACTCTACTACTAGAGGAGTACTAGCTAGAGTACTAGTAGTGCTAGCTGCCTAGCTACTCGAGTAGCTAGTAGTGTACTACCTGGTACACTTCTTCTACTAGTAGTAGTACTATTACTAGTAGACTACTGTAATAATGGAAAATAAATAATTTACTACTACTCCGAGTAGCTAGTAATACGGAACAAGCAAATAAAGAGACACGTGCTGGGATGGATGTGAGAAGAAAAACTCATCTGTGCGAGAGAATTGAAAATTGAATATACACTACGGCTACGTGCTACACTACGATCATCGATCATCAAGGCGCTTGAGATACAATACTAATGCGCACCAACATGACAGCTTCGACGATGCTTGTCTTGCAACTTCTAGCACTCATATATATTCAATATGATGCCGCTAAAGTGACAGCTAATGAACCAAGAGCACATTTGGGTTACCAAAATGCCGATTCCCATCAGCTGCGAACTTCTGCTTCAAACGACAATCCTAACACGAGGAAGTTGTGCACGTTTGACGAGTTTGTGCCCGGCAACGATGATCTTCTTCCATATGAAAGATGTTATGAAGTGAAATTTGAAGAAGGGGGCGGTTGTCGGGATGACCATGATGTAAGAAAAACCTATTTATTTGACGTGGATCCTGCGATTCACGCTTCAAGCGCAATCTCGCTCATGTCAATTCACTCACTACACATCCAATTCGTTTTTCTCTTTCTTTTCCACCTGGATAGTGCTCGGACGAGACGTACTGTTTTCACCGGAACAAGGGAGATGGTTTGCCTCCCTGTTGTGATGATATTGATATAACAACCGATATCAACTATTGTGTTCTTCACAAGTGTACTGCTGAAGAAAAATCTCAGGTGCCATCTAGTGAAAACGGTACAGACTTGGGAGGCTTATGCTTTTCAGGTCGCACCACTGTTCGAGTGATCAAAGCAGATGATGGCAGATTATCAGAGACTAAGCCGATGAAAGACTTAGAGGTAGGTGATCGCGTGCAAACGGCGTCGGGACTATTTGAATCTGTGTACGCCTTTGCCCACCATAACAGAAACCGATCAACCGTGTTTCTTCAAATACGCACAGCCAATCTAAGCAATGAAACTTCGGCCGTCCTTGAGATTACGGGAGAGCATTTGGTTTATCTAGCAAACAACGTTGCCCCTGTTCGCGCTGACTCCTTACAGATCGGCGACACTCTCCAAAGCAGGAATAGCAAAGGTGAAATTCAACGGCTGCGAGTTGTCGAAATCAACAGCGTTACGCGGAAAGGCGTATATGCCCCCTTGACCCAGCATGGAACAATCCTGGTTGGTGATGGTATTGTGGCTTCCAATTATATTGCGGTTCAACAAACTACGAACGGCGAATACGTGGAGCTCCCGTGGTTTGGTAGGTTGTCATTCCTGTCACAAGCAGACGCCGTACACATCTGGCTGAGTCCTTTTCGATTAGTATGCTCGAGCATTGTGTCGTCGTCAACGGCAAGACACCCATTGTACAAATTATGTGCTCCACAAGATGGAGACGGGATGCCTTCTTTTGTCTCATTTGGATTGTTGTTTGCAAAGCGAATGGAGGCACAAATGGGATGGTTGCAGATTTTAGTTTTTGTTGTCAGTCTTTGCGTGATGTTGCCAATTTGGGCAATAGAGGTCATGTTCGAGAAAGCAGGACTAGTCGGCCTTGGATTGCTGGGCGCTGGATCTATCATCTGTTCCAGAACTGTTGCAAATTAATTCTTTGAGGACGTGAAAAATTGTTAGTACTCGGGTTAATACGATAAAGAAGCACATATGCTCAAGATACCTTCAATAAAACTATTATTATCTTCTACTCATCTGCTTTCTTTGTGTTTAAAAGCAATTTGTTTGAAGTTTTTAAGAAAACGTTGACAAATTCTACAACCAACCATGAAGATATCAGACCTTCCCTTCGTTCCTGTTCTTGCAGAGTGGATTTGGAGTGGGGATGCAGAAGTGGCGGCTGATTCGAACTCTTCCAATGATCTAATCCATCTTGGACCCGCACTTTGTTTGAAGCATATTGACTTCTTTGAGGTGCAAGACTTCGTTTCCTCGGGATGTCTCTCTCAAGCTGCCACCAAAGTCACGGGCGTCGCCATTATTGTTGGAGCATGCTTTAATAAGACTCCTACTGTCTTGAATATGATGGAAGCAAAGTCGAGCGAGGGATTCTCGCCCATGGCACTCTACATGGAACTGCTGTTTTACGCCAACAGCAGCATTTATAGTATAAAACATAAGCATCCATTCACTGCCGTACGTACAGACAAGTAGTGTTTCGAATTCAGAGTATAAGAGTCGTTTACTATTTGTGTGCAACCTCCTATTCCTATCTCTCTTTGGTAAACTCATTTCTGGCATACTCCTCCTATGTCCTATGATACACGATACGAATAGTACGGCGAGAACCTAGTGCTGCTGGTCCAATGCATAGCCATGGTTTACCTGCTGTGGCATTATTCAAAAGACACCATTAAATTAATGGAAAAGGTAACAGTAATATCCTTGTCAATCATGTACTCTCTTACTGTCATTTATTGGCTGCCTCCCGAGTGGCGTTACCTTTTGCACGCTTTCAATGATGTTATAATTGTCTACTCCGGTGGACTGCAAGTAGCTGAAACCTTCCGTGTCAAGCATACGGGAGCACAATCTATCGTCACCACCAGTATGAACTTGATCGGAGAAGTTATACGAATTCTTACAACTCTGGAGGAAACTGGCGGAGATTTCAACATGCTCTTGAGCTACGGATTCTGTGCCACTTTGTCCATCACCATGTTTGCGCAGTACTTTTGGTATCAGAAGAATACCATGGATTTTTACAGACAGCAGCAAGAAAAGAAGACGCAGTAGTGACTTCCTCTTTTAAAGCTGGCGTGGGATGGGTCAGATGCAGGACCGATATCATCTAGCAACTGCATTACTTGTAGATTACCTCAGTCGTTCTTGTAAGTATTTTGTCTGGTAGGCCGCTACCAGAGGCGACACAATATCCTGCCACAAAGCTTTCCACGCAGCCTCGTCAAATATAATTGTATCTCTTGGCACCAACTTCTCGTCGCGACTAATTAGCGGACGTCGAAGATTCACACCTGCCGAATATCTCCAAATACAGTGCTTCAATAACTGCTGTGGATCATCGTCTGCGGCCGTCATAGTAGGAGTCGCAGTCATGGTTGTATTGGTCTGGCATTCTCGCAGAGCCGTGAGGACAGAAATATCCTTGCATAGATGCTCTACTAGATTGGAACAGTGAAAGTCGATACCTTCTTTGCAAACGTCTGCAAGACAAAGTCGATCCAAAACGACACTGGCGGAAGGAATTCGTATCAACGATTGTTCTTTGCCCATGGCGTGAACATGGCATGGTAAGCTGGACCAATCTCCAACGATATTCTGAAACTGCGCTGGTAGCGGATACTGTTGGGGGTACAGGAGTCGACTATGCCAGTCTTGGGCATACTTTTGGAGCATTTGAACGTCACAGGCCATACCACCATAAGCTGCTCGGACCAGCATGGCCCAAATACACAATTGCAACTGCTCTTGGCGTCGTCGAATTTGTTGTTGTGCACTCTGTGGTTCGTCTTCGGTAGTCGTGGCGTCGGTAATATCCTTCGAAGGTGCCTGATCTGTTGGTGGTAGATTTAGAAATGGGCCCGACAAAGATGGTTGGCTGATGGAATTTACATCCCCTCCTTTCCCACTGCTGCTGTTGCCGTGATCCTGGTAGGGACACGATGCTACTTGATATATGATGCGCAATGTTCGGACTTGCAAGGCTTGCCGCAGAGCAATTCGTGCGGGCGTCACTGCTTCGGCTGTTTCGTTTTCCGGCGTTCCAAACAAGTGTTTGGAATGGGCCATCATCGACCACACTACCAATGGAAGATCAGGGTGCAAGGTCGAGTCTTCCAAAATGATAACTATTAGACGGCGCAAGAGGTCTCCGAGGGCTGCCTTATCGATAAGTTCCATGGCTACTCGCACGGATGGCAACGGTCGTCGCCGTCGAATGGATTTTTGTAACATACTCTTCAATACAGGTACAGACAGTCGAGAAGGATGTTGCACCCATCGATGATGATGATGCTGTTGTTGCTGTTGGTACGGATTGGTAATGCCGTTGATCTTTTCACGAATGACTCTGACAGAAAGAGTTAACGCAATAGTTTTTGACGCCACCTTATCCTTGACAATGACCGTTGCTTTCCAGTGTGGTGGTTCTTGCCACAAACTCTCCTCTGCACCAAGCAATTCCATGGGCTGTAACTGCCACGCAAAGGCATCATGTTGTGCGTCATATTCCAAAGCAAAGTGTTGTTCCAAATCTGGTGTTGGTTGCTTCGATGGTTTTTTCTTGTTACTGTGATCTCCATGTTGCAAAAAGACACGATTGGAGCGTTGCATCATGTGTGCAAAGACATTGCTTTGTGGCGTCGATGACGGCTCTGGTTTTGTAGGGGCATGATACGGGTTTGCAGTAACTACTTTTTTTGTCGTGGTGGTTTGGGACTTTAGAGCACGAGTATCTGGTGTTACTGCTGAGGCTTTAGAAGCATCACCACTATCTTGATCTTGATCACTTGGAGCAGAAGCAGCAGCAACAACACCGCCGCAACCACCGCCATTATCTGAGCCAATCTCTTTTGCAGTGCCCTCCGTACAAGTGTTATCATGATCCAGAGCTGCCAACAGTGCCAGATCTTTCTTGAGAGAATGTTGATAATCTGAAAGTGAAGGCATTGTTGGCGCACATTGTTCATCAGGTGCTAGTCGACCATTAATAATTGATGGTGGTTGTGTCGGTGCGGACTGTACAATTTCGTTTTCTTCTTCTTCTTGCTCGCATTGCATTGAAAATGTTGACGTTTCGTTTATTATTTCCTCCGATTGTTTCTGATTTTGTGAACTGGCGTTTTCTTCAACAACGCAATCCATATGATTGTGGCAAGATGTAGTAGGTCCATCGCTCAGATTAGATTTTGAACCACAGGTACTCGTTTCTCCATTACTGTTGTTGTGTTTTGGCAATAGTGCAAGTGATTCCTCCCGAGGAGCAAGTGTAGTTGCAGCATTAGCAGGAGGAGGAGGCGGAGTACACAGTATACTGGTACATTCCTTGTCCAAATGGTGATTTATTTTGTATTCCAAATTTGGCAAATGGCGACCACATCCTGCAGGACACGCAACAAACGACGAGTTTTTGCTACCACCAGCAGCAGTAGAGGTAGATCGTGGACGTTTTCTACTACTACTGCTATTATTTTTCTTGGTATTGGATGTGGTGGATTGTTTGGTTTGCATGAGCATATTAAAGGCATTCTTTGTTTTCTTCGTTTCGATAGTGCTCTTCGATGACATATCAACTACTATGGAATGGCTTACAAGAGGAAGGCAGTTGTTTGGTTATTGTATGGGGTGAAGCAAGCAAGCTAACATCATGGTTGTTGTTGCTGTTGTTGTGAAATAACAATACACAATACTCCTGTTACACTTTCAATTCCACTAGACTACTACTTCTAGTTACTGTAGTAGCTACTGTCGTAGCTATTCTAGTAATTTCCCTTGAAAACGTTTTTGTGTGCGTCTTTTATTGACTCGTCAGAGCCAGCCGAAGGGAACGTGAGACAAGGAGACCCGAAGCCCACGTCACCGGAATGACCCGAAATGCCCCATCCCGTCTCCCACTCAGAAACAGGAACACATCGGGAGAAATCGGATACGACTATTCCCACTTTGGGGAAGAAGATCCAC
>Ga0210025_1001632_pt1 | contig 23725 bp, 23 predicted proteins | sample CryGeyme20150102_FD_183989 | JGI IMG/M metagenome (GOLD analysis project Ga0210025, IMG submission 183989) | Groundwater microbial communities from Crystal Geyser aquifers in Utah, USA - Crystal Geyser metaG 2015-0102 (SPAdes) (version 2) | ecosystem: Environmental > Aquatic > Deep subsurface >... | reverse complement strand
TCGCTTTAATAGTACTATAAAAGTTATTATTTCCAGTTATTGACTTGAATGAAACTTTCCCACTAGGAACATTTGAAACAAGAATTCCATATTGAGAGCCTTCAATAGCTACATTTTCAAACGAGCGGACTGCAGATCCAGAAATACCAACATAACTAAAGTTAGATGTAGTTTTACGTCTAAACGTAGTTCCTTTTACAGTTGCAGCACCACCTAAATTAATAACGCCACCAGCGCTAATATTGAAATTCGTTCGACTTCCGTTATTTGTGTTAATGAGTGTATTACTTGAACTATAATTGTTAAGATTTTTTACATTTAAAATTACACCTGCGCCTATTTCAAACGTTCCATAATTAAGAAAAGTAAACGAATCTGAGTAGTTTGCAATACTTCCATCTTTTATTTCTAATTCACCACCTAAGTCAATTCTCATGTTATATCCAGTAAGATTTAATCGACCACTTAAACTAATCTTTTCACCAGATTTAATCTTTAACTGATAAGCGATCCCAACTTCAACTGTATACGTATCTGTTGCTAAGGCAGACTCTAAAGTGAGGTCTTTTAAATTAGGCGTTCCAGATAAAAATCGAATTTTGGAATTATTACCCATTTTTAAGATTTTACCTTCAAAATTTGCATTTCCGTTAACTGTAATGATTACATTATTTGCAATTTGAATGTTTTTAAATGGAGAAAGCGATTGAGTATTACCAATCGTTACATTTTGAGTGATAAGATCTACTGTTTTATCAACGATGTTTAATGATCTTGTTTCATCCAATGCCCATTTACCATTTTGATTGGTATAACGTGCGAATGCAAATTCATTTCCTCCTGGAAATTCAAAATGAATAGCTCCATGCTTAAATCGCATATTCCACCCGTCAAAGTTTGGATTATTTCCTCCTATTCCATTCCACAATATTCTTTTTACTATAAAATCTAAAGAATTACCATGATCTATTTTATAAGCAACATATTCACCACTATATTCTGGATTTCCTTTATAAACGTCTTCATAAAATCTTTCAATATTTAGGGATTTGTTAGTTGTAGAAAATATACTGATTATATTTTTTTCCCATGCAGTTGCAATGTCATTGGGTTCCATTTTAAATGAAGTCTCAAGCCTTGTTCCATTTTCATAACCTTCATAAAGATAGATTTCTCTAAATTCTTGGTTCGTTCTAATAATTTGAGATTTTGGTAAAGTTTTAAAGCCAGGAAAACCAACAAAGACATTTAATTTTAAATTATCCACAAAGTAGAAATTGCTAATCCCCCATTGATTATATGAATAATTTTGCGTTTTAAATAGATATGAAATACCCGTCAATTTATCCATAAAATTATTTGGATTAATATCATAATCAAAAATATGGGAGTTGCTATCAATTAAGTAGGAGTCGACATTATTATCACTATTAATTAATAAAACACTTCGTTTATAATCCGCTTTAATTAAGTACCCATCTGCTGTTGTTGCTCCATTTATTTCCATTGTCGCTGACAAAGTAGTTATATTTCCTTCAGTTTGAATATTTTTGCTCTTTACTCCTCCATGCCCAGCTTTTTTCCCAGTATAACTACCATTATACAACTGAGGATCACTTAAATTCTCGAAACCAAACGCTCTGAAAACATTATGATTGGACATTTTTGACCAAGTTGAATTATCAGGAGTAAGAGATGGTGGTAACCAATCCCATTCAAACTTTCCACCAGAATCGTAGCCTGCATCTGCTAAAACAGACTCTCTATCAACATAATACAACAATTGCAATTGATCGGGTTGTTCATGCCCTTCTCCTGGTTCTACTGCAAGTAAACTTTCAGTATTTAATACAACCATGTGATTTCTATTTTGATTATCCGTAAAACGAACCGCCAATTGGTCGTAATCCGATAACCCATTATATGGATACACATTACTTAGCGGACTTGTAGTTGGAGTACTACTTTTAGGAATGGCAATAGATGTAGTATTGTACCAATTACCAATATTAAGAGGAGGAATTTTATTTTTAATCCATGCATATTTTGAGCCAATCTCTTGGTTTCCAAATGCATTTGACCAACTTAATATTTCAGAAACATCAATAAATACTTTATTCCCATCATCTAATGGTAACGTTTTTCCATCGGGTGTTGATAAATCAGCCACCCAATGCAAGGTTTTTTCAAAATTTGGGTGACGTATTGGATCTGCAACACCTGTAATAGTTACCAATTCGCTCACTTGATTGGTACGAAATACGTTATAGAATGGGATAAGCTTTTGCAGGGTAATTTTGTAATAATAAAAACCTTCCGCAAATGATGAATTACCTTGTGTTTGATAATAAAAATGATTTTTTCGAATCTGACTTGTATAATTGGGAGTTCTGACTGGACTTGCAGCTACAATTCCATCTTTAATTCTATTTTTGAAATAATTGAGATCGAAAGAGCTATTCAAAATAGAAACACCATTCATTCCCAAAGCTGCATAAGCATTTCCTATTTTTGAAATTAATGGCCAATTTCCTGCTTGTGCTTCATCCGCTTGAACCCCCACAACAGCCTCTACACTTGTTTGACGATAAACTAAATCTATTTCATTAGCTAGTTGTGCGTTTATTTTTCGCCTTTCGTCGTCGGTTAACAGGACCTTTTCTGTAACGGTATCTTCAAAAAATACTGTTGCATTCTCTAGAGCTAAATACAAATCAAAAGCTCTAGCTACCGCCATTATTGCAGTTGTATTTTTGAACGTATTGCCTTTTCCTCTATTGGTAAAAAATCGTGCTCCATCTGTTGTTTCATTTTGAAGATGATACTTTATTAACTGCTGAAAAGCTGTGACCATTGATGCTCGCGCTACCTCAAAATTAGCAGGTAAATTCGCTACTCTACTTCTTACAGCTTGAGTAAATACACTTGGATTCTTTTCGATGATATACATCATAAGTGCCACAAATGCTCTCGATTCTAACTTCACAGCATTATCATCAATATCATTTGCTTTTTCAATTAAACCTGTTTTGATGGTTTTAACATATTCACTTAATATTGATTTGAACAGTGTTTTTTCACGAGTTTCATCAATTTCAAATGAACTTTCTAAAACTTGTTTAACGCCTCTAGTTGTTTGCCACAATGATGTATAATAAGTTGTCTGTGAACCATCTCTCGTATTATCCCAACCTCTTAAACTTAGAGCTGGTCGAGTAATTGTAAATAAATCTTCTGCATGTTTTGTTTCGTTTGGTATTAGGAGTGAATTCCAATCTTGGGCATACAGATTCCCTGATACTACTATGAGTAGTATTATTAGTATAGTTTTCATAACTATTTCTTTATTAAGTGACTAGGTTTAATTTCTTTTTAAATAAATCGCAAAACCGTTCATTAGGTTTTGATTTGTCAAGGTGTCGACGATTTCTAAAGCACCCGAAACCCCTTGAATATCTACAGGCAAATACTCAGTAGTATCATTAGGAATAAAATACCTTGCCGTTCTTGAGTTTGTTTTTCCCTTATCTTCTTCAATCAGATACCGATCGCTCCATGTGTATTTCAACACCGATTCATCAAACTCTTCGTTTGTTACTGGATGATTAATAAACCTCATATTTACAGTAACCAATACCGTATCTACTCCCATTAATGCGGTATCAGGTTGTACCGTTAGATTTACAACATCGAACTGTGCACCAACTTCTTCATCGTCGCCTCTACCCCAAGTGTTGGGTAATGTACAGCTCTTAATTAAAAGAATTATTAAAAATAATGCCCAAAAGCTAATGCCCTTGCCTATATTTATTTGTATACCACTCATAAAAGAATATTAGTAAAAGATTAAATTCAATGAACAAAATTAAGCTGTTCAAGTCTTCTAAAATTACTTATTATTAATTTAATATACTACCCCCCCCCCCATGTAAATTTATTTTAAATAATGTAAATTAATTAAAATAAATTTCCTTTTTAATCATATCAATTTGGTCTCTAACACTATAGTAAGATTATTTATTCTTCAGAATTTGCATGGGGTTTTAATTACATTTTAAGCATTAAGCAATCTGTTTTTATCAATCACCAGAGAAGACACTTTCACTCTGATGGGGATTCTATCCTGCTCTTTTTCCAAATTTAATTCTATAAAATAGGTATAAGTTTTAGCAAATTATCTGATTAATTTGTCATCCCTACTTATCTAGCGCCACGAATAATTAATGGCTTTCTTTCTTCAGATTTTTTCCAATCTTCTAATCACTGATAAGAAATTCTATTTATATTTATATTCATACTTACCAACAACTTACTAAAATTTATTTATTTGTAATATAACCAACCCAATTTTAGGTAAACAGTGTAATAAAACCAACCTATTTAGTCTAAACCTTCATTTATATCTAACGGTTTTTCAATTTCTTCTACTTCTCGTTTCCACAAACGAAATTTCAAAAACTTAATTGGAACTCCTAGCTCCCGGCTGTTCATGCCCTTCGCCTCTTTTTATTGATTCTCCCGACTCCCCATTGAGCATAACGTAATGAAATCTGTCTAAACTGTCTTTAAAACGAATAACTTTTTGATTATCCCCATCATAATTAAGCTCTTCTACCGATTCTGTTTGTGTCGTATTTCGCGGAATAACTCTGGTAAATACACTAAACGACTCTTCCCTCAATAACCTATCAAACCTTGGATAAGGGTGGGGGCAGTTTTTGAATCCAATGTTGGGCTCTTTTACTAATTTTTTGGGCAGTTGAATATGGGGCATACGTAGATGACCAGTTCATGTACAATAATTTTCCGAAAGAACGATAATTCCCGTCATCTATGGAAGGCATTCTACCATTGGGCATGGTTATGTCGGTCATCCACAAAATAGGGTTAAAAAAATCATCATCATTAAAAGCATTTTTAGTTTGGTATGGCGATGGAAAGCTAGACATATTAATCCGATAGGCATGCCAAAACGGTAATGCTTCTTTGAGTAAAAAGTCTAAATAATGTGGCCCTTCTGCCCAGTTTTTACTTCCATTAATGGATTGATAACCCCAATAACTGCCACGGCTGTTATCCTCTTTATTGTAATCAATCGCATTGATTGCTTCTATGAACTGATTAAGATAATTGTTTTTGGTAGTCGAGTTACTTGTTCCTTCTTTAAATTGATAGGTCATCATGGAATAGGCTACTGCCATATACATTTTCATGGGGCGATTACCCGACTCAAAGTCTTTCATATCTATATCTTCAAGCACAAGTAAGGCGTCTACGACATCTAATACATCATCATTATGAAGCGCATTATATCCATTATTGATGACCTGTTTTAAATTGGCCATGATTGCATCTTTTTCCGTAACCGTAAACAAATGCATGGTGGTTGCATTGGTATTGTTTCCGGAAGCGTGATAATTGAACACGATTTCTAAACCGAGCGCTAAATCTATGGCGCGGGCGTAGTTCATCATAGCTTGGGTGCTTTCTACCATATCGCCGCCGTTTGGCACATACCATGAATTGGATTGGGAAAGATTTGTTTTGAAACGAGGTAGTAATAAACCAATAGCTGATTCAGATAAAGCAGCTGGTAAATGTGCTTGTAACCCATTTTGAAGCATAGTGTAACTAACGAGTAGTACATAAGCTTGATTTTCAAGCATGCGGGCTTGATTGTTTCTTTTTTCTTTAGTTAAATCATCTCCATCTGATACAAAACCAATGATAGCACCAAGTCCGTCTTCGAATTGGGTTAAGTCTTCAGCGCCACTCACCACACGATCAATAAGTTGACTTAAACCGTATCCATTTGATTCATTATTTAAAAATCTGTTCACCGAAAGGGAGGGATGATGCATGCCATCATACAAATTTTTGTAGGTTAGTGTACCAGTTTTGAACGTTTTAGCACTTGAGTAAGGCAGGTTTACTTGAGCATTTACTGAATAAATATTCAGTATTAAGATGCCTAAAATTAGTAGATTTTTCATGATTATTCTTCGTTTATAATTATTATTCTTGATGCGTCAACAGCCGTCATTTCTTTATTGAAATTGGTTACATCAACATAGAAATAGGCAGCAAAGTATCCTGTACAATCAGGGACAATCCATTTAACCCAATTACGATTTTGTGTCCATCTTTTTGGTAGTGATCTCATCACTTTCTCCGCAGGAAATAAATCTCCGGCATCAAAATGTAATCTGCATGTATCAGTACAATTTCCATAATCAACGGACCAATAAAAATTAAAGCGCGTATCCAAGCTGTCTTTAATTTTACAGGTTAGGGTTACGGTATCGCCGGGCATAAGATTTTCACTCGGTTCAATAGTAAACGCCAAGATTTCGGTTTGGGGTAATTCTTCATCGTATTCATGCCCGCCACAAGCGTTTAATCCGGCAATGAGTGCTAGTGCAAGCAACCAAAGAAGCAATACATTTTTGCCACTTCGGTCAGGTATTTTTGGGATAGGTTCCATGTTTTTCCTTTATGTTTTTTTAAGGATTTTTGTGTTTTGGTTTGTTTTCAGGAGTTCGAGAACGACCTGTAAAAAAATGATGAATGATTCATGATGAATGATCAATTGGCCGTTTTTTTACAGAGAGTTGGTCGGGGGGAATCAAACTTGGGTTCAAATCCATCTTGGAGCTAATGCTCCTTCACATGTGTCGTTATTGATTGATTTTGTTAGTTCAGTCACGAGTTCAAACTCGCGCCGGAGTGGGGGACTAGATGAAAATTTTAGGGCAGATAGAAATAATTCATGTTCATCAACATCAAAAGTTAGAGATGTCGTATCCGTTGAAGTAGCACCCGGAATTGTTCCTATGGGTAGATTTTTGTTTATTCTAACTCGTGTTCTCACATAAGTAGCCAATGTTTTAAACGCCCAATGCTGAAGAATGCGTGAGTTTCGGTCGACATCACTTGTTTTTATTGGATTTACAACAATAGGTTCTTCTGCATCATTAAAAATGGCTTTTAATGTAGTTGCGTGTAATTGCGTATTGTTTAGCACAAACTCTAAATCGTACCCTTTTTGATAGTATTTACCACTATACAACGTGTTTAGTGTTAATAAGGGTCGTTTGATTGTTGAGGTTACATTTGAAATTCTTCGAACCTCTGTACTATTAACAAATATTGCAAGAGTGTCTTGGTCTTGCGCATTCAGTTGCAAAGCAACCAGTGAAAGTATAATTATAAGTATGGTTTTCATGATTAATTAGTTCTTGGATTGATAGTTAGACTGGTGCCTGTTTGTCTCTCAGAACGGGATTCGTTGAAGATGACGATTACTATTCTTGACTTTTCAATTGCTACCCATTTATTTGTTGGTTCTATAGTTTTATACCAATTTAAATTGGGGTCTAACCCTGATTTAGAGTTGTCGATCTCACCATTAATAAATGTGCCTATGTTGGATAAGTATCCTGAAGCCCAATAATATTCAAACCCCGTTTCAAGACTGTCTTTTATTTGCACTTTAAACGTTACGGTATCGCCAACAATAACAGGATTTGGGGTATAGGTAAACGAAAGTATTTCGGTTGGAAGAGGTTCTTCGCAATCTTCGCAGCCTTCTGCGGTGCAGTAGCTTAGCGTTATACCAATTGCGGCAAACCAAATCCAGATCTGCCAGTTTTTGGGAATGTTTTTGGGTTTCATGTTTTTTCCTTTTTAATTGTTAAGGATGTTTGAGTATTTTGTTTGTTTTTCAGGAGTTCGAGAACGACCTGTAAAAAAAATGATGAATGATTAAGGATGAATGATCAAATTGGTCGTTTTTTTACAGTGAGTTGGTCGGGGGGAAATCAAACTAATCATTTTCAAGGATTTTAGAATCAGAAGCTATTTCAACATTCATCGAGTTAGAATTTGCGACACGGTTTTACAATTGCATCATTATAGTTCAACATGTGATTAAGTATTTGTGATTTAAAGAGATGTATTTGCATCATAGTTAACATTGTAAAGTTCCTTTAAGCCTTCCCATTTGTGATTTTAGTATTCTTTTTAAACAAAATTTAGCCTTAATACCCTTTTTGTAAAACAAAGACAAACCAACAATCACCCATAAGAGTAATTTATCTGTTTAAATATAAAAAAAATTTAATATTTGAGCAATAATTTATTTAAGGATGTAAATTTTTGTGATTTTTTATTAATGCTTTTTAAGGAAAAGTTCTTCGGTGCAATACGTTTGGTTAATACTTTTTTGAGCTTTGAGATTATCGTAAGCTAAAACTTTGATTTATTGAACTTTCGATGTGATTTTCAGATTCTTCTAGTCTTTCTTGGAGCAAAATGCTCCTTCTCTTTTAGTGCTAATTATTAATAATCTATAATTTAACACGAGTAAATACTCGCGCCAGAATGGGAGTTATACGTTTTACCGAATTATTACTCTTGATTTTTCTACTATTGAGTTTTGATTTCAAGAAATTGCGACTAAAGACTGAATCAACTATTTTATAATTTTAGTAAAATTCAAATCACATTAAAAAATGTACACGTTTAAATTACACTTGCATAAAGAAGTTGAAGGCGGTTTTACCGTTATCGTTCCTGCATTACCTGGATGTATTACTTATGGTGAAAATTTGGACGAGGCCATTAGTATGGCAAAAGAAGCTATTGAGCTTTACATTCAAGAATTAAAAGAAAGATCCGAAATTATTATCGATGATAGTAATACACTAGAATACTCTTTAAATCTTGAAGCAGTTTGAATTTGAGTCCAAAATATTTAATCAAAATATTGATACAATATGGGTTTTTTTTCAAACGCTCTAAAGGTTCACATCAACTATATTACAAACCATCAACCCATAAAACTGTAATTGTACCTTTCCATGGTGGTAAGGATATGAAAAAAGGTACTTTCCTAGCAATTCTCAAACAGGCAGGAATTGAAATAAAAGATATCGGTTAAATCTTTTTTGAATAACACCTTTCAGCTAAATTGTTCTTTATCTGTAAGCTTATTCTAAATCATATTTATTCTTTTTTCGTTCTAAGAAAATCGCGATAAAACTAGATTTTTTATGTAAATAAAGTTCAAACCGATTCAAAAAATAAACTTAACCCCAAAAGCTATTTTTGAATCATCAGAATCTTCAACTTTTGAATATTTAAAATTTGCATAAGGCGCCATTCTAAAATTTGTAAACAGGTTGAAAGAATAACCAACTCCAACTAAAATACCATAACCTGAATCAGTTGCTTCAGAATTAGAATCACTGTCAGTAATAACAAAATTGGCTAATCCAAGATCGGTTCTAAGATAAAATCCATCAAATTGCTTATTTAAGTGAGTTATTGCAGAAACAGCATATAAGTATTGATTTATTTGAAACCAATCGTCATTAAGTGAATATCTATCACCAGCCATATTCACTGCTATTCCTAAAGACATTTTTTCAGAAATGGACTTATAGATTCCTAAATCTAAATCAATAGCAGTAGTTTCTACTTCAGAATTATCTTTTAAGAGTTTCAATATTTCATCTATATCGTCATTATATGCCATTGATGCTGCGCCAGTTGAAAATGAAAAGAACCATTTTTTAGAGTATTGCTCTTTTAATTGATTCATATCCATTTGTTGTGCTTGAGCTTGAATTGTAAACCCTAACAACAAAAGGGCTAACACGAATAATAGATTTTTTGCTTTCATAATTTATTTGTCTTATTGAATTTCAAAATTTGATTAGATTTTTTGGGTTACTTCGAGAATTCAATGTGATATTTCTTTGAATACTTTGGGAGAAATTGTTTGCTCTATCTTTTTATATTCATTAAATGCTCTCATTTTACAATCTTGGAAACGATACTTTGCATTTTCTATTTATTCAATTTACTTAGAGCATTCTTCCTTCACTTTTGACTTTGGCGTCTAGTGATTTTCCTATCAGAAGTCCTACTACCATTCCAAGACTTAAACCCAATGCTAATCCCAATGACCGTTCAAAACTTGCCAAAAAGACAATGCCAAAAAGAATACCAAAAGATGATCCAAGTCCAACACCCAAATTAGTGTAATAATTTTTTGACAATAAAGAATAGGTTTCTCTTAAATAGCGAAGGAACTCTTTTTGGATTTTCTTAATGAATTTTCTTGTACTAACATGCTTTGAATCTAAATTGAAGCTATCTAGTTTAGCTTCTATTGATTCTATTTCAGCTTTTACTAAATCTCTATTTTTCAAACTAATCAGAATTTGATGAAAACTTTCATAAGCTCTTATTTCAGACTTTTTATTGGTCTCTGCTTGTAAACGTTCGATTAAAATAGTTGCTTTATGTAGTGTCATAATTTTATGTTTTATTTGATTAGTGGCTTTAACCTAAGGTTTATTACAGCAAACAATGAATTTATTTTTTGCTTAATTCTAAGTTTATTACAGTTGATAATTTGCCATTAGTAAACAACAGGAATATGATCAATCTTCTTTTGAGATTTCAAATGATCGCTAATCTTCAGTACTAGATTATAAACTTGAGCTTATATTGAAAAGTAGTTTTCATTAAACTATTAGGCAAATTCGTAGGATTTGGAAAAGGTTCAAACCGTAAAAATCTACTTTCTAGTGTGAACTCATACTTAGTTTTTAAATTGAACTAAATAGATTCATTGAGCGTGATTCGACAAGTAGTTTTCCGCAAAATATTCGTCGAATTCGCAAGATTTGGAGGGTGTAATTCGAAATAATCGACTTTTTAGAGTGGACTCATTCATTTATTTTTTCAATTCTTCCATATCAGCAATTAATTCGTCTAACTTTTGAAAAACTCTACTGTACACTAAACTCACATCCCATTTGTAAATTTTATCTCCATAAACAAACATTGCACCTGCAATTGCAATGGCTATTAACCACATAACTGTCGGAATTCCATACATAAGATGAAGACTTGATTGCGTTATTGCTTCTTGTGTCACTTTCACTGTTTTCAAAGCGTGAATTATTGGCATTAATGCGGCTAAAAATGCAAGAGGATAAATAAAACGCATTACTTTACTGTTGTTTGAAATAGCCAAGTTAAGCCAAGTTCTAAATGTCATGATGTAATCATAACTACTTAAATTGGAATCTATATTTTTCAATGTCTTTGCTTGTTTTATGCTTACCCAACAAACGCCCATAAGTAGAAAAAAAATGACTATACCTGTTATTGGAGTGCCTAATGCGACATAGATTCCACTATTTATCACAGCAAAACCAAAAATGGCGTACAAATTCATTTTCATCATTCGTTTAATTTTATCGATGATATGAATGGACTTTTGCTTGTAAAGCTCGTTTATTTTAGGCGCAACTAAGGCATCTTTTTTAAGAAAACCGTCTTTCCAAATTGATTCAATTGACTTTTCCATCTAGCAATATTTTTAATCGTTCTTTAATTCTGTTTATTCGAACTCCGATATTGTTCGGGTTTGTACCGATGATTTCTGCAATTTCCTGATAGGTTTTTTCTTCTAAATAAAGCATAATCACGGCTCTATCAATTTCAGAAAGTTGACGAATGGCTTTGTAGAGCTCATTCAGATTTTCATCGGCGAAAGCACTATTTTCTTCAGCTTCATCTATTGGCAGATAATCTGAAGCAAAATATTGAGCATTGTTTTTCTTTTTCTTTAGTAAAGTCAAACAAACATTTAGTGTTATTCTATAAATCCACGTACTCCACTGCGACTCCTCTCGAAAGTTTTCTCTACTCCTCCAGATTTGCAAACAAACCTCTTGGTAATAATCTTCGAAATCTTCCTGTGAATTCGTATATGCCCGGCATAATTTCAAAATTATTACGGTATAGGGCAAAATGGATGTAGTATAAAAGTCGCTACTCAATAGTGTTTTCTCTAATTAGTGGCTTAAATCTGAATTTATTACACCCCAATTTATTTTTTTTGAATGATATAAATTAAGAAGGATATTCTAGAAGAATTTAATAAAAAATCCAATAACCAATTGCCATTCAACAACTTAAAAAATAATTAAAATTTTTGGGAAGATTTTCGGTTTTCAAGCGTCTCTAGTACATAACAAATAATTTGACCGAAAAAAACGTATGAACAATCAAGTATTTAATTTATGGAAAGAAAGCTTCAATTTCGTTAGCTCTTTATATGAACATGCCAAACATTATCCTAAACAAGATATCGTTGGTTTGCGGGTTCAACTTGAACAATTAGCTATGGAATTTATGAATCAGATTGCTGAAATAAGTACGCTCAGCAAATTAAGAGATGTTCGCTTGAAGTTGTCTCAAGCTCAGGTTACATCAAGTAGAATTTCAAGTATTCTGAGTATGTCGAAGTTGGCTTATCATCTTGATGATTTACGACTTCAAATGGCATTGAAAACCTTGCAAGTAATTATGGGTCAGGTACAGGCTACAATTCTTGTCGCTCCGGCGAAGATGAGTGCCTAAAACAAAAAAGGGAGTCAACTGACTCCCTTTTTTTGTGTTTCATACATCTTTATTGCTCTATTCTAGCTTTTCTGCAAAAACAGGCACTTAAGAAATAATATTCTATTAAACACCAAATACATCACGACCGATGAAAACTGCACTATCGTCTAAGTTTTCTTCAATACGTAATAATTGATTGTATTTCGCAATTCTATCTGTGCGGCTTAATGAACCAGTTTTGATTTGACCTGCGTTAGTTGCAACAGCAATATCAGCAATCGTAGTATCTTCAGTTTCGCCTGAACGGTGAGAAATAACAGCAGTATAACCGTTTTTGTGAGCCATTTCAATAGCATCTAAAGTCTCGGTTAGCGTACCAATCTGATTTACTTTGATTAAGATTGAGTTAGCAACACCTAATTCAATACCACGAGCTAAACGTTCGGTGTTTGTAACGAATAAATCATCACCAACTAATTGAACACGGTCGCCAATTGCTTCGGTAAGCAATCCCCAACCATCCCAATCGTCTTCAGCCATACCATCTTCGATAGAAATAATAGGATATTTATCGCACCAGCCTTTCAAGAAATCAACCATTTGAGCAGAAGTACGTTTGCTTCCGTCAGATTTTTTGAACTCGTAAAGACCTGTTTCTTTGTTATAAAACTCAGATGAAGCAGGATCTAAAGCGATTAATACATCTTCACCAGGAGTTAAACCTGATTTTTCGATTGCTTCAAGAATAACTTCAATAGCTTCTTCATTTGATTTCAAGTTTGGAGCAAACCCACCTTCGTCACCAACTGAAGTATTATAACCTTTCGATTTCAATACTTTTTTGAGATTATGAAAAACTTCAGCGCCCATGCGAACTGCATCTGAAAAAGTATCAGCACCTGCAGGCATAATCATGAATTCTTGTAAATCAACGTTTGAGTCAGCATGTGAACCACCGTTGATGATATTCATCATTGGCAATGGTAAAATTTTCGCATTCACACCGCCTAAATAACGATACAATGGAATTCCTAGGACGTTTGCAGCTGCACGAGCAGCAGCCATGGAAACACCAAGTATTGCGTTTGCACCTAAATTACTTTTGTTATGAGTTCCGTCTAGTTCGATTAAAAAATTATCTAATTTAACTTGATCAAACACGTCAAAACCGAGTAATTCATCAGCTATAATATCGTTAACGTTATCTACAGCTTTTAAAACGCCCTTTCCTAAATACACATCGTCATCGTTGTCGCGTAACTCAACGGCTTCGTGTTCTCCTGTTGATGCTCCAGAAGGCACAGCAACGCGACCGTAAACACCGTTTTCTAAAATTACATCCACTTCAACTGTGGGGTTACCGCGTGAATCAAGAATCTGACGGGCAACAATATCTTCAATAATAGCCATACAAAATAGTTAGTTTGGTTTAAAATTTTGTGATGCTTTAAGATACTGCTTTAACTTGTTTTCCGGAAATAAGAAATTGTTAAAACAGATATAAGTAACCGAAATAATTGGAAGCGGTTTTTGGAAATAAGATGACTGGAACTAGGTGAAAGCTTAGAGGAGATTGGATTGGTTTAAATTGGTGCGAGACTTCAGTCTCGTACTAAAATGCAAATTAGAGACTTAGTCTCATTTAAATTAAATATCACGCATGATACTATTTAGCACATGACCAGCGTGGCTATCAATTCCATGCAACTCATGCCCCATTTTTTCCCTTTTCGTTTTCATATACTTTTCATTTTCTGGCCATGGTTTAAATTCAATCGGCACTCTTTCAACCATTTCAAGCCCATACCCTTGTAAACCAACTCGCTTTGTCGGATTATTTGTTAACAAGCGCATATTTTTCACATTCAATGATCGTAAAATCTGGGCTCCAACTCCATAATCACGGTGATCTGGTTTAAACCCTAAAGCTTCATTTGCTTCAACCGTATCTAACCCTTCTTCTTGTAATTGATAAGCTTTCAGTTTATTTACTAAACCAATTCCTCTTCCCTCTTGATTCATGTAGAGAACGACACCTTTTCCCACTTCTTCTACGGCTTGTAAAGCGCCATGTAATTGTTGACCACAATCGCAACGTTTCGAGCCAAAAATATCACCAGTAATACAACTTGAGTGAACGCGAACAAGAACAGCATCTTCTTCTGTCCATTCACCTTTGGTCATGGCAATATGTGTTGCACCACTTAAACGTTCTTCAAAAGCATGTAACTTAAAATCGCCATAAATTGTTGGTAAATCTATAGTTATAAGCTCGCGAACTAAACTTTCGTTATGCATTCGATAAGCAATCAAATCTTTAATCGTGATAAATTTCAGATTAAATCGTTTAGCAACTTTAATCAAATCTGGAACTCTTGCCATTGTTCCGTCATCATTCATGATCTCGCAAATTACACCAGCAGGCTGTAAACCCGCTAAGCGAGCTAAGTCAACACTAGCTTCGGTATGTCCTGCTCTACGTAATACACCTCCATCAACAGCTATTAAAGGAAAAATATGGCCTGGTCGGCGAAAATCGTAAGGTTTGGACCTTGGATCAATGATTGCGGAAACTGTTTTTGCACGATCAGATGCAGAAATGCCAGTAGTTGTTCCTTCTCTTAGATCTATAGAAACCGTGAAAGCCGTTTCCATTGCATCCGTATTTTGCTCAACCATTGGGTCGAGATTGAGTTCATACGCTCTTTGACGTGAAATAGGCGAACAAATTAGTCCACGCCCAAAAGTTGCCATTCGATTGATAGATTCAGGCGTAACTTTTTCTGCGGCCATAATGAAATCGCCTTCATTCTCACGGTCTTCATCATCCACTACAATAATCATTTCACCACGTTTAATGGCATCAATGGCTGATTCAATTGTATCGAAAACGATATGATGTTCTGAACTCATAATTCTGGCAAAATTAAATATGGAAGGAAACACTTAAAAAAGAGTACCAAAATCCCAATTTGAATAGATTTTTGATAAATGGAGTAGAAACCCACGCAAAAAACTATTTTTTGTTAGGAGTTTCTTCAAAAAAAGAGATCTTATTTTTTCTCTGCTTTATTTGGATTTACTTCAACAACTGCTGATTTCAAGAAGCGAGCTTTAACATTTCCGTCAATTTCAGCAAGAAGAGAATCATCTTCAATTGATTGTACAATTGCTATCATTCCACCAGAAGTAACAATTTTATCACCTTTTTTTATAGATGAGATTTTTTCTTGAATTTCTTTTTGTTTTTTAGATTGAGGACGAATAATGAATAAATAAAAGACTAAAAATATAGCTCCCATAAATACAAGACTCATAGTGCTTCCGCCTTGATTTGGATCGCCCATCAAAAATAATAGATTCATGTGAAATTAGATTAGAAATTAGTTTTGGTACAATTGAGTTTAAAAATACAGGTATTCTCACGCAATTGAAAATATACCTGAAGCATTCAACTACGAATCTACACTTTGAAAATTAAAATTTTTTTTTTAATTAAGCAATGGGTCAAACTTAACGTGTACTTATCTTGATGCAATGAAAACATAAGATATTCAACTCGACAATTGATTGAGTTGCTGCCTCTTGGCTCGATTTACTAGAATCCTCATAAATTCATATTGGCAATCTTAAAAAGCACTCGGAATTGTGTAATGGCTAATTCTACTAAGTACAGTTTATTATAACTAATCAATTTAAGAGTCCACTCCAAAAACTCAAATTCGGACTTCGTTTCTAAGCAAACTTCACTGGTTTTTGCAAAATAAAGGTCACCCCGTGCCCCGACACGATTCGAAGAACCACAATGTGCTTTATCTGTGTCCAAAAATTTTTTAGGCCATAAGCTAGTTCTTTTGATTAAGTTAATTTCTAAGACTGAAATGCTTGATCGGGGTCCAGCATGACCAAATGACGTATGTAAAATAAGAACTATATGTTGCGATTATGTTATTGTTTTTATTTTTTTTGTAAAATTGAACCTTCATAAAAATTAATAAACTTTACAAGAGGTTCAAGTCCTAATTTGAGTCCAAAAAGTCGATTCTGTCGATTTGCACTCTTCCAAATACTAAGCAACCGACGAATACTTTGCTAAATACAACTTTTCGGAGTGCACTCATTTAAGGATTTTTTAAGCTAAATAATTAAACGCTTTTTTCCTTTTTTTGAACATCTTCATATTCACCATCTTTTTTATTTCACATATAATTACGTGAGAAATTGTAAACCAATTCATTTAATTTAATACCTCAATCAAACAAAATTAATTTGATTTGCAAAATTTACCCTTTCAAATCACTACATCTCATGTACACGATAAAAAACTTTGGCTAGGTTTCCCATTTCACTTAAATTACTAACACTCACTTTACCAAACATAAAGGCCATTTGTGGATTTGTGGTTCCCATTTCTATGCCTTCATAGGTTTTAGCATCACCTTTTAACTCAAGTGTTGCTTTTCCATGAATGCCTTCAAGAACTTGAATCTGCTCTTTGTGAATATGAACGGTAAATTCTCCACCTGTTTCACCTCTTATGCGAAAGTGCACGGTGGAAGTCCAGTCAGGCATCAAACCTTTTTTATGTCTGAGTGGAAGCTGAATAATCATTTCTCTAGCTGTTGTTGGCTTTGCCATAGATAACTCCGAGGTGATAGTAAAAGAATTTCATTTTAATAAAAAACAACGATAACTTAGTAAAATTTTAATTTAAGATAGTCCTTTAATGAAAACAATTTTAATTATTGATGATGACGAGAGTATTAGGAGCATGTTCCGCATCAAATTTGAGAAAACATACCACGTAATTGAGGCAGAAAATGGAAGAAAAGGTTTAACAGCTTTTAAAACCTCACAGCCTGACTTAGTTATTACAGATATTATAATGCCCGAAGAAGAAGGGTTTAAAACAATTCTAGATATAAAAAAGTTGAATCCAAATGTCTCCATAATCGCAATAACAGGAATGCCACAAATCGGTGCTTTACATTCCTTGGAAATCGCTAAAGAATTTGGTGCTGTAAAAGGTTTTGTAAAGCCAATAAATCTAAGAGAATTGGAAATGGCCATTGAAGAGTTAATTATTTAGCTTTTCGCAATTCAGTATAGTATGAAAATATCCTTAGCATTAAATTTAGTTGCTTTTATTGTTTCTTCATGTAGTAACATAAATCCAACAAAAAACACTACTACTACTGACTTCCTAAATGTAACCCAGCATAAACCCAACAAATACGACTCTCTTAGTCCACAAATCGACCCATCTGATGAATTTGAAAGATTTAGTGATATTATTAAACGAATTCAAATAACGACATTCTATACAACCTACTATTTTGACCAGAGCCAACGAATAACGCCCGCTATTTTAAAGTATCAAAGAGCTTCAAAACTGGCAAAAGCTAAGTATGAATTTAACTATAGTAAAACTGGTACAGCAGTAGGATTACAATACTTAACTGACAAATTAATTTTAATGACCTGCGAACATGTAGTTTTTGTGCCAGACACTATTTATGTTTTTCAGGATCCTCTTAAAACGGGTAATCGCTCCCCCATTTTAAGTGTTTCGATATTAAATAAAAAAGAAAACTACCTATTTGGAGCACCGCGATTAAATGATTTCACTGTAATTGCAACCGACAAAGAAATTGATATTGCACTTATTACAGCTGAGGTTCCAACCGAACATTATTACAATATCTCAACTCTAGATATTCCATTGGGAGATGAATCGAGATTTAAATGGGGCTCTATCGTATATAGCTTTGGCTTTCCCATTGGTACAAAAATGATGGTAAAAGGCATTGTTAGCCATTCAACAGATGATAGTAACACAACTTACAATCATAATTCTCTTTTTAATAGAGGTTTAAGTGGGGGATTAGTCGTAGCACTTCGTGGAGATGTTCCAAATTTTGAATGGGTTGGAATATCTAATGCATCATCAGCAACTACGGAGTATAATTTAAAGCCAAACAAACAAATATCTTTTGATTTAGAAGAACGACAAATTTATACTGATACAATATTTGTGGAAAAACAAATTCAGATTAATCAAGGTATTTCCAAAACAGTAAAACCGAGCGTTATTCGTAAATTTTTAAAAAATAATATCCAAGCTATTAATCAAGCTGGATTTGACCTTAACATTTTTGCAAAAAAATCATCCTAAAACTAAACATAATAAAAAAAACGTGAAGCATTCTTTTCAAAAACTACTATTTGTCGTCTTAGTAGCAACAGCCTGTTCTCAAAACGTTCGGGAAGCGACACAAAATTCATCAAAAAATAAGTTAGAACGCCCTATACCTAACCCAATTGAATCTCCTAGTTCTTACTTTGAAGCGATTAAAAATGGAACGAGAACAAAAGAAGGAAAACCAGGAGAACAGTATTGGATTAATTCGGCAAACTACACTATTTCACTAAATTTATTTCCCGATGAAAAACGTGCTGAGGCAACCGAAACCATTACTTACTTAAATAATTCACCTGACACCTTAAATAGTATAGTAGTAAATCTGAATTTAAACCTCCATAAAGAAGGTGCTATTCGTAATGAATTAAATGAAATAACTGGCGGAATGCCTTTGAGTCTAGTAAAAATAAACGATTCTATTCTAACTGATACCCTTAGAAAAGGTTCAAGATATCGTATTGTTGGAACTTATCTAACGATAAATCCAGGAAAAGCTATTCTACCGGGAGAATCAGTAAATCTAGAGTTTGCTTGGTCTTTTGCAATTCCCAAAGAAGGAGCTTCTGGCAGAATGGGTTGGTCTCAAAACAATTTGTTCTATTTAGCTTATTTCTATCCTCAAATGGCTGTTTATGATGATATTATAGGTTGGCACACTGATCAATTTCAAGGTACAGCAGAGTTCTATTCTGATTTCTCTGATTATACAGTATCTATTGAAGTACCAGGAAATTGGCTTGTTCTTGGAACCGGAGAATTGACGAATGCTCAAGAAGTGTTAGCAGATTCCGTTAATGATAGAATGATTAAAGGACATGCAAGCGATAGCGTTGTTCACGTAATAAACTCAAATCATTTTGGATACAATGCTACCAAAGCAAAAGTTGGGGAGTCGTTAACTTGGAAATTCAATGCAAAAAATGTCCGAGATGTTGCTTTCTCTATCACAAAAGAATCGAATTGGGATGCAAGCCGTGCCAAAGTTGGCGATTTAGATGGTGATGGGAATACTGACTATACCGAAATAAACACAATTTGGAGAAATGATGCTCCAAGATGGAAAAACGCATGGCAATACGCACAGAATTCTATTGAATTTATGTCGAATTTTTCAGGTTTAATATATCCTTGGCCGCACATGACTTCGGTTGAGGCTGAAGGTATAATTCGCGGAGGCATGGAGTATCCAATGATGACCATTATTAGTTCCTATACTAGATCTTCTGATAAAAACTTATATGGCGTTATTGCTCACGAATTAGCTCATATGTGGGTTCCATTAATGTTGAGTACCAATGAACGTCGGTATGCTTGGATGGATGAAGGATTTACTAGCTTCCATGAAGCACAAGCTTCAAAAAAATATTTTAATGATCCCAATGCCGAAAATGAGAATAAACGTGGTTATTTAGTTGCCGCTCGGTATGGAATTGAAGGTGAAATTATGCGTTGGTCTGATTATCACTATAATGGATGGGCTTATGGCAATGCAAGTTATTCTAAGCCAGCAACTGTTTTAACGGCTTTACGTGGTGTTTTAGGAGAGGAAGTTTTCACAAAAGCTTATTTGGAATTTATGAGTCGCTGGCAATACAAACATCCTTATCCATGGGATTTATGGGCAACATTTGAAGATATTTCTGGTCGTGATTTGAATTGGTTCTGGAGAAGCTGGTATTTTGAAACATGGACCTTAGATCAATCTATTGAATCAGTTAAAGAAACCAAAGATGGAACTTTAATTACGATTAAAGATCTTGGAAATATTCCAATGCCTGTTTTATTAAAAGTAACTTTCGAAGATTTAACATCTATAGAAAAAACGATTTCTGAACAAGTTTGGCTAAAGGGCAAAAGAACATCTACTTTTTTAGTACCAGCTGGAAAAAAAGTTATAGCGGTTTCTATTGATGAGAAACGTTTATTTCCAGATGTAAATGAAGGAAATAATTATTGGGAAAAATAAATTAAGACTTAATTTTCCTTATGTTTGAAAGCACTGTGAGTCAAATCAACGTGCTTTTTTATTTTAATCAATCAACGAAAATTCACTCATTGTAGGATAGGTCAACAATTTGAATTGCTATGAACCTGATGTTATTTACCATATATAGGAAAAACTCTGTGGTTACAAAAAACTATTGCAATGAAATCGAATTAACAATCTGAACTAAACGCCAACTCAGTTTTGCACTCATCCAATTAATTCAGATAGCGCTCTAATTGCAAATATTTGTGCGCAATTGAAGAATGCAATAAATCATCAGATTTCAATACTTTAACCGTTCCATTTAGTTCTTTTAGCAAGGGTAAATTTGGATTTTGTAATTCCACATAAATTTTAGCTGTGTTCGTTAAACGTAAGATTCTACTTACCACGTGCAAGGTTTTACTATCGGAATCTGTAAATCTATTATTTGAGAACACAAAAATATGACTCGCTTTATCTACATGTGCACGTAATAAAGATTGAGGGCTAATAGGAACGCCATAAATAAAATCATATTCAGGGTAGGGGTTTCGTTCAACTAAAGCCGTTAACAACACAATTTGTTTATCTGGAAACAAGTGTTTGTGTTTTATTTCCTGAATCATTTCATCTGCAAAAGCGGTGTAATCGCAGATTAAGACATGTTTTCGAGCATCTATTGGAGCTTTCCCTTTTTCCTTCGCTGTAATTTTATTATGAACATTACTCAAAATCAAACTAACTATGTCTGTATAAGTGTAAACACCAATTACTATACAATAAATACCGACAACTCTACCCCACATGCTTACTGGAACAATATCACCATAACCAACTGTTGAAGTAGTTACAAACCACCACCAAAGAAAATCTTCAAAACTACCAATATGATTATTCGAACCTTCAAAAAAAGTAAAAATAATGGCAGAAAATAAAAATGAACTCAAAATCAGGGAAAACAAGATGAGGATGTGTTTACGTACCGATGACATCTCTTTCTCAAAAAAACGTTTTATGGGAGTTAATAAGTTTGGAATTAAAATCAACGAAAAGTCCTTTTTTTATCTTGATTCGATAAATCGCTTTATCTCTAAAGCAATAGATTCAGAAGCTTTACCATTACCATAAATTGGTTTCCAAGGAGCTGTTGGTTTCAATTTTATCGCATTACTAATTTTTTGTTGATTAGCACCCGTTAATTGATTCCAGCCATTATCTAAGGTTTCAACCCATTCTGTTTCTTCGCGAAGTGTAATACAAGGTTTTCTCTTCCAATAAGCTTCTTTTTGTAATCCTCCTGAATCAGTTAAAACTAATTCTGTGTTTTCTAATAAAACAAGCATATTAAAATAAGGTTGCGGGTCAATTGTGAATAAATTCTCTGGAAGTTTCATGCTTTCCAGCATAGCTTTATTCCTAGGATGAACTGGCCAAACAACAGGTTTCTTAAATTCACTAAAAGCTCCCAAAATCCCTTTTAAATGCTCAATGTTATCCGTATTGGATGGTCTGTGAATGGTAGCTAAATAATATTCATGGTTCTTGAATGGAATCATACCCGAAAGTTTCTGCCTAAATTTAGCAATATCGGAAAAAGTTAAAAGAGCATCGAACATGACATCACCAACGTTAAATACTCCCTTATCAATTCCCTCATTTTTTAATTGATTTACACCTAATTCAGAAGAGCAAAAGAGTAAATCTGAGATATGATCGGTTAAAATACGATTCACTTCTTCAGGCATCATTTTATTAAAACTTCTCAAACCCGCTTCAACATGAATGACAGGAATATGCAATTTGGCTGCAGCTAAAGCACCTGAAATAGTGGAATTGGTGTCACCATAGACCATTAATGCTGATATATCTTGTAACCGTTTCAACAAAAACTCTTCAATTTGATCGAGCATAGAAGCAGTTTGTTTGCCGTGGCTACTCGAACCAACCTGCAAATTTATTTCTGGAGATGGAATCCCAAGTTCATCCCAAAATATACCACTCATAGCATGATCATAATGTTGACCTGTATGAATAATTGTTTCATTAATTCCTAATTCAGCTAAAGCTCTAGATACTACAGCTGCTTTAACAAATTGAGGACGTGCACCTAAAATGGTAACTACATGCATACTATTCCTACTTATTAACTTAAACCATATCAGATATGGTAATTTTTTCCATTGCTTCTAAGGTTTTATCTCGAACTTCAATAAAGGCAAGACGCATTTTACAAGTGTGTTCATCTTCACAATCAGAACAAGGTTCATAAAAGTTTAAAGACACACAAGGAAGTAAGGCAATTGGGCCGTCTAAGTAGCGGTGAATAGTTGCAAGCTTAACTGCTTCGGGTTTTTGTAACAAATAATAACCGCCTTTACTTCCTTGACGACTTCCAACGATATGATTGCGTTTTAATTCTAGTAGAATTTGCTCAAGAAATTTTTTAGGTACTTGGGTTTGTATAGCTATGTCGTTTGTATGAACAACACAATTTTTTTCTTGTTTTGCCAAAAATATGAGCGCTTTAATCCCATATTTCGTTTTTTGAGACATCATTCGGTTAAACCAATTTATTTTCCCTCAAGTTAGGCAATCTGTATTTAAATGTAAATTCAGCAATTTTAAATATTCGAATTTTGAGCTTACTCGCTGAAAAGTAGATTTCGACAACATTCTCGGCGAATGCGATGGATTTATAAAGTTGAAAATCAATTAAATCTAATTTCTGGCGTGGGCGCAATTTAGACATCAAGCAAAACATTGAATTCTTTTGTTTACCTCATTTGAACTCAAATTCGGACTTCGTTTCTAAAAAAACTTTACTGGTTTTTGCAAAAAAAAGTCATCCCATACCCTTACACGATTCGAAGAACCACGAATTGCTATCTCTGTCCAATATCTTTTTACGCCATAAGCAGTTCTTTTGTATAGGTTAAGTGCTAAGGCTGAGATGCTGGGTCGGGGTCCAGCATGACAACATAGCATAGATGAACTAAGCTCAATAGGTTGAGAACTAGTGTTATGTTAACAAAGAATTGACGGATATAATCTTTTAAGTTTTATTCTTGCATCCTTGTTCGTAAACCGCCAGTTAATTTTAGCGTTTTTCATATTCCTGTGCTGTTGCC
>Ga0210025_1001630_pt1 | contig 23750 bp, 13 predicted proteins | sample CryGeyme20150102_FD_183989 | JGI IMG/M metagenome (GOLD analysis project Ga0210025, IMG submission 183989) | Groundwater microbial communities from Crystal Geyser aquifers in Utah, USA - Crystal Geyser metaG 2015-0102 (SPAdes) (version 2) | ecosystem: Environmental > Aquatic > Deep subsurface >... | reverse complement strand
AAAAGCATTTTATTTTGGTTAAAGAAAAAAAGTACACCTTTTTCACCGTTTAGGGTTAGAATTAGTACACCTTTTTCACTGGTACACCAAAAAAGTACACCCAAGTACACCTTTTTCACTGGCCCCTTCGTGCCGCAATGATCACAAAAATACAACTTATAAGAAGTGATCTCGTTGTTGATTTTGACTTTGTCTTCGACTTCCATGTTGACTCCTTGTGGAAGCAATGGAATGAAGACCCATGCGTTGCATTGAAAAGGATGAAGCCATCGGTGCTATATTGGGCGCTGCTGCGTAAAATGATGTCTGTGCAAGCTGCTGAGACCAGTCCATCGTTCCAACACCAGAGGTTTCTGGCAAACTGGATCGTCCTGGGATCTCCAAACTGGAAGTTGAAGGAGCCGAAGCAAAAGTATTCAATGTATCACTATCCCTATGGACAGCAACATAATGTTCCAGAGGCAACCCTGACGAAGTGAATGTAAGACCACCAGTCATGGTGCTTGCTTGTCCTGGTAGAGGCCGCGCAATGATTGAATGCAAGACCTCCATATCATCATGGCGCGCCTCCGCGGAGCCTCTCGCTGCAATGACTGCGTTCAAGTAACTCTCCCTAGCGAGTGTTGCGCACTCATTAGCAGGAGTTGAGCTAGCAAGTGCGAGTGCAGGTGGCCTGCTCGCCGCTGGAAGTATAGGCCACCTTTGTCTTTGGATTCGTTCCTGAGCGAGAAACAGAGCGAGCTCTCTGCGTTGCACTTGCTCTGCCGAGCATTCTCTCAACTGGAGAATTCGAGCGTCCGATATTGTAAGCACGGAAGGACGCTGCTGAAACGTAAGTAAAGCAGAACCTGTGTCAACCAACTGCATTTGTAAAGTGGAGGATGTCACCTCTCTTCGCTGCTCTTGATACGCCATCTGCTGCAACATCTGCAATCGCAGGGAGCCCGAGAGATCGGCGGAAAGCTGCTGAGGTTGAGACAAAGTAGGACTATTTACATACATGTCAGGCAATCGCACAACACGGGGCACTGAGCTGATTGAGGGTGAATTCCTACTCCTGCGAACAGTATCTTGAGGGAGCCTCGGATTACCCTCGAGTGATGACGACAACGGCAGCTCTCTTTTTGCCATTTGATACTCCAAGCTTGCTTCTTCTTGTGTCTCCCATATCGAGGGGCCAGAGGCACTGACTTCCCAATTGAGAGCTTGACGTCGATTAGTAGCTCTATCATTATTACTGGGAGAGCACACTGATACTCTGATATTAGTCTCCGCAGGAACATCTTTGTTGGAGCTAGACTGGTTCGATTTGTCTCGCTCCAGCAAAGTCGTGAGCTTTTCATGTCTACCTCCTCTTTGCGCCTTCCACACAAAGCCAACGTGGTTCAGCTGATCAACCTGGTCCTTGGTGAGTTTTGAGGGGTGCCCTTTTTTTATTTGCTTATACTCCTGACGCTGTAGGCATCAGGAACAGCAGTGTGAGCAAGAAAAATCGCGACTGTCGAATACGTTTACTGTGCAAACCACAGACTTACCTGAGCTGAAACCCAATTTGCCAGAGAAGGATTCCCGCTCCAGTTCATAGGCACCTGCGTGTGCCCATATGTGTCATTAAATTCTTCCAGTTGCTGATATCGATCTTCCCAAGAGACATGACGAGGATTTGGTGTTGACCAGTCAAAGTCGAGATCATTGAGCATTTGTTCTCTCTTGATAGTCAAAGGTGTCGACACTTTGGTCGCAGATTTCAAGGCTTTATAGTGCCTCCGCTGGGCGGACACTACAGTTACCAGTTACCACAGCAAAGACAGCGGTAGAGATGTGAGTTTTGCGCTGTTTGTGAATTCTACATTGTAATACGTGGCAAATGGCTTACCCCAAGCCCCGAGTCGCTTGTCCTTGGGGTATCGATTCGGGACAAGACAGTGCCCATGCTCTTCCTTTCAAATTCATTTGGACGGTGATTGAGAAGTGAGAGGTGGGATCAGATATAAGCGAGCGATTATGTTATAACCTCTATCAGCTTTCGCACACAATGCTTACGTACCTTGAAGGCAACCAGCCTCTTGTACATTTCATTCCATCGGTCTTGGAAAGTCGTTGCTGCGGTCGACGGGGGCGTCGGCTTTTGACGACGTGTCGACATAGTATTGATATGTGAAGATTGAATACTATCAGTGATTTACAAATAATAAGGTTTTTTTCGCTTCTCTGAATAGTTCATTGATTTCATGCGGACTTGAAAGTAAAGAAATCCAATAGAAACGAAAGACGTTTCCAGGTCAACTTCAGTCGACACACTTCATGACATCTACGTACAAGGGGTACCAGTACCCATTTCGTAATCGCAAGGCATTAGTGTACTACTAGTAGGTAAGAACAAACAATGCATGCAGCAACCACTGAAAAAATAATACCACTACCAGGTGTACCGGGTACTGTACCTGGTACTACGATAATACCTGGTACTGCTACAACGGTACAACGGTAATATGAAAAACCTTGTTCGTTGGTGGTGCAGGAATTATTTCTACAAGTAATCTACTACGAGCACAGGGGAACCTGGTATACTGGACAAATTGATAATGAAAAGAATTCAAACTTCCTGGAACGGTTCCATGGCGAAGTCGCCATGGTACCAGGTAGCTACTACCTGGTAGTACTAGTACCAATCGCCCCCTTTTGTGGTACTGTTACCTGGTACCAGTGAATCACAGTGACGAATCCACCAATATTATTCTATTGGTACCGTACTACCATGGTACTGTACTATTTTAGTAATAGTACGTACCGGGTACATTACAGCTACTAGCTAATACCAGTAGTACCGTAGTAGGTCTAGCAGTACTGGTACCAGTACGTATGGTATGGTACTCCTACGGTACCACTACCATACTACTCATCAAATATCATTTTCTGGAGCGAACTTGAAAAGCAACTCGTATTAAGCCACAAAATAAGCATAGGCTTCGGGTTGCGTTCACGAGCCAACCTAGCCGCAATAGTAATACCAGTACCACTACGAGACTGCTACAAGTAGTAAGTGATACTGGTAAGTGAGTCTCAATAACGTTTCACAAAGAAATCAGTTGATCCTACCGGTAAGCATATGCCGAGCGCCGTACTGGTATGGTACCTGGCATCGGTACAGTGTATCAAGAAAAATTGCTTCGTTACTACTGGTATCCATAGCAATCATCGAAAAGCAAAGCGAACCAGATCTTTATAATAGTACCAGTACGCATGGAAATTCTCATTCATACGGTACGGTAGGGCGCTTTGCTGCGCAATCGGGACCCGCGCTCTGGTCCATCCGGGAGGCTTGTTGCGCGAGCGACACCATACAAGTAGACTACTGTTTGATGCTTGCTGATTCTTTCGTCCTCAACAAATGCATTACAGCATCACGGCTGCTTATTTTTGGACTCGTGGCCTGCTTTCGAGGGATGCAGAAGCGGAATGGTGCTGTTCCCTTTCCTGTGTCTCCCTAAAATCTACCAGTACCAGGTAGTACGGGTACTCTACTAGTAGTAGTACTAGCTAGTACTATTATTTTCAAACGCAGTCAAGTGACCGACAAGGAGGCTAGTAGTAGTACCAGTACTGTAGCCAAAAGAGGAAGGTAGGGTCTAGTTGCGCGGCGCGTTCACTACTAAAAATCATGAGAGCAATCGGGATTACAGTTGCGAACAGACAGGACAAAGTGCGTTTGTAGCCCGGGCGTGCTTGCGTAAAGATTTAAGTGCGTTCGTCTCATTGGAGAGACGTGGATATGTCTACTACCATGTACCTGGTAGTGCGTACCAGTAACCGGTTCTAGTACCGGTAGTAGACTGGTAGTAGTATCGCTTACGTACCAGGTACCTGGTACCGGTACACCTGGTAAAAGCAACTGTCCCCAAACCGAACTTCGCTTTCGGGCTGAACTCGCGTTGTTGCGAGACGACACCAGCATAAAAATTACAGTAGTTACCTGGTAGTACGTTTAACGCTGTCGGCGGCCTTGCTACCCTGGTACCTGCTGTACCTGGTAACTACTACATGCATCGTTCTGAATTACTGTACGACCTCTACGAGTTGACACCCCAAACAAGGAAGAAGGGACGAAAGGAGTACTCGAGTATTCACTAACAGCATTGAACTTAAACAAAAACTGACAACAAATAAAACATAGACCGCGATGAAGAAACCCCTCTATTCTCTTGCAATACTTGTCGGACTGCTCAGGCTTAACAGCCTCCATTCGTTTGGTATCCATTCCTTTACTGTAGCTGCGCGACCTTCGAATACTCGGACAACACTTGTCGATGACGAAGCAGCGATCAAATTTGAAGCTCCCGAAGAGCAAGCCACAGCTGCTGCCACTGCTCTTTCGTTAACCTACGAGGACGCCATTCGCGTCATTGACGAATGTTCTGTCCAAGAACGACCGAATGAACAACTCTACAATGCCGTTCGACTTTTGGAACAAAAAGCGTACAAATTTTATCCCGGAATGTCCGATAAACTAGATCTTTGGGACCGGGCCCAAGGAAGTTGGAAGCTCATTTTTTCTACGGGCGATGCCAAGACACGAGAGTTCCATCCACCTACTTATCTTTTACCATTTTCCTTCGCCATGATTCGCGGTGAACATTTCGGAAACGGATTTGGTCTGGGAGAAAACTTAATTTTGCTTTCGGTCTTGCAAAAACACTACTTTAATCCCAGAATCCGTTACATGGCTGTGACAGTCCAGGACATTTACGTAGGAGGCCACAAGGCCACGGATTTTTTCCCTGACTGTGTTAAAAATGCCATCAATTTGGGGAAGACGCCGGCCGATTTTGTAGACAAGCCGTGTCCGGCCTTTTGCCTTTTGGCAGCCACCGAGAATGCCTTGGTAGCTAGGGGCAATCAATCTGGGGCCCTGGCCATTTGGAAACGACTACCGTGTGACATGCACAGGGTAGCGTACAAGGATTTGGCATAAAAAAGAAGGTTGGAAGACGAACAATAGGAGAGCAGACTACACAACATGTAAGAATACAAATTGAAAAAAGCCACCTACAATTATCACGATGATGAACGACAGCGAGGCCCAATGTACATTTTTTACACTATTATAAAGCCCAGCCATTCATTTTCGAGCAGAAGCTACCGCCGTTCCCTAAGTGGTAGGTATCCTGCTGCCACTGTAAATAAGCATGAATATAAGAGAAAATAAAAGGAACAACATCGCCTACATATCTTTGTTATATTGATATTGTATGCTAGAGCATATTACTGTATTCAAATATTGCTCAGTTTGATGAATGCATACCAGCGAAGTTTTGAGACAGTGAAGACGAAAGAAAGTATTGAGGTGCACAGTGCTTTTACCTGATGCATTTTGAATACAATTTTTATTGAGTGACGGCAGTTTTGTGTTTTTATTCCACTGTGCGGCGGCGAATCGATATAAGGAATTGTGAAAAGAGACGTTTATTCTGGCACTTTTGTCTCTCTGAGAGCCAAATGCTCGAATACATGGTTCATTAAGCTTATTCTCGCCATGGACACAGGGGGAATCAAATTGCGCAGATTATTGTGGGACAAAAACAGGAGTTTATCCTAGATCGTACCCCTAAAACGACTCTCTATTTCCTAGTAATGGGTTCATATCCTTGTAAGTAGTCAACACCTGACTAGACTATTGTATGTAAGAGTAAATAGCTACTAGTAGAACCTACTAATAGTCTGGATGTAAAATACTACTCTACCAGGTAATAAAGAGGAAAATTTGAAGCCCCGCCTGTGCCCAAAGCGTTCGCCTGTCCGTCTCCAGTGAGATCTTCAAAGCCAATCAACAACAAAAGATGAGAAACTTTAACAAGCAACAATGCAAGCAAGCCGATGATGAGCAGCACCGCAGCAAAGAAATAATAACAAATAATAATAATAACATAACACCTTCAGTCCCTCTATTACCGACTACCTGCTAAACTTATCGAGCCTCCAATTTTGAGAAGAATTTTAAAATAGCACGCTGTTAGACTTGGTTATTCCGGCAGCTACTAGTGGTAGCTACACAGACACCAGTAGTCTACTCCGCCGCAAAGCCTGCAGCCTGCAGCCTGCAGCAGCCTTTTTTTTCAAAAGCGTCCATTAAAATATTTTTTGAACTTCCATCACAAAAGTTTACCAAGTCATCCAACAAAGAACGCACGTGAATTTATACAATATACATCTACAGACACAGTCACATATATATTACAATGGAATCTTCTGCCAAAGTTACGCTCTTTGAAGATATTTTCGAAACCACAGCACTGAATCCTGACGGTTACAAATTCGAACGTGTCAATCGCATCCAGGCAGTAGGGACGACCTTTGAATGTGACCTTTTATTGGACATTAACTGTGAAATATATAAAATTAGAGAATCGGACAAGTTTACGCTCGTCTTGGCCAGTACGTTGCATCTGGACGGTTCACCGGCCGATCATTTTAGCTACGCTCCCAACAGCAACCAGGAACCATCGTTGGCAGACAATTACGAATACGTTATGCATGGACGAGTTTTCGAAATGAAATTCCAAAAGGATGGAACCGTGGTGATTGCCATTAGCTTTGGGGGACTGCTGATGCGATTATCTGGGGACCAGCGTCATTTGACCAATATCATACCGGATATGCGATTGTACATTTTGCTCAAGAAGGATTAGTTGGCATGAAAAAAAAAAACAGCAAAAACGCAGCATGAAGAACGGCCAAACGAGCTGGCACGACGTAGCACATTGCCAGAGGAGATTAGTCAAGATCAGGTTGCATTAAATTCCAAACATAACGAACTCCACTGTGATACCGCCCCTAGAACCGTCTCTCTAGCCTAGCTGTAATTTGTATTAACATACAGCAGAGCAGTGCTTGTCTACAGTTCGATACAGGTCCCCTTCAGCCACCGCTAGTGGGCAAAACAGGCATAGGCATTTACGCCTTTCGCGTTAGTCCTTGCTTTTGAGAGCATGTGATCCTATGATCCAGAGAGTATGAAAACCTTTTCGTCCAACAAAAAATGCAATGTAGCTAGAGCAGACTCATTTTATGCGGTGGTTCCAAAATATTGCATACTAATTTAATAAAGTACTGCGATAGCACTTTCGGTGACAGAGGCTCATTCTTGAAGCATCGATTATGTACTTGATAGTAAATTCGACACAACTGCACTGGCCAGTCAATACCTTGCTTTTTGGTATAGTCACATGTTTATATCTATCCATAACCAAAACGGAGAAAAAAGGTCATCGGTCGCCCTACATCTTGCTCTTCAGCTTTGGCTCTTTGATAGGAGCTCCCATCAAGGGAGGGACGGCGGCTCCACTGTACTGGGGACTGGTTCCCCAGGTTCCCATGGTGACAAGTTCTTCGCTCGCGGTTGGATGGATAGCCACACAACTATCGAGATCGGCCTTGGTGCATCCCATCTTCATGGCGACACCAAATCCTTGCATCATCTCATCGGCGCCCATTCCAACGACGTGCAAACCAACCACTTGTTCATCTTCTCCAGCGCAAATAACTTTCATGAACGTTTTGGGTTTCTCGTCAGCTGGCACATCAAAGAGACCATAAAAGAGGTTGGCAAATGTGCTCTTGTACACTTTGAGATTTTCTTCTCCGTACTTGGAAATTGCATGTGGCTCGGTAAGGCCGCATCCTCCAATGGGAGGATGCGAGAAAACTACAGTCGGTACATTATCGTATCCAGCCTTGGCATTGGCAAGCTCGGGTCCACCAAACAGTCGGTCCGACAAGCGTCGTCCTGCTGCGATAGCCATTGGCGTCAATTCCACCTTACCGCAAACATCTCCCAGGGCAAAAATATTGTCGACATTGGTGCATTGAAAATCGTCCACGGCAATGTAATGTTTTCCCTCCATGAGCTTGACACCTGCCTTATCCAAATTGAGTTCGTCGACCATGGGCACACGTCCGGGTGCCATCAAAACAATATCGGCTCCCTCTATGACTTCTCCGTTGTGCATGGTCACTTTTTTCTTACCGTTGACGACCTCAATTTTGGCCACGCCATTCGTATTGCGATGAATTTTAATACCGGACCTTAAGTATTCGGCATCCAAAAAATCCGATACATCCGGATCGAACTCCCGCAAGGCCTTTTGTTTGCGAACCACCAAATGCGTGTCCGTGCCGAGACCATTCAAGACTCCAGCCAATTCGACCGCAATATATCCGGCACCAACTACCACAGCCTTGCCAGGGAGCGAATCGAGTTCGAAGAAGCCATCGCTGGTAATGATGTTTTCCGCGACACCCTCGCCGTCCGGGATCATGGGCTTGCCTCCGGTGGCCACAACGATCTTGTCGGCCGTGACGGTTTTGGTAGATCCATCCGTCATTTTGATGGCAATGGTATGCGGGTCCACGAACGAACCCCAGCCTTCGAACATGGCAACTCCAGCATTTTTGAGTCCATTTTCGTAAATGCCGTTCAACTTGAGAATGTAGGCATCGCGCTTCTTCTTGACCGTGGCCCAATCAAAATCGGCGTTGGGAGAGCCGAATCCGTACTGAGGACATTCGTGAAGGAGGGTCTCGCGCATATTGGAGGCCAAGAACATTAATTTTTTGGGAACGCATCCCACGTTTACGCAGGTTCCTGCGTACAGTACAAATGGTTTATTATATCAATATAGGCAAGAGGATGGTGCAGCAGCAAATTTTTGGAGAGGATTCAAAAGGTAACAGGAGTTGGATGAAATAAATACAACAGGAATCGCACTGAAAACTGAAAAAAATTAATAAATAAAGTTGTTCAAAGCTTTTTAACAAAAAACCGTACCTCCCCAACGAGCTCCTTCGACAATGGCAACTTTTTTACCATAATTAATGGCGGCACTGTTTTGAATTATGAATAAAATTAATTTCCACAAAGCAAATCATCAAGCGTCGTTGGTTGTGAGAAGGAAACGATACAGTAACGGCGGTTGCAACTTGTTCTCCATGAATTTTTTAAAAAAAACGTACCGTTTAGCAGAACTTACTCCACCACTTCCACCTCCCAATAGAAGGTAATCATAATCGTAAGATGACATTGTGTTTGTTAAATTGTTTCGTAATACTTGTTTTTTTGAAAATAATTAAATAACACTATGAACAACAATGAATCTTCGTCAGTAAGTCCGTTCTGAAGCTACTAATAGTAAATACTAGTAGACTACTACTACTACTACTACCAGACTCTACTAGCAACTCAATCAAACGTGTGGGACAGGCTTTTCTTGCTAGCAGATAGACTAAAATACTCTGTGAGTAATTCCGAAGGATCTTTTGCCTTTAGGCTTCTCAAACAATCCTTCTTCCGTATCTTTAATTGAGCATTTTCTCTAACCCTATTTTGATTACTGTTGTGCCAGAAGACACACTACTCTTCTTCCAAAAAAAAAAAATGAACTCAGGTGCGCACAACCAGGTATGTACTGAGAGTGAATTACAATTTAAGTACCTGGAAGCTCCTCCTGCTCCTCCTCTCTCCTACTCCTACTCCTACTAGCTAGCTAGCTAGCTAATAGTAGTCTAGTAGCAGCAGCAGCCAACTCGAGGTATTCACATCCCAAAAAACTGTAGGAGAAGTACATATTTCTTGGTTATTATTATTAGTGCGCTAAAAAGCACCGAACATACTACTAGCTAGTAGGCCACAAGCACTTACAATTGAAAAAAGGGGCAAACCAATTAAAAACGGACAATACTACACTAGAAATGGAATGCTTCTCCTCACTAATGAAATGTTGAAAAGCGATTACCAGTAAAAGGAGACATTAGCAGCTAAACTACTAGTGACTTATTAGATCAGTGGTTTTTTTAGCGATTGAATCTATCAGTGTTGATCTATTGCATATTTATTTTATCGGGTCGAGATTTTTTCAATGATCTCCAGCATTTTTTTGTATCATTCATGTTGTGGCTTGTTCATGTCATCCGCTTAGTGTTATTAGCAGTCACTTTTATACTCTTATCACACGCATGTTGTCGAAGGTTTAGGTTACTCAAAGCAAGATTCCCAACCGTCTTCGCCTTTTGGTTCCTTGCCACCGGTGTCGGCAATCTTGCACTCGTCGGCTGTTGCGGCGTCGCGCATCAACTTTGTTAGAGCCATTTTTTGAATGGCCATGTGAGCTTCTTTGGTCTCCTTTTCAAGCTGTTCTTTCCATTGGAGGGCCAACTTGTCCCGAACTCCCAACACGGTCGCGGCGACCTTGACGGGATCCACCAGGTATGTCAAGTCTTTGGTAAGAGAATCTTCCGACGTCGTTGCCGAATTGTCATCGTTGCCGACTCTCCGATTGGTACAATCCGAAGATTCCGGATCCACCGAAATCATGCGAGGAGATGTGGTAAGCATTTCCTCGATAAAATCGTCGGCCCGCCCGTAGCACTGATCTCCCGAAAAGTGGGACATGAGACGCTGAACGTAAAAGTCTTGCAAAAATCGATTGCTTCCGTATTCGGCGCTCTTACGAGCTTGTCGCGACGGATCGTTCAAAACTCTGTGAATGGCTTCTTGCGTGGCCAGTAACATCAAGAGATCAAAATTTCCCTTGCGCAGGGGCGACGGAGCAGCTCCGGCATTGTCGGTGCCTGTTGGGGCCACAGATGATTCTAAAAACAAGAGATTGGCTCGTTGTAAGGTCGGTTGCTGAGTTTGCGGCGTGATACTAACATCGTCGGTTGCCGCGGCACCATTGTTATGGCTTATAGAATCTTCCATAGATTTGGGAAAGTGCTTTTCGAGTTGGTCCTTGTTATCTTGTAGCGTTTTTTCCACCTCTTGTTCTCGAATTTCACGAAGCATCTTGTGGTAACTCTTCAAGGTAAGGTCTACAGTAAAGAGAGGATTAACGAAAGAAGAAAAAGGCTGTGAAAATCAATAAAAGCACACGTGATGACAACGACGATAGTATTGTAGGAAGCACATTGCTGCGTACCTCCCATTGTAGAGATGACTTCGAGATCGTGTTGGCATTCAGATGCAATTTGCGTCCGCACCGACAACATGCGTCGACACAACGATGCTGGATCAATATCCAAATCGTACGACACAGTAGGATCATGATATGATTCAATCGTTAGGAGTGCCTTTGGTTGTTCCAACAAGGATTCAAAGTAGGCATCCCACGTTGGAAATCTGGTCACATTGAGCATGGCGAGTCCGTGGTATTTCAAAACCTTTTCTTTGGAGGTCGTTTTAGCTTCTTGCTGCTGATTATCGGCGGATTTTATTAATTTATATAGTGGTCCGCCGCTGGTGCTACTGATGAGACGAGACGATGCGTTACTTCCTGCTACCGGAACATGCTTCACTTTCCTGTTACTGTCGGGGGCATCGTAAAGGGATGACGTACATGTAGGCGCAACGGTGGGACTATTGGCAGACGTGTATGTCCTGGAAGTTACAGACGAAGGGACCACTTCAGATTTGCTCGTAGGAGTGTCGTCATTATCGTGTTTCTTCTTTTTGACGTACTTGGAAATGTGTGGAGGAACGTAGGGAGCAAAGTTTGTCTTGGGACCAGAACTGGTCTTTGGAGAATAGGGTGCAAACTTGTTGGTAGGTCCATCTTCGTGAGCCTGCTTTTTCGGAACTTTAAAGGGAGAATAGAGCGTCGAAATACACGAACTGTACGATTCTTCTTGATGATTGACTTTGGAATCAACGATTGTCAATTTAGTTGGCATGGCTTCGACTTTGGCCATTGATCTGGCTCGGGCCATGAAAGCAAATGCAGTTTGTATGGAAATTCGATTACTCAGCAAACGATCAGTGGCAGCCGACATGGAACAAATACCTCTCTTGTTGGATTTCATTTTGAATGCAGTCTTTTCAACAGCTACTACCAACGCCTTTTTCCTTTTCTTCTTCTTTTCCGATTTCTGGCTCTTTGGCTTCTTAGTTTGCTGCATTCCTTCGTCCGATTCTTCCTCAATGAGCTCCTCGGTCAATGTGAACGCTGAAAGGACCGCCTGCTCCAGGCTCACCTTTTGAGATGACAGCTTCTTGGGTAGGAGTAGCATTTCCGTTTGAGCCATATGGGGGACTCGTCCTGTAGCACCATTGTCAGTGGCACTCGTAGGATCATCACGAATGTTCTGGTTCATGAACAAGACGGGATCAGTAAATTCATTCAGCCATCGCAGGGTATAATCATCCTTCAAGGAATCCAGCAAGAACATGAAGGATTGAATGCTACGTTGGGTAACAAACTGCGAAAAGTCGTTGGGAAGTTCCCATGTTGGTGTAGAACCAATTGGAGGAACATCATCACGATAAAACAACGTAGTCGATGTGGGTCGTTTGCTGTTGGCGTTCATGTTTCGTTTGTTGAATAAGCCATTATCCTCAGAGACATCATGGGTCATTGCACTACTTCTACCAGTGGAAACAAATGGATCCACCACAAAGGCCGCTCCTAAGGGAAGCCAGAGCATGGCAACCAACATGCAAACTTTCATAATGTTGTTAATGGCGGACTGTGTATTGTGTATTATTTTGTATTCGTAATTCGTATGACTAAGACAACATAAAGAAGATGCCAGAATTTGTGAAATTCTTGGAAGGATCAAAGACTTGTTGGATAAATGCGCTGGATGGGTTTCACCTTGGTTCTTGTTGCTGATTGATAGTTCAATGGGAAGGGAAGCAATAATAATAAAAGAGCTTTATTAGTAGTGATGGCACGTCTATGGAAAATTCGAATTCTTGGAAGCTGCCTGCCATATTTGTTCTGGCACGAATGAGAAACACGTATGATTGTCAGTTACATCAAACCGTCGTCATGACATTAACCTTAAACTTCAAAGACTCATTTTAGCCCTAGACTTAAATAAATTATCCGTGAACAATTATTTGTCTTGTGATTGAGTGAGCGTCAGGCAAATGAACGACAAGATCTTGAGAGGTCGATTAACATGAAAATCGTCTTCCGGCAAACCATTCTGATTAATGATTGATGATGATCGATATCAGATCAGATATCAGATTTTTTAAGTAGAAGTATCATTCAGCTAATTAATAATACATTCATGCTCATAAAATTTGTAGCCACTTCTACAATTTTAGTTCTGTTTCCTGCAATCGACAGTTTTACCCTGCCTTCCTTAAGCGTTGTCTCTTCCCAAAGACTTCCACAAAAATATACTACTACTAATACTAGAAGTTCCACGACACTTCGACAGATAATGACTCCAATCATAACCTCAACAAAAGCTGACGGCAAGTTCCATTTCGCTATTGATCGTGGTGGTACCTTTACCGATATTTTTTGTCGTTTGCCTGATGGTAAAGAAATTGTTAGCAAACTATTGTCGGAAGATCCCAGTCATTATCCCGATGCTCCCACAGAGGGTATTCGACGAGTTTTGGAAGAATACGATACCAGTCGAAGGTATCCACGCTCCCAACCCGTCGCGACCAGTCAAATTGGATCCATTCGTATGGGCACGACCGTAGCGACCAATGCCTTGTTGGAACGTGACGGAGCTCGCATGGCACTGTTAATTACGAAAGGATTTGGAGATATTTTGGAAATTGGTAATCAATCCCGTCCCAATATTTTTGATCTGACTTGTGCCAAACCCAGTTTGCTGTACGAAGATGTAGTAGAAATTGATGAACGCGTCGTGCTGAGCCAATTTTGTCCCGATCCCAAAGTTTGTGAGAATTGGAGTGATTATCCCAAATTCAAGGGATTGACGGGAGAAGAAGTTCAAGTTGTGAAAAAACCCGATTTGAACGTCATCAAGAAGGAACTAGAAAAATTGAGAGACCAAGGTATTACGGCATTGGCCATTACTTTCATGCACGCGTACACGTACGCGGCTCATGAACAAGCTGTGGGTGAATTGGCCGCATCGATGGGATGCTTTTCGCAAATTTCACTCTCGAGCGACGTCATGCCCATGGTCAAACTGGTCAGTCGTGGACATACCTGCAGTGCCGCGGCGTACCTCACTCCCAAGATTATCACGTACTTGGCATCTTTTAAGCAAGGTTTTGATGCGGATTTGAACAAGGTTCCTTTGACCTTCATGAAATCAGATGGAGGACTAGCACCGGATGGAGGATTTGGTGGTCACCAAGCTGTGTTGAGTGGACCAGCTGGTGGTGTTGTGGGTTATGCCAAGACATCTTTCAATCCCAAAGACAAGATTCCAGTCATTGGCTTTGATATGGTAAGCACTAGTTTTGCGTATTGCGTGTTTCCTGCTGCGATTTTTGTTAATATCTTATTCTAACGCCAGCATCTCGAAAATTTATCAAAAACCATTTACCACTTTTAGGGAGGTACATCGACGGACGTCTCTCGATATGATGGAGAGTGGGAGTTGGTTTTTGAGACTGTTACGGCTGGAGTTGCTATCCAAGCTCCTCAATTGGATATTCACACCGTAGCAGCTGGCGGAGGATCGCGATTATTTTTGAATCGTGGTATGTTTATTGTGGGACCAGAAAGTTCTCGGGCCCATCCCGGACCTGTTTGCTATCGCAAAAATGGATACCTTGCCGTGACGGATGCCAATGTGGTCCTTGGACGTGTTGTTCCCGAGCATTTTCCTTCCATCTTTGGGCCCAATGAGGATGAACCCCTTGATGTTGATGGTGCTCGTGCCGCCTTTGCCGAACTGACATTGTTGCCAGAAGCAGCTGGGCGATCTGCCGAGGAACTTGCCTATGGTTTTTTGCTGGTAGCTAATGAAGCTATGTGTCGACCCATTCGTAACTTGACACAAATGAAAGGATTTGATATTACTACGCACAAATTGGCCTGTTTTGGCGGAGCAGGACCGCAACATGCCTGTGCTATGGCCAAAGCCTTGGGTATGAAAAGGGTTTTTGTGCATCGTTATGGTGGCGTTCTGTCAGCGTATGGCTTAAGTTTGGCCGACGCTGTACATGAAGAGCAAGAACCCACTGCAGAAATTTATTCAGGAAAAATCAGTACCTCTGGCGAGCAGAGATTGACTCATTTGGGCGAAAAAGCAAAGGCGGCACTGGTGGATCAAGGCTATGACGGATCTTTGGTTGTCGTCGAAAGATACATCAATATGCGTTACGAAGGTACTGACAATGCTATTATGATCAAAGAAACTTCTGGGACCACTTTTGAGGAGGCGTTTGAAGCTCTCTACATGAGAGAATTTGGCTTTACACTTCAAGGTCGTGAAATTCTCATTGATGATTATCGCGTTCGAGCTATCGTTCCGGGAGAGACCCCCGAAATTCCAGATGATCCACCAGCACTGGGGTCTCCACCTTCCGTTGGAACGCATCGTGCCTATTTTGAAAATGGATGGCAAGAAGTTCCCGTGTACAAGGTTGAAGATCTCAAGCCTGGACACACCGTTGAAGGACCAAGCATCATTATTCAACCTATCAGTACGGTCGTGCTTGAAATTGCTTGCAAGGCTTTTGTCACTGCCAATGGAGACCTCGAGATTGTCGTTAAAGATCCACATGCCAATGAGGACCATACAGATGACACATTGAAAGTCAAAGAGGATCCCGTCAAGCTTTCAATTTTTGCGCACCGTTTCATGGGAATTGCCGAGCAAATGGGACGCACGCTTGCGCGAACTGCTATTTCTGTCAACATCAAGGAGCGCCTAGACTTTTCTTGTGCACTTTTCACCGCCGATGGTGGTTTAGTTGCGAACGCCCCTCATATTCCTGTTCACTTGGGTGCCATGCAATCTGCTGTCCGCTTTCAGGTTGAGTATTGGTACAGTGAGGGACGAGAAGGGATTCACGAGGGCGAAGTCCTAGTTTCAAACCATCCCCAGCTTGCTGGAGGCTCCCACTTGCCAGATATTACAGTCATCACCCCTGTATTCCACGAAGGAAAGATTATTTTCTTTGTTGCTTCTCGTGGTCACCATGCTGATATTGGAGGAATCGCTCCTGGCTCCATGCCCCCGCATTCTCAAAAATTAGAAGACGAAGGAGCTATGATTATTGCTTTCAAACTGGTCAGGGACGGCAAGTTTCAAGAGGAGGGAATCACCGAGATCTTGCAATCGCCTGGAAAAATCAAGGGAAATTTTGGCACGCGCAATTTGCGGGACAACCTGAGTGATTTAAGAGCTCAGGTTGCTGCCAACAATTCTGGTATCCGTCTGCTGACTGAACTTGTGAAGGAGTACGGCCTGGTTGTTGTCGAAGCTTATATGCACTTTATCCAAAACAATGCAGAACATTCTGTGCGTAACATGCTGAAGGAATTTGCAGCCAAACATGGACCGACCTCTCATGCGATCGACTACATGGACGATGGTTCGCCGATTGAACTTAACATTACCATTGATCCTGAGAGTGGCAGTGCCAAACTTGATTTCACTGGAACTGGTCCACAGGTGCTGGCCAACCACAACGCTCCGCCAGCTGTAACCTACAGTGCCGTAATTTATTCCTTGAGATCACTTGTGAAGCAAGACATTCCTTTGAACCAGGGCTGCCTTGCCCCTATTGAGTTTGTCATCCCCAAGTACACTCTACTCAACCCTGACTCCACCGCCGGAGTCGTAGGAGGAAACGTTTTGACGTCACAAAGAGTTGTGGACGTCGTCTTGAAGGCCTTCAAAGCATGTGCCGCTAGTCAAGGGTGTATGAACAATCTTACTTTTGGAGACAAAGAATTTGGATATTATGAAACCATCGCAGGTGGTGCTGGGGCTGGTCCTACCTGGGATGGTCAATCAGGTATTCATACCCACTGCACCAATACGCGAATCACGGACCCCGAGATCTTAGAGCGCAGGTACCCAGTGCTGCTCCGAGAATTCTCATTGAGGCAAAATAGTGGAGGAGTTGGTGCTCACCGAGGCGGAGACGGTGTCATTCGTGAGCTAGAACCTCTCCGACCTCTGGTGATGAGTATTCTAAGCGAGCGCCGTACTCTTCGTCCCTACGGAATGGCCGGCGGAGGAGACGCGAGCACCGGGCGAAACCTGTTGGTAAGAAAGAACGGAATTGTCGTGAATATCGGAGGGCGTTGTAGTGGATCTATTGATGTGGGAGAACGACTTCGAATCGAAACTCCTGGGGGCGGTGGATATGGTGCCTCCACCGAGAAATAAGCAACATGAAATAATTCTAGACAGTTCATCACTCAGTAGCATTACTTGTTTATTATGCATCTGCTTCTGCGGACTCGATAATCTCGGCAACTTCCAGCCACATCATTTCTTTTTCTTCAATTTCATTATTCACTTTGTTTAACTGTTCCGTCAAGTCGGACAAGACGGTCCAGCCTTCATCACTACTCTCGTTAATCTGCTTTTGCAGTTCACCTGCTTTTTTCTTAAGCTTTTCCATAGTGTTTTCGAGATTAGTCATATCCTTCTTAGCGCGCCGAAGAACATTTCTCTCCTCGTTGCGCCTTTTCTTGTCTTCTTTGTAGTCAATTTTCTTTGTCACGGTTCCGGTGCCGCCTTGGATATCACTTTCCCTTTGCGCAATGCTATCATTTTCAAGGTCAACCAGCACTGACGCGTATTCGGAGAGAGTCCCAGGAAAGTCTTTAATTTTGCCGTCACCTTCAAAGACAAACAAATGGTCGCTACACTTATCCGCAAACGCTCTGTCATGCGAAACTGTAATTACTACTCCCTTGAAATCGTTCAAGTAGGATTCCAAGGCAGCTAGTGTATTCAAGTCCATATCGCAGCTAAAGGCCAAAGAAAAGCAAAATGATACAATAAGGGGTATGAGTTGTCAAGAGCAACTTGCTAAAGCCGCAATGGCAGCTCTCTGCAACAAAAAATACGTACGAGGGCTCGTCCATCAACATAATGTTCGGTCGTTTCGTAATAATCTCCAAGAGTTGCAGCCTTCGTTTTTCGCCACCCGAAAGCATGGAGACACGATCATTCCACCGCGCGCGGGGAAATTCAAACTCCTTCAAGAGTCTACGAGCTTCATCCTGCGGCAGACTATCATCACCACCACCCGTTCCTTGTTGTGCATGCGCCTTTTCCAAGACAAAATCCAAGACGGTCATTTTTTTCTGTTTCTCTTCGTCCAGCTTTAAACCCAATTGATCGTAAACTCCCAAAACGACGGTCTCTCCAGTTTCAATCACACCACTATCAACAGGTACTTCTCCCGTTAGAATTTTCAAAAAGGTTGTCTTTCCAACACCATTGGACCCAACCAAACAAATTCGATCACCAGAACAAAAATCGTAACTAAAATGATCCAACATGACCCGATCACCGAACTTAAGAGAAACATCCCGCAGTGTCAAGATTTTCCCACCCAACCGACGTTCCGTGCCATCCGCTTGTATGGTAAGTGAAGCATCTCTGGGTCGTGGTTTGGTTGCCTGTTCTAGCTTGTAAAACGCTTCGATTCGAGCTTTCGATTTGGTCTGTCTGGCTTGTGGTTGTCGCCTCATCCACTCCAATTCGCTCTTGTACTTGTTAGTCCTGGCTTGAGCAGCCGCATCTTCAGCGGACAATCGGGCCTGTTTGGATTCCAAAAATTGTGCGTAATTACCATCGTGTCGATAGACACTACCGTGATCTAATTCGTATATCGTATTGCAAACTTCGTCCAAAAAGGCTCGGTCGTGCGTGACCATGAGCAGAGTCAATTTGGGATTTTCGCACAGCAAATCGGACAACCACTGAACTCCCGCCAGAGAAAGAAAGTTGGTTGGCTCGTCCAGCAGTAAAACGTCCGGTTGCTGAATCAAAGCGGCTGCGAGTGCCACGCGCTTCCGTTCTCCACCCGACAACAAAGCCAAAGGTTGCGATTGCAAATGACGAACTTTTAATTTGGTAGCAATTTCTTCTGCCTTGGTCAGAACGGACCAACCATCTCGTTCGTCCATCAAGGCCGATGCTGTCGTAAATTCGTCTGGATTCGCTTCTGCCGTTTCTGTGGCCAGTCGATACCGTCTTACAATTTGATAAACACTGTTGCTGTTCTTATTGTTACTTTGTCTGTTGATATTGTTGTTGCTGCCTGGCGTACCACTACTGCTTCGAATGCCTAAAATAGCATCCTCCACGGTCACATCGGACGGCATGGGAGGTTCCTGTTCCACAAAGGCCACCCTGAGATTACGGGGACTGCTGACTGTACCGTCGTACTTCATCCCCTCCGATGACGTATCGACAAAACTGTCCTCTCCACACGTCGATTCCGCCAAAATCCGAAGCAACGTCGACTTGCCAGAACCGTTAATACCAATCAAGGCAGCCTTGGCACCCTGAGCCAATACGAAACTAACGTCCTTGACTTGCCACGTCTCTCCACCATTATGGGTGCAACTTAAGCCGTCGACGCTGATTGCTGGAGGGAGTGCCGAAGAGAGAGTGTTGACAATGTCTGTGGTCGTGGAGGCGTCGGATGAGTCCGTAACGGCTTGCAGCGTCAACAGCAGGAATGATTGTCGATTTTCTGGGAGTTGGCAATGGTAGTGTATTCTCTGTTGCTGTTGATGTTGCTGAAGTAACGAGAAACTAGAAGAAGAAAAGGATACAGACAGTCTCGGCAAAAATGAACACAAGAGAGCGACGAGTAGCACTGTCACGACAGTTCGTGTCGACGTCATAGTCACAAGTAATGATTTGGTTTTCCTCTTTCTTTCGTAATAGCAATCCTATCTTCTGATGATGATGATGATGATAGGATATTTCGTCTTCGTTGTTGTGGTCGCAATGGAATGGATTGAGTGAGCGATACGGAAGTAAGAATGTGCTGGAATTATTAGTACATGGATGTCATGATGTTTTGTGTACTCGCAGTTTTTCGTTCATTTTTTACTGCATTATTTTGTTTGCGTGTTTCTATTGTGTGGTCAAAAGTTTGTGCGATGAGCATTTATAGGGAACGAGGTATTTTCCACTTTAATAACTCTACGGGTTTTTTCACGATCTTTTCAGTTGATTCCAGTTGTCCTCTTGTAAATATGAGATGTTTTAACAACTAATAATCGACAATACCATTTTAAGAATGTATTGAATAATACAGTTAATGAAAGTTGACGCAACTCGAGAACAACATATTATTTTCCTAAAATTAATTTCATTGCATTCATTAATTCATCATGGTTTATATTTTTATTTGATTTCCGAAACGTCAGGAACGACCATACAATCATGACAGCGCCGCTTCCCGTCTGCTCAGCGAAGCTAAGCATGATCTGGACTTGTTAGTACTACGGTGGGGGTCCACGTTGGAATCCAAGTTGTCACTTCTTTTTATCCTATAAAACCATACATCTTACCTGATACTACCCAGAGGACTACAATGGGGATTCATGCCAGAATCCTGGATGTTCTTCTTTTGTCATTTTTGGAATTTTTTTCACCAAAATCATGCTGAATGCAACCTTTCACCTCTGTCTGTTCAAAGCATGACCAGTCACCAGGGCAACAGGAGGAACAGCAGTTGCAACCTTTTCTCCTTTCTTCGCCAAGTGAGCCATTCCTTTGCCATCAGCAACACCAGTATTTTCCATATTCTCCTTTGGTCTCCTCACATCAAAAGCAAGGGTGTCCAGCAGCTCTTCCAAACCAAGCAAATCTCTTGATCATCATCCTCTTCATTCTCATTGTCATTCTGATACCAAAGTGTTGTTCCTTTTACCTCTTTGTTCATGGCAATTCTATTTCTCTTTGAGTGTGTGGTTTCATTTGAAAGCTCCCCTTTCGATTAGTCCGTTCGGTTGGACTCTACTATCATCTTATCCTCATTTTGGGATGCCATGCCCAGGACCTAGATTTTTACTCTCTATGTTGTGACACTGGACACTTTTAAAATAATATTATAATCTGCTGTAATAGCTAGCTAGACTTTGCTTTGTGAAGCTGCAGATTCCTCAAACATGGTGGGGCATGTAAATGACTCGGATGATGCTGGTATCAAATTCACGCGACCCAAAGGACCTTGTACAAGGTACCACAATAAAACCCAGGCACTGCAAGCAATGGCAGTTGACACCACAAAATGATCACTCCAGAATCGAATCCGAGCGGCAGCACCAGATATAGATATACCAATATCAGCTTCGGCTTGAATGGTAAAGACACCCTGAAGAAACTGATCATAAATGTTTGCTTTCTTTACCAAGATGTAAGATAATTTTCGAATTCCAAGGGAAACTATAAGGAGCGTAACATGCAGCGACCCTAGGACAGTGGAACCATGAATTAACACTTTTTGTGCCGATATTCCATCTCGGGTTGGTGACAAGGCAAGCATGAAACCCAAAATTGTCGAACATGTGACAAGAGCAGCAAACATGATGTAGTAGTAGAGGAGAACTTTAACAGCGGCGCCTGTTCCTTGCTTCTGAATGGCGTCAACTTTTTCCACAAACGGAACGAAGCGTTCTTTGACACGGCGCAATTTCTTGGAGCGCTCGTCTTCGGCACTCGATTTGACAATATAGGATTTTGCGTGCGACTTGAGGTCCCTGTCCAACTGCTCTCGAATTTCTTTGTAAAAACCGGGAGAACTCTTTGCCAGCTCTCGCACTTCTTCAATGGCCTGACTCAGATTCACCTTTTGATCTTCCTTACCATTATGTTTCTGCATGGCATCTTCGCCTTCGCATGTCATGAGAAGAGCCTCGGCACGACAATCATCGTGGTCGCCTTTTCCTTGTCCGCGGTGTACGTTCATACCACAGCACTCACATTTCAGCCCTTGCGAAAACAGTCCCACCAACAAACCATCGCAGATATCACATTTGGTGGGAGACCGGTAGGTGTGGTCTTTGAATTGATGTGCCAGCTCTGTTTCATCGTCGTTGCCCAGAAAACTAGGACTCCTTAAAAAATCCAAACCTGAAGAACTGCGATCGTCATCTTTGATTTCTTTGTCTTTTTTTCCTTCATCGGAATCGGTGGTGGCTGTCTGGTCTTTGGGACAAGAATCCGTGTTCAAATCTTTTTCCGTTGTAGCGCTCCCGTCGGAAAGACCTGGCTCCATTTTAGGCGTTCGAGGTGGTGTCGCAAGTTTAAAGCGATCAAAAAGCGAAGTTCTTTTGGTAGCATTATTATTATTATCTGTTTTGTGTGAGTGCGTATTGTCAACACTTTCTTTCTTGTCGTTGTTCACTTGAACCATTCCATTGATATCGGAAACAATTGTCCCTAAATTCCTTTTTGGTGTCGTAGGTTTTCGTTCTTTATCCTTTTCCTTGGGAGTACTCGTAGTAGTAGTTGTTGTAGTATTAGTATTAGTGGGAAGAGGAGAAACATCTCTTTTCTGTTTTTGAGAATCCTCCTCCTCTTGTTGTTGTGGTTGCTGCTGTAAAATCTTGTTTTCTGGCATCTTTTTCCACATGGCTTGAAAATCTTGCATTGCCTTGTTGGCACCATTTGCAAACTTTCGTGTCGGTGGTGTTCGAACGACACCTGCCTCCTCCTCCTCCTCTTTGTTGTCGTCATCTTCCGCTACCGTTTCAGATTTTCCGTTACCGTCTTTGTGACCACCACCACCATCATCTCCTACTACTACATCGTGCTGCTCTTTGGTACGTTCCTTGACAGATTCCAAAGCATTAGCTGCCGCGTCCAACAATTCGATCGTTTCGCTTTCGCGGTGATCACGTACGGAAATGCCTTTTTCTTCTTTCTTGTCTTCTGTCAGTTCCAGCGCAAGTGATTTCGAAGTGGATTTTTGTTTTTGGGGACCTTTTACCTCGACAATATCTTCACCATTGTTGCTGTTGCTGTTACTGTTACTGTCGACCATAATATCGTTTAAAATAAGAGGCGAAATGGGACAAACGTCGTTCACCACATCTTCTACCACATTTGTATTTGTATCGTCATTGTCCGAATTTGTATCCATCTTGGCAGTGGACGTATTGCTACCCAAATCCATGAATGCAGTCCGTCTGTCCTTTTTTCTTTTTTCTATTCGCACTTCTATTATTATTTCTTTTCAACTGTACACGTCTGTCGTAATGAGTACCCTCTTTACTCTCTTACTACTCTAGTATCGTAAACTTTCGTCAAGCTAATTCAATCAATTATTTTCCTCAATTGGTCAATCTGTACACACTTTCTCTCTCGAGAAGAGAGACTTTAAAGAGTGAAGTTGTGAAACGGAGTTGTTCTGTTTGGTACGAATCGTATTGTTTTAGTCCCTTGATGAGAGCACTTTGCACACACATACGCACACACACACACACAGACTCACCCTACTAGTAGCTATCTAGCTAGTATAGTAGTCTAGTATGTCATTGTTGTACGAAACCAAACCTTTCCTTGGGACGCGTTGAATTTATGAATTTCGAAGAAACATCAAAAATTAATAATTTTTTATTCGTACCACGGTATGTAGAAGTAGTACATAGTACTACTATTGCTATAGCTACGGTAGTAGCTAGCTAGTAGTATGGTAGTAGTAGTAGCAGTAGTAGTAGTAGTAGTAGTAGTAGTAGTAGTAGTAGTAATAGTAGTAGTAGTAGTAGTAGTAGTAGTAGTAGTAGTAGTAGTAGTAGTAGTAGTAGTAGTAGTAGTAGTAGTAGTAGTAGTAGTAGTAGTAGTACTACTAGTACTAGTACTAGTACTAGTAGTACTAGTACTAGTACTCTACTAGTAGTAGTAGTAGTAGTAGTAGTAGTAGTAGTAGTAGTAGTAGTAGTGGGCCATTCCTGAAATTGACTAATACCAAATTCATTGAGCCAAACCACTCTCAATTCAGCTTTACCAGCTGGTCTTGCAGGCTCCTGAAATTAAATTAGGTG
>Ga0210025_1001622_pt1 | contig 23817 bp, 13 predicted proteins | sample CryGeyme20150102_FD_183989 | JGI IMG/M metagenome (GOLD analysis project Ga0210025, IMG submission 183989) | Groundwater microbial communities from Crystal Geyser aquifers in Utah, USA - Crystal Geyser metaG 2015-0102 (SPAdes) (version 2) | ecosystem: Environmental > Aquatic > Deep subsurface >... | reverse complement strand
CAGCCGGGACTCTATTTCAACACGGGATTCCTTGAGCTATTATTTAATAGACTGGTGTGAAATGAGAACTTAACTCTAAATATAGGATATGAGCTCTAATTGGCAGACCTTCCTGTGAATTATTAGAAGCCTTCTAAATGGCCTGTCAATGGCCTACTCTTTACACTGGTACAGACTCATTTTGCAGACTGTACTTCTAATCACCACCATGAGGAGGCGGGTCAGTAAAGGGACCAGGAAAACGGCTCCTACAGTCACATACGACAACATTGCCCCAGGAAAGCCCACGCAGCAGCAGAAGCAGGAGGATTCCCTTGCAAGATGGAGTCAGCGCCTAAAGTTTGGCCTTCGATTATTTCTAGGACTGAATTTGTGTGCATTGTGTGCCCTCTGGTTTGTAGACCTTTTCATAGCCCTTTATCGGAGTCCTTCTAGCGAGCAAACCATCAAGGATTTATGGCTTGAGTCATCTTACAGATTAAACGAAGAAACCTTAGATCCGTTGGTTCGTCCTCTATGGCTTCCTCTTGATTTAGACACCGAGACCGTCCAGTATCTGTCCCATACTCGTCCTATTCCTCTCTATGCCCATTGGTTGCGGAAGCAACTTGCACTGCATTTTACATTTTCCCAATGGGATGCCCAAGCCATTGTGGGAGGTAATCCACTTCATGTGCTGACTTCAGCACATATTGACAAGCTTCTAGGACCAAAGCGTCAAGGTAAAGAAGAATTTAGAATTTTAGATGTTGGAGCGGGCGATGGGCACGTGACGCAGCACTTTTCAGTTCGATTCCATCATATTACTTGCATGGAATCATCCTACTGGACGCGAAGATTATTGAAGAAAAGAAGAAGGCCAAACGGGGAGTCATTGTGCAATGAAGTGATCGACAAACTGCCCGACCGAGCAGAGCAGTTCGATGTCATTTCCATGCTCAATGTTTTGGATCGGATCCATGAACCCGCTAGTCTACTCGCCAAGGTCAAGTCTTTGTTGAAAAAGGACGGTCGTTTAATACTGGCACAAGTCCATGGCTATCGTCCCACGGTGGCGAGAGCTAGCGGAGGTTGGGAGAAACCCCGGGAACCTTTCCCCCCCCTGCTTCGTGATCAAGGACAACCCAAGAGAAAAAAAGAAGATGAGGTCAGTCTCTGGGTTACAAAAGTTCTACGCCCTCATGGCTGGCTTGTCCAATCCGTATCCTGTGTCCCATACCTTGCGCCAAGACACGCTTTTGCCCCCAAGAAATTTTCAAAAATAGTTGACCTCATTTTTGTCGCGAAACCAGAGCAGCACGCCGAGTGGACTGCGATCGACGCGTGAAAAACGTATGTTGACAAATTTGGTAGCAACGATGCCCTATTCTTTGGAGTACCCATGTAGTATTCCAACTGTAGCTAGCAGTTTTAAAACAAATGGATTTGCTTGTTTCCGTGTAGTTTCCTTTTGGATCCGAATCAGTCCTTCATAGTTGTTAGAGAGCTGTACTCATCGTACATTGCTAACTTTTGTCCTGAATTGAATTCGAGTCAATCATTGTGAGTGAAAGTCTCTGTGATCGGAACTCTGCGGCCTGCATGCAACCGATAGCTAATAGATTCTCTTCGAGATACACGCACATAGATACAGCCATTCTTCATAATCACTGATATTCAAATCATGCAGGGCATTCTCTGAATAGAACTGCTAAGAGCAAGGACTGACCTTGATGCTTGGAATTTCTAGATAAGTACACCCAAGAGTCTTTTTTTCATTGAAAGTAGACTACGACGACAGCATTATATTATTGGAGCCATGGTAGTAGTCCTCTCAGTACCGCCCCGAAACAACAGAAAGGGTGACGAATTCAATCGTCCTCCACTCCAGGCCATATATCCCAATCCAATCAAAACTCGACAATCACCGTTTAGCGGAACAATGCGAATTTCATCCATCATGGTCCGCCAAGGAGATACCAAGGATTGATGTTTTGAATAATCCAATACCAAAGAACATTTTCTTGGTTGTTGTTGCTGTTGTTGTACCCTGCTATTTTTGAAAATCGTGTCCAATTGAGAGGGTTGAAGGCGCATATCAAAGATGTGCTGTCTTTCTGTCAGTGGCGATGATGATGATGATGATGATGATACATTGGATTTGGTCTTGCGAGCATAAAATCGATTGATCCCCTGTCGCTGTTGCTTGCTACTATTCTCTTCCACATTGCTCTCAGCTATTCCAAAGTGTTTGCCATTCCATTTACGCCCCATCCCGAACAATCGATCCGTGAGGAGAGACGTTACGGTCGTCATGATCCAACTGCCATTATCCAACAAAATTCCATCCCATTCTCCCTGTATTTCAGAAAAATCTTGAGGTGCTCTGGAACAAAAATACAATTCCAATAACTCTTTGCGCTTCATGGCTTGCATTTTGGAGACGATCGCATTAGTGGAATCGCCGGGTCGCAAGGTTGACATGGATGAAGTGGCGGAGGAGAAGTAAGAGGAAGGTCGCTGATTGTGTTCATGAGCAATGGTCGCGGTTTGAAACATATTCTTTCCAGAAGAGACTGTCAAGACAGTCGTCGCGGCTGCTGCTGCCAACTTTACAAGAGGTAGCATTGTAGAAAGAGGAAAGCGGAGACGAATGTTGACGACAGAATATCCTGGATTGATGAGGTTGGCTAAAAAAATAAGGTACCAAAAAATAACAGTCCACCTATTAAAAAATAAATAAAAAATAATCCAACATTTTTGAAATTCTAAAATTTCTGGCGCCGATCCAGATCTGTTACCACCAATCTCGAGATTTTCCGAATCTCAAAATTTTTCATGCTTTTTTCCGAGATTTTGTAATCTCGAGATTATTTGATGATTTACTGTATCACCAATCTCAAGATTTTTTTCTTTCTCGAGATTAATTTTATAATGTTGCTCATTTTTTCAATGCTTATCAACAGAATGAAGAAGTCAATGTTATATGGTAATTAGAAATTAAATTAAAGTGGTTAAGCAGCTCAGTGTTAAATAGCAGCTTAAAAGTGCTCCTGCCATTTAATTTTAATTCCAATAATAATACTGCATAGCCCCATGGCAAATAAGTTGACAACATAGTTTTTAGTAGTACAACGTTTGTCTGAATAATATTTTATTGGAATTAAATTAAAGTGGTTCAGCAGGTACCTGTTAAATAGCAGCTTAAAATTGCTCCTGCCATTTAATTTTAATTCGAATAATATTTTATTCCAATTAAATTAACACTGCATATCCCCATGGCGAATAAGTTGACAGTAGGTTCAAACTGTACAAATATTATTCGAATAATATTTTATTGGAATTAAATTAAAGTGGTTCAGCAGCTACCTGTTAAATAGCAGCTTAAAAATGCTCCTGCCATTTAATTTTAATTCGAATAAATTAACACTGCATATCCCCATGGCGAATAAGTTGACAGTAGGTTCAAACTGTACAAATATTATTCGAATAATATTTTATTCGAATTAAATTAAAGTGGTTCAGCAGCTACCTGTTAAATAGCAGCTTAAAATTGCTTGACCAATTTATTTTAATTCGAATAATATTTTAGACGAATTAAATTAAAGTGGTTTAGCAGCTCCCTGTTAAATAGCAGCTTAAAAGTGCTCCTGCCATTTAATTTTAATTCCACTGCATAGCCCCATGGGGAATAAGTTGACAGTAGATTTTTTAGTAGTACAACGTTTATTCCAATAATATTTTATTCGAATTAAATTAAAGTGGTTCAGCAGCTACCTGTTAAATAGCAGCTTAAAAGTGCTTGACCATTTTTATTTTAATTCGAATAATAATATTTTATTCGAATAATATATTATTTCGTAAAATATTATTCCAATTAAAATAAAATGACAGGAGTACTTTTAAGCTTGTATTTAACAGGTAGCTGCTGAACCACTTTAATTTAATTTCTAATTACCATATAACATTGACTTCTTCATTCTGTTGATAAGCATTGAAAAAATGAACAATATTATAAAATTAATCTCCAGAAAGAAAAAAATCTTGAGATTGGTGATACAGTAAATTGTCAAATAATCTCGAGATTACAAAATCTGGGAAAAAAGGATGAAAAATTTCGAGAGATTGGTGGTAACAGATCTAGTTAGAGAACAACCAAACATACAGTCTTCAGTAAAAAGGCAGAGAAAAAGGAAAGATGCGCAATACAGTAACTATCGCAATTTTCACAATGACTGGACTGCCTGAGCTTGTGCACTCGTTTTGTCCCTCTCCTTTCCGGACAACACGTCATCCCTCGAGCCACTGCAGGGCTGATGGCTCAAATGGGGATGAAAACCCACATGCCTCCTCCAATGTTTTGGGAACAGACCTCAAACCCTGTTGCAAAGATGTAAGGGGGAGTGGCGTTGGAACGGGCTGGTATCGAGATGGTTATTGTGCAACTGGAGAGCAAGATCTCGGAAGGCATACTGTGTGTGTTCAGGTTACAGACGACTTCCTCGAGTTTTCAGCGTCTGTAGGCAACGATTTGAGCACTGAGATGCCCCAGTTTATGTTCCCGGGACTGAAGGGAGGTGACATCTGGTGCCTTTGTGCCCAGCGATGGGTCCAAGCTTACCAAGCAGGCAAGGCACCCAAGCTCTTCTTGCAGGCTACCCATGAAAAGACACTAGGTGAGTTAGTGTGATGTACTCTATTGTGTAGGCTCTGTTTCCTCGCTTTGTTGTGGCCAAATGATATTGCTGAATCTGTCAGTCCACGCTAAATTTTGTGATATTTGTGCTTCTTCAGACTATGTATCGTTTGAGGTGCTCCGTGAGTTTGCTCTGGATAAGGATGAAGCAGATCAGAGGCTAGATGACTTGAACGAACAGCGAGAGCGCTTAAAAAAATTATTATAACACATAGGACGAGGTCTCTCGAGAGCGATTGAGGCAAGTTACTATATAGAATCGCATTCGAATTACAATATTTACAGCGCTTCTAAACTACCTGTACTTTTAATTTGAAGCAGCCAATCATTGACTGTAGTGAAATCCATGCATACGTCAAAATATTTCATTTACTGATTGTGAAAGGTTGGAGAGGGCGTTATGGGCTCAATCAGTAGCTCTTCGGAAATTTCTGGTTTATGGATCCATTGACATTGTACAACACCCTTGCATTCTAGTGGTAGCTCATAATTTAAGCAGCAATAATCGATCGCAGTCAATTCACAAATCTTTCTCCGTACATCAAAACTCAAGCTGACCATGTCAATACGCTTACTACCTTTATCATAGGCATGAATTACCTCTGGTGACTGTTTCGTGGACACCATTTTTGCTATCTGGTGAAAATCCTGTTCCATAGTCTTGGTATCATAAATTCCTTCTAATGGAAATGTTCGTTTTGATTGCGGGTTGTAGAGGCGAGGAAGCTGCAATCGCAAGTGTCCTTCAAAGGGAATATTCCCATCGTACGTCATTATGAAATTTTCAGTTGTCTGTTGGAATATTCTTTGTCCGAGGGCTGTATTAAACAGCTCTCCATATTTAAAACGCTTAATGGGTGTCAGAAATGAATCGACATATTGCTGAGGGATTGCTATTTCGTGATTGTTGTAAAAGCTTTTCTTAATAGCTTCTTGGTAGCTCGAGAGAAACCTTGACGAAGGCTCTCTAACAAAGGTAAAGTGAAACATAGAGTCATTTCTCGTTCCAAGCCCCAAACTGTTGAGTTGTTCGTTCTGGCATTTTGTTTCCGTAGCTTCGAAAAATTTCTTCATGACATGACGGCATGTTGAGCTCCCTGCCTTTGCAATCATAAAGTATGTGAGATTGTACTTGGTAGAGATCTCACATATTCTCCTGTCTCTTATATGCTTTGCGTATTTGGTTGGATCAACAAAACATTTTTTGTAGGCGTTTAGTCGGCTGATGGAAAGACTTCCAGGAGCAAACACATCTCCATGCCGCGGAATATCTGGTGTCGCATAATAATTGGTCTCATTGGTAGCCGTTGTCTGGTTGTACTGTTCGCTTGGATGCTTGTAAGGGATGTCGATGATGCTTAACGATCTGGGTCTCGATTGAGATCCTTGGAAGCCCTTCAGTGACTGGACCACGAGGAAAAAGACGCCCAACAGAACCAAGATTGTCCAAGGTAAATTCCTTTGTGTTTTCTTTGTCGTCGTCATTTTGTGCTGTGCTTCTGTCGTCCTTGCGCTGTCATGAGACAACGAAATGGGTGTGTTCATTATTTTTCATTTTTCATGCTGATTTGTGATTTGTGATCATCCGTTGGATTTTAGAACTTGTTCAGAAAAAGTGTGCGACCTATTCAACGCTGTGTTCATTCTTGTAACACTATGCGTTGTCGACTCATCGAGTACAATCTAGTTTGAAGCAAAATACATCTTGCTAGTCTAGCTAGCTTTCTTTCTTCTGGTTTTCTTTGTCTTGCTTCTGTTTGGCGTGAACGTTGTCTATCTTTGATTGCAAAATAGCATCCTGCTCTGAAACGACATGGTCGTACTGATCAAAAATCAAATTCTGTTTGTAAATGTTGGCCAGAATGGAACTACCGGAATTCAGGGGATTGTTGGCATCTTCTTCGCTGTATCCCAATCCAACTCCTCGTTCAGCTCGCGACCGAAATCCTATGCCTTGTTTGTCCCATTCATCTTCTGCGACGGCTCCAATAGTTTGAGACTTTGGTGCCAAGGCTCGAGAAGCACTAGTAGGACTCGGTGTAGAAATTCGACCAGGATCAATTGTTTTGGCAAAATCTGGTATGGATGGTGTTGCAAATGCAGCCACTGAAGAATTTGGTACGGGTGTTGTGGCAGCTTGTATCGGAGACATCTGTTGGGACACTTGTTGCGTAGGTTTGGAAGACAACACTGTTCGACTTGCAGCTGTCGGTCCTCCAATGCTCCTCATTCCACGGGAACTCATAGCGACAGCCATTTCAGATTTGACAGCCTCCAACTCTCGCAATCCTGATTTCAATTCGTTGTGCAATTGTTGGAGCTCGGTTTGCTGGGCAAATGAATCAGCTCTGGCTCTGGCGCCTTGCAGAAGGCCCACAACTCTTCCTGCCCGATTTCCTAAGACCCCTGCCATTCGGGGGAGATCCTTTTTACCCACCAAGGCAAAGCCGAGACCGGTAACAATAGCAAGTTCTCCCCAGGATACCTCAAACATGCTACCTCTGACTTTAGGTAGTAACGTACGTGGGATTTACAGAGTTATAAATGTACAAAAAGCTGGAGTCTTGGCTTTCAGTGCTTTTTTGTATTTGTTTAAGAAAGAACTATTTCTTCCTTATTTATTTTTTGCAGGAGAGATGAGCTAGGATAGGATCGTACAGCAGGTTTGCGGAGAGGTTTGTATTGGAATCCAAGCAGAAAGTGTATGCGTATGCGCTTTTATTACCAGTACAACAGGTTGTATGCATAGTTGTATGTATCGTATCGATAGTATTGATGAAGCGTAGTCTAGTCTAGTCGAAAAAATCCATCGGAGGTCTTGATGATCTAAAAAAGATGAACGAGGATGGAGCTCGTGTGCGCCGCTGTGAGAACGCAACTGAGGAGAGTACTACTCTAGTCTACTACTACTAATAGCTACTACCAGGTACTACTAGACTAGGTAGCTCCTACTCTCTAGTAGACTACCGTAGTAGCTACTAGATAGATCTACCAGTAGTAGTTCCACTAGCTACTGTAGTAGCTACTCTAGTTAGCTACTCAGTAGCTAGTAGTCTAATGTCTAGTCGATATTAGATAGATAGACTAGTCTAGTCTACTCCGATTAGATGGAATCTTAGATATTTTATTGTGATGATACTCTAGAGTACTACTAGTAGTACAGTACTAGATAGATCTACCAGTAGTAGTTCTACTAGCTACTGTAGTAGCTACTCTAGTTAGCTAGCTAGTAGTCTAATGTAGTCGATATTAGATAGATAGACTAGTCTAGTCTACTCCGATAAGATGGAATCTTAGATATTATTGTGATGATACTCTAGAGTACTACTAGTAGTAGCAAGTATTCAAGTCCTGCAAATGTGCATGCCTGAATATCGGCTGCTAATAAGATTGTCTATGCTACTGGCTAGCTAGCTAGCTGGTTCCATCTACTGGCTAGAGGTCTAAGTGGGGTCCACCTGGGCGTATTTTACTACTTCCAGGGTACTTTGCTCCCCCAGGCTTTTAAAAAAGCTCCTGCTCTGGCAGACCATTGATGAAATCCACAAGCTCTTTTGCGCGACGCTGAAGCAGTGATGGCGCAAACAAATCTTTCTCTGAGCCTGATCTTTCCTGCTCGCTGTTGCTGCTCGTCAGCCACGGTTTGGGTGGAGGAAAAGACTGGGCCGACAACTGCACTAGCGGTCTCAACAGCGCATCCGCGTCAACCTGCAACATTGATTGCAAAGCATTTACACTAGCGATGCCCAGTTCGCCTTTTTCTCCTAAAAAGGGCAACACCAAAGCTCCCGCAACAGGAATCAACCCAGCCAAAGCCTCAGCACAAGATGGTTCACGAAAGACACTGGCCAAACACTGGACAATTGAGACAATCAAGGATGTCTCTGACGTTTGTCGCGGGTGTGCAGATTTTGAAAAACCTGCGTCATTGTACAAGGAAAAACAATTTTTCCCCTCGGAGGCTGCAAGGTCCTCGGCAAAGCTTCCCAGCATTTGTGACATCAATGGGAATATGTCATTCTTAAAGCGACTGGCAATAAACCCTCCTGCACATTTAACCATGATGGCGACAAGCTCGAGTAATTTTGACACAAAGACTCGTTGTGTAGAAACATCTATGGTTGCTGGCGGGCGCATTCTTGGTTGACAGACCACCACGATCGATCGCACACGTGTCGATTGGATTTCAGTGGACAAAGCAGTCAAGCGAGCTTGAATAGGAGGCCAGGCATCGCTTACTTGACAAAGAATGGCAGTTCCAGTCTTGTCTTCCGGGTCCTGTGATTGCATAATGAGTAGACGACACTTCAAGTTAGTACAAAGCGCCTTACAGCTTTACAGGCCAGGCAAAGAAGAAAACGAACTTACCTTGCACAATAGAGCCGCAATGGCAAGGAAGCGAAAGCCTTCTATCATGGCTGCACAACTCTCAACTTGTAGTCGCAAGCTTGCATTGGAAAAAAAGAAAGTAGATCGAGATATCAGCATGGCAACAAAATTAGTCTCATAACTGCCAACTTGTCGTTGATCCACTAGCTGATGCTCTAAGGATGGAGCCGACTCCTCGCCCCTGTTTCGTTGTTCCTCTTTCTCCTTTCTATTGCGATATGCTTCAAATCCCTCTCTGGGTGTTTCTGCTCTCAAATCATAGCAGTCGCTTTCTTTCTCATCTATCGTTGTCTTTGCTAGTCGCAAAGCGCCCAATCGTTCAAGCCAGGTCGGTATAGTCGCACAGCTTTGCTCAGCTCTCAGCTTCCTCGCTGCTGACACTTGGCTCTGGTACGATCTGATCAGATATCGAAAAGCTGACTCGTAGACGCCGACAATTGCTATAGTAGTCTCCGATTCATACGCACCTTTAGATGCCAGATAGTCGTACCTTTCTGTGAGTGTCATGACCAACTCGAGTAGATAGGAGTAGCTTGAAATATCCGTGCTCTTTAGTACCTCCTCATCTTCGTCATTGCTTTTATTAAGAACGAGCTGAAGTACTGAACGAATAGAATGGGCGACAAGAAAGATATCACCCGGCGACGTTCCAGCTGTCACAGATAATTTCCCGCCAGGCAACCGCAGAGCAGCGAATATGGCACCAGCAACTATGCCCATATTCTTATCAACCATACATGCAAAGTCCTTGTAGCAAAGCACAACAGATATTTGCTCGAGGGCAGCATGTGCCTCCTCCCGGACGAAGGCAACCTTCGTCGTCGTCGCGTGTCCAAGTAACGGCGGCAGTACGATTGGAATCAAAGAAGTGGCTTCTTCCCGAAGCAAAGTAATCAAAGAGCAAGTGAACTGGATAAGTCCAACGAGAATGTATGCGTTACCCCGCAGAGCAGCCAACGTGAAATCATCCGAAGGAAGAACGAGCGGTCTCGGATACATTGAATTCGTAATGCATAGATCATTCTCGTGGGCTGAATCGTCCGGTGGGCTCAAGGGCAGGTCACAAAGCGGAGCACTAACAATAACAGGGAGAATTGAGGCCGCAAGAGGACCTAAGTATTTTATCTTCTTTTTTGCAAACTTTGCAAACTCCCTGTTATCTTCGCTGACACTTGCAAAAGCCCCGCGCAATACTTCTCGTACCAGTGTGAGACAGCCAATCCACGTGTGACACCAGGCTTCTTGACTTCTTCCCAATCGTGAAGTTCTTGTCTCGGCGCGAGCAACACAGTCATTGAACAGGTCAGCTATGCAACTGTCCACAAAAATAGAAGCATGTTTCGGACCTAAGATTTGGCCTAGCTCATGTACCATTTCAATAGCTTCTTCCTCTGATGCTGGCGTCAGATGTAAGCGCCTATTAGACCCATGAACACAAGGTTTGCTTTCCAGGAGGTTCTGGTGGTCCAGCAACTCGATGGACACGCCATTGGCAATGCTTGGTGACCCAAAATCGACGTCCAGAAGTGCCGCGAGAGCTTTCCTTAGATTCAAAGAGACATCCTCTGCAGCCAGAGCAGAGCGTAGAGCTTTGCCATTTTTGTTCATCGAGAGAAATGCTGTGATTAATTTGAGTTTGTTTCGCAGATCATCCTCCGACTGGCGCTGAGCAAGAGCTGGTAGTTCCTCTATCATGGATAAAATGCGAGGGACGAGAAGCTTACTTGTATCTTTTTTCCAAGCAGCTGTTTCTTGGTATTCAGTGAGAACCCTCTTTGCGCCAGAGACCACACCGTCGTCACCATCCCTTGTGAGTATAAGGCAGGTCTCCACTGCCATAACACTTAAGTCGTCGAGCGTCTCTCGGTTCCAGCTTGAGCGCGAGTCGATGAGGATAAGTTGGCAAAATCCAGCTGCCTGATGTCGAATCGATGGCGACTTTGCAGATACTAGAAGTTTGGCCAGAAGTGTAAGTGGACCAAGAAGGCGTGTGTTGACCTCTGTCAGAAAACTATCCTCTCTCCTGGAGTCATTCCGTTGCGAATATGGCTGGTTTCTAGACGATGCACTTGATTCCACCAATACTGGTCGTTTCCTCGCTTTTGTCGTTGAGTCCATTTCGTCTCCGGAGCGAATAGCCAGCCGCTGCAAATTGGCAAATAGTTCAGCGTTGCCTTTCTTCTTCGCATCAACTCCTGTTTTGTCGTCGCTTTTCAAAGTAGTTCGGAGAAGTTCAAGAAATACCTTCAACACTGCATCAGCCACCTTAGATTTGCACTGTGGAGCTGATAACACTCCTCGTAATCCAACTATCAAGGTACGGAAGAGTGCCGCAAAAGTACCCGGAAAAAGGGCTCTCCAAGTCGAAAGATCAGGAACAGTGTTAAGCAACGTATGCAGAGTAGTAGTGGCAGTCAAGATTGTCGTCTCCTTCAGGTTAGACGGAGGTGCTACTATGGAAAGACACACATCTACTAGATGGGCTACCAGTGCACCATCCATTGCTTTTGCGATCTCCTCTCCAAAGCTGCCAGTGTCATCGTTGTTGCAATCAAAGTGAGAACCAGTTGTTCCCATTTTTAAAAGATAGTCAATGACATCTAAACTTGATTCCAAATATTCCTCTCCTCGGTCAATTCCAACTTGCCGAAAGGATGCTGTAAATTGTTCCGCGATTTCTTGTCCGCTTGGTAATACCGAGGAGCAAGTCAATATGAGTTTCAATATCTTGGTGGTTAGTAGAATACATTCACCTTGCTGCGATGCTGCTGCACCCCCGCGTGTACCCTGAATCACAATTTCCAAGCATATTTTCAAAGTTTGTGCTGAAATAGCGATGCTCTTGCGTTCCGCCCCTTGACGAATATGGAATTTCCGAAGATTTGTGTCCCCGTCTGCGTCTTGGTTCAACTTCAAATACTTGTCTCTGGTTGTCACTGGCCTCCTCAGGATTGCCACTAAGGGCAGCGTGATATAATCCACCATTATAGCCATTGCTCCTCTAATTTGATCCTCCAAAAGATCTGTATCTGAAGAATTTATTTCTTGACTTTTAATCCGATGAGGGAACTCGGAGATGATCTCTTGCACAAATAAAAGCAGCTCGGACTCCGCTTTGAGCAATCCCAGAATCTCTTCATCGTACTCTAGGTTTTGGCGTTCAAAGCTACCAATACTACTTTCATCTTTGCCGACAGGATTCTGTGGAAAACACTCCTCTCTAACGTGGGATGGAGATTCGACGAGTGCCTGATGTCTTTGCAGCACGGCCAGCAAGTTCCTCAGTGTTGGATCCAACTGCAAAAACAAGAGCTGGCCCAAACGATCGCAGCCTTTCGAAACATGTGATGGCTCCTGGGTCAATTTCGCAGTGTGAGTGGCCATGTTTGCATCGCTTCTACTTTCTTCATCTACTTGTTACTCCAGAGTACTATGTGTTTTGTTGCTTGCTTAATATCTCTTGCTTCACAGAGGTATTATTTATTATAACCAAGAGCGAGCGAGAAACGAGGAGATGAAAGAAAAGAAATGAAAACCCTGTTCCTACTGCATCCAAATCTCTGTCATACCCTTCCACTCGCCGTGGACGATGAAAACAGCTTTAAACTTACTCCAGTAGGTTAGCTACAGTGAAATCAATGAAATCGAATGGTATAATTTATGAGACATTTAAAAAAGCAGCTTAATATGCTTATAGTGGCCTTTGTCGTGGACGTGTATTGAAGTTGAAGGATCGTTTCAAGCTTCCCAGCCAGTCAGAGGAATGATCGGCTCTGTTAAGGGTAGGAACCGGGTATTCACTCATCTGAATTTGAAGGCTGTCCCCGCGATGCAATATTCTGCGGTATCGCCCATCAAAAGCCACCGAAGCATCGGCACGGGCATCGTCCGGTACGTAACATCGCAAAACCACATGGTCTGGGAATATCATCGACCGGAAACTCAGCACATGTGGGCAGATTGGCGTCACCAGTATAGCCGGCACAGCTGGATGAACTACGGATCCTCCCGCTGCCATACTGTACGCTGTTGACCCAGTTGGGCTGAATGATCATAAAGCATATTGTTTGGAAGCAAAGGTTAGGATTACCAAAGAAATATGACTTAAAACAAATTGCATCTATACAAAACGAAAACTCACGTTGCAAAAATGATACCATCTGCTTGGACCGTTGTCAAGTGGACGTCGTCGCAAAAGCACTCCAAATTTGCCAAGTAAGAGCTGCTTCCTCTATCAATGACGACTTCGTTCAGAACGTTGAAGCGTGCTCGCAAGACTCCTTCGCGATTGAAAATTTTGCAGTCAAGTCTCATACGGATAGATAAGCATATTCGTTCGCCGAGACCAAATTGAAACCGCGGCACGTCGATTTGTCCATTTCGCTTTCGCAGCGGTTCATGCATAGAGGGTGGCATAGTGGATGCAAAATCATTTTCCACTTCACAATCATTCTGATTCGGTCCTTCCAAGGCTCGGTCATCCCTTAATTCTTTGTTGCATATGCCCAGAGCAATTCGTATCGCATCAGCCATTTCCTCCTTCGAAAATTGAGTCAAAAATCCCAAACTGCCGCCGGCAAAAGATATCACAGGAGGCACTGGTCCTTGAAAAAGCATGCTTGCGTGGATCAGCAGACCGTCGCCGCCTAGGGTGCAGATTAGATCAAAGGGTGGTTCATAATCTTCGGGCAGGCCGGAAAAGTCAGCCATCAGAGGATCATCAGGGTTTACATGATTTCCTCCAAAGCCCTCGGTTCCTTCTGGCTCGAACAACTTCACACGATGATTGTCGATACCGTGAGCAAATTTCAACTTGCCCGCGAAACTACTGTCGATATAGACGATAATTCTGTTCGTTTCATTCGTCAATTCTTCCACGACCTTCGCTGCAACTTCTACCAGAGACTTATCATTTGGCCGCACCAGTAATAAAATAGAAGTTTCTGATGTATAGGCTTTGTTGTTCTTTTGTTTTTCTTCTTCGTCGTCCTTCTCGCCGAGTTGTTTAGCAGTTACAGTGATGCTTTCATCAGGTGTCCAGTAGTATGCCACTTGTCCCGTGGCGGGCCCTTCCAAAATAATTTGATTGCGATCTCCAGAAACTCGCTCTCGCATGGCATCTTTACAATTCCCTTCTGAACACCACATTAATGCCAATTTTTTACTTTTGCTTTTCTGCTGCAGTTGTTTTAGCGGTGGTTGGAGAATAGATGTCGTGCCTTCCTCGACTGAAGATATGGTAATTTCTGTGTCTTCGTCCTTTGCATCACTTAAATCTGGCGTTTGCGGCGGTTGAATCGACAAACTCTGACCGTTTATCGAAATATCTCCTTGCCTGATTTCTTTGCTGCTGCTGCTGCTGCTGCTGTCGCTTGATATGGGGTTTTCGAATACAACATGTTTTCCATTGCGGTTGGAGGGACTTTGGAACTTGTCCAAAGAAACTATCCCCGCACGCCTAAGAGTTTGAAAACCTGTCACCAGAGAAACATTCTGTGAAATTAAGAGCACCGAGAGCGCCAATAATCTCGATTCGGTTCGCTTCTTCGGGTGCAGTGCCATGGTGTTGGTGTTGGGTGTTGGGTTGTGGAAAAGATTGCGAATCTACCTGAGAGGGAGACACGTTACTCTGAAAACTGAGGACAGCACCGAAAAACAAACACGAATAGAGGAACGACGAAGTGCTCGCACTTCACTTCACTTGCTACCCCCTTGGTGCGGGGGGGGCTCCCTGAGTAAGGATTTAAACTGCACTCTGCCCTGCTGTTTGGCTAACAGCACAGGTACCAGCACCCAGCCTATTTTGCTCTACCACTGGATTCTGTTCCTCCTCTTTGGCCCGCTGTGGATGCTGAAATGGTGGACAGGTCGGGGCCCCCGTCAAGGGGCCCCCAAGGGCTCCTGCAAAGGAGCCTTTCTGGGCTCCTGCAAAGGAGCCCCTCCGGGCTCCTGCGAAGGAGCCCACCTGGGTCCCCGGAAGGGGACCCAGGAGGGGAATCAGCTGCAATCCTCATCGGATGATGAGGCCCCACAGCTGATGGCTGAGGCATGGGATGTGCTCTCTGACAGTGACGAGGATGAACCCTCTGGGGAAGACGACTCACTAGCTGGAGACCCACCTCCCCCTCCTCCTCCCCCTCCACTGGAACCGCCACCGGAACCTCCCCCAGGGAGACCACCGGAGCCTCCACTGGAGGAGGAACAGCCACCCCCCCCCAGATCCTGAATCTTCAGTATCGGTGACCATTGCCACGTTTAATATCACTAGCGGGCGCAGTAGCCGACTACAGCAGGCACTTCGAGCCTTGGAGATGTTGCAGGTGGACCTCTGCTTCCTCACAGAAGCAAAGCTGACGGACGGCATTTACACCAGGTTCTCCTCGGGGTACCATGTGAATGCCACTTCAGCTGAGAGCCACCGGCGGGGAGGCATAGCACTTGCCTACCGGGATTCTGATTATTGGCAGGTTGAGTCAGTTCAACGCCATGGGCCCAATGTCATGAGTTGTATTCTTGTGACTGGGAACCGGCGTCAACCACTGGTGGGAGCCTATATACCCCCATCAGATGTCTCAACCATCGAGTTTGTTGAACGAGCTTTGAACCGTTTCAGCCAGGGGCCTGCCCCTATTCTGCTGGGCGATTTGAATGTGAATCTAAGGGAGCCCACAGGGGCCAGAGAGACACAGATAGCAGCCATGGTGGCTAACTATAGCTTGCAAGACATGATTCCACACTTCAAGCAACGCCCCCGATACCGGGATGGCGCCACTTGGAGACAATATCGCAATGGAGAGTTAGTCAAAGGCTGGTGTGACTATCTCTTGAGTACTGACCGCAGCCGACTTCGGAAGGTGTGCATCAGGGACCCCCGATGCTTCTCCTCTGACCACTTTGTGGTTATGGGAAAGCTCATGTCCGAGCGACTCCGGAGTAACCGACGGTACCTTAACGGGCGCCAGCGGTTCCCCCTCAAGGCCCACAAAGTGGGACCTGCCAGTTCTCTAGCTGACCAACTCTTCCAGAAGCTGAAGGATGCCATGCCCAACCCTACCTGCCAGGTGCGCAGGAGGGCGGCCTGGATATCTGAGGCCACCTGGAGACTTGTGGATGCTAGGAGTTCCCTCCGGCGCAGTGAAGCCTATACCCAGGCCGAGCACCGACGTCTTAATCGCAAAGTGAAGGCTTCTCTCAAGGAGGACCGTAAACACCGAGTGGAAGACGCTGGGGATGCCATCGAGTCGGCCTTAAGGAACCAGGACGCCCAGGGCGCCTGGGACCGTCTGAAAGCCTGGTATCGCCAGACTGAAGATAGGGCCCCTAAGCCCACTCGACGAGAACTGGCCACGGTAACAACAGAGTATGCCAACCTATACCGCCAGACCCCACCCCCTGGGGACCCTGTGCCTATTACGGTTGCGCCCTTCAACATACTTGATGACGTTCCAGATGATGCCGAAATAGAGGTCGCTGTGCGATGTCTACGACGGGGAAAAGCTCCGGGCCCCACAGGGCTCAGGGCAGACCACCTGAAGGCGTGGTTGGCCGCTGCCAGACGGGAGCACGAGCCAGACTCGACCGACTGGGACTCACTAGTAGCCCTAGTTTGGCACTGTTTTGATACGGGAGAACTCCCGACCGAACTTGCCAGGTCGACAATGGTGCTTCTCCCCAAGGCCAGCGGGGGATTCCGTGGTATCGGACTCCTGGAAATTGTCTGGAAGGTGATAGCATCGGTTATGAACCGGCGCTTCAGCAACCAGATCCAGTTCCATGATGCCCTCCATGGCTTTCGAGCCAGAAGGGGCACCGGTACCGCTACTATTGAAGCTAAGCTACTCCAGCAATGGGCCAAGCTCACGCAAATCCCGCTTTACGAGATCTTTCTAGACCTTCGGAAAGCGTATGATACGCTTGACAGGGACAGGACACTGGTCATCCTAGAGGGCTATGGAGTGGGACCGAGAAGTCTCAAACTCCTGCGCCAATTCTGGGTCCAGCAGAAAGTTGTAGCGAAACAGAGTGGCTACTTTGGGGAGGCATTTGATGCCACCCGGGGAGTCACTCAGGGGGATATCATATCCCCCACTATCTTCAATATAGTTGCTGATAATGTGATCCGATGCTGGCTTGGCCTTGTCTCTGATGAGGTCGATGACTCAGCTGAGGGTCTTGGACACAACGTCACACAGAGGGCAGCGTTCTTCTATGCTGACGATGGACTCGTGGCCTCACCCGACAAACAATGGTTACAACAGGCCTTTGAGGTCCTTAGTGACCTGTTTGCCAGGATGGGCCTCAAGACCAATACTGAGAAGACCAAGGTGATGATATGCACCCCTGGCTTCATCCGGACCTACTACTCTACTCATGCGTACAAACGCAAGGTAGAGGACCAGGGTGACACCTACCGGGAGCGCAAACGTCGACGAACGACGTGTGCCTCCTGCGGTAAGGACCTTGCCCTGGGGTCCCTCCTATCCCACATGCGAACCCAGCATGGAGAGGAACTCCCCCCACCCCTCTTGGTGGCGGCCCCTCCACCCCGGGAATTCACTGTGGGACCATGGCCAAAGGGGCAGGCTTTCCACCAGCCTTGCCCCTTCGAAGCATGCCCGTTCAGTGCTCAGACACAGAACCTGCTTAGACGGCACTTCGCCACCCAGCACCCTGGATCCACATTCAGGGTCAACGGTGAGATCCTTCATCCACCCTGCGTGCAGTGTGGTATGCAGGTTACCCCTCATGCCATCAGTCGAGGACACTTAACGTCCCAACTGTGCAGCATGATCCAACGAGAACGCGAGCAAGCCCGTCTGCTGACAGCTGCTCATGAGGCACAGGCAACTGTGTTCTCAGCTCTCGGAATGGAGCTAGAAAAGGTCCCTACTTTCTGTTACCTAGGCCGACCCCTCTCAGAGGTGGACTCTGACTGGCCGGCTCTCCGACAGAACTTGACCAAAGCACGCCAGCGGTGGGCTATGATCTCCCGGATCATTGTCCGGGAAGGAGCCACCCCTCGTGTGTCCGGGTATTTTTACAAAGCAGTGGTCCAGTCGGTACTGTTGTACGGATCTGAGACCTGGGTCTGGTCGCAGTCAATGCGACTAGCCCTCCAGGGCTTCCACCATAAGGTGGCCAGGAAGATCACTGATCTTCGCCCCAGACTCCAAAATGGTATCTGGGTGGTGCCCCCCATTGGTGAAGCGCTTGAGGGCGCAGGGCTAAGTCCGATCGAGGAGTACATTACTCGCCGAAGAGACACCCTGTTGGCCCAGGTTACACCTCGTCCAATATATCAAATATGCCAGGCTACCCAAAGAATGCCTGGGACTCCCACTCAGACTCAGTTCTGGTGGGAACAGTTTACTGTAGATAATCCATTTATAAGAGACAGTACTTAGGTGCTCATGGCCCACTGGTCGGGGATTGATATCCCCAAGACCAACGCTATGGCACTGGAAGTCAGTTACACACACACACTTCACTTGCTGGCTGTAGCTGGCTCTCTTGTAAGAGCAACAAGCTTAGAGTGCTTATGGCGGCAGCAAGGATAGTTAAGGACCTTCAGCTTTCAGCTTATAGCGTTTAAAAGAATATTAAAGTTTATTAAGTTTTATTGTGTCCATCGGCGACCAATCATAACTGTGCTGTACGTCATCAAACAATTGTGAGACGCACATTCAATCTTGTCTGGTTTAGACAAAATCAAAATAAATAATAATATTCCGAGTAGTCTAGTCTAATAGAGTAGTAGTCTAGTAGTCTAGTCTAATATTTAAAAATAATAATTGTGCTTTTCGTCTTGACCTTTCAGTGGCAGCTTCCACCGTTACTCAATGTTGTACCTTTTGCTTTGCTAAAGGCCAAAGATAGTCGAAAAAGCAAAGACCAAGGCGTTCATTATGCGTCTATTAATATCATGAGGCGTACGTGGAAGACAAATAATACTAGACCCCCTACTACACCATGGTACTACTACTACTAAAAAATAATTAAATGATCGATTGCCACAAGAGGAGTAGACCTACTAGTAGCATAGACTATCTGTTCCAGCCAAGGGGGGCTACGCGAAAGGATGCACGCCGGAAGCAACATTACCCGAAATGACCAGTGACGTCACGCCCCCTCTCCCATCGATAGAGCAAGAAGAAAAAGAAATTCGGATACGTCTATTCCCATTGGATATGGCTTATCCCCATCCCTACTGTATTGTTCTATCATGCTGCTATGTTTTCCAATGGTCTAGACCTACCGTAGTCTAGTTTCTTCATGTGCATTCTACTCTCTTCTGCGGAATTGAGTCTATCGGTACTAGAATTCCTTGCCGTTTGCTCATTTCTAGCTACTAGCTAGTAGATCTTCAATGGTCCGAAGCTCGGGGATTGCTTGGAAATTGAATTTCTGACTATCACTGTTGTTAAGGATGACAATGATGTGGTCTTGTCCCGGCTGCACCTATTTGCACGAAACTGAGAAGGAACAACAGTACCTCAGCTGTGCTGTTTGTGGTCACAAGCGTCCCGAGAATGCTACATCAGTATCGTCAACAACAACCGCCTCTTCGAAGCATGTTCAACCCAACCAGAAGCGACAAGGAAGCCTGCTACAACATTTTGGGGATGGAGGAAAACCATCAGTAATGAAGCGCCATCGTGTCTCCTCGGATCAAAGTCATAGGTTCAACGTTTCCCCCCTCGAATCTAGTCAACCTTCCTCGATAATTACACCAAATCGTAATATCCTAAATGTCTTGAAACCACAAAGAGCTTCTTGTTTCGCTCCATCTGCGAGATACCGTGATAATCCCAAGGAGGAGAAGGACTGGAAAACCATTGGCAACGACCGTGACATTGAAAAACTGTGTCCCATGACACTTGTACGGGACGTCCTGCCCACAAATATAGCCTCCTCACTGTTGGAACAGCTCGAACGTGATTCTGTAAATTGGAAGCAGGGAAAGTGGATCACATTTGGAAAGGAACACATTATTCCACGTCGGACAGCAACCTACAATTTGGTGCCCTTGAGCGAGTCCTCCCAGTCGACTGTGACACGGGACGCTGGAAGAGTGGAACGTAGTGTCAGTCAAGACAACGAGGAAGATGACGAATACATGGACGAGCATCGTCCAATATCTGCAGAATTGCAACAAGCTGCAAAATATGTTACAGAACACGTGCAAAAGCATTGCCCATGGGCTGTCACAAATCAAAATAAAGGATGGATGCCTACGTTTGCCTTTGGCAATCGCTATGCCAATGGCCAAGACTGTGTCGGATGGCATTCGGACCACTTGACACCATTGGGGCCGCGTCCAATAATTGTAGGCTTGACTCTAGGAGCCGGCCGACGCTTTGAAATGCGGCAACAAACGAACATCGAAATCACCAACAAGAAGGACACGACATGCCGCCATGTTAGTGTATTTTTGCCTCACAATTCTCTGTGTATCATGTGGAATGATGCACAAGAGTCATGGCAGCACAGTGTACCACGAATGAGCGACGATGGTATTCTAAAACATCCCAAAGTTGGTACTGTGCGGATTTCTCTAACATTTCGCGAAAAACGAAAGATTCCTGGTCTAGGCAATTGCTATTGCGGGCGTCCAACAGCTCTGCGAGCAAAAGATGGAAAGTACTATTTGTTCTGTCGACCGTACGGGAAGGATAAACACAAGACGTGTGGTTTTTGGGAGCCCTGTCCGTGGGCTGAGGCTGAAGCCAAGCGATTGATGGCTTTGGAGGCTTTTACGACGAGAAACTCGAGGTAGCTTAACTTAACTTTTGAGAACTGTTCAACGAGTGCCGCAGCGAAACTTTAAGGCGCGACATTATTAAAAAACGGCGCATAAAGATTCGACGCCTGTCAGGCAAAATCGCGAAGATGAATGCGCACCACTGCGAGTTGCCAGTATTAAAAATGTTTGCTTACAAACGCGAAGGAGAGCTGAAAATTTCAGCTACCAGAGTGACACTGCATAAAGACTGACAAAAAAGAGAGTATTCTATTGGACTTCTGGACTCTGAATATAAGCTAGGAAAGGTCAATCACCAATAATCCCTCGGCGTAAGGTGATGCAGAGTCACTGAGCAGATTTCCGGTCTTGGTATTCACGACAATAAATCTGTCGTTACATGTCATGTGAATCGATTCGTAATACTGCAGCCCACCCAGCGCTGCATGTCGAATGCGATTGGCAAAGCGAACTCGGGGTATGTCCGTTAGATTGTAAACACCTCCAGAAGCTTCTTCCCTGGTCGTCTTTTCTTGAAATAAGTGGATATCCTCGTTCGAAGACAAGACATGATACACGAGGATTATCATTCCGATATGATCTTGTCCAAAGACCAGAATTCGTCGACCATCAAAGAAAATACGGGGTGCTCGAGTTGTGCCAGATAAAGGTAGATTGATCATGGACACAATTCGAAAGGCGTCGTCGTCGTCGTCGTCGTCATCATCCACGGTTTTGGGTGTCTCGCCATGGGTTTGGCGCCAGAATAGCAAGGAGCTGCCGTCAGTAGAAGAATGTTGAAGGGTAATGAATCCGCATGTTGACAAGGGACAATGACTAGGATGGTGAAAAGAGACAATCTTCGGGCGATTCAAAATAGATAACAGCTTTCGTTGCGTACGAGTTGCATCTTCTGAATCCAACCGAGTGATACTGTCTTTGTACGGAACTTGTCCGTTTTGACAGGTCTCGGGAAAGGCGCGAGCAATGGATGATTTGATGGGAACAATGTTAGTTCTCGTAGCTATCGTGACATCAATTGCTGGATGTTGAATGCTCCAAATTTCGCAACTACCATCGGCTGTTCCTACCAATAATTTAGAGCCGGTAGGATCAAGGGCGAGCGCAGTCACTTCTGCCTTGCATCGGATGAAACAAATCGGCTCTTGAAAGTTGGTGGCCCTTGGACTCCCACCGTTTGCACTTGGTGGCCGACTTTTGAGCATGGAGTAAGGAGGATAATCTACCATTGGATAAACAACCACTGTAGAGACACCTGGACTGTAAATGGTGGATGGACGGGTAGAAGTTTTCGACGTTCTTCTTGCCAGCGGACCATCGTTGGTGTCAAAACTTGCGTACACTCGATGGTGCGTTGAGCATACATCCAAAGACCGAAAGGACCAAGGAAACCGACACAATTTACGTCCTCCGTATTGCTGATTGCGTGGATATTGTACACTGTCATGTGAATTGTAGCGGGTCCAACACATTAACTCGGTGCAGACCTTTTCCTCTGGTCGTGTACGCAAAAGATTTTGGCGGTGATGGTGGTGATTGGGCAGGGAATGCCTTGATTCTATGGTAAACATGCGCCCCACAGCAATCATACTTCCCACCACTTGGCCTGTGCTGGGATCCAGAATGCACTTGCTATCAATGCCATGATATCCTACATCGATTTCAGCTGGTGGATTACGATAATGTATCCTCTCTATTCCGTCTGCGTTTGTCGTTAATGTAGGAAAACATGCTTCCAAGTCGATATCTTCATCCAGTCGAAACAAAATTTGAAACGGAGGTTTCTTGTAATGCGTAGAGACATTGTGATTTCGGTGTATGGTACGATCAAAAGCGGCTCCTACCAAGTCACTTTCATCCGGCCACGATGCTGGCATTGATTGTTGTGTCTGCGATGAATGAGTGTGGTCTTCTTGGGCTGTATTATTGTTATTATTGTTGTTGTTGTTGTGAGCAGCATAACGCTCAATCCATTGGGCTGCCTCCATCATGGCGGCTTCCATCATGCCTTCGTCCGAGGCCACTGCATTGTCCAAACATGATTCGTAAATCGCCAAGGTTCCGTGAAAGGGATCCAACATCACCAATTCGGCACCACAAGCTGTATCGGTCAACATAAAACTATCACAACCAAAATCCACCGGCGGTGGATCAGGATTTTCCCACTCTTCCGCAAATAGATCATCAGGTGTAATTGGAACAAAATAAAAACAGCGATTGGGAATGTCGAAACAACAATTGTTGGCGGAAAAGGAAGAGTTTACTGTTTTTGTTGAAGATGATGATCTTTGTTGTGCACGAGATCGTTTAGGAACGAGCAAGTTTCGTGCCAATTGGCGACGTTGTCGTAGTTCACCAAGATAATCCGGTGAACAGATCGTGGTGGTGGTGGTTACTGCTGTATTGGATGGAAGTGCGACAGGCAACGAAAAGTGGTGCCGTTCAAGAAATTCCTTCCACAAAAAGTGGTTCCTGTCATGATAGAACTCTTGACGAATGGATCGATTGGTGGTGCGGACAAACCGTAAAGCCGACGGAAAATCGCAAAAGGAAAGAATATGGCTCAGAGTTTCGATGCTGAGGTTTATGCAAGGAGAAGAAGAAGATGGAGCAGGAATCTTTACGTGAATAAAAACATGCTCCTCCATTTCAAGTGGATCGCCTTTTCCTCCTTCTCCCTTTTCTGGGACGTTGTCTAGCATCAAAGTAACGCCTTCTATTACGCTTCTCTCCATCGTCTTGAGAGCTGCTGATCTCTCTATTAGCAATGCACCTTTGACTCTTACGGAATCTCCTATGCGTTGAATTGTATCTTATTCGCTTTGTTTTATTAGTTATTATTGTAAGATGATGCTGTCACTCGCGAGATTCTTTCAGCTTCAGTCGACTACACTGTACAGGGGGCCAGTGAAAAAGGTGTACTTGGGTGTACTTTTTTGGTGTACCAGTGAAAAAGGTGTACTAATTCTAACCCTAAACGGTGAAAAAGGTG
>Ga0210025_1001620_pt1 | contig 23831 bp, 19 predicted proteins | sample CryGeyme20150102_FD_183989 | JGI IMG/M metagenome (GOLD analysis project Ga0210025, IMG submission 183989) | Groundwater microbial communities from Crystal Geyser aquifers in Utah, USA - Crystal Geyser metaG 2015-0102 (SPAdes) (version 2) | ecosystem: Environmental > Aquatic > Deep subsurface >... | reverse complement strand
TTGGGCACCACATTTGCTGCTGCTGCTGCTGCTGCTGCTGTAGTACCTATGATGTCCTTTTGCAGACACGACAAATCCTTCGAGGTAGCAAGAGTAGAAGCTGCTTCTTGTTGTGCAGTGTTGTGATCACTGGCGTGATCGTCTAGAGATGTAGACATCCTTCTTGGAGTGTTCGTCTTTAACTGCAGTATTGCCAGGAGGATACAATCAAGCTGTGGTTCTGTTGATTGAGTTCTTCTGAGGTTTCGCTCTCAACAATACTAAAGAAGTAGTGTAGTATTCAGCTTTTATTATACAACTATTCGTTACAGTTAGTAGGCAACAACCTACCAGGTAGTACATTAGTAGTACTAGTCTAGTTGGAATTTGGAATAAAGTGATCTGCCTGCTTTTTTTTTTCAGCTGGAGAAGGGGAGGTGTTTAACTGTTTGCTGCTGTTGTTCTTTTCTTATTAGCGAGTCTGTGTTAATACCTGGTAATTTGCCTTTTTGTATCGAATTACGATCAAGAACCGATATTGCAACGTCAGCGTCGGCTCGATACTTAACAAAGCGGTTAACGGGGAGCCAACCAAGGTAAAAAAATCACTCCATCTTTTGACCCAACAAATCTGGAAAAAAAAACAAAGGACTAGTAGGATAGATACGGATGGGCGAGGTAAATAATAATAATAAGGCCTGCAATCACTTCATCTTCTATTATTATATTTGAAGGAATGGTGGATCAATAAAACAAAAAACAGGTCATTGTTTGCCCTGTAGCAGCACTGGACCAGCCTAGTACTAGCTACAGTACTGTAGTAGGTTTGGGATGTTGGCAAAGTGGAACTTTCTGCAAGCCTTGCCAGGCCGCGCAAATATGCATGTACTCGCCTGTAAAAGCATAGCCCCTTCCGTTGTCGGAGTGGGAAAAAATCATCGCTTCTCCCATCAGGACCTCAAGTCTCATAGATGAGCTCAAAAAGAAACTATGAAATAAAAAAAACATACTCGAGCAGACTAATTCGGCACCGGTATGATGAGTAGTAGTAGTAGTATTTATACTACTGGCTCTAGCTACTAGAGAGTACCTGGTACTCTACACATTTCGAATACATGTTCTAGCTACAGTAGTACTCTAGACAGTAGACTACTAGAGTACCTGGTACCAGGTAGTCTACTAGCTAGCTAGTACTTTACTCGAGAACATCAGAAGAAACTCAAGCTTCCGATCCTGTGCTGCCCGGGTGGTAGTGTATTCCACTATCTTCTACAGTACGTAGTACATAGTAGTAGTCTACTAGTAGTAGCAGTCGTTGCCAGAACGAAAGTGGGTTGCACAACATTTGTTATTTTTACTAGTAAAATAAAATACTGATTATTCCGATTACTAGTCTAGCAGTAGACTAGTAGTAGTCTAGTAGACAACAACTCGATTGCTATGTTGATGGATCACAACTTAAAAGACTAGCATAGGCAAAACAGTAAGAAAATCACGGTACGTACGCTCTAGTTTAAGAGCAGACAAAAAGTAACAGTAATGAGCGGCACCAGCAGTGCTAGCAACAATTCAAGTGTGACGTATTCCACCGCCATCAGTTTGATTGCCTTTGGTATCGTATCGGCTATTACTACCCAATTGGAGCGTCGCAAACAACGACAAAAGAAGTCACAAGCACCGGAGGGGCATTTCCAAGTACTTCTACAATCGCCACCGCCATCTGCATCTCGTCATCTACCCGAATCTATTGTAGCGTACCTTCACAAACATGGTGGTAAACAGTGGCAAACGAGTTATTCCGTGAACACCGAAGAATTTGTCCGTGCTTGTCCCAAGGTAGAATTGCACGTCCACTTAGACGGAAGTTTGGATCCTGATTTTTTATGGCATTGTTTGCGACAATACGACGAACAGGATCATAATGTCTGGATCTCGTGCCTTCCAGTGAGTACGACTCTACCGTGGGATCCTCAGCATCCACTACCCGTTCGGTATGTACACGGTACACTATGGTGTACCACAACCCACACTGGTACTAAATACAGTGTGTGTTCGTTTTCGATACTGTGTGTGGCTTGTTGGCTTGATTCGATCGCTCACGTTATTCTCTCCTTGTTTTTGCAATGGGTGTATCTTCGTGTATGACTTGTCAAAGACACCTGGTAAAGACGTGTCCAACCATAGAAGACTTTCACCAGCTCTGCACGTGTCGCCGAGGACAACGATCGTTACAAAACATGCTCACGTGCTTTGAAATATTTTTGCCCTTGATTCGAGGAGCTCCACCGGCACTTTTCTTGGTGGAAGAACTGGCGTACGATTTTTGTAAACGACAATGGGAACAAAATGTTGTGTACACCGAAGTCCGGCACTGTCCTCATCTGCTGATGCGAGAAGATGACAAGACACTCTCGGGGTCCTTTGATATGGATACCAATGATGTTGACGATAATGATGCTGGCATTAATAGTGAATATCAAAAGCGAAAAGAGCAAAAACATAGGAGCCGTTTGGAATCGGCACGGAAAGTTTTGCAAGCCATTACACGTGGACTTCAGAGAGGCTGTTCCGACTACAACATTGTCGTGAATCAGATTCTCTGCTGCATTAATTGGAGACCTGATTGGGCTTGGGATATTCTAGAATTAGCGCAAGAATTTCGAAGGGGAACGCCTTGTGGAGTTGTTGGGATCGATATTGCAGCGGGAGAGGAGCACTTTGATCCAAAGACTTTCCCTGACTTGTATCAGGCGCACTACGATGTGATGCAAAAGGCACAGGCACTTGATATACCCATTGCTATTCATGCCGGAGAGACGCCCAATGGACTAGAGCATGTCCGAAAGGCTGTCAAGAAAGGCCCGGGAGGGTACGGAGCGAAACGTATTGGTCATGGATACCGCATGGAAGATTCGGTTGCATTGATGCAGCAACTTGCTAGGGACAAGATCCATGTGGAAATTTGCCCAACATCGAGCGTGGAAACCGGAGGATGGATCTTTGACGAATCCATGATGGTGGATGACTCGGCGATAAACTCTTCTGAATCAGAGCAACCCCTTTTATCGGCAGCAGCCACAAAGAAGAAAAGAAAACCTTGGAAGGACCACCCAAGTTTGAAATTTTTGGAACACGGAATACCCATCTCAATAAACAGTGATGACCCAGCAGTCTTCCACACAAGCTTATCATGGCAATATCGAATAGCCTTGACAAAAATGGGTTTGACCAGAGAACAAATTATGCAATCAAATTTGGACGCTCTGAATGGATCGTTCGCTGCTCAGGAAGACATCGCGAAAATCCGGTGCATTTTAATTACGTTTGCTGACAAGGTTGCTAGTAGAGCCAACATAGACACGCTGCCATTCGAAAGATTCACAGATCGAGTTCGTCACCCTTCCTAATTTGACAAGGCTGCAGTATTATTATTCAGTGCACACAGCAACAGAAAGATTCCTTGCATTTGACTATAAGTTCGATATTTTCCAAAGCTGATAAGTTTCTGGCGGAAAGGGGTCAGGAGTACACTAGCTAGCAACTGCTGGTTTTAAAGTTATATTGTACAACGTTACGATACAACAGGTAGCATGTTGGAATGTGGGCAATTTAGATTGGTCATATGGTGTTGGGGGAAACTTTGCTCCCATGAGGGAAACTTTGCCACCATCCTGTGGTGTTGGGGAAAACTTTGCTCCCATGAGGGAAACTTTGCCACCATCCTGTGGTGTTGGGGGAAACGTTGCTCCCATGAGGGAAACTTTGCTCCCATGGGGGAAAACTTGCCACCATCTCCTGCTGCACTGCACTGCTGTGTGTTGCAGTGTTCAATCAAAGCAAGTACCAAATTCTAAGCTACAGCAGTACGGCTGAGCGAAGGGGCTCACTCCAAAGGTATACAGGTTGAATTGTGACCTCTTTCTGCTCACTAGTGTTCACAGTGGGCGTGCGGCACGAATCTCCTTGAGCTTTGATAGCTGTGACTTATGGATGAAAGATGCTTGAATGTGGATAAATGTCCCGTCCAAAGCATGCTGAGAAAGGAAGATCCCGGATATCCGAGGCAAGCTCAACCAACGCATCTCGTATTTCGCCACCTAAACAGGATTGTTGCACTCCCAAAATACTCGACAGACAACCCTCCGTGGTCTCCGGAATGTCTCTGATGTCGTCGTCGTCGTCAAGAGACGCTTTGATTGCTTGTAGTTGTTGATTGACTTGCTCCATTGAAGGTCGCTGGGAGAGATCCTGATGCCAAGCCTGCCGCAACAAGTCTCTGAGTGGATTCGTCATGCACTGCTCAAAGTCAATGGACTCATCGCCGCCTTTAAAGGAAGCCGTACTTCCAATAGATGATAAAGATAGAGACAGACCGTAAGAGGATGCCCCAGACCAGAGTGTCGTGACATATGATGATGCATCCAGTGGCGGTCGGTCTCCTCCTTCCACCACAAATAGTGAGTGCTGCTCCCTTGAATATTGGTAAAATGGCTTCTGTAAGGTCAAGAGCTCGTACAAATTCATGGCAAATGAATACACGTCGCATTTTAAATTATAACAGTTGAACCGCAACACCTCTGGGGCCATGTACCGGCGTGTACCTTTTCCCGACATTAAAAAGGTTGCCTCTCTTGCTTTCATTGTTGGAGTTTTTAGGATTTCTGCTTCGGTAACGACATCTTGCGGCTGGTCTAAAGTTGGAAGCTCGCGACAAAATCCAAAGTCGAACAATTTTACAGTCAGCAAAGTGTCTCGACTAGAGCTTCGTATCAGACCAATATTCTGTGGTTTTAGATCTCGAAACAACAGATTTCTGTCGGCCAAGTAGGCCATCGCACTGGCGACCTGAAGCGCTATTGACAACTTACATTCCAACGTGTTCTCGTTTAAAAGCTCGCCTTGTTTCCACCGCTTGATTCTCTCATGGAGATTCTCTTCCAGACGATCCACAAGAATGAAAAAGCTGTCGTAGTGACCATCCTCAAACGCTCCTTCCCAACCTTTGGCCAATCCTCTCAATTTCAGTATATTGTTGTGGTCCAGCTTGGAAAGATACTTTGCCTCCACGACAAGATCAGTAGCCGCATCTAAAAATGTCTTTGGATTGTCCGCCTCGAGAAGCTCTGGCTTGAGACATTTCATGGCATACATAAATTTGCCATGACCAGCGCCTTCCATTTGGGAGGCCAGACGTATTCGCTGCCTCTGGATAGGCGACAGCATATCGAAATGCGAGATATAAGTAGAGCTTCCTTCGTTGTCCACGCGTGGTTCTTTGTCGAGTATATCAAATTGATGCTCAAGTTGTATGCCAATCACTTCATAGACGTTGGAAAAACTACCTTGGCCTAATAACGTGCCGAGCTTTATCTCGCTACGATTAAATTCAGCAATAGGATGCTGCCTTGACGTCAGCGACGAAGATGACGACGAGTCGTTTTGTAATCTAGGTTCGCCTCGAAGGTACGAAGACCTCTGCGTTAACCTTTCGACAAGGGAACGAATCACAGCAGAGTAGGTTAATCTGGATTTGCCTGTTTCATCATGTGGATCGACGGTAAGAGATGCCACCGAAGACGACATTCTACGCTGCGGCTGCTCTAGAGAGATAGACGGAGTGAAAACTTTATAAGAGAAATACTGTCATCTCGTATAGTGGCATGTTTATGTTGGCAGTCTTCGCGTTACAAGCAATCGTTTATTGGAGGCTGAAGGGTGAGTGGCAGGTCGAACCAGAAGGGGTTCAAAGGCTAAAGGAGAAGGTGAATCACCTCTGAATTTGCGTCTGGATCAAGACGACAGCAGCTACCACCAGAATGTCTTTTCTGCTGAACAAATTGTTGCGAACAAGCTGCACAACAAACATTAGCACGAATGGATTTAGCGTTGGGTGTTATTATTTTTTCACTTCGGTATGCTTTTAATTAGTCATTCTCCTAATTCTCCTCATACCAGTAAGCAATCGTTCCCTCGCGGTATTTGCAAGATTAGGACGATGCGCCACCAAAAGAAGTCCCAGAACGAAATGAAAACGTAATTATGCGCTTCTTGAATCCAATAAAATTTCACAGAGTTCATCGCTAGAAGGTGTCCCGGAAAATCCAACCGATTAAGTGCGGGAGTAATTAAGCAAAAGTGGGAGGGATACATTGAAATGTTTTTAAGGTTAAGGATCCATCGATAAATTCGGTTTGGGTTAAAGCTAGAAATGTATTATTAATTTTTTTTTAGTTTAACAAAAAAATAAACCGAAGTGATGATGAAGGCAAGCGACGAGCGACGAGCGAAGTGCCACGCATATGATTACTCTATTATTTACATTGATATCAACAAAAACAGACAACAATATGCAATCGTTGTTGTCAATAATTTTGGCCCTGTGGCTTCTCATCTTTTTACGCTCCTCTTCTGCGTTTATTCCTCTTTCAACTGCTAGAACGTTTATGGATGTCGCCCTACCAGTAGGAGACAGCCTTCTAAAAGTACGAGGCCGAGCAGCTTCGTCTTCCATCATTTCAATAGCAAGTGGGGCCAACGACTACGTATTAGCTTTTGATGCGGAAAAATCCAGAGTGCATTTTAGCAGCAATGACGAGGGAACAGAGGAGGTAGTGTGCCTCTTATCTGGTCTCTCGCCCGATAGTTGGTCAGCGGCTTGGCCATCACCACCTTCTACTTCTAGCAGGATCAGCAGCAGTAACGGCATATTCCTGCATTCATCGCATCCAATCCCAACCTCGACATTTGATACATCTTTGGGAAAGCTATCGTCTTGTCATCGACTGTTGGCTTGTGCACGATTGACGCGCTACTGGATGGGTCCTGCCTTTGCAAGTGACGTCAATAATGTTCCTCTAGATACACAATTTTTGCTCGTCGAAATCAAAGAGGGTGGTCCTTACGCTCTAATGCTGCCTTTGTTGGATGGCGACTTTCGAGCTAGTTTGTATGGAGATAGCAGGAAAAGCGAACTCATATGCCATCAAGAGAGCGGAGATGCGTCCGTAGTGACTGTGGGTACCCGAGCTATCTACTTAGCAGTCGATCACGATCCCTATAGACTGTTGAAAGAAGGTTTTGCCACTGTGGCAGAGGAAACCAAGACCTTCTTTACCCTGGACCAAAAAGAATTACCGCCAACTGTAGACGAATTTGGATGGTGCACATGGGATGCCTTTTATTCCAGTGTTACACCACAGGGTGTGCTCGATGCTGTCACGTCACTCCGCAACGTAGGTATACAACCAAGGACTGTGATTTTGGATGATGGCTGGCAGCAAGTGGAACCTACAAAAAAGGCAGTTATAGTCGAAAGTGGCAAAGCTAAGCCCGTGCCGATCGTTTCTACACTTGCCAATGTCCTTCTCGGTATTGTAGCAAAGGTAATGGAAGTATTCTACGAGAGGTGTGTGCGAAAGTCCAAACACAATTCAATTCCAAACCGAATTTGGCGGTTTCTGACATCAAGAGTTTTGAAAGGGCAGCTCTGGGACTACTTTGATACGGAAACTGATTTTGCCAGGCAAATGAGCGGCTTTGAGCCGAACCAAAAGTTTCAAGAGAATGCGGATGAAAGCGCGACAAGCCTGAAAAATCTTGTCTCTCGTCTCAAGACGGAGTTTGGGGTAAAGCAATTATACTGCTGGCACGCCCTTCATGGCTATTGGAGGGGTATAAGTCCCACTCTAGGCATAGAGGCCGGCATCAATGCTACCAACGTAATGCCTCAATTGTCAGAGCATTTGCTTCGGGTTGAACCTGTGCTAGCTTGGGATGCCGTATCGCTGTTTGGAGTCGGCCTGGTTCCAGACGAGGGAGACTTATCCATACTCTATGAGAATCTTCATGCCCCCCTGGTCCTCGCTGGTGTCGATGGTGTAAAGGTTGATGTTCAATCTGGAGTGTCATCATTGGGCGGGGGCATTAGTGGCGGAAGTCGAATTGCTCGTGTGTACACAAGAGCCCTTGAGAATTCCGTATCAACAAAATTTGCATCTCCAAATGGTGCGGCTGGTTGTATAAATTGCATGTGTCATTCTACTGAAAATCTATACCGCTACCAGCAAACATCAGTGGCAAGGGCATCGGATGATTTCTACCCGAGGAGACCCAACAGCCATACAGTTCATCTGGTAAATGTAGCATACAACTCTCTATTCATTGGTGAGATTTGCCTTCCTGATTGGGATATGTTTCACAGTAAACATGTATCCGCAGGCTTGCATGCAGCCGCCCGTGCAGTGAGCGGTGGTCCAGTCTATGTCAGTGATGCTCCTGGGCAACACGACGCTGAGCTGCTAAAACGGCTCGTGCTGGAAGATGGATCGATATTGCGTGCCTTACTGCCCGGTCGTCCAACACGAGACTCTCTGTTTGCTGATGTTGGCCAAGATGGTGCTAATGTACTGAAGGTGTGGAACAAAAATCAACACGGAGGTGTCATTGCGACGTTCAACGTGCAAGGTGTCGCATGGAATTTCCAGACACATGAGAATGAGGTTGTCATAAAACATCCGCCGATTCTGAGTGCTTCGATTCGACCATATGATATTGAAAACCTAAGAGAGACGCAAGGTCCATTCGTAGCTTTTGACCACCGATCCTCTTCGCTCACATTCCTTCCAGATGGTAACTCGACGATAGAGACCGAGCTGCCATCACGAGAATGGGACATTGTTACCGTGGTACCTGTGCAACAATGTAGCTCGAATGACATTGCGTGGGCACCGATTGGCCTCTCTGACATGCTTAACACTGGAGGTGCAGTTTCTGATGTTTCTGATATTGCAACTGTTGTTAGGGAGGCTGATATGCAATCATCCATTACAACGTTTACAAGTCGCGGTCCTGGACGCTTCATCGCTTATTGCCAACCAAAACCCACGCACGTGTCATTGACTGGTGGTACAGAGTCACCTTCTCGTCTACCGTTTACCCACGATTCTCAATTGGGGTTGCTGAGCTTTACACTGCCGAGTGAAAAGGGTGAACCGCACAGTGTTAAATTGGCTTGGGAATGATTATTCATACTGAAGTATAATTATTGTGCGAAAAGGAGAGTTTGAAACGAGGGTCAATGCCGTACAATCCTAATCCGATCATATCTTATCATCGAAGTCACCTATCCAGAGAAGCGTAGCTTTCAACATTGCTCAGCAAGATCACGAATCCACGGTCGATCTAGCTTTCCCTTCGTTTACTCGCTCCCCATCGGTGGACAACAATAGCGAAAGCTTGTGATACACGTCTCATGACAGTGTCGTGTCCAGCTCTAAAAAGGCAGGCAAGTGAAAAGCAAGAAGAAAATAATCAAGGCCCAGGGGCTGCAGTTATTGCTCTCCTATTACATAAATTTTGCCGCACTTCCTGTACAAACAAAATTTCTCTACCCTACGGCCTTTGAATTTATGCCTGTTACTGCTGAAAGTCACTGCCATTCCAACTATCCCAACCAGATCTCATGGGCTGTGTCAAATCGGTTTGCTTGTTTAATAATTCTACCAGGGCACCATCCGCATCGTACAAAAATGCAAGTTCGTAAACTCCCTGTCCGATCATTTGTTGTTGTGGCTTTAATGCAACTCGTAGCATGCGATTGCTGGTCTCTATACTAGTTTGGTTCAGCGTCTCGAGCCATGTTGTCAAGTCGGAAATTCTTTTGTTGTTGCTGCTGCTGCTATTCGAGGTAGCAGCTGCAGACGCAATTTGATCCGTCACGTCCAGTGCAAAGTGGTTGTGCCCCAAGAGATCCTGTCGATCCATGAGATCAAAAGCGCGTCGTTTCATGCCTTCAGGTTCGTCCAGGACAAATGAAGGTACTTCAATTAATTCCAACCGGCACCCCGTATTTTGACTGCTACTGCTATTGCTGCTCTTTCCTGTCAATTCCAACCAGGCTGCTTTTGCTGGACCGGCTCTAAATTTCGTCGACACCTCAAATCCTAGCAAACTGTAGAACTCGATAGCCAGAGTAATGTTGCGTGTTTTTATGGCTGTGTGATGCATATAATGTAGAGGAGGAGAATCGTTATCGTTGCTACTGTTGCTGCTGTCATTCAATGCCATAATAGAATAATCTTTGTTGGATCGCTGCTGGCAACCTTTCGTCTCTGCTGCCTTTAGAGGACTTGTAATGAAAGCAGTGGTTTGGTGTACCGGGAAGAAGAAGAACTGGAGGTAGTATAAGCAACGTACCAGTATGGGTATTTGTCGCTTCATCTTTGACTATAGGCAGTCGCATATATACTTATGCTATCTGTTTCTCATATTCGAGGACTCCTGTGAGCTTGAGATGTGAAAAGTGAACCAGCGAAAGAAAGAAAAAAAGGTTAGAAACACCATTCATAAATCATTCCGTCAATATTTATGAAATGAATGTATCTTTCAGGTCAACAATGAAGTGTGTGGAATGTTTGATAGCTGGAACAGTTTCATAGTGTGTACATTCGACAAGAAGAAGGAAACATCCCTACCCCCACCGTTGCACACACTACTATTGACTGCAATGGAATCGCACACTTCATGCTAATTATGAAAGCACCAAACACGCGGTAAAACGTGGGTGTACTGGATCTATCCCGCCAGTTATGCATTCCAATCATATGTGAATGACTCGCGTTATTTGGAATGAGTATCTCGAAAATGGCGGGAAGGGAGAAGGAACCGACGACAATGACTGATGGACAAGAAGTAGTCGTATGATTCAACTGTAGCAGCCATGGAACAAAATAATTATTATCTCATCAAGAAACTTACCGTTTCGCTAATTCCAAACAAGCTGCCCCCCTTGCTGTTATACATGGAAACACTGCGGGGGATAGAAACCTAATTGTGAGGTTTGGGCACTTGGATATACCTTGGTTGCGTTGTGTTGGTTGGTGTGGTGTGTGGAGTGTTTTTACCCTGTTTACTGAATACTAAGAAGTGAAGTCGTATCTCTACATTTTTTATTAGTACTACGTCTAATTTGGTGCATGTTACCGGTACAAGGCGCAACAAGGCGCAACAAGGCGCAACAAGGCGCAACAAGGTGCAACAAGGTGCAACAAGCGCGCTTTTTACTAGCAAAAAAAAATGTGAACTCGTGTGAACTCGTGTGAACTTCTGATAATATTATTTAAACAATGGCGAGTCACGATCACAACCCTAACCCTGAAAGATTTGAGTGCTCCTTCACTTCAACAAGAAAAACAAGAAAATTGGAAACAAATAATAGAGTACTAGACTAGTTAGATAATAAAACAGCAATGGCAAAGTTCTACAAAGTACTCAATTACATACATACACTTGCTACCAGAAAACTCCGCTAGTTAGTATTCTACTTTCTACCAATAACACTACTTGACAATGATGGTTCACAGAGCGTTTCTTGTTCTTACATCTCTTTTAACAGCTTTAACTGTGAAAGCTTTTGTTGCAAGTTCTGCTGTTTCAAATGCTGTTTCCTGGAAGCCGCCGCCGACGACGCAACTTTTTATCTTTGGCGGTGGCGGTAGAGGCAAGATCCCAAGTAGTCCCACCGAAAGGGATAATCAAGCTATTGCAGCAACAAAAGCGGCTATTAATAAACCAAAGACATCTGGTTTTCCTTTAATTGAGTGTGAATTTCCACCTCTCAAAGAGCTGAACAAACTAGGTGATGGATCCATGAGATCTGCCAATGAAGTGGACGAAGTGAGCAGTATTTGTTGTTGCTTTTTTGTTTAAAACGTGTCTGATTCTCCCATGAATGGTGTTCCCATTATGCCACTATATCTCACAATTTCGCAATTATCACACACTCAAAAAACAAATAATCGTAGGCGAATTTGGCGTTTTGTGCCAAACTGATCAAATCCATTGCGCCTCTTCCAATGCTGGGACCAAAAACTTGGCTCTTGACGAGTTCGACTGCTTCCAATGGCTTAAACTCCAAGGCCGAAGCTGTCGCCAAAAAGTCCGGTGCTACTGCTGGGACTCTGCGCAATGGAATACCCGATGGCCTCGCTCAAGGTGACATTTGCATCCTACTGGCTCCCACGGGTCGACAGGACTACAAAATGGCACAGGCTCTGGCGGAATCCAAAACGGCCAAAGCCGTCGTCATCATTAATGGTCTCGCCAAGGACTTGGAGTCTGTTCCCGGTAGAGCTACCATGGCATATTTTCTCAAACCATTGACCTACAACAGCATGGTATCTGGATTTTTAATCCGATGTTATCCTGAGGCGTGGACAGTCGTTGACGCGGTAACAAAGAAAAGTTTGGGAACCTTTTCGGATGCCGAAATTTTGTTTCGAGAATCTAATACACCAGACCTGCGAAGTTCAGGACGACTGGTTCAAAAAGCTACCGACGATCGAGCCATTGCTGCTCGTAGATAAGAGCATAAAGGAATAGCATGCTACTACTGATCTACAACTAGAAGGCAAGAGTGTATACGACACAACTAGTCCAAATTCATTCTCTAGAATGGGAGCGATCCAACCGTATGGATCCTTTTTTTTGTGGCCGATTGTATGTAGCATTTTTCTTACCACAATATAGATTTGTGCTGCTTTGTTGAGTTCTCCTGGGTCGTCGTTGTACTAGCTCGGTTTCCAAGGACTTACTCATTTGCATCCTGCTGACAAGCGGGTATCCATTCCGGTTTTTGGGTTCTCTCCCTTGAGCGTAGGATTTTTGCAGAGGTTGCGAACATCAAAATCACCAATGTAAGCGTCACTGAAATCAGCATTTTCCACGTCGGCTCCTTCGAAGGATGTTCCCGTCAGAACGGCATTACTAAAGATGGTCCCCCTGAGAGACGATCCTTTGAAACTAGCTCGATCGACAATGGCATTGGTAAAATCGGCATTATCAAAATTGCTGTCGTGCAAGTATCCCTTGCTAAAGTAGGCTTCCTTGAAATCGGATCCCGACACATCTGTATTGGTCATGATGACACCACTCAGATCGAATCCAGCGGCCTTGGAATTGGGCAATTTGCACAAACGCAGGTCGTATAGCTTGTCGCGTGCGGCATTGGATTGTCCAATGGCGGAACTGGTAAATACGCAACGGCTCGTGTCAGTCTTGTCCACGGGAGGCAATTTGAATTTTGTAGTTTGGCCTTTTTAATGATTTTTTTGTTTGTGGTCGATGATATTGATATTATTTATTGGAACGAGAGAAAAGCGATGTAGAAAAGAAAGAAATGTAAGCGTTGCGTGTGTCACCGAAGCGACGAAATCCAATACTTTGGACGGATCTGTAATCTGTAACACCGTCATGTCAGATTAGTCGTTCTTAGTTCTTACCATCGGCCAACGAAGGAAGTGGACTGACTACCATTGACAAAGCAAAGAGTGCCGAGAAGGCTAATCCCTTGAGATTATCTCCCTTATCAGCAGTGTCATCATTATCGAAAACTGCTGTTAATTGTGTTCTGCTGCAACTGCGACTTCTTGTTGGAGGTCCCACAATAAATCCACTGCTGGTGGAAGCCAGGAAAAACAAGGCAGAAATCATTGCTGTTGGACTAATCTTCATTGTGGTGTTGAGCTACAGGTATAGTACAGTACGATGTAATAATATTATTATGTGAGCTTCATAAACATCCTCGATGACAGGCGCAAAGAGATTCAGTTGCCTTGGGTATTACTACTCTTCTAGCCACCTGGTAGCTAGTAGATACTACTGTACTCGAGTACAGTACAAAATAACAAAAAATACTCAGTGTAGTACCTGGTATCTAATTTTGATTCTTGCTGCAGTAGCTTGTGACGTCAGTCAGTGAAAAGATTCATCGCATCTTCTGCTCCTTCTTTCGCATAGATGAATACAGTAATAAATAATACTCTACTACTAGTAGACAACTATTACTACTAGACTATTATCAACTAACTAAAACTATCAACATCACAAAAAATAATAAACAATTTGAGTGGTCATGGATCATGGTAAAGCTTTGCTGTAGGTGTTCGTTTTGGTTGGCTCTGTTGACCCTCATAGTAACATCATCTACTACGGTTAGTAGTGCCTTTCAACCACTGCGGATTATACTGAATCCGCCAGCAAGCTTCTGTCCACCAGAAGTGCAGCTAGAGTGTTGTCCTTTGATAGGAGGTCCTCCTTTTTTGCCACTTCACGTCCAAGTAGTGATTCTTGTGAAAGATTTCACAGCAACAACGACGACGACGACGACAACAACAACAACAACAACAGCAGCAAATCAAATCAAATATAAATTCGATTTTATTCCTCGACAAGCTACAGAACCAGCGACGCTGTTCCGGTTGTTGTTGCTCCAAGAAGTGTCGGGAAACTTGCGATGTTTGGCATCATCATTGTCGTCAAAAACACCGGTTTTGTCGCCCAACAATGCAGCCCTCGCTGAACGAGCGCGAATCTTTACAATGCAGTACCAAGACAATTATCCCAATCTGCATCTCATCAAGAATAATTGTTGGACCTTTGCCTGGAGACTGCTGCAGCATTTGAATGATACTGAGAAAGATGACTAATGACAGTGACACTCGAATAGCAACACTTGTTGGAAAGCCGAGTGACACATGATTGAACGCAAAACTGCGTATGTGGATAGTGATTCCTGGGATGCAGGGCGGTTGGAAGTCCCTAGCTCCGCGTCAGTATCAACAAGCTGAGACCATGACAGACTGAGTTCTGAGTTGCCTTGCTAGTCACGCGTAACGCCACCTGGCCTGCTTATAAAGCAACCTCTTGGTTAGCAGTCAGCTACAACAATTTTCAACACTGGAGCTATCTCACTCCAACACATTCCGTCCTGGACACGAGCCTCGTTTTTTCAATGAGATTTTCAAAATTTGAGAACGACCAAGATTTCCATTTATTTTTTACCAGTTTGAGGGGCAACGTCTGGGGAGCTACCATGCAGCTACAAATGATCCTACTGACCCATTATAGCTTGTTACATCTCAGTATGACTCATTTTATGATTACAAGAGAATGAACGAGCTTAGTCGGACAAATGAATAAATGGTGGCGTTGGTAATTTCCATCTCAATTTCATACTGCCCACTCTGATTGGGCTTCCATCTGTGACCGTCTTTATTTTTCAGTGCGTTGCACTTTTGCCAATCCATCTCCGTTATTTCTGTCACTGGTTCACCATTGATTGTGATTTCGACACGTCCCATCTGATTAATTTCTTCTTCTGGTAGCATTTTATTGGGGCGATCAAAAGAGCCAAAATATTCATAAAAGTCCCCTTTCTCGCAGTTGAAAAAGTCGCACTGCAAGCCCCAGAACACAGGAAGAAATGACTGAGAAACCAGTATAAGCGATCGAAAATTTATACGCCAGATTAAGATGGAACTTACCCTCTGGACACAGGCTAAGACGTATCCCTTACTTTTTGCTGCGTCAAATTCAACGTAGTGCTTCTTCTCGGAATTATTTGGGATTGTCAACCGTCGTTTGCCTTCAACACTGCTGACCATAAATACATCTTTAAAGTCGAAGTGGAGGTCGGCTTTACAGGGCTCTTGATGGTCTCTTGAATTTTGTATCAGCTTAATTTTGTCTCCGCGCCATGGGTATGCCGGTGAACTAATGTTAATTTCAAATTCTCTCAAGAAATTGTAGTCAATTCCCGCTTCAAAAGAGGTCAAGTCCGTGTATTTTCCAGGAGTTGCGGTAAGGTTTTCAGTGTAGAAGTTCCGTAATCGAATGTCTGCCGGAAGGCTGGCAAATTCACAGAAGGCGGGCGCCTTCATGAAGGATTCTTTGGACATGTCCGCCATTCGATCTGCTCGGTCTCCGGTCCACCACTTGTCCACGACTTTCTCAAGCCTTTCTGGGATGGGCGACTCAAAAATGTTATCGTATTTTGCTTTGTCTTCTTGATCAATTTGCCGAAGAAGAACTTCCAAACGCTCTTTCCTTTGCATGAGTGTCTCCGGTTCGGACGGTTCCATATCTATCAAGTGCTGAATCGCATCCTCCCAGAGGTCTAATACGGTCATAGCCAAGAGATTGCCTTCGAGTGCGTGGATTTTCCAGCCTGGGTGCCACGCCACCCGGTACCTACGGTTAGTACAGACTGTGTTGTTCCATCTGTGGTCAGCGCATCCAGGCTCGCCATTTTCTGTCATTCTACCACATTTGAAATACCGCAAATTTTCCGGCACTTGTTCAATTTGTTGGTCCGACATGCCCTCCATATCTGGCACTGCTTCCATCACTTTGGATTTCATGTACGCACTGTTCCATGTCAAGGTATCCATGCCCAGAGTTTGCATCTCTTTAGCAATTTCGACGCATTCATCTGCCGGGTGCATCACAAAGAGAGATGGACGGTAGGGGACATTTCCCGGTTGCGACACGGCATTTGGGTGTTGTGAAATCATAGCAGCCCTGTAGGCAAACATAACAAGTCTCCAGTAGTCCCGACCATCTGTTTGTCCAAAATCCCACGTAATGTGATCGACACTGCTACCAGCAATAGAATTCATACACAAGGCGAGCTGCGGAGCACCACTAGAACCCCCCATGGCGTAAGATCGAGCTTCGAAATCGAGTCCAATTTGCTTCATGATGGGTTTCAGTGCTGTGTCCATCACGATGGTATACGATTCGTCAAATAAATTTCCGTGTCCAGCCGCAGAGCTCATTCCCATGGTGATCCACAGGTAATTCCCGTAAGTGTCAGTCTTCTTCCTCTTATTACTGTCTATGCCGCTGTTGCTTCTACTGGAAGTACTGTCTTGCAACCAACGAAGTTGTCGCTGTTGTTGTGCACTGCATTCCTGCATGCATACAGTTTGCTTTTCTAAGCGTTCTTGAATAATGGCAAGTTGCAATTGAATGATTTTCATTTGATACTTCTTTACCATGCGTCCCCAGGCGGGCAGCTGGAGTGGCGGTTCCGTTTGATTCGAGTCGATATCACTCATAGTAGGTCGTTTCTTGGCTTTGTTGGCGATGATCTGATTCGGATCATCCAAAATCCTTCGTCGTCCAACACTGACACGAGTCTTGTTTCCCTCGACGTCGTCCCCTTCCTCGGGATAAAAGATGTCCAAATAAGTTTCTTCCCCGTACTTCTTCTTAATATCTGTATTTATCCAGTGTCTTCGTCCTTCTTGCAACCGCTTCAGCATGGTATCAGGTTGCAGAATATCATCGCCTCCAAAGGCTTTCAGATCGTCAAATGTGGGATTTTGGCACTCGGCAGTACACTGCGAATTTTCGGGTATGGAGGCTTGGTCGGCGACTTTTTGAACATCGTCTCTCGCGTCGAAAGCCACTGCCGAATTTATGGTAGTCGGATCTTCGGCGCCTTTTCTGTTCTTCTCCTCGTCATTTCTCTGCTTCTCGATAATGGAAGTCATCATCGTATCTTTGCGTTGGCTCGTTACTCCCTTCAATGCAATGCTCCCATATTCCACCATGCCCTGACGGTCGACATACAAAACCAAAAATGAAATTCCCACCGACGCAATCAAGATGCGCACCCAAAAAGTATTGTTGTAGTTCTCAATAATATCAGGAAGACTCGAAAAATGACCCTTCTTTTCATGTTGGGTCACACCTGCTACTGCTGCTGAAGGCGGTGCTTTTCGGGGGCTCGCTCTGACCATAATGGTTGCCTGGTTTGACATTGGATTATTATGATATGGATTGAAAATGAAATGAAATGAAATGATTCATTGTGTGCTCTATGCGCATTAATTCTCTCGTCGTTGCTCTTTATCGGTCAACTTTTTTCGCGTGTTGTCGCCATGACTGTGTGAGCGCACCCTACCTAAAATTTTGGGAAAATATTACTCCTAACTACTACTAGCTACTCGAGTAGCAGCTAGAGTAGGTAGCTAGAGCGAGTACAGTACTACCGTACTAAAGAAGTACTAAGAAAGTAGGAGTAGTACCAGTAGTAGTGTAGTACGTGTACTAATTCAAGTTTCTCACTGGACACGTTCTCGAGGGTTCATTTTGAGGTGAAACAAATTAAGCCCAGGTGGACTATGGCAGTTTACCTCCTTGTCTCTTATTAGGCGATATGATGGGACTCAGGAGTTAGGTCATACTCTATTAGGTCGTGTTGCCACTGCCTGCTTTGTATACACACAACCACTACTTTATCCATAATATTCACTATAATATCTAATAGTCTCCACAAAAGCTTTTTACGGAAAAAACATTTTTGATATTATTTTAATAATAATATTTCAATATTCTACAGTAGTAGTAGTACCAGGTATGTAGTATCAAGCTACTATTCTACTACGAGAGTAATGCTTCAAGCTAACGTGGCATTCTATGCACTATGCACTCACTATCCCGTCAACTGAATACGAGGCCACATTTGACCGTCGTCTTGTTTTTCACACGTCACTACCAGGGTCTTTCCTCCATCGTCCAGTGTCCATGTGCATCCATCCATATCTACCTTACCGTACAAGGTAACATCAACTAACACTCTTCCATCGTATTCAACCTTGACCGACTTTGTTTGGAATTTGACCTTTAGTTTAGCCTTGTCCATTATACTCTTGTCATCTTGTTGCACGCGCATCTCTACTTCTTCTTCGGTTTGCGTCCAGACGTACGAATCTTCTGTCACCTCTTCTCCTTCCGTGCCTTTGACATTCGGCTGGGTCGTTCCCGATGGTTTGCCAGTGGCAACATTCATGGCTTGTTGCCAGGCCAAATTTTCGGACACGGCACGTTGCATCCATTCTGCCGTGGCCGAGGTATCAACAGGAGCCTCGAAATCGGTATTCGTCATGACCGGTCTGGTTTGACATCGTCCCACGAAGACATCTCCGTAAAACAAAGGTGGGGGATGATAGCCACATGTTGCTGCCATTTGACTAGCTCGTTTGTTCTGCGGTAGATTCTTTAAAAGACCAACTTCATCCAGGTAAATATACACACCCGTGTATCTATTGGTGTCGGCAGGATGTACCAGGGGGAATGTTTCCACAGAACCTTGAGCCGTTACGGATTGCATAGCAGCCGTAGAAATTTTATCCGGATCAACTCCCTTCAATTGACCGCCACCGGCAAATTGTTTGGTGGCTTGTTCCTTGAGCAGGTTGGTATCGATGGTTTTGGAGTCGGCAAAAAATGATTGCACGTATTTTGGGATTGCATCGCCTGGATTGTTCGCTCGGAAATCAGCAGGTAATTGGAGTGTTGCCATAGCTTTAGATTCATCTTGTGGAATATACACGAAACTAGTGGAACCTTCTTGCTTATCCTGGGGAGCTGTTCTTGTTAGATTGAGCTGCTGAACCTGCTGGACGATACCAGAAGAGCTGCCATGGTTGCTGCTGCGGTCTGAAGGATTTTCAATTAAAACGCCTCGTTCCTTGAGCCAATCTTCCCGTTCCTTCATGGTCATCTCCTTCTCTTCGGTTGTAGCGCTGCTGTCTGCCATTGTTTGACTTATTTGTGGGTTGCAATTAATTTTGATTGATATTATGTACTCTACTACTAGCTAGTAGTAGTAAATGTAGCCGCCTAGAGAAAGGGAGTCTTATGTGATTCAGTTCTTTATCCATCGCTGAGATTTTTTCGTTTTCCAAGCACTTCCACGTGGAAAATTTTACTTTTCCCACCCGGACAGATACTTCAAAAGTGAGAGAAAGATACCATTACAAGATTCAAGATCCGAATATCATCATGTTGTTATTACTAGCTAGTAGACTAGTAGTAGTACATAGTACATCAACACTTCCGATCGCTTCTTGTTTTGATTATTATTACGTTGTACGGCAAAGTACCTTCATATCGAGAAGACAATTGGGACAATTTTCTTCAACATCCAACAATAAAATACCGTAAGATGATGATGTTTTTGAGCACCTTCCTCCTGGTTTTGCTTGCCAGCCAAAGCACTCAGGCTTTCCAGCCAGAAACCTCAATGACCAGCGTCCGATTGGTGTCCACGTCCGTTTCTGGTCTACAAGCTCATGCTCTTTCCTCCGCCGCGAGCCATGATGACAGTGCGCGGCGCTCTTTCATGACAAGTAGTGCTGCTTTTGCTGCATCCCTGCTTCTACCACAAATACCTGCCTATGCCGTCGATGAGAATGTCGATTACAAGGCTGTTGCCAACGATATCATGGATCTTGTTAAGAAGAACCCCGACTGGGGTCCTAGTACGTTTGAAGTCTATCTTTTCTGTTGTCGATTGCGCAAATAGCGACATACTTTTTCTAAACTAGTCTTTGTTTGTACAGCCCTGGTCAGATTGGCTTGGCATTCCTCCGGTACCTACGACAAGGCTACCGGCACGGGTGGATCTGGCGCTGGTACCATTCGCTTCAAGGAAGAGCTTGCCCATGGTGGAAATGCCGGACTATCCGAAACAGCTGTTAAGTGGCTCGAGCCCATTCACGCCAAATATGACGGATTGAGCTACGCCGATCTCTACACTCTGGCAGGTGTGGCTGCCATTAAACAAATGGGTGGACCTACCATTGGATGGAAGTCAGGACGCGTCGATCAATTGAGAGATTTGGTTACTCCCGATGGCCGCCTTCCCAATGCCGACAGTGGCCCCCCTTTGGCGGACAAGTCGGATGCCGATCATCTTCGCAGTGTTTTCAATCGCATGGGATTCAACGACCAAGAAATCGTCGTTCTCAGTGGAGCCCATGCCTTGGGACGTTGCCACACCACGGCAAGTGGATTCGATGGACCTTGGACTCCCACCCCCACAACCTTCAATAATTCGTACTATACAATCTTAAAATCCTTAAAATGGATTCCAAAAGATTGGAGCGGACCGCCTCAATATGTCGATGGCGCCACGGGCAAACTGATGATGCTGCCCACGGACTACGTCTTGTTACAAGATAAGAAGTTTCTCAAATGGGTTGATGTCTATGCTAAGGATGCCAGCAAATTTAATGCAGATTTCGCGAAGACTTTTCAAAAGTTGGAGGAACTTGGTACGAAGAATTTAACGCCTACCGAGTGGGTCTAAGCATGCAAAAATTGCCCGTCGAGTAAATCCAACACAAATGCAATGATCCATAGCTAATACAGTACAAGTGAAAGCTGAAGTCTCAATCATCAAGGAGAAAATTTGATGATAGTTTAATTATTTTCTGTTACTTGTGTTAATTGTCGAAACTCTCTTCGTTCCTCATCCGTGTAAGGGAACCAGGCAAAGAAATGCAACCAATACAATCCCATGGTGGTTTGCAATTCCACCATATTGGGAAATTCCTCCTCAACGGATTCCTTCATTAGCTCTAGCCATGCTATGGCATAATTTTTGGTCATGCGACTACTGGTATGTTTAGCCATGACTTTTCGAAGCAGAGTCGTATCGACGGTTTCTTTGTCTCGAAACGAAGGACCACCAAAGACTTCGATCAACCAATCAAATTGCCGAAAAGCTTGAATTTTGGCAGTGCTGCTGCGACTGTGAAATTTGGCTCGAAAGTCCTCCGGAACTTTTGAATCTTCCCAGATCTTGCGGTAGAAATTGTTGGATAACTTTTCCAATCGTTCGCTCTTTTCTTCCTCTGTATCTCCTGGCAGGAGAGAAAAAATGTGATTCACGGGAATAATTTTACAGGAAGCATCAGTATTCAAATGAACATTATAATGCTGACCAGGCTTTAAATCCCAGCAAGGTCCATCTTCTTTCGATTCTGCGAGTACAATCGGCTCTGTCGTGCCATTTTCTTGCTGGTGTTGGAGAGAAAGAAGGCTGGGACTGGAAATTCCAAAAATGGCTGCCAATTGCTCTGGAGAAGCGCTAAGTTTCTTAATATCCAAATAAATGGTAGAATTGCAAAAACAAGGCTGGGTGTTATTTTTGGCCCAATGCAGATGTGCCTTGCTCTGGTTTTTGTTGTTATCATTGTTACCGTCGTCTTGGGACATGCTGTGATTGGGTGAGTGAGAGGAGATGGTGTTTTCGAATGAATAATGGATGCTCTGTTGTCTGTTGTTGGTGCGGGATGAGTTGCTTTTATTGAATTCAACAGCGATTTTATGAAGCAATAAAAAGATAATTTTGATGCCACTGGTTGATAGAAAATGTCTCTGTGGCTGTTGGCGGAACAGCTAGAATAATAATGACTGTAGAAGGTAGAAGATGGTGGTCGGACGGGAACCGATGATGCAAAGGATGGTGGTCGCAAGAAATCGAAATGATCATGGAATGGTGGATGAAGAAAATGTCAAGATACTTTACACGCACATGTGCTCTCTCAACATAAGTTTTCGTCTGCCCTTCCAACCAACGGTGCTGACAAAACAGCAACAGCAACAGCAAGAACAGCAACATTATTATTATTATTTGAACACAATTGAAGAACTCAACAAACATCCGTCGATATCATTTATTTCACCAGCATACCCACATAAATAGCTTACTTTTCAAAAATGGTGACGTGGGGAGCCAATACAGTTTATAACATAAGTTCGCCTGCACCTTTTTCCGGAGGAAGCTTTGGCACACCAGCTCCAGGACCGTCGTTGTTTGGAGGAGCGCCTTCTCCAGCTCCAGCAAGCGGATTCAATTTTGGATCGTCCAACACGACACCTCCCACTTCCGGTAGAAGTAGTATTTTCGGTTCTACCGCTGGTTCAACTCCAGCGCCATCAACTGGTTTCGGTGGTTTTGGTTCCACTCCAGCCTCAACACCTGCGGGATTCGGCCTCTTTGGTGGAGCTCCATCGTCGTCCTCCTTGTTCGGGGCAATGTCACCCACTCCAGCTCCATTTGGGGGGTTTGGAACGCCTGCTCCGGGATTGTTTGGATCCACAGCAACGCAACAACAACAGCAGCAGCAGCCACAAGGACCTCAGGTTCCGGCCCAAGCCGCCATGCTGGCCTTTCTTGAAAATAAGAATGCTGCCGAAACGGAGAAAATCAAGGCCAAGCTCTCCAAACTGTATAATGCTTACAATGGACAATTGCCTCCCACTGAAGGAAAACCCAGTACCTTTGTATCCATTGTCTACAATGATCTGACGCAAGAACACCGCCAACAGATGTGGCTCCAAGGTGTAGCTCCTGGCAATCAAATCATGCCCTTGGCACCGCCCAAACCACCGCATGTGTCGGAAGAAGAATGGAATCGTGCCGTGGTACAGAATCCCGATCCCATGAGTTACATGCCGATCCCACTCGTGGGTGCCGATGCTCTCCATGCTCGCGTTACGTGGCAACAGGAACGGGCCAAGCAATTGGCCGCCGACGCCGCCTCGGTGGCCCAATCGCACGAAACCGTTCAATTCTTGTACAAGCAGGGACGAGAACGCTTAGCTAACCTGCAGCGCCAACACACCAATCATCGACAACGTTTGTTGAACGTCATGCGCAAAGTCGAGGTCGTCCGTTGTATGAATCAACCGCTCCAACAGGACGAAGTCAAAGCGCGCAATCAGTTGCGCGAGCTAGATCAACACGTGCAGCATGTTCGCCATTTGCTCGCGCAACTAGAACCCAAAGCTCGAGCCGTGGTGGGACGACGACATGCCAATGCCCGCAATGGTAGTGCCGAATTGCAGAATATCGATTTGCCCCACGATCGAGAAACTCTCAACCATGTCTTGAATACGCATCACGAAGATCTCAAGAAAATGACCGTCAACATGAGCAAAGATATTCGGGATGTTGGGTTGATGAAGGAGCGCGTGTTGCGCGGACGCTGAACGAAACAATGAAAGTTTTGAGATGTTGGGGAAAGAATGAACGAGTTTATGACTAACAAGCAGATGCAGAATCACGAGCATGCTGATGATGACGACGACGACGACGACGACGAATACCTGGTAAGACACTCCCGGGTAAGAGGATAAACTGCGCCCCGCTCCACGGCCTGGCTCCCCGTGCAAGTGTACTCCCCGCCGACTTTGGCTAGGTAGGCCCCAAGCTT
>Ga0210025_1001616_pt1 | contig 23891 bp, 20 predicted proteins | sample CryGeyme20150102_FD_183989 | JGI IMG/M metagenome (GOLD analysis project Ga0210025, IMG submission 183989) | Groundwater microbial communities from Crystal Geyser aquifers in Utah, USA - Crystal Geyser metaG 2015-0102 (SPAdes) (version 2) | ecosystem: Environmental > Aquatic > Deep subsurface >... | reverse complement strand
TAGTAGTAGTAGTAGTAGTAGTAGTAGTAGTAGTAGTAGTAGTAGTAGTTTGTCAGTAGGGTTAAAAATAGGGGTTTGGCGGACCTTCCTGGTAGGAGTAGCTAATACGAGGTACTAGTAGTAGAGTAGCTACTACTAGTAGCTAGTATGAGTGGTACCACTCGTACGTAGAGTAGCTAGTAGTAGTACCAGGTACCTTACTAGTACTACTACTAACAGTACAACTAACTAGTAGGAGTCTCCTCGTTGAGTACGGTAGTACCTGGTACCTGGTACCTGGCTGGTACTGTAGTCTACTGCTACTTATTTGACATCACCTTTGGGTTTGAATGGTTTAACGATACTTAAAATATTTTTCTTATTACTACTGTACTAGGTATCGCCGAGGATCTACTAAGATTATCTGTGCTTAATGGTGGTAACTGCGAAATGAGTGAAAAGAGGCTCTCTACCTGGTTGTTCTTTACTCTACGTCTATGCGTTCACTGGTCATCATCTGACATCACCTTACACTGTACTACGTGGTAACTGGTAGACTAATTAGTAGTCTACTAGCTAGTAGCAGGAGGTTATTAAATGCCGTGTCAATGCGAAGGACCGTCCAGTCCGCGGCAACCGCCACAGGTACAACAAAACACTGTACTACTAGTAGCAGTAGGTAGACCAGCAGTGTGGATATAATTGGTGTCGTGTTGTGAAGTCGCCAATTCTAGTTCAATTCACTTTTCTAATCCTTTAATCTTTCATCGATCAAATCAACATGGTGCACCAGCGCAAAATATCCATTTCCTCTATTGGGATCCTCTTTCCACCAGATGATGGCTCTCAAGATGATCAAAGTTCTTCCAGCTCTTCGTGTATTTCCGAGCAGGTCACGGACTCCGAATCCGAGGCCGATGATCAGCACGAGCGATGGGAACGAAAAAGAAGGCCATCCGATACTCGACCGGGGATGCCTTGTCGACAGGCAAGTCAAGCTAGCCACCTCAAATTCATAGAATCTAATGCTCAACTGTTGAGTGAGAGGAATTCCGGTATCCCTTCATTCCATGACAGCGGGACAAGTTTCGACTCTACCATTGCCACAGAGCCAGAGGTGTTATGCGACTATCCATGTTCCCCTCAAAAGGTCACTCGGTCAATATCAAACGACAGTCTACCTCACAGACCTGAACGCCAAGCCAGCGGTCGTCATCTCCAACTCAATAGTACTCCTCCCTCGGTGCGCCGCACTAGACGTTCTGAGCGGGCGGCTATTGCTGCGAAAAAGAGAAGGATGCCACCGACTATTCCTCGCCGACAACCTAGTGGTACAGGCCAAAGGGTGCTGCTCCGTGTACAACAAGCACCAGCACTCGTCAAATCGAATTCGGCACCTCTGCTGTCGACAAGAGTAGATCCAGCGTTCACCAAGCCTTGTGCTGGCTACGCCGCATAATCGGTTGTAAATAATTTATACAAGGCTAGCTTGCATTTGTGACGACTAGCTAGTCAATGCTGTTAGACATTAGAAACTGCATCGATTACGAACATCCCAGTTGCCTAAGCTAGATAGATAGATATTTCTCGCAAGGAGTAAGATGATGATTGTGTAAACTTTCGATTTACATAGCCTGTGTGACTGTTCCTACCTTTTGATATACTGGCTTCTTGAACGATTCATGGGTACCTGTGTTTCTTGCGCTTTCGCCGTTGCATGCACGGGAATGTCTTCAGACCTTAGTTCCTTCAAAGTTGGCCCGTCCCTTGGCTAGTGTGATGAACAGTATGCCAGGCAAACACGATATATCCAGTGATCAAGTTGAACCACGTGTACATCGCGAAAAGTCTCTCGCAAGTTCCCGGACGAAAAATTCACGACCACATTTCAATCATTGCCTATACCATCGCGAAGGGGTTACTCATGCTGATTATAATAGTGACAAAATAAACGTTCCAGACTGAAATAGAAAACCTGCCCGTTTCCGACAAACAAACAAGAGGTAATGTCACTGCAAATACTGCTAGCAACGAGAGGCCGGCAATAGCTTGGATTTGTTGCCATTTGTGGGTGAAATGGAATGGAGAAACAACGATGGAGAAATGTGTCATGTGTACCATTTGTGCAAGTATACAACGACATCACACGAACCTCACAACTCTTTTGTTGCTGGGATTTCCTGCTTCTGTCGAGAGCAAACAAACGTTTTATTTCCTAGATTTACTCCTGGCTTGCTCTACATGCTAGCTAGAGTTCGATTTAGACGACCATGTGGACTGGCTTGTGTCAGTCATTATCAATATCAGTTTATTTGCGGCAGATCCGCCTTTCCTTGCAGGTGTGTAGCCCTCGATGCCGGTCGAAAAATCATTGCCCGAAGCATTTCCTCTGAAATACATTTACACAGAATGCGAGCCTACATAGTATATGATAATGAGGGATTTATAGCATTTGGTTTTCCTTCCTATTACTTGATGTGTTTTTTATTGGTAGTAAATAGATTTCGAACTAATGTATGTATGAATGAATGAGTTTATAGCAACGTTTATGATGTATGTACTGTATATAGTCATGCTAAGATGTGTTGGAGAATACAGAATTCGTGTATATGCCAGCTCGTTAGAGTCTCAGCCAGCTAATGAGTAAGCCTAACTAAACCGTGACTCTGCTGTTTTCATCTCCAACCATTTGAAGAGACCGCCTTCGACGTGTTGTATTCGTCACGTTTCCAAGGGTACTCCTTGTTTTGTTTGATGGATGGTGATCCTGCGAGCTATCTCCTGATGACGACGGAGAAAGGGACGGAGAGCTTGGATTGTCCGAATGATTTCTCAACTTGCCGTTAGTGATGCTAGTGTTGTCTAGGTGATAGTTGGGCAGCTGCCATTCGACATTGTGGATTTGGCTCCTGATAGGAGCGGCTGGTAGATACGTGTTGTTGTTGTTGCGGGCCGAAGAGGAAAACATGATAAAATCGTATGACAAAGCTATGTTGGATGGTAATCGCGTTAAAACAAGGTTGTTGGTTTGTTAGCTACTAGTTGTCTTCACTGCTTCAAACTTATGTGATTTGTGATGTGAGGCGTAGTGTAGATGAAGCTGAAGCTCAAGCTGCAGCTGAAGAGGCGGCGGTCTTGTTTATCAGTCGGAAGCCACCACAATAATAATAATTCGGAAGATCTTTCTCAATCGTGCCACTAGAATCGGCGATTGATTCTTGTGAACTCTGGAGGTTACAGAGACGTTATCTTTGAAAATCTGGAACTCTCACTGCAAAGCACCTTGATGTAAAGCTTCAGGGTGCGCGGTCAACAAAATCTACATGGAGCCCGCTTGAACTTGGAGAGGCCTAAGACAAGTGTTACGAACTGGTAGACTTCCATCATGCCGCCAAATCGAACGTTCCCACGAGTTGGTTCCCATTCGAGAGAGAAATCTATCGAGTTGTTCGGATCTTCGTCGGCTGGATGCTGGATGTTGTGTTTTGTGTTGACTCGTTGACTCGGTTTGCTCAGGCCTCGGCTCTTCTCGATTTGGATTGCCATCACGTGGCGGCTAAATTGCACGGTGATGATCTAGTATTGGAGTATGTCAGAGGTCACATTTAAGCAGAGTAGTCCCGAAAGACCTTTAACCTTGAATGGTTCCACGGTTCCACGACAGGCTTCTTCCATATCGCTGGCTTCTCTCTATTTCTAGTAGCAGGCATCACAGGATGGCGGAGTGATTTGTATTCATTGTAGAGGATCATTTATTTTCAAATATTTAGACCAGCTAGCCCTAGCTTGTCCCGAGGGGCAGATTTGTGTAGGAAAGGCGGCTTTGTTGGAATATAACCTATCCCGGCGATTCCCACGCAGCCTGTACATTGTACATTTGAACAGCCTTCATGGCAGGACAATGTAACACCCAATAGCCAAGAACTTCGAAGATGGATGTTTTGATGATGACTACCAGTCTCTTAGTCTTCTTTTAAGCAGTCTTTGCCAGCTACTACAAAATACCGCAGGAGATGATTGGATCATTGCACTGTCACTAAACGTCTGTGTTTATTTAGGAATGCCAACAGCATGCTATTGCCTGAATCGTCGACCACAATCCTATAATGCTGAAGACCGCCAAGTCGTATTCGAAAGGGAAAAAGGCGCCGAACATTCTTCATCGCTAGTACACCGAGCATATCGTCAGGAAGCTATCGACGTTGTGGTTTGATTGCGGGGTATCACTATTATTACCCTGTTGATTCTGACGAACAGCTTTTAACTGTCGGTGGTTTGTGTGCTTACCGTACTTGTTGTCTTGAAGGTTTCTTTCTATTGTACGGAGTTGTCCTTGTTGTGTGCAACCTGTGTCCTTTGTGGTTGAGGCATAACTGGGTTGAAAACTAATCACCAATCTGACGAGCAAAGCTGCGAGTAGCTGCTACTCCGTACAAGAGCTCTAATGTCTTCCGTTATCTTGCAGGCCGCCAGCGAGCCTTTTCGTCAGGTGAAAATGGGAGCTTATGCACTTCTCCGTCTTCAAATCGTACCGTTACAAGCAATTCGTCAACCACCAAGACGGGATCCTCAATGACTTCGGCTTCACACCATTCCCACTCTTCGTTCCAATAGTATGAAAGTTTCATGCCTTTGGTGATTTGGCGACTCCAAGGTGGTAGTCCAGGAGTTCCAACCTATCGATAATTAGAGAGACGTTATGAATAAACGTACCGAGTGTAGGACTTGTGAGAAACCTCAAATTGCAAGAATGCTAGTCATAAACGGCACATATTCCACGAAAAAGAAAAAAACTGGCCGAAAAAACGCACCTTCAGATCTTTGCTACTCTCATCGTTACTATCGGTAATTTGCTGGGCCACCCTCCGAGCTCTTGCCATATCTGCCGTACGCTTGACATGTCCCAGAACGTAACGCAATCGTTCCACGCCATCGAGCATGGTCAAGAGTTTGCGCCGGACAGGATTTTCGAGATCCATCACTTCGGCTGCCAACACGGCCACAGCATAATGCATGTCTTGCTGTGTCGGACAAATGTCCACGAGAGATGTTTGGAAGCTGATCCATGTAGCAGCAACTTGTTCTGCACGAGCCTGTTCAACTGCTACTGGATTTATTTCTGCAGCCAAGCCAGTGTCTTGCAATATAGATTGTTCCAGCGGCGACACTTGTTGATTTGCTGCATCCTCCACCTTTTGATCGACGTACGAACGGATTGTTTGAAACAGATCTTGCAACAGTTCCTTGGAGGACATGCGGCTGTACAAGTCCTCGTTGATATCCTCGTCCTCGTCTGCAACAGAATCAAAGGTATTTCCAAAATCATTGTATTCAATGGGAACAACAGCTGCTGAAGAGGTAGTTCCCGGAGGTTCGTCGGGTAGTTCGTCCACGACAGCAATCGGAAACGGAACCGTCTGAACTACCTCTCGTACCACGAATCGAAATGCTCCACACACCACCACCACTGTTTTGGGTAAATGGTTGTCCGAATCCAAAGACGCTGATTTCGGAACAGAAGATTCCATTGGTGTCGTGGTAGCTACTACATCTCCTGTTCCCGTAAAGAACTTAGCTGCAGGTCCATTATCACCATCCGCTTGTTGCAGCAAGACTTCCGCGACACATCCAACAGCTCCTACCAGAGTATTATTGAAAGGTTTCCACGCCAAATGACCATACAAAGGTTTGGATGTACCATCCATGCCCATCATAACAGCAGCAACTCCGGTACTGGCCCGATTGATGGCATCTTCCAACAGGATCCTATGAACGGGTCTCCGTAATTCCATACCGTACATGTTCAAATCGCGAAGTGCGGTCGGTAAATGATCGGACGGTAAGGGCAGTACGACGACTGCGTCGTCGTTGATTTTATCATTGTCATTGTCATAATAAATGCGATCTGGTATATCCAACAATGGTAGAGTAATGCCTTTCCGTAAGGCCATTGGATTATGCACCATGCGACAAAGCGTCGTCGTTCGTGTTGTTCGTCGTGGTAATGCATTTGGAGGCGATAATGATAGTGGTAATACTAAAATTGATACCGATGGTGACATTATGGATTGTCGATTGGCACAAGATGTCAAAGCCGACGATGGCAAGAGCGTTGAAAAACAGCACGTCAAGGAAGGCATGCTGCTGAGAAGAAGAAGAAGAAGCCATCGCAAACGTTTCGTCATGATACTCAAGTTATGGCATGCACTGAGATGATAGAAATTACTGGAAAATGTCATGTGTATTCGTCTTCAATAATAGTCTTCCTGTATTAGCTAGTAGGAGTAGCTAGTGCATGGTATGTAGTGTTAGTTGTCTAGCACGATGAAGCAAACTTCACAGAGATTGGATGGCTGATGTTTGATTTACCAAATACACTCGTCTACCTGGTAGTCTTCTACACTTTTGGGATTGTTGTTACAGTACTACTATCATCTTCTTGATGTCGTTGTTAAAAAAGTTCATGGTGGTGATTTCTTTTTTTTTCAATCCACGTGTTGGTCGCACATCGTATTCTTCGGGCAACCACCCGGGCTTTATACTCGTCAGTGGCCAATGTCTATCTATGTCTTCGGTATCCAAACTTTTTAAAAAGCTGAGCTACGCGACCATCATCCTCTCATCAGCGCGATCGCGATCAAGCCTCGTTGCCAAGAAGGCTTCTCAATCAAGCCAAAAGGAACTATTGTACTCGACGAGTACTATTACTATTTCATAATATAAAAATAATAATAAAAAAATAATTTAACACCATTGAATCATGGCACATTCGAAGCAGAACAAGAAAAAGAAAGATCGGGTTGAAACCAAGGAAGAGCGAGCGCAGCGTCTGAAAGAGCAAGCAGAAGCACGAGAGGTGAGTCTTTTCAATACTACTAGTGTGGGGTTTTATAGGTTTTACTGGTCATCGTCTATGTTTGCAGTATGACTGTTAGTTAGTTGGATTTGGGGTTCTGCAAGTCGCAGCATTCTTGTTACCTGGTAGATCAATGCTTACTACATCAATACAAAACATGGTTGTGTGAATGTGACAGGCACCTCTTCTATTTGACACTCACCGACAACTGTTATCTCCTCCATACTCCATACAATACAAATGGATGGGTTCATCTTTTGACTCTTAAAAATAATGAACAATTACTTCCAATTCAATTTAATTCAATTTAATCCAATCCAACCAAAGGCTTGCTTCAAATTGATTCCGTACGCTGCCGGTGTCATTATCTTATTGATGATTCTGTGTGCTCTATGGGTCAACCACATCCCTCCCAAGGCCCCCAAGGCAAATCCCAAGTCCGCCAAAACAACAACAACAACAACATCAGCAAAACCGGCCAAAGTGAAGAGTCCTGACGACGGAACGGCAAAATCTGCTACCATTGATGCGGAAATGATGAAACGACTCATGGGCGAGGATGGTCAGCTGAATCTGACACCCGAAATGTTGAAAGAAATGGGTATTGACATTGGCATGGGAAATGGAAATGTCAAAATCATGCCCAAGGAAGAAGTTACCGAAGAGGTATTAAAAGAAGTGCAAGAACAACAAGAGGCAGCTGCAGCTGCTGGTGAGGCAGCCAAGGCAAAAGCAGCAGAAGCAGCAGCAGCAACAGAAGAAGCAGCCGCAGCAACAGAAGAAGCAGCAGCAGCGGAAGCGGAAGCAGACGTAGCAGCAGAAGGAGCAGGAGCAGGCGCAGGAGAAGAAGAAGAGATCCCTCCTGATGCTCCTGCAGATCCTCCCGCTGAGGAGGGAGGAAATTCCGAGTTGTAATTTTTGGTTTCGTTTAGGAAAAATTGTGGATGATTCGAGTATGAAGTAATTTGAAATGAAATAAATGGTGACACCAGAATTGGCAAGATGTCCGTAATTTGTGATGGAGATGATAATTCGTACAGCAGGAGGTGGAAAATGATACAGGATGTGAGAGAAAAAGTGACAATGGGCTACCGGCAACAATAACAATCCACTGGTTTGATCGGTGATTGATTCTGGTTAATTCGAAAGATGATTATTCCATGCAAATGGAATTTCGAAATGGCAAAATGTTGCTTTAAGAAGGCGAGATTCTTGTCGCTTTACGTAAATGTCCTATAGGAGATAATTTATTGTGTTACAATCGGCCTTTCGGAAATAACAATAAGATTGCTGCTCCTAGAATGCAAAAGATATTTCAATTTTGCTGGTTTGTAGTAAACATTCATAAATAATATAATAATTTAGTACAACGCAAAGGGTTCGGCATCCGTAAAAGGAATGTACTCGTCTGGCCCGTAGATACCTTGGTAGACTTTCAGTTCCTTCAATTGCACGGCTGCTGCGTCCCGAAATAACGAGTTATTTCCGTCGGCAAATCGTTCATAGTACGAACCCAATTTACTCCGTGCCATTCGATCGTTTTCCTTGCCCAGGGGAATGATGAGGGAATCGGCTCCAAACTTTGGTCCACTCTCCGGTTCGTCCAGTTGTGCCAACGATGCTCCTCCCACTTTTCTCAATTTTGTAATGGTCCCATCTTCGTTGAAACGAAACAAAAAGGCCGCAATGGAACCCCGAGCCTCTCCGTACGATACCCAACCTTTGGGATTATATCCACCACATACCAGTCCACTTTGAGTCGTACATACTACCAACGATGGTCCCTGTTTGTCGACTGCCGCATGAAACTTCTGGGGAGTCCATCCATTGCGATTGGCATTGTAAACTAATTTAAGTGCTCTCTCTTCCAAATTGGTATTTTTTAGCAGGGGCCGCAGTTTGGCCATTTCCTTATCGTCAGTAGATACGGGTTCGGCCCATTCGGTGGTCGTCGCCGGATATTGTTCAGGAAAGCGATCCCTGCCAAACCGTTTCAAGCCCAGTGGTTCGGCTTCCTTTTTGCCAAAAAAGAAACCAAAGATTTTTTCCACAATATCGTCCTCGTAGTATTCATCTCCCGCACCTGTTGTTGAAGCATCTGTCGGTGTCGGCACTTCCAGTACTTTTGATTCTTCCTTCTTTTTGCCAAAATCAAAAAAATATTGCTTGGTAGTAGATCGAAATGATGATGTAAGGACACTTTGTTGGTAGGAAGCCATGAAGGCCTGTGCTCTCCCAGCAGCTATGAAGCACAGCACAAATGAAATGGGTGCATTTCTCATGTTGACTGTTACTTTCAAGTGAAGTTCGAAGAAAAAAATGCCAACTTAGGAAAAAAGATCTGAAAGCAACACAATCATTATTATTCAGTAATAATAATTACTCGTAGTAATTATTTTTCAACATGCAGATGGATAAACACGAGATCGCGATTCCAAGTTCAATGCGATCTTGTGAGCGACGACTGAGCAACGTCAGCTCCCATGAACGCTAATCCTATTGTATTTTGGACAAAATCTGATTGAAGGAATATGGCACCCACACCAGTGTGCAACTGGGACTTCGGTACCTTTATTATGGTTGATCACAACCGAAGATGATATCCATAAAGAACAGGGTTGGCTATCTATAGTTGATAGTGGTGCACACCCAAACATTTTGGAGTTACTGTATTCTTTTGCGGTGCAAACTGACAACAAGTATCCGTACTCAACTACTCTGCTGGTACAGTAGCTCGGAGGGACGACGTTCGAACTGCCGAAATTCAACAGCACCGCAAATAACTTCAATACTTGATAGTTATGTTCCACAAAACAATCGCTTGAACAAAGTGTGTGATACAACTGTAAATTGTAAATAGGTATTTATTAATGGTAAGTACAAACAGTTTTGTCTATTACTGCTATCATCGCCCCGAGCTGTCTCTGAAAAACTCACAAAATCTCTCACAATATTGTACATTCCCGTCCACTTGTAAAGGTTGCATCCTCTAGGGGAACTGATTCTGTCGACATCCAATGCTGCAGCAACGACTGGACAACTTTGTCTTGACCATTGCTGTTCGTCGCATCCTGTTTTGTATCATGGTTTTCCATGACGGTTGCTACTTCCTCGCACCCTTGATCTGTTACATACAGTCCTGTTGCACCACGAATAACCACCAACGTAGGAATCTTGGTAGCGTGACATTGTTGCGTCAGCTTGCTCTTAACGTGGATGGATATAAAATCGACGGCCAGCCATGGCATGGCATCAAAAACAGTTTCGAATTCTTTGGTATCACGATCGGCACTAACGTAAATGACTTCCAATTTAACAGGTCGTGGTCGTGGTGGTGACGTTGCTTGATCTGCGGTTGAAATTTTATTTTCATCATGCTGCTTCTTATCGTGTTTCTTGGTTTCGGATTCGTCGTGCTTGGCTCGTCGATAAAATTCTTCCAGTTGTTTGGTAAATCGTTGACAAGAAGAATGCCAACCGGCCGAAAAGTACAACAAAATAAGGTCTTTATCGTGTAAGGCTGCTCGAGTACCGATCGTAGGTCCTTCGTTAAAACTTTTATGAAAGTTGTATTCCAACGGATCGCGATTTTTGGTAATCCCACGAAGTAGTTTGGTACCTAACCAGTCTTCCAGTGGATGTCTTTCAGAATGATCATCATGTTGATGATCATCATGATTATTTTTGTCATGATGATGTTGTTGTTGTTGTTGATGATGATGATAATTCCTTTGCTTTACCTGATCTGGGTTTTCTCTCATGGTGATGTCTCTTATTATGTGCATGTGACGATACTATTATTTTTATGTTGTTGTCTTGTGGTACGGTACTCTAGTAGTACTGGTAGTGGTAGACTAGCTGGTAGTGGTTGTGTGAGTGGTTGTTGACGAATGCGAGTGTGATTGCTGTCACAATAATTATCGTATTGTACGTCTATTTTACAGCCAGCAGGGAAGATTAGTACTAAGGCTAGACTAGTAGTACTAGTACAGCTAGCAGTACGAGTACTACTACTTGATAGTAGTAGTATTCCTACCAGGTACCAGGTAGTACCAAGTATTCAGACGAAACGAAGTTAACAAATTTAGAGGCCGTTAACTACTATTGGTGTTACTACTTACCAGAATCAAGAAGCAGCATGCGCCAGCTTTCAACGATTTTGCTGCAGATTTAGGACTACCTGGTACCAGGTAGTACACTAGCTAACTACAGGAGTAGTACCGGTAGCTTTTCACACTGAAACAATTTTTGTTAAACAAATATTATTTTCACTTTCATTCATACTACTGTACGTAATAAATAAATGTTTTCAAAACTCTACCAGGTACTGATAGTACCGGTCGTAGAGACACGACTCCTATCATGATTCGGGATCTGAAGCGAAGTCCTTAACCCTACTAGCAAGTAAAGGGTCAAGATCGCACACAAGTAAAACAGCTCTCTCTGACCCTGCCTCACATCGAACTTATTAGTAATAGGAGGTGAGAAGTGGCCTATTTACTCTAGAAGATAAGATGACAACCCAAAGCTCCAACAACACAACAAGGCCCAGAATAGACCAAGGTAACAACAACAAGCAAGACAAGGACTTGGAGGCGACTCGAGTTAATTTGTTTCTGCACGCCGAAAATACTCGCATCTTTTGTTCTCCCGCCGAACGACAATTGCCCGTTACCATCGTTACAGGCCGATTGGGCAGTGGCAAAACAACCTTATTGAAACACATTCTCACGTCTAGTCGTAATCTCAAAATTGCTGCCGCTGTGAACGACTTTGCCGAACTTAACATTGATGAACGATTGATTCGACATACGTCGTCCAAGGGTAACAGTACTGAAATTGTCGAGTTGAGCAATGGATGTGTCTGTTGTCACCTGTTGGGTGATCTGCAAGAAGCGGTATGGAAGATGTTGGATCCTGCAAACAACAGTAGCACCACCAGCGAACAAGATATTTCGTATTTGGTCATTGAAACATCGGGCGTTACGGATCCAACGAGCGTCATACGAAGCTTGGATGCCAAATTTGGAAAACTCTATCGAGCTCGATTAGATTCGGTTGTAACCGTTGTTGACGCAGATACCTTGCTCCATTCGACCACAAATTCGGCCAGCAGCAATAAGATGACACAGACCGAAGTCACGCAGATCCAGTGTGCCGATGTCGTTTTAATCAACAAGGTGGATTTAATAGTAGCGGAATCCGAGGACAAATCTGCACGGCGACAGGAAGCACTGTTGTCGCAATTGAAAGCTCAAATTCGGTCCCTGAATGACACAGCTGTCATTCACACAACAAAGCACTGCCACATTCCCTTGTCCGATATTTTGGATGTTCATATTCCGTCCAATCACGTTGTTTCAGAAGGTGCTCCCATTTCCCACGAAGCTACTCAGGTACCCATTTATGTGTCGGCAACAGGTGGAGCTTTGAGGTCGTTAGCGTCGCGACAAAGGAGTGTCACAAGTAGTAATAGTAGTAGTAGTAGTAGTAGTGCCGTGAAGAACAATTATCAACAACATCACACGGATACGTTCGTCTCTGCGAGTATATCCAATACCGAACGACCCCTGTCGTTGCAGAAATTGCACGACTTTTTAACAGGTCCGGCACAAGCATTGGTACGAATGAAGGGAGTCTTATGGATTCAGGAATTGCGTAAATATAGATGTGTGGTGCATTTGAGTGGACGGGGTCGCTTGGGATTTGCCCTGGAAGGTAAATGGACTGGACCACCCTCTTCTGAAATAGCACTGATCGGCAAACGACAACAAAGTGTTGCCTCAAACGATAACGACGACAATCACATGGACATTATAATAAGGGCCTTTTATGATTGTCTCGCGGAAGGAAGAGATGTTAAGGCGCTTTCAGGAGAGGAGAATAGTTTTGCACTTCAGAACTTACAGCAATATTCGGAGTTCTTCGACTTGGTTGAGAACCAGCATGATGACATTCATATGACTGATATTCAGTACTTTCGATTGACTGGCACCAAAGTCTATGGATATACTGAAGAAGAAATTGAACGAAACCTTCGCATCGACACAAATGCCATGAATCAGGATTTGGTAGACGCTGTCAATGCCAGTGCTGATAGTCCCAAAGCATTTTTGGCATACACCTATGCCAGCCCCGACAGCCGCCATGACGACAGCAAGCGAATTATTCTTTGTTTGACGCATGGAACAGGAGAACCCGCGAATAATTTACAGGTGCTTGTTAGGGAGGCCAAGACGGTGCTGACGTCCTATTTTCGCAATGTGCAGACTTGCAAGTGTGGAGCATAGCAGTCTTGCGATTTCATAAACGACGAAATAATGACGAGGTACGGTACACTAAACTATTTGCATTATCTTACTCGCTGATTACAATGACGCGAGCCGATACAAAGAGGGCGCACAACTTTACTTTCTTTTTTAAAATAAAGCTTCTATTTTAGTGTTGGACCTTGAGGGCTAGTCCCCTTAGTCTCCTTTTGCGTCGTTGACGGAGACCACCGCTATTTCGCCGACAATTGGTTTGACCAGCAACTCCTCCATACCCCTCCGTAGCCCCAGCGCACTTGGCATCCAAATCGGCGGGATCCTTCTTCTGCTTGGCCAGTTGGGGCGATTGTACCGAGTTTCCTTGCTGTTCTGGCGCTTGCTGTGCCTGACAAAATGACGGAGGAACGATCCGATTTGTATGCTCACAAATCTGCGGACGAATCCAAGACGACACAACGGCAGACACTCGGGCATTGACGGCGGGCGAATTTTTCCGACCGCATCCGTCACCCCAGCTAACAATGCCGACTTGAACATTCTCTGAGGTCAGCAAAGGCCCGCCGCTATCACCAAAGCAAGCATCAAATCCTTCGTCTGGGTGCATGGTGCATAATTCCGTTTGAACATTAATGGTCTCCCCTTGCCACAACGATTGACAGTCCGTCGTCGGTAGGTACGGAACCGAAACTTTTTGCAATACATCGGGATGCTCCATACTGTCTTCGTTCAGCGATCCGTACCCGATCGCCGTTAACCAGTCGTCACTACTATCGGGAAAATTGGGATTATCATTCAACGTAACCGGAGTAGCAATGGTGGCTGGTACTGGCTCGTACAGGCGCAAGAGAATGAAATCATTCTCCGGTCGACCATTATAATCGCCATTAAAATCAGGATAAACAAAGACAGATTCGACGCTATAAAGTTTGCCAAATCCAAACTTGACCATTCCGAAATCGCCACTACCTGTGTAGCAGTGCGCAGCACTTAACAGCATATCGGTCTCGACCAACGTGGCGCCACATCCAACACTCCAACGAGCAAAGAATGGATATTGACTTGACGGAACACCTGTACCACCCACAATGCGACTTTGTGTGGGAGCGTTATTATTTTCGCGTGCAATGCGCACGCTACTAATAGTAGTTGTGTTACTGTGACCAGAAACAGGACCAATCGCTAATGCTGTTAGTAGTAGTATTAGTAGAAACCAACGCCAAGAATAATTCGTCGTTAGTATCATGATCCAAAGTGTGCTTTCTTTGGTTTCGATGGGGCGGGATATGCGATTACTTTTGGCTGTGCAGAGGTTTGTCTGTATTGTCAATGCTTTGAATAAGTTGTGGTTGATTGGCGGAAGAAGATGAGATTGGCTTCATCGTCATTGGACAAGCCGAAATCATCTGCTTTTTCGTATGTGCAAAGTGCAAAAAACAGTATTCTTCATTCAATTTTTACTCGGAGTATTACTTTTGTCAAGTCTTTTAGTCTTGATTATCCCTTTCCCTCATGCCGTACTGTACCAGGTACAGTATGTGTTTGAGTGCCGATGCTTTTTAACTTATTTAAATTCTACTGTAGTATGGTAGTACAGTTAAGTACAGTAGTACTTGAAGACGTGGTCGGTGGAAAACTACAGAAGTGGTACCTGGTACGTAGTACTCGAGTATTTAGTTAGATCACCTGTCTAGCTAGTGTAATAATACCATAAACAGCCATTAATTTTGATATTATTTAGGATGGTAAATGTGCCAAAATAGTCCATCCAGAATTACCACCAAGAGTACGGTAGCTAGTACGCATCACCTGGCACTACTAGTAGTAGGCGGAGTACTACTGGTAGTACGCTAAAAAATTACCAGGTAGAAATCTACATTACTTAACATCAACTTTTTGTTATTACTTAGGGATAGCTCTCTAGCAGCTACTACTAGTATCTGGTACGTAGGTAATAGTGTACGTATTCGAGTATAGGAGTAGTACGTTAGGTAGCTTGCATCGTTCGTCGAAGTTTTTGAACCTCCGCGATCATCGCAAGGCCTCATTTGCCAAAATCTGGTGGGATCTTTTCTCCTCTGCCATCTTCCATACAATCGTTCTATACCGGGACGCAGGCGAACGCGCGCCACAAGCTGGAGAGAAAGTGGCGCCGCGTACTGTAGTACTGAATACGTCTCCTCATCTCTTCCTGTCGTTGGTTGGTAACTGTGATGGTGCTTTCTGCCGATGGATCTTCGTCGGAGGTGATAAAAAAGTGTTCTGTACTCGAATAGCTCGTGACCTTGTAGTAATAAACCAGACGTGTGTTATTGTTGCCAGGGGCGAAAATTCCTCGGGATTTTCTTGAGAAATTTAAAATTTACAGCATGTCAAAAGATGATGATATCTTAGACCTTTTTGTTGCATGTGGCATGTTGCATCCATGTGCGTCTAAATTAGATGAGACTCAGTAGTACTACTAGCTACTAGTAGCAGCGTTACTTAATCTTGATTTTTGCCTGCACATCTCAGAGCGAATAGCCAGATATTCCAACAGGCACCTCTGGGGAGTTCTATTACTGGCAAGTAAAATCTCATGACAGCAGAAATTATACAGATAGTAGATATTTGTATGGTGTGTGTTCTTAGTTCTTCATAGGCAGGTGGGAGTAGTCTACTACTCCCGAGTAGTCTACTACAGTAGTCTACTACTACCTGGTACTCTACTAGCTAGTATCTACTCGAGTAGTCGCCATGATGGACATATTCAACGATAACATTGTAGTCCACCCGGACCTCGTTTGAAATCACAATGAAATTTTGATTTCATCAAAATATCTTTTTAAATAATGATCTACGCACATTTATTTAGCATCAATTGATGAATATTTGGTGAATCTCTTCTCCTTGTTGATTCAAAGTGCCGATCTTTCGCCTTCAAATCGATTAAAGAATCCAACAAATATATTCAAAGAATCACCATCCCATTGTTTTACATTCTGTTATTGTACGGCAATAATCCAAAATGAAATTCCTCGTCGTCCTCTTGTCCTTCTTGTACCTTCTGCAGCAGAGGGTTGTTTCGGGTTTGAACTTTAACCGGATTGCATTTTTCCCAGTGTGCCGACAGCTTGACCCTACTTGCAACACTGACAACGTTACTAACGCGGAAATCCTGTCTGTTTCTACAGATGGATTGACCGTTATCTATGGAGATTCCGAATCAGGTGCCGTTGGATTCGTGGACATTGCAGATCCGTACAATCCTGCGCCTCTTGGATTTGTGGACGTAGGAGGAGAACCCACTTCTTTGGGAGTCACGGGAGACTATGTTGTGGTTGCCGTCAACACATCCCCCGACTTTGTGAATGTTTCGGGCGTCCTATATATTATCAATATTGATACCCAGGAAGTGCTGAGGACCATGGACCTGGAAGGACAGCCCGACAGTGTTGCTATTTCGCCGGATCAACGATTTGTGGCCATCGCCATCGAAAATGAAAGAAATGAAGATCTCGAAGATGGAGGGGGGCTACCACAGCTTCCCGCAGGATTCCTCAATATTCTTGTAACCGAGAGTGATGACGTTATGGAATGGGAGTTGTCTAAGGTTGAGCTCACTGGTCTAGATGGACCAGTCGAGCCTGATGATCCTGAACCTGAGTACGTAGACATCAATGACGACAACATTTGCGTTTTGACGCTTCAAGAAAATAATGGAATTGTCTTGATAGATCTAGAAGCCCAGGCGGTCATTTCCAGCTTTACAGCGGGCACTGTTGACTTGACCAACATTGACGTGATTGAGAACGATGTGATTTACCAAAATTCCAGCGCAACTCTGTCAGACCTTCCTCGAGAGCCTGATGGTGTCACTTGGATCAGCACCGAGAACTTTGTAACGTCCGATGAAGGAGACTGGTTGGGAGGTACTCGTGGTTTTACTGTTTATGATAAGGAAGGAAACATTGTGTATACCAGTGCTGAAGAGTTAGAGACCCTCGCTATCAAGTATGGACATTATCCTGAAGGCCGCGCAGAGAACAAGGGTAAGCTTTCCTGCTCGTGTCGTTCAAGTATTTCTGCCGTAAACAATACGCGTGACTCACCAGAACGCCTTCTTCGCAAAAGGCAATGAACCGGAGAACGTGGAGTTTGCTGTCTTTGGTGAAGACCACATTCTTTTTGTTAATTCTGAACGAAGTAGCTTGATTTTCGTATACGATATCTCCGACCCCAGTGCACCTGTTTTTTTACAAGCTCTACCTGCTGGCCTCGAACCAGAGGGTGGAAAGGCTATCCCAGAGCGAAACCTCTATGTTGTGGCCAGTGAAGTTGACGATCGTGGTGGTAAAGTCCGCGCTGGTATTACTGTTTATGAACGCTCTGATCTGGATGCAGTCTACCCTACACTTGTATCAGAAGAAGGTGAGGATGGAAACCCGATTCCCTTTAGTGCGCTGAGCGGTCTTGCAGCTGCAGAACCGTATCGCATGGAAAGGCGACGCCAATTGACCAAAGATGGCTTGCTTCGGAAGAATGACGTGCCCAGGAAAGTTTCCGTGGGAAGGAGACTGAGGTCGCGCAAGCTAGAGGGAGAAAGCCCTGTTGTAGAGTTCGACGAGGAGGAAGAAGAACAGCAACAAGAACAAGATACGGCAGAAGAAGAAGATACGACAGAAGAAGAAAATGAAGATATGGCAGAAGAAGAAGAAGAAAATGAAGATATGGCAGAAGAAGAAGAAAATGAAGATATGGCAGAAGAAGAAGATACAGCAGCAGAAGAGGAAGATACGACAGAGGAAGAAGAGGAAGATATGGGAGAAGAAGGAGAGGAGGATATTGTAGAAGAAGGAGAAGAAGATGTTGTAGAAGAAGGAGAAGAAGATATGGTAGAAGAAGAAGATACGGCCCCCATTGTGATCGAAAAAAAGGAGGACGATAATCCGATTTTGTACTCTATTGAAGACAGCTTTTACAAGAAGAATCGTATTTTTGAAATCGACACATCGACCCAACCGAACCGCATCACAAAAGCAATGCATGTTGTGGATTCCAACGGAGTCTTTGCTTCTGCTTTGGGAGATGAAGGCATGGTAGGTTCTCTAATCAATGACGATAACACTGTCAATATTGACCCTGAAGGTATTGCTGTTTCCAGCAAGGGTGGCTTTTGGCTTGCACACGAGGGTAGTGGCACTATTGGTGATGAAGCCCGCCCTTTCGAAAGCCCAAATCTTCTTTTCAAGTTGGATGAAACGGCAACCATCGAGCAAGTGGTGCGTTTGCCAACTGAGGTGGATGCCATTCAAGTCCGTTTTGGATTTGAGGGGGTGGCAGAAGATGGAGACTATGTGGTGGTTGCCTTTGTGAGTAATTGTTTCTTTCAATCATACCCATGTCTGTGTGTTTGAATTGTTTGCTTCTCCCCCGCTCTTGTTCTCTCATTATTTATCTTTTTGTTAGCAACGTGCTTGGGGAGACGACGCAAACCCTCGCCTCGGTATCTACAATACAGAAACAGAAGAGTGGAAGTTTGTTTTCTACCCCTTGGATGAGCCGGAATCTCAGAATGGTGGTTGGGTCGGCTTGTCGGATATTGCTCCACTTGGAAATGGTCAGTTTCTTGTTTTGGAGAGAGACAATCAGGGAGGAGAAGATGCTGCTATTAAACGACTATTCAGCATTGACTTGGGAGACTTTTCCGTCGAAGATGGATCCACCATTTCAAAAGTATTTTTCCGCGACTTGATTCCATCTATCACCGCCTATAATGGCGCTATTATTGAAAAAGTGGAAGGGTTAGCCGTTACCAAGGGAGGAAAAATTTGGATCAACACTGACAATGACGGCGTGGATGACAACAGTGGTGAACAGTTGCTCATCCGTGTTGACGAATAGCTTCGAAGGGACTACCGTTATTTGTATTTTTATGGAGATGATACGTGCCGAAGTGGTGGACGAACTAAGGAGGCGCATGAATTTGTGAATTAATGTAGAACTACAAGTGGATTTTGGTGAAATTTCGAGTATTCTCCAAGGCGACTCCGGTGTTGCCTCTTCTCTAGCTCATTATTTAAAAAGGCATATGCGTATGAGAAGATCACTACTATCAACAGTAGCTAATCCTTCTGCTAGTAGCTAGAGAGTGGCTGATGCTCTACTCCAGTTCTACTACCATAGGTCTACTAGTAATAGTTGTCGTAGCTATTCCAATACGGAGTAATAGAATAAAAAATAATAAAGATTTGCGCACACTAAATTTTACAACTTCTGAAAAGAAAGGATGCACACTCGTCAGTCAAGTGGAAACCTTTTCTCGGTTAGTAGACTAGGTACTCTAGTAGTAGTGAGAGTAAAGAGTACTGTTCTCGAACAGCAGCACTATTCTATTGCACAGTATGGTACTAGTCTACTACTACTATAACTGGCTACAGTAGTAGCTAGCAGGAGCGAGGCAGTAGTAGTGCAGTACTACTGGTACCTGGCGGTACGAGACTATTACTGTAGTCTACTATAATACTAGTCTAGTAGACGACGAAAAATAATAATATAACAATATTCTTTAAAATATTTGAATTATTTCTAGCATTTTTTCTGAACACGGCCACAAACTTTTCCACGACATCGTGCACCCCTCGACTTGGTTGCCTCTCTATTGCATACTTTGTTTCTTCAATTGAAGTTATTAAAATAATTTAAGTTTATATTTCAAGTCAAAAGAGTGCCATCATGACAACCACGCAGCAGCCTGCCAACATCAACAAACCGATCGATTTCATCCCTCCATCACGTCGTGCTGCCAATACGGCTACTACCTTTCGAAATCCCTGCCACGTGTTTGGAATCTGTCTACCCAAAGAACAGCCCAAGTTTTCTCCTGTCAATGTCGATAAGGTTAAGCAACCATGCGATGCAAAAGAAAAAGATGGTAATGAAAAATCCAAAGACGTGTCCGCTCAGCAAGGTATGTGTGTGTGTTTTCCTGCAAAACACTGTTTGTATTTTCTTCTAGCAATTCGATTTTCTGTGTTTGCTTTCCATGGTTATTGTTGTTGCTCCTTCGCACGAGTCATCCATCCTTCTTTCTCAAATAACTTTCATTTGCAAACCACAAAAAAAAAACGCCAATCCATCAAACATATCAAACCACCACCACTCTCGTGCAGAAGAAATAAGAGTCGACACTGATGACAGCGGCGTACCAGATCTCGATTTGAGCTACAACGATGATACAGAATGCTGCGGTTCTGATGGTACAGCAACTCAAAAAACAGTCGGTCGTGTGCTGTTGGAACAACCACAGGAATGGATGCTCAAATTCTTTCACCTGGTGATTTCACTAATTTTTTTGGGAAGAGGAGGAGGAGGAGGCAATCCACATAGGATTACCAAAACAGCCACAGGAGGAAAGACATCACAACCACAAGAAACGAAATGCAATGTTCAAGAAGAGGAAAAGAAGGAGGACGACAAAGGATCCATCCACAATCCACCTTCTGTATAACACTACTGCCGCACAGAGAATATATTATTTTTTGATGGGAGGGGCAAATTCGACGTATTTCTTTGTATTGAATGGAATGAAAGTGTGATACACCATCAACTACTATCATAATAAATGTAGACTCTGCGTATTGGCTGTGTTGGTGGCATGCTGCTCTACGTTACCGCTTGTTAAATTGTTTGCATTATTTTTTATGCACAGCGAAAAATCGATCGAAAGAGAAACAAAGATACATTCTACTACTAGCGCTTGACGCTTGACGCTTCTCGTATTAATATCGCGAACGGTAACGGAGACGTTGATTGCTTTTTTCGTGGCAGTAAAGATAGCAATAAAAAATGTTTGCATACAGGCGGCGTGTAATAGTCATAATATTCGAGAAGAGAAAAAATAATATTACATTATTGATTATTCGTTCTTCATTTTTTAGTACAGTAGATGCGGCAAAGCTCCTGTGCAAGATCACGACGCATGAGCAATATTGGGTTTCCGGGTGGTTTTAATGTTTTCGGAATTCTCACCATTCAAATCGAATTCGTTCTTCGAATTTGATTTATTCATCACTTCATGTTACCACTCGTACCAGGTACGAATATGCGTATGAGTCTCAAACGTGAAGCATAGTAGCGTTGACAACTACTACTAGCTAGCTAGCTAGTAGTAGCGTAAGTCACCACAAAAAACAAGGCAAGACAAACCAAAAGCCGTTTTAAAGCACTATCTACTTGTGTCAATCACACGAGCCTCCACGGTGCAGCCAGCTAGTGGTAGTGGTAGTGGCAGTGCGACTGTGTATACAAACCTATAATAATATAATTAACAAGCGTCACCAACACATAAATTGAACAACAATAACAAAAGAAGAGTAATCTGGTTGTTGTAAGTACTCACCAAATCAATCAATAGAAAACTTTTATCAAGCATCAAAACATGACAACAACAGCTTCATCGCATCCGCCGCAACAGCGGTCCTCTCGACGTCATCGACTCAGCACCAACAACAGCAACACCAATGATAACATTACCAACGAATCATCCTCCTCTCCCGTGGTGGAAGCTAAACGTAGATTTATTGCTAGTGTCACAAACGGCATTGATGTGTTGATGAAGGAACGAGGCTTTTCTCGGGAACGTGCTACGGCTGCTCTGTTGCGGGCATTGACCACCGCTACTGCTCCTGCTGATAGTAGTAGCATTACGACTGCTGCTACGAGTGTTGATATTGCTACTACTAGTAGTGCTGCTGCTTCTACTACTGCTAACACGACAGCAAGTAGTGACAATGAGGTAAGTTACTGCTACCTGTACTGTTGTGTTTAGAGCATGAACAACGAAGAAAAAGTAGCATTTTTTCATCTACGTAGAAACCAGTACGGAATCTACGTAGTAGGTCATCATCATCAATCTTTTATATCTCACCCATGAAATAATAATGTTCCTCCTCCGCTATTTCACACCACATCAACGTCACCATGTTTTTAAACAACAGATATTTGAATGTATGAGTCGATATGGATTGAAATGGGAAAGTGCGGCTCAAGTGGTGTGTGTATCCAAGGCTGTGACGTTTCTTATGCAAGACAGCACAACAATTTCCATGGTACAAGCTATGGATGTTTTGACGCAACGACTTGAAGTGGTAAACTTGTTGCAAACAACAGCGGTTGCGGCGGTAGTAACAGACGTTACAAGAACAGTCGAGACGGAAACAGGAGTTATGAGTGTTACGGCGGAAATGCGCATTGCACCCGTGCTTTGCAAATCCAAACCAAGCACAACGTCAGCTACCGCCAGCAATAATAACAACAGCAGCAGCAGCAGCAGCAGCAAACCCAAACCAGCTCAGACGACGATGACGACGACGACGAGATCCAAAGCTTGTCGAAAGCGATCTGTAGACGAGACAAACAGTAACAAATTGGAATCCAACAACAACAAGCAGTGTCACAAACAGCATGGTAGTAGTAGCAACGTCAACAACAAAACCAACAATACCTCGACCTCGACTATTACTACTACAAAGAATAACAATACCAAATCCAAAGACGACAACAAGAGTAGTAACAACAATTCGTTAACACCCACCACCATAACCACGTCCAATCGTCGTGACCGTTCCGATTCCTTATCGGAAGTGGTACAAGCCAAGTTTGGTGGTGGTGGTGGTGCGGGCACGACAGAAACGGCAACCGTCGTTCCTCGCAAACGGGGACGATCTGTCGATCACGAATCCTCCACAACAGAAAGTGCTTCTACTACCACCAAACGATCTCGGACAGCATCGACGACATGAAAAACGTAGTTTATCAAAAAATAATAATAATAGAAACAAATAATTGTAAATAATTGTAATTAGGATTATACAATACGATACAGGAAGGATGATGTAAATTCATTGACAACTTTGCAGTGATTGCATCGCCGCAACACACAGGGTTATGTGGCAGTGGAATTCCATCAATGATATTTAAATTAAAAAAAAAAAACAGGCATCGGCGAACGTAGGAGGGAGACAAAACAGCAACAATAATAAAGTACTGTATAAAACAATAAGAGTCCAATTAGGACTCCATCATGTATTTGAGGGCTATGTGATGCAGTGTACATCGAGGCACAGAAATGGTATAGGTTCATGGCTACATATTCGTACAGAAACGTGAAAACTCGATACAACGTCTTCTTTGCTTACGTACAGTTATGTATATTACCCACGACAGAAAGTATCGAGATCTCCATCTCTTCTTGCGCCATTTTTTTGGGTCAGAATTGCTCATTATTTTTTATTTCGACGTCTGGGGTTGCTGCTGGCTTGCCACCAGAGCTACTTCTTCGTCGTTCTGTTCGTCTCCTGCTGTAGATTTATCAACCATATCATTGAATTTGTGACTGGCATGTTTAGGATCGGCCGGAGGTCTGGTCTCAACAGGTGTTGCATCAAACGTATAATTGCAGATAGCAATAATGACTTGAACACCAGCAATGCACATGACTGCGGTCAAGGGACCGCCCAGGAGGGTATGATCCAAATAGGCTGATAAAATAATAGAACCGGTTGTGGCCAATGTTTTCAAAATAGAATCTCCATATTTGATGGACAAGGCTACCAACAAACCACCTGCTGCACCCAACAATGATAAAAAGAAGGCAATCCATGACCATCCACCGAAAATACCCACCTCTCCTCCCATTTCCGACAGGATGAATAAGACATAGATTGGAAAACTACCCAACGCAAGCTGGAAATTCCGTTCCCAAATTCCCAATTGAAGTGCGTCTGTCTTGATGACCTTTTCAAAATAGA
>Ga0210025_1001609_pt1 | contig 23982 bp, 14 predicted proteins | sample CryGeyme20150102_FD_183989 | JGI IMG/M metagenome (GOLD analysis project Ga0210025, IMG submission 183989) | Groundwater microbial communities from Crystal Geyser aquifers in Utah, USA - Crystal Geyser metaG 2015-0102 (SPAdes) (version 2) | ecosystem: Environmental > Aquatic > Deep subsurface >... | reverse complement strand
ACAGAGCAGGCTAGGCACACGACCTAATAGAGTAAGACCTAACTCCTGAGTCCTATCATAGGAGACAAGGTAAACTGCCGTAGTCCACCTGGGCTTAATTTGGATTAATCTAAGGGAACCAGAATAATAATGTTCCTGTACTTCTGGTTCAGTTGGCGACAGGATGGAAGTTTTGCTACTGCTAGCTCGAGAAAAGAGAGGCTCTGTCTTGCGTGAGCTCAGCATCCCGTAAAAAGAGAGAGCTGTCGTTTGGTTGCTCGGGGAGGGGGGATCTCCAACTTCTTCCAAGTTGAGGTGACCCCGTTGACGATTTATATATAATTATAATTATTATTATTGCCAAGCGTCTTTCCTCTTTACCTTTCCGTAGCTGTCGCTAATGTGAAATTATTTGAGAGGCAAACTGATGGTGATTTAAAAATGCAATTACAATAAATGGTAGTAATAAAAATTTTCCAGTACCTTTCTGGAGAGGAACTGATAGGAGCATGCAGAGTTGGTAACAAAAGTAGTACATGAGAGTGATCATGATATGACCGTCTATGAAAGGTATGCAGGTAACACCGGAAGCTGTTCTGGAAGCTTGACGGAACAAAAGTGTTTTCCAGCTAATTTTTCTTCAACCTTTTTCCACAATTTTAGACAAGCTGAGGAGTTATAGCAGCAGCAGCAGCAGCACCGTGGGAGGACGACACAACAGGATCTAGATTCCTATTATTCTTCAATCGATCGGCACATAGTTTGCACATGACAGATTTGGTCTGATGAGGGCTGACGTTGTGTTTGCTCTCTTTTTCGGGTGACGACAAGATGGAATTGTTTCGCTTGTGACTACCACTTCCGCAAGTGCAGGCGGGTGACAGTTTCACTTTTCCTGCAGTGACGGGACTTGTCCGATGGGGTGGAGAAGCACGACCACCTGCCTGTCGTCGCGACGAAGTAATCACAACTCGGCGGCCTTCATTGTCTTTCCAATAGTCCCCGTATCCGACAGCCAAGGCGAGCGGCCTCTGGCGCGTTAGTGACTGATTATTTGTCACCTTCTTCTTACGGCTGGCAGAGGACGAAGCTCCCGAATCGGCTTTGCAAATGTTGCCGAAATGATCACATCCAACACTGCAGCTACCACCACCTTCTTCGTCTGGATATGATTTACCAGATGGTGTAGAGTAGTAGTCTCGAGGTTCGTGCTGAGGTTTGGTATAGGGACTACCGGAGGAGGGACAGCCTGGAAGCGCATAGTACTCTGAACAGAACGGTGTCTGTGTACGAAGCAAGCGCAATAAAAGAAAGGGCATTAGAAGATTTTTTTTGAATTTCGGATTAAGGGATGGAAGTGTACAAAAAAGCACGTTAAGTAGCACAGCCGAGGTGCAAACAAACTAAAGACTCACATTGCAATATCCGTCCACAAAAGAATTAAAAAGCACCTCCGTCAAGGCAGTGAACATAGAAACATCCTCGCGATGTTGGTGTGTCCGATGAGTGCCATCATTCTGGCGGTCGTCTTCGAGATTGACGTCGGCCGTTGCTGGATGTTGTCCATATCTACCTGAATCGCGAGCTTCTCTCTGATCAAACCCTCCCGGTTCTACTACTACCTCCTCGTGAGGGACAGCCAGGGTATTCTTGGCGGGGATATTCATCTTGAGTCTGTCTTGGACAAACACACTCGGTGATACTGTCGACTGGAAACTACGTGTCTTCGAAAGAAGTTAATTCAAATTTGTAAAATGAAAAGATGAAAGATCGGCAAACTTTAATTTGCTTCGCTGTTTGAAGTCGTGGTTCTTGTAGTCTATCTATTTCGAGGAGGGAAGCAAAGATGGAAGAGGCTGACAGTTGAATGTTCGTGGGAAGGTAGGGTGGTTCGTCTTTTCAGATATGAATGCAAGGAGCCAGCAACAGATTTTTCTTGAGTTGTTGACAAGACACAAAAGGTTACTACTAAAAGTACAGTAGTAGGATGTAGTAGAAGTGATGTAGTTGTAAGTTTATTCCTGTTGCTGCGAAAGTTTGTGTCGTTTTCAAGTGGTTGTAGCACGTGTTGGAATGTTTTCGATGGAGGTCACACGACTTAGTCACTAATCAGTGGGGACTTAACTGCCGAAGCCGGAAAAATTGGAAGGAGCAAGCCGAACCCCGATTTTGCCACTCAATCATCAACATCGTCATCGTCAAGAAAGTAGGATTCTTTTGAAGACGAGCCAGAACGAGTCTCCCTTAATATCATACACGAACTAAAGAACGTGGGAGACTCGAGTACCTGGTAAGCATCCGCAAGGAATATTCTCTTCGCCAGTTGCCCCCAGGTCTTTCATATGACCTGGTCGGCTTCTTTTACTACTCGCCCCCCGCAGGCTACTAGACTACTAGAGTAAATGAAGACATCGATCGCTTATGAGTTTTTGATCAGGAGAAAACAAAAACTTCTGGTAACGAGTGTTCGTTGGGGGGGGGGGTGCTGATCCGACTTGCGCGCTTCTTTATTACTACACGGATTCAATTTTTTTCGCTCTCGATCTCGAAGAGAGGATGTTGCACACCCGAACTACTGTAGGAAGGAGATCTGGAGATGGATCCTGAACTCTAGTACCCTGGTACGAAAAGTATCAATTCCCTTAGAAGCACATAAGCTCCATAATTGTCGTTGCTTCTCCAATAAAAATAATAATAAATAATTCAAAATCAAATAGGCCCAATAAAAAATGACACAAGAAGTGGAGAAGATTGAACTATTTTTGGAATCCTAGCTACCTGGTACTACTGTTGTACTGCGTACTGGTAGTGCTACTGTAGTACCACTACTGCACAGTACTACGTGCACTCGTGTACTACCTACTGGCTGGTGGTTGTACAGTAGTACAGTACTCGAGATAGTTGCAACTGTAGTTGTTTGGTGTATCCACAAACACAAAAATCCATACCAGAAAACAAGCCAAACAAGAAAAAAAAACATGTCATCGTCGTTGTCGTTACAAGAGGATCACGATGTGATTTCATTATCCTCCAAACCGTTTGGTAGTCTTCCCTTGTTCCTTCCAGGTAATTTCGTCTACGATCCAACCACCAATACGATTCGCGAGAAAACACCCACAAAAAAGAAGAATGATGAAAGCAGAACGGACAAGGAAAATAATGCTAATCATATCAATAACAATGATGAACATCTTGCAAAAGAAGAAGAAGAGAAAGACAACAACAACGATACCAGCTCCCAACTCGTACTGGTTCCAGAGGCAGGAATGGAAATGCTGGAACAGCTCGAAGATACCAGTGGTGGCATTTCTGCCATTGCTTGTTTGGGACCCTATCGCACCGGAAAATCTCTGTTGATGAGTCGTTTCTTTCCCGACAGATCAAGCTCTACAACAACAACAGCAAAAACTCAATCGACTTCAGAGACAGCTTTTGAAATTGGACCCACTCTCGAAGGATGTACACGGGGAATTTGGATCTCGACAACCGCCCTCAAGTGCAAACGATCGGGAACCATCAAGGTCGTGTTGGATTGTGAAGGCATGGGCGACCCTAGCAGCGGTTCGTCTGCCAGTAATAGTGGTGGTACCACGCACGATGTACGCATTGCCTTGACCTGTTTATTAATTTCCAGCGTCTTCTTGTTCAACAATACCAGTCATCCGGATCGGGGTAGTTTGCATTTTTTGCAGTACTTGCAAACCCTCCGCCAACGATTGCCGCCTTCCAGTCGGACCGACTTTCCATCCTTTGTTTGGGTGTTTCGAGATTACTTTTTGCAAATGCCACTAAAACCCAACAACAACAACAATAATAATAATGATATTCCACCAGAACCCTACACGCTCAAGGAATATATTTTAGAACGAGTCCTGGCACCTGCCGCTGCCAGTAACAGCAATCACCGTGGAGGACCAGAAGGTGAAATCGCGGATTCTTTACTGCATGATTTTGCCTCGTTTCATGCCCTTGCGGTACGGTATCCACAACGCAAGGACGGGACCAGTTTTGCACCAGATGAAATGGCACACTTGGGCAAGATTCCCTTTGAAGACTTGCAAGATGAGTTTCAACAAGAAATTCATACGGTGGTTCTACAGTGCCTAGAAGAAGCCAGACCCTTCCAATTGGCAGCAGGTAAAGATTACGATAATGGCGGTACTTCCAAGAAGAATGGTCGAAAGAATGAAAAGAAGGGTTGGGGAGGATTGTTACCATTCGGGAACAACAACGACAAGAGTGGTCACAAGTCTCGATTTCCCAGTGGAAGTTTGTATGCAAAATGGTTGGACACGGTCCAAGATTTGGTCAACAGTGACGCCAACATACCAAACCTACCCGACATTCAGCACCAATTATTGCAGAAATTGGCCAATGAACAGGTACATGATTCTGTGGAGAAGTATGAACAAGCCATGAAGGAATATATGGATGCCAGTCCTGTCTTCAACAACATCATGGAGGACGATCATGGTAGTGACGCGACAAAACTTCACCAAACGAACGATTTTTTCAATTCGACGCTTCGGGCGGTCTTGCCTACTAATAAGAATGAAAGATTGACAGAATCTGCAATCATTCCCATCACAGCAGAAGTTGGTGGTAAATTTAAGAACCTCATCGACAGCCAGAAATTGGCGGGCGTTGCGGAAGTAGACGAACTGATCCAAACGAGTCAGCATGTTTCCCAGCAACTTCATCAGGATTTGGAAAATACTGTTCCGAATGGATCGATCTTGAGTCAAGCACTGGCAACCTTAGAGAGGCAAACCACGGACCAATCCAACAAGACTTCTGCCTTGACACTTTGGTTAGCAGAGAATCGAAAGCGTTCGCGTGCAAGCTGTGAAGCGTTATCCGTTCAGATGTATTCGCCAGTTCAATCTGCCATTCGCAGTGATCCCGGTGCAATGTCCGTTTCTGATTTTCAGGTCTTGTTCCATCAATTGCTTTCGAGTTTCAAGAGCCAGGCTCGGGGCCCTGCCGCAGACGAAATCGTCGAAAGTTTTTGGAAACAAAAGGGCGACGCGGATCAAATCTTCCTGGAAAAGGTCTCGGAATCCAATCTCATGTACGAAGAGGCCATTGCACGAGAAGCACAATTGCAAACTGAAGTCAAGGCGAAAGCTTCGGAATTAGCGACATTGGCACAAGATTTAGACCGCACAAAGAAGCAGATGGAAAAAGAGGTTTCTGAATTGAATGCTCAGCATCAGCAGCGGTTGAAGCAGACCATGGCGGAACAGAAGAAAAAGGAGGAAGCTCTGTTGGCATCTCTTCGAGCGGATATGGAAAACCAACTCAAGGAAGCGGAAGCTCGCATTCAAAAGGAACGCAATGAACGTGAGGCCTCATTGAAGCAATTGGAAAGTGAAGCAGAGTCTCGTCTCGCCAGTGAAATTGCAGCTCGAGAAGAACGACTACGAAAAGAGCAAGAAGCCTACCAGGCAGAACTTGATCGTGTCCGTGCTCTCGCCGATGAGGCACTTCAGAAGAAAATGATGGAAGCAGAAGCCCAGCGAAGAACGGAACAAGCGAAACTTGAGGAATCAATGAAGAAGCAACTCGAACAAGTGGAAAATGCAAAACAGCGCGAATTGAGCGAAAAGGAGATGGCGTTAGCCGAAGTCAAAAAAGAGATTGAGCAAAAGGAAATCGAAAAGACAGCCATGCAGAAGCGTGCCGAAGAGGCTGAAAGTCGATTTGCTTGTAGGGATATTTGCTGCATCTTGTAACTGTTGATTTAATGATGCCGTGGTGAAATATTGATTGTCCAACACTACCTGTCGTGATTGTTACCGTAACAAGTTCTACCTTTCCATCGTCGCCAGAAAATGCTTTTGCCATGATTTTTATAAGGCTGAGGATAAGTACTCCGAGTACTTAGTTTTAAGATTCAAAACTACAAAAAATGTTTTCAAAAAATTATTGATGTCGACTGTCGACCACAAAGAGGTTAACTAACACAAAGAATACATTGCCTACCAAACGCAAAACGTAGTCGATACGAAGATAAGAAAGAGTATACGAAAAACGGTTATATGAAAAAGGGGGAAATGGGGTTGATGCGGTATACAATGATAGAGGACATGCGACGATACAATAGGACGACAACAACACACTTGGTGCAAATGTTGTGTCTAATATCCGTAGTAAGCTGTGACTGCATGCATTTCATGATAGAGCGATCTCTACAAAGAAACTTCCTGGTTTTCTGGAGGCCGGTGCATCAAAAACAGTCTTCCTACATCGATGTTCTTTGTCTTCGATCAGGGGGGTTCGATTTGAACAATTCCTCTAACAATATCCTCCGGCCACTGCAACCCATGTCCATTAATGCGGCCAAGCCCGAGCAGGACAAGAAGAAGGAAACCCAAAAGGGCACGCTGGTACAACGAAATCATTGGAGTTCAAAAATTAGTCAATTGAGAGAATCAATTTGGGAAACGCAAAAATCATTGGGATTGGCGCTGGTTCACTTGCGCAAAAGATCTTTGGAACGTCAAGAAAATGAAACCGACGACGGTCAATTTTACTATTACGATACGTTCGACGACGATCTGCAAGAGGAGAGTGAAAATGGCGATGGGGAAAGGTTCAATCACCTTGAATACAAATTCAGTGCTCGCACGGAACCAACACGGGGTTCCTTGGACGATATCCTTGACTTGACCAGCCCGAAACTCCCCTTGGAGGAATGGGGATTCTTTGCCATGTCATCCTTCTTGTCATTGATAACTTGCGTTTATTGCTACCAAATGGTCAGTCAGAATTTACACTGGGACTGGAGCATTCAGTGGCAAGAGTTCAATATGTATTCGCATTATATTTCCAGGTACAACGTGCTGGAATGGTTTCGGCAAGTGGCGCCTGATCTCTTGTGTCTGTTAGCTGGTACCGCAGGTATGCTCTGTGGTCTCTATGCAACTTGTAGCTATACCTTGTTGGCCTTTCATGGTCGTCAATTGGCAATTCAGCATCAATGGAATAATCCGCTCTACCACTTTCGTACGCAGGCATTGGTCGAAGATTATCTGCAACGCACCTCGCGAGTACGAGCTCGAGGCTTTCGTGCATTCCGAGTTTCTGTGTATACGCTTGGGATGCAAATACCGCTGTTGATAACGTTTCGTTTACCTGCAGTACTTCCCTTGCGGGTCGTGGTTGTGGCCTTACTATCACTGACAGTGTGGAAGATTCTTGGGGACGCTCAGTCTGTCTTGTTGCAGCCATCGGCTTCAACCGAGAAAAACGATCCGTCAGACGCGTCAGCCAGCACCAACTTTCTTGGGCAGAGAAATTATCTTGGTTGAAATGAAAAGTGGGATTTATCTTGTCTCAGATGACGTACATTTTTCTTTTTCGGGTACCATACAGCAAATTTGTTGTCTCAGATGACGCACATTTCCCTTTTCGGGTACAGCAAAAAAGCGCATGCCCCGCCCCGCGACTGCAAGCACACGTAATATGGTAACAAACACATGCTGGATTGAGCGGAATTACAAAAGTGGTCGTCTACGACCGTGGCTACTAATGAAAAACTGGATAACTGCCTTACTCTACAGCTAGCTTGTAGTACTGGAATAGATAGCTAGCGTCTGTTTAAGTAGCTGGGAGTTGAATGTGTCATGGCAAATGTGCTTCAGGTCGACGAATCTTGAAATACCCATAAAAAGTACGAAGTACCAGGGTAATTGGAAGGAATCCCTCATAAATTCCTGAGCTGCACTACTCCAACTCAAAAAATAATTGATTCACATTGTGAGGAAAGCATTGATACTCACATGACGCTTTTAGTGTGATTTTAAATAAAAAACGTGATTAAATTAGAAATTTTACCCTTGATTCAATCTATGTCCTCTAAAAAGATTAAAGGGGGTCTTGATCACCCCCTTTAGAAACCAAACGCCCTACTTTTTTCTCCAGTTAGATTATTTTTTGCTTTAAGTACTTAGAAAGGCGCGCCTGAAGACGTTTCAACGCCAGCTGATGCCTTAACAAATTTATGTTGTATCCCTATTATTGATACTTCAGCGACGAGAGATTTGTATGTTGTAAACGAAACTGTAGAATTGAATAAGCCTGAACCAATCGCAGACTATTAGAAAGACAGTAGGAAGGAGCGAGGATGTCGCCGATTACGAGAGTAGCTCTTAGTAGTACTCTCATTTCCGCTCTCATAAACTTCGACCCTCTTGCAAGGATCTCGCTGAATTTCATCTGTTGCCACTGTACAACATCTGAGATAAACAAATTACTTTGTCACTTTTGGCTTGTACAGCAACAAAAGAGTACAACTATATCATAAACAGTTGCAGAGCTAACTAATACATCGCATCTTTGGACGAAACCAGTTAGATAGCACTACCCCAACGATGAAGATTATCTCAACAGTACTTCTGTTACTAGGAAGCGGCATCGGCGTCGATGCTGCCAAAAACCCTCACGGGTTCGACCCTGGTTTCTTGAAAGCCATGACTGCTGGATCTAAAAGCTCTCCGTTCTTGAAAGATGTCACTGCCCATGAGCGTAAGGCTTTCTGGAGAAACCTTCTTAAGAAGGCAAAGCCTGCAAGCGAATACAGGGGACTCCGCTCAGAAAAGCCTGCTGGCGAGCGTAAGTTGGAGGAGAATAACTACGACCAATATGCTAATTCCAACAACTACAACAATGGCCAGAACAATGGATACAATGGCCAGTACAACTACGGAAACAACCAAGCCAACTACAACTACAATGGCAATGCCGAGAATGCTGATCAGTACTATGATGAAGCTTACTACGAAAGCCAGAACGAGCAAGATGCCTACGGCGTTGACTGGACAAACTTGGGCTTCGACATGAAGCAGTATTCTCTCAAGTACACAGGATGCTCTGCAGTCAAGACTTATGATTCCACCAAGGCCGCTAGTGGATACGACGACGTCCTTTCCACCAAGCGATTTGCTCTCTTCCGTCTGTGTCCTTCCAACAACTGTAACAAGTACTCAGTTAACGGATGTGGACGCAACTACGGAGAATACGTCCTCGAGATGGACTCTTTCCTCGAAGGTGTTGTCGAGTTCAATCGTCAACGATATTGGCACTACTGCCATTTCTGCCGTCGCTGCAACGGTCTAGAGACATACGGAGAACGAATGTCCCAGCTTAGCGAAGAGGAAATGGAGTTTTACGAAGAGATGCAAGCTGAAGCCGAAGCCTACTACGAGAACCAACAGGCTCAGTATCAACAGGAGAACGAAAACTATGCCAACGAGAATGCTGCTAACTACGATTATTACAATGCGTACAACCAGTACAGTTCTAATCAGAACAACGCGAACAATGCCGCCAACGGTGACAACAGCGTCCAAAGTGACGAGAACGTTAACGGCTACCAGAACGGTGGATACTATAACAACGCCAATGGTAACAATGGCCAGAACTACAACAACGGCAACGCCAACCGTAAGGTCCGTAAGTTGAAGTACCCCAAGACCAAGGCACAGTTGGCTGGTTTGCGTGAGTTGTACAGCAGTTACCAAAACAGTGCTTACAACCAAAACGCAAACGGTGAAGACGGCGAAGACGGCAGCAGCAGCAGCAGTTACAGTTCTAGCGCCCAAGCTGCTTATTACCAGTCGCAAATGCAGTCGCAGTACGAGAACGGCGAGATTGACGAAGAAGAGTACCAAAGCAGGATGGAGGAATTGAACAATAATATGTACAATATGTTCTTCTGGGACGAGTCTGTCTACGGTGAATGGGACGAAGACTGGAGCGAGACCTGGTTGGCCTTCAACTGGCAGGTCCTTCCATACTGCTCTGAATCCGAGCTCATGGCCTGCCAGAACGCTGACACCATGTGCGAAGGATACGACGAGGACTTTGAAGAAGATGCTGATGCTATGGGAGGATTCGCCGCCTGTACCCAGATTGACGATGGTCTCTACATTGGACCTCACTGTAACTCCGACGGATTCACCATCACTCTTGGTGTCTACAAGGACGCCTACTGTGATGAATACATTGGCAACGAAGTTTCTTTGTACGATGTCCTTGGATACGATATCTCGGATGACTTCGATTTCTTTCCCGAAGAATGTGTGACATGTGAAGAAGGTGGAGAGGAGCGCGAGTTCGTTCAATTCATGGAGGCCAATGAGGACTTTGACAACTACGAAGAGTGGCTTGACACGAAGTGGCAAGAGTACATCGAGATGTCCGAAGAGCAGTACGCCGAGAACATGGGTGACGAGCAAAACCAGTATTACCAGACTGCACAAGCCTACTACCAAGCCCAGAACTACCAAGAAGGAAATCAAGAGGGGTACTACTACCAGAACGGTAGACAATACCAGAACGGTGGAGGTGCTTACTACTACGGTAACTCTGCCCAACAGAATCAGTATGCCCAATACAGTGGAAAGCAAAACCAGAACCAGCAAATGGCCGAGAGTTACGGAAATTACGGTGCTTCCATGGTGAGCCAAGGAATGAACTTTTACTACAACCGTGCCCAAGCCGGAGACTGGATCACCAACGAGCGCTACGACGCTGACGAATGGCAAGAACAACAAGCTCAGGACTACGGCGATTATTACTGGTACCGTCAATCACAAAAGAGCTTTGCCAAGAGTGGAATTGCCGATGTCTGTGGGGCTCTTTACACCTACGCTGCCAAGTGTAACAAGCACCTTACCTCCACCAGCACCGATTACTCTTCCTCCAACTTGTTCCAATACTCTTTTGGCGTAAGTGTACAAACGTATTTCAACTTCTTTTAATAAGCGCTCATACATTCTGATGACTAACACTCCCATATTTTTTCCTTCTATTTTTATAGTCCTCCAACCAGGAAAACAACGAAGAAACCGTCTGTAATTTCATTGATAACTTGCAAACGCAAAAGTACGATGAATACGGTGAAATCGTCCTCGACCAAAGTCAACTCAAGAACGGATATGTCATTGATTTTGCAAACACAAACTGGCGTGATCCCGATCAAGTCAAGGCCCAAGCCCAAAAGACCGGAATTACCGCTGGACAAGCTGCTGGACTTGCAATCACCATGGCTGCCTGTTTGGTAATGCTTGTCTGGGCATGCTGTCTGCACAGCACATTGGCACGCAAAAACATTCCTTGGAGACCTAAGCGTGGTAAGCTGACTGTACCAACTGATATCCAGCGCCAAAGCTCTGGAATTGTCTTGGGACGTTCCCGCAGTGGAGCGTCAACCCAAGGTGGTAAGGCTGCTCCATTGATTTAACATTTTTACATTGAAAATCATGGGGGCGTGAAGCTTGCTTGGAATCTGCAATGCTTTGTGAACAAAGTATGAAACGTGAAACTTGGGCTTAGTAATGAGCACGTGTGTGTCCAATGTCGCTTGAATGACTTATCTGTCTGCTCGCGGCACACTTTGCACCGGATATGCACTGCAGATTACTGAATCCCTGAACAAGATTATAATTTTATGTCGCGCACATTTTATAGTATTATTATTTTAACTGAGAAGAGACACCCTGCTTTTGAAATAAATTGATCTCCTTGGTGGTGTGTAGCATAGCCATGCTTTTGAATTAAATTATTCTCCTTGGTTGTGTGTAGCATATATAGCTGATTGTAGTTGTACTCCGAGTATTATCTTGCAGGAAGTTTTGCTTGTAATTTACAGCTCTCACTCCGTCCCTCTCCTGTCAAGTGAGGTGCTGTGATGCCGCTGCTGCATCAATTAATTGGCCGCCATCGTCGAGGACACTGAAAAATATGCCCAGCACACTGAGATGGTGGTTATGTCGGTTATGTACCCATCGCTTGCTTACCCAGGATCACCAGGAATAGAACGCAACAAGTTGCAGGATACTGTGCCTTTCAAAGTGCTGTAATGCTGCTGCTGCATAAATTAATTGGCCGCCATCGTCGAGGAAACTGAAAAATATGCCCAGCACGCTGAGATGGTTGTCTTGTACCTTGTACGCTTGTCGCTTGTACGCACCCATCGCTTGCTTACCCAGGATCACCAGGAATAGAACGCAATACGTTGCAGGATACTGTGCATTTCAAACTTGTGAGATTTTCATGAATGTCTAGGTTTGTTGGGCTGCGTGCAAGAGTCAATGCGTCAATGCTGTTGACAGCCAATCGTAACGATCATCGTTCGTCGTAAACCGTAAGAAGTTCCTTTTCTCGACAGTTCGTGTAGATGGTGCCCGTTCCTCGCCAAAGTTTGATTGGCCTCAGCTACAACAAGTTGCAGCACGGTGGTAGTCATGCAACAAGTGTATCATTGTTGTGTAATCCTAAGTACAGTACTTTTTGCGGCGCATTGTTAACACATAGATCTATTAATTTTCTTCTTTCAAGTCAGCAAACTTTCAACGTTTTGAAATCTATCGCAGCAAGACTGAACGTCTGTGACCTAAATTATACGTATTATTTAGTACCCGCAGGACATACTACTAGCAGGATTGATACACGGTTGAAGAAGCGAAAGATACTACTAGCTACCAGGTACTAGCTAGTACTGGTACTCTGCAGCTGATTGAGGATTGAGTGTGTCTGAGAAAGCCTATCATCAACATCATTCCAACATCATGATTGCAATCAGAACTGCCCCGTTTAGAGAAATTCTTTTTTCTCCCTTCCACTTTCATTCACTCATCAGTGTGCAGAATTAAATGACACACAAAAAACGACAAATTCTTTTCCGCTGCCAAACTTTTCAGAATAAAGATGATGATGAAGCTACTGACGAGCCTTTTACTGATTGCTTCGGCTAGTGCCTTTGCTCCTCTGTCCGTTTCATCACGCGCAAGCTCTTCTTCGCACCTCGCCATGGTAGATCTGAGTGTGTTGACAGAAATTGCACAAACTTCCGGACAGGAAGCCATCAAAGTCAAAGTAATGGCCTGTGACAACAATGAGTGCGCCATGATAGATGGCTGGAAGGACCAATCTGGTCGATGGTGCTTTACCGAACCTGACGATGCCTCCCCAGGTTGGAAACAGGCGAGAGAATACAGCTACAAGTTCATCATGATGGAAATTGATGATATCGAATAAATATATTCCTTTACAAAAAGAGAAAAAAAATTGTAAGGACTGACTTTTAACTGGCACTACTTGCTCAGAACACGAGAAAAAGCTGCTATTTTGCGGTAATGTTTATGAAGCAATGAAAAATGAAAATACTATTTTAAGATTGGAAAGAGGCATGCTAATGGACTTCGATTCAGGAAATCAACTGTCTTGGAACAAGAAATTGTTTTCGTGAATAAATTTAACTTTGAAGGAGGCCAACCAGAGCGTTTCTGTGAAGTACTACAGTATAAGAAATTTAATGCATTCATCACTACTCGTTTATATCTAGTACTAGTAGTAGTCGACAATGTCGACGTTGACCGTACGTCTGCAAGCGCGACTGTTCCGATTCCATTATTTACGCTTTGACCAATACTCGAGGTCTCCAAACTTACTATTGTAGTTGTCGTTCCTTCTCGTTTCGCGCTAAATCCTGGCAGCGAGGCACTACTTTTTGTTGTTGTCGCAAGAAAAAGATTACGTGCATCAGGGGATTGAATACTAGATGCTAGTGGTACCTCTAATAGTACCTAGAGTAGTCTACTATCTAGAACGGAGTACTAGTATTAGCTAAACAACTGGTAGATTAATAGTAGGGGTCTACCAGTAGTACTTGACTTGAACTCGTCTGTAGCCATGGGGGATTTAAATCATCCGACGCACACTTGTTTTAAAATCGTAGCCAACCATTATTACTCGAGTTTTCATTATTATTTTTTCTCGTGCACTTACGTTCTCGCCTTTCGCCTCCTTCTAATCTCTACTAATACTAGTCTAAAAGACATGTTCCAGGAATTGTTTGAACTTACTAGTATAACAATCGTTGAATAAACAAAGTCAGCAAATATGTCCTCCAAAACTGTCCAACAACAGAAACAGGAGGCAACAGCCGCCGCAAAGGGAGGTATCGCCTGGGGAGGATCCTTGCTCGGTTCCGAGAATCCGCACAATTTGGGCTTTCGATATTCCAATCCTCACAAGCGTTTTCGCAAGGCCAGCGACGGAGTTGATGGTAACGGCGAAGCCAATGATCTTCCTGCCAATGTGGTGGTACAGTTCTCCAATCGTCAAGGCGAAGAACTGGCTGATTCTATGGATCTGCCGACCAATTCCAGCATCGATGAATTAAATGCCCTGTTGCACTCATTGATGAACGGTAGCACCGATGAGGCTGGCAACAAGCGAATCCCTTACACGTTCTACGCCAAAGTCCCTCACCCCGAGAACAAAAATGTCATGGAAGATATTGAAGTGACGACGTCTTTGGCTGATTTAATTTTGCAACATCATATTTCGACCGAAACAACCCTTCGAATCACCTACCAACCTCTGGCTGTCTTTCGTGTTCGACCAGTCACTCGGTGTACCGATACACTGCCCGGTCACACGGAAGCTGTCCTGCACGTCTCGTACAGTCCCAGTGGCAAACACTTGGCTTCGGGAGGTGGAGATACCACAGTGCGATTTTGGGACACCAACACCAATCTACCCAAGTTTACCTGTCGCAAACACAAAGACCACGTCCTGTGTACGGCTTGGAGTCCCGACGGCACCAAGTTTGCCAGTGTTGACAAGAAGGGAGTACTAATTTTATGGAACCCTCAAACGGGTGAATCCATTGGTCCTCCTCTGCAGGCTCATCGACAATGGATTACCAGTATGGCTTGGGAACCACTGCATGCGGCCAAGAGCAGTGGTACGTGTGAGCGTCTCGTGACAGCCGGTAAGGACGGAACGGCCAAGGTTTGGAATGTCCGAACGCGCAAGCACTTGGTCACTCTTTCGGGTCACACGGATAGCATAGAAAGCGTCAAGTGGGGCGGCGAAAACTTGTTGTACACTGCATCGCGAGACCGAACCATCAAGGTCTGGAATGCCGAGCACAATTCCAACTTGGGTAAGCTCGTGCGCACTCTCCAGGGCCATGGTCATCGTGTCAATTCACTGGCACTTTCGTCGGATTACGTTTGTCGAACAGGTCCCTTCGATCCCGCCAACAAGTTTACCAGAACATCGGTCAACACCGAGGATCCCGAACAGCTCCACAAGTTGGCGGTGGAACGATATGCCGACTATAAACAATCTTCGGCGCCCGAAGAGACACTGGTATCAGGAAGTGATGATTTCACACTGTTTGTTTGGCACCCGGTAACTTCCAAGCATCCCTTGAAGCGATTGACGGGGCACCAGAATCTCATCAATCACATTAGTTTCAGCCCGGATGGCAGATTCTTTGCCAGTGCTAGTTTCGACAAGAAGGTAAAAATTTGGAATGGAATTGACGGAAATTTTCTCATGACTTTGACCGGACACGTCGGTGCTGTCTATCAAACTGCCTGGAGTGCCGACTCGGCCTATTTGGTCAGTGCCAGCCAAGATTCTACGGCCAAGTTGTGGCATATTGCTGCTGGTAAGAAGCAGGCACTTGAAACGTTGCCCGGCCATGCGGACCAAGTCTTTGCTCTCGACTGGAGTCCCAACGGAACAAGCGTTGCGACGGGAAGTAAGGACAGGACCATCAAGATTTGGAAGCATTAATAGTACACTAATAAGATCTCCTTCTCTCGTGATTCACGCACCGGGTTTTAGAATTCACCACAATCGCCAGGAAGGTCCGCCAAACCCCTACTTTTATCCCTAATAGAATATTAAACCAAGAGGTCCATAAAGCTTTAAATACTGACAAACAGTTTGAGTCGTGTTGAAATATGTTGAAATAAATCTTTATTTCAACACATTTCAACACGTGTCAACATACTAGTAGTACTACTAGTACTACTAGGAGTGTACTACTAGGAGTACTAATAGGAGTACTAGTACTAGTACTACTACTAGTAGTACTACTACTACTACTACTACTACTACTACTACTACTACTACTACTACTACTACTACTACTACTACTACTACTACTACTACTACTACTACTACTACTACTACCATTACTACTAGTAGTAGCTAGTTACTAGTAGTCGTAGTACTACTTGTAGAGGTGCAGGCACAATTTGTGCTTGCTAATAGTAGTAGTAGTAGCTAGTAGTAGTAGCAGGTCAGTAGTAGTACGTAGTAGTAGCACTACTAGTAACTACTACTATTTCAACACCTGTCAACACATTTCAACTCCTGTCAACAGGTTTCAACACATTTCATCACATTTAAACAAATTTCAAGAAATTTCAACAAATTTCAACATGACTCAAAGGCGGGACTATATTTCAACACGGGATTCATTGAGGTATTATTTAGCATATTTATGTAAAATATTAACTTAACTCTAAATGTGGGATATGAGCTCTACTTGGCGGACCTTCCAGAGCCTTTTAGGTACGGTACAAGCTCTACTCAACCCTACGTAACCCAAACCGTAATGCATAAACGCCTAAAGTAAGAAAGACGAAAGTAGTAGGATAAATAACGGTTTCTCAGTTAATTATGGTAGATGAGCTGTCCATTCCTGACAGTAAACTCGAAATAGATTTAAGGCTATGTCGAAATACACAATGTCCGACAAGGAGAATGCAGTAAAAAATGACTCAATGTCTAAAAACATCATCTCGAAAAGTACTACTGGTGTAGACTACTACTAGCTATCTGGTACCAGGTAGTACTAATACTACCGGGTACCAGGGCGGTATGTGATTGTCATCAGACCTGCTACCAGGTACTATGGTACCCTAGTAGGACTACTAGCTAGTAGTCCTAGTATTAGAGTGCTACGGTGATAGTAGTACTGGAGTACCAGGTACTCTTCTTATTCTTAATTGACAGTACTAGCTACTGCTAAATAATAGAAATAAATAATTGCTTTCGACCTGTGACTGCCACTTATTATAACTTTTTCGACTTAAGATGCAGCTAAATCTTTTGTCCATTCACCAGTGTATCTCTTTTCCAGTCGATTTACGACTTGTAAAATAAGATGTTAAATAATACGGTACCAGGTAACGTACCAGGTACCAGGTGATAAAAAATAATAATGACGACACTTTTTTTGCAATCCAATCGGTAGGGAGCATCTTATGGGAAAAGCGTTGTTACTCCTTTGGTCAAACTTTGTCCATTACCAGGTAGTCAAAATCTCTTGTTAAGAAAAAAAACTGAAACAGAATTTATTCTAACAAATAATATCTTCAATCATCAGTACCGTCCTGCAGAGTACACAATTACCAGTATGTCTACAAGAAAAAAGGCCCCGTCTAATAAGAAACCAGATTTATTCAAGGACTATCGTCGGTATGCGCTTTGTTTTCTTGCGGGTTGCATATTCACCTCTTTGAATTTTAATCCGATAACTGTGTCTTCCTTGGGGAGTGAGATGGTGTCAGTCGATCAACATCAGTTCAGTAGTGAAGCAGCGCGAGTGCTCGATTTTTCTTTGTGTGGAGAGGAAGCCACGGTAAACAACTCAAAGATTATGCGAACCATGCGTGTCTTAGCCGGTGGATATAACAGTACCACCACTGCACCTATTGGACCTCTAACTGGGAGTCCAAATGGTTTATCTACAGAGAGTCCAACTACGGTTGCCACCCCCGTCAAAACGACTAACTCTGGTATTGAAAGAAGCACAATTGTTGATCTATTCGATTGGGAAACGACAAGCATAGCTGACCTCAAGGAACCTCGAGCCAAGTTCCAGTCTTATTATATACAGTATCTGAACGCTACTGGCAAAAGGAGAAAACAAGAAATTGAGGCTATAATGAATACCGCCTCTCTGCAATACACGGGTGGAAAATGCAAACAACCCTTCAAAACTGCGCGCAGAGGGGATTGCTGTCTTGGGTCAATTTCTAGGGGGGGCGACCCGGACTTCCGTCCCCAAGACTGTCCCATTGGTTCGAGTTCATACAATGCTGTTCGTACTCATGCCATACAGGAGCTCGCGAAAACGAACCATCTTATCAACAACAATGTTGAGAATTGTGATGTTTGCCAGATTGTCGACGTTATGATGAAAGATAATTTAACCATGGCCTTTATGGGAGACTCCATGACGATGCAGACTTTTATTGGCATGAAGTGTGAGCTGCAAAGGCGAGGATACGATGTTCGTCAGTCTTCACAAAATGTTGAACGACCTAAAGACCTTAATGCGAGACATGGTATAACCAGTATTACGACAATCGTGGTATCCTTACCGCAATCGGAAAACGCAAGCATCGACAATGCAGCCGTTATTCGGCTGTACAAAGCCTACTTACCGAACCCAGCAGATGACATGGCTGAATTTTACAATACTGCAAAGAGTCATGATATTTTCGTATTCAATTTCGGTTTGCACGTTCGCGAAAAAGGGGATGATTACAAGGGTAGTTTCAGAAATATATGGATGGTACCCGTCTTTTCTCGGTTGCGAACACTTAACTTTACATTGTTGGCATACCGTGAAACTGCAGCTCAGCACTTTAGTGGAGCGGGCGGGAGCTATTGGACGACCGCCACATTACCACTCAAATCGGTCACTCGGGCCTTGTCATGTACTCCACTGAAAGATGAAGATCCCGAAAAAGGTTGGAGAGAACCTCATGTTCGAACGGCGGCAGAGGAAGTAGGATACAAAATTGTCATGGCAAACGAAGACATTTCAAGGCATTTGCCACAAGGAGAGCAAGCGGGGCAGCGACTATCGGACAATGTTGAAGTTGCAATTCTTCCGTTTTACAACTTTACAGCACCGCATTACGATCTTCATCCACACGAGTGCACTCACTACTGCTCGACGCCATTTCTTTGGATGCCATTATGGCGTGGGCTCAGGTTGGCACTTGATCGGAAATATGGGCTATTATTGTGAGGGAAGCGACTTGGAAATCCAAAACTGTACGATTGTAGAGTAGGCGCCTACTTGAGTACTCGAGTATTCTAGTAGGAAATACCCTGATTTTTTTCTGTTGCTGAATGCAATACTAGTGTTCAGGATAATGTTTTACTGTTTAGTTGATTCGCAACTCCCAATCGAATGACAATACTTCAGCAATACGAATAGAGTTTGCAGACTCCCTGACAGACGTCAGCTTTGAAAAATGCCACATAGACTCGTCCAGACTTCAAGCTTGAGTAGTCTAGTCTAGCTAGTAAAAACCGCAAAATAGTCCCGTAGCCTCGCCATCCGCCTGACTGCTGCTGCTGATGGTGGTGGGGGTGCTGCTACTGCTGATGACGGTGCTGCCGCCGCCTCTGCTCTACTGTTGCTGCTGCTGCTGATGATGATGAAGGGAACAACGATCAACTTGCTGTGTCTGTGAGTAGTGCCAACACAGCAATATTCGCTGGGCTTAGTGGCTAAAATAAATTTATTCCAGAACTCTTCTCTTCCGCTTCTTGCAGAGCAGCACTTCCGAAGTTTCCTGGGCAGCTGAAAAGACAACCAGCATCCAACCATGAGCAAGTGGAAAACTTAAACAATTCTTTATCCCGAAAAGGCCCTTTTCACCTGGAACGCGCTACTATAGTTTGATTGTGTACACATGCAGGCATTGTAAGTCATAATGGGATTGACTATGATACTAGAGTGTACACTTCACTTCGCCAGGTAAAGAAAACTGAAACGGACGCTACTAGAGCACGACCACGCAGGGCTGGCGCTGATGTAGTTCTTCGGTAACATTCCTTGGAAATCTCAAATCACAACACAGGCAGAGAAAAAAAGGCAACGCCGCTTGACTCGCATATTTTTTTCTTTCAAACGAAAAAATCGCAACACGATCACCCTAAAAACAACTAAAGTTAATTAATACACCATGAACGAATCTCAAACACCAGCTGAACAAACACTCTGCAAAATGGGATGTGGCTTTTTTGTAAGTTAATTTGTCGGTTAATTAGCTTGTTTATGCGCTGCTTGTTGTCAGTTGCTGTAGTACAGTAGTGTATTCCGACTGCGGTACTACTGCTGCGCAGTGTAGCGAGTGACTCGAGAATTTGACGAGAACGAAGCGATTGCCGAGCCGTGAAGGACGCATCCACCGTATGTCCAACCATTTATATACGCTGTCAGATCAAACCACAAGAACTAAAAGTAACACAAGAGTTGCCATTCAGATACTTGGTCATGGTGTCGTGACAGGTTTGGGCCAGCGGTCGTTGGGTCGACGTTTACGTATGTTTCTACGTACATTTTCTACCGAAAAATGTCACATTCGCTTTCAAACTGAAACTTCTGAATGTCAAGTGACGTTGCTTTGCTCTATCCTCGTTCTACGATCATCACTGACACTTCCTTGTTATCTCTATTATCAACTATTGTTAATTAATACAGGGCAATGGAGCCACTGGGGGTTGTTGTTCCAAGTGCTGGCACGAGCTTCAAAAGAAGTCATCGCCGGCACCCGCCGCAGCAGCTGCTTCCGTCGTGGCAGCTTCGAAACCAAAGGAGGAAGCGCCATCACCCATGGATGTGGACATGCCCACTGCTACTACTACGGAATCTACCGCAACTGCTGAAAAGCCAATGGAAGAAGAAAAACTCAAATCTGCTGCTACAACAACAACAACTACTACTACAACTGCCACCAAGAAGAAGAAAAAGAAGGCCAGTTACAAGAATATGATGAAGGATATGCTCAAGAGCAGTGGTGATGCAAATACGTTGTCGTTGAAGGATCAGGAACTGCGACAGGGTTTGGGTGGAGGACAATTTAGCAAGATTGATAAGATTTGAAGAGGGAATTCCCAATTTGAGGTTTATTACAGGACGTGGGGGGATACGAGATGCCTGCCTACTTGTCGGTTGGCAATGCTCTCTCTCTTGTTCACGCTCTGCAATGTCTAGGGACATCATTCGAAGGGAAAGAAAGTGGGGATGTTGCATTCAGCTTTCTCTCTCGACCGAATGCAAAAACCGTCGCAGTCTGCGATACTAACGATACTATTGTATATAAGGATGGTCTCTCGTCCACTATTAATTAGCACTGATTGAAGCCAACCTTGACCTTAAGTTAACACAGTGGTACTTTAATATTTGTACCATGTAGACCCAATTTCGCTCTGGTACGACTAGCAAAAGTACAAACTCTCAAACATGTACTCTTCACCTTTTTTGTGGTAACAACGAGTTGGCAGTCGCGTATGCAACGGTAACAAATTCTAAAGTGGCTTACGTTGCGTCTGGAACCACATGCATACCACACCAAACTGTCAATACTGGGACTCGAGCACAGCACTATTTTTGAACGTCTAAGTCATGCACATGTCGAAATTGCAAAGCTCAAAGCGTTCGAGCGAGAGGGAACTTCTGCCTAGTTTGTTCTCCTAGATGACCGAGGTGGCCAAGAGAGCTCAAATTTGCGGTGGTGAAACTGGTTTACGCGTTTGCTGTGGGCACAAAAAAATACCACAAATGGAGCAACCGAGGGAGATTCTTCGCAAGTGGACGGTGAAAATCATGCGAGAAAAAAGTACTCGAGAACGACAAGTGCTCGTAGTATTCGAGAAAGAGCCCCCCATCCATGGCAATGTCAACGAGGATATGGCAGTGCATAAACAGAACTTGAGCGTCATAGTTATTTATGAACACATCTGTGTCGAGCTCCGGATTACCAGTAGCAAAAACTATTCGCCATACTAGAATCCAGAATCAACTTCTAGCTAGACAAGCTAATAGAGTGTTATTATTGATTTGGTCGTTTTCAGACCATCCGTTTTGCACTAACCGGTACTGGTAAGTTTGTGGTGTGCTGACTTTTAAGGTTAAACCTGGCCAGTGGAAAAAACGGCAATTCACACACTAGATGGTACGACTACCAGGTAGTAGAGGTGACATAAAATAGATAATGGTGCTCGCCTTCTACTCTCTAGTAGTAGGTTCACACATATCCAACTCGAGCGAGCAGGTGCAGACAATATTATTTAAAATATTTCACTATTATACATAAATTCTAGTTGTGTTCTATTGATTGTAGTCAGGGCGGAGAAGCTGCATCTCTTGAACATCTTCTTTTCTTGGTCGCAAAAGGCGTTCAAAACGAGCCCACTCCTGCGGCATCTCCACTACTACCAGCACGGGCTACTAGCAGAGGATGATCAAAATTTCTGCCCGATTGCCATAGCTCGTGAACTTGTTCTTGGGACATGCCGGGATGTAAGGTATACATCATATTAACCCACGTCAGAGGTACTCGCAAATCGTAAGCACAAACGGGATGCAGTACTCTCGAAAATCCTCCATCCAAATAAAAATTTGTATTGTCCTTCTTTACGGTCGTTGATAGAATGTTATCATCTTCTTCTTCATTATTTGTTGCAGTGTGCGTTTGATTGCTGTTGGTGCTGGTGCTGGTGCTGCTGATAGCCGCAGCGATCGAAGTATCCGTTGGCCGCATCACTCCTTCGCCAGTGACAAAGGGAATCCACGTAGTTTGCTTCAGAGCATTAACAAGCTCGGCGCGAGACTGCGGCTGGATGACTTCTACGCCATTTCCTTTTGAAGTTACCAGAATATTCAGCTTTGGTAGAAAACTTTCTACTGCACCCCCACTCCCACCGCTACGACATTGGTCTCGCTCGGTACAGGTATTACGAGACGACGAATCCTTCTCATCATCATCATCAGCAGCAGCAGCATCATCGTCTCCCAAAATGTTTTCCAAAAATTTCTCCACCATATCGTAGCGAGTCATGTTGCCAGCCAACCAGGATTGTTGGATCCCGTACGCATTGTTGTAGGCATCTGCAATCGACATATTCAAACCTGCCATGACAACACTGAGACAACCAGATGAGTAGCAATAGAATTCATAATCGTGTAGATTAGGAATGGATTGCAAGGCTCCCAAATGAAACCAAAATCCAGAGAATCCACTTCCTGGAATTATCGCAGGAGAAAATAATATTGTAAGTACCGTATAGGTTTGAACGGTGATATCATATATTATGCGAACATTTATTTGGGCGAGATAAATGTGACAAGTGACTAAGGAGAGTTGTAGTCAATAATAGTACAAATCAGTTTAAAACAAAAGAAGGATGGATAACGCATCCAGAAGGCGTCACATGATAATAATAACATCATTTTCATTGACAGATGATGGTCATCGTACCTGGAACGTAAACACTGGAGGGTCCTGCCTCGGGAGCAATCTCGAACCACCAATGAATCGGTGGACTAGCAACTAAAAGGTACAACACTACTAAATTCGTCAAACTCAAAACGATAATAACAAGAGCACTCAACCCAATCTTGTAGTAGGATATCATGGTCGAGAGTGAGATACCTGGTAGGGTAGTATTAATAATAATATATTATACTCCGAGGAATAGTTGTGGTTGATGGCTAAAAAACAGAATTGGCATTTTCTTCAACAACCTTGGAAAAGCTTGTGTCTTTGCAAGCTGCTGCTCGGACTTCTTTTTCGAACCTGTCCACACTCTCATTGGTTGAAAAGGATTCTATTAGGCTTTTATGGCTGCGACGCGACAGAGAACTAGTAGTATGTCCACGAGTACAGTAATTTTTTTAAGAGGCATCGGTCTGGGATCTTCTGCTGAATGTTAGGGATAAACATACCCGTGCTCGTAGACCAAAAAAGACGATGAATTTCCCTTTTTTATTGATGATAAACTCTCTAGCTACTACTAGCTAGTACTAGTCTAAGGACTCTTTTTCTTAAAAATAAAGTAGCCTACTCTCTACTAGTTGTCGTAGCTAGAATTTTGAGTGAGAAACGCCTCTCGCAAATACGCTCAAGGAGATTATTGCTGCTCAATGGCGCTGAGCCTTTTTTCTGTGTACTTTCCCGTTGGATATTCGCATCATACCTGGTACTACGTACTCAGAGCCAGCCGAAGGGAACGTGAGACAAGGAGACCCGAATCCGACGTCACCGGAATGACCCGAAATGCCCCATCCCGTCTCCCACTCAGAAACAGGAACACATCGGGAGAAATCGGATACGACTATTCCCACTTCGGGGAAGAAGATCCACACGCCAGGCTGCCGAA
>Ga0210025_1001603_pt1 | contig 24026 bp, 24 predicted proteins | sample CryGeyme20150102_FD_183989 | JGI IMG/M metagenome (GOLD analysis project Ga0210025, IMG submission 183989) | Groundwater microbial communities from Crystal Geyser aquifers in Utah, USA - Crystal Geyser metaG 2015-0102 (SPAdes) (version 2) | ecosystem: Environmental > Aquatic > Deep subsurface >... | reverse complement strand
TTGTAGAGATTATTTTTCTTGTAACTGTTTTATTTTCAATACTTTACAAGTCTTTTGTTTTGCAAAAGGGTATTCCATTTAACCCACAACTTTAGTTGTGGGGGGCAAGAAAAAGAATACGTTTTGTAACGGTTTTAACCGTTTTATTCTATAAAAAACCGTTAAAACGGTTACTAAGTGCCAATTCGCTTTTTCCCACGAATAAATTCGTGGGTTTAATTTAGGCTACCTTTTGCAATGGGTAAAAGGATTAAATTGCTGATAATCAGATGTTTAAATTATAATTAAACTCTACAAATTAATCATCAAACTCAAAACGCAAATAATTAATTTTCAGACCTTGTTTTTGCGCTCGTTTTTCGTAACGTGTAAGTATTCCGTGATGTTCTGGATAGAGAGGCGAATTATGCAAATCTCTAGTCAGAAGAAGATTTTTGATTTTATATTTTGCTATTTCTTCTAAAGTATAATCATAAAGTGGGTCATCATCAGTTTTGATATGAACAGTTCCTCCTTTGTTCAAGATTTTTTTATACATATCCAAAAAACGAGAGTTTGTCAATCTGCGTTTTCTATCTCTTTTTCTTGGGCGTGGATCTGGATGAATGACCCAAATTTCGCTTACTTCATCTTGCTCAAAAAACTGATCTAATTTTTGTATTTCGGCACGTAAAAAAGCTACATTGAAAGAATTATTTGCTAAGGCATCTGTACTTCCTCGCCACAATCTATCTCCTTTTACATCTACACCAACAAAATTTTTGTTTGGATAGACTTTTCCCAGTCCTACGCTATACTCACCATATCCACACGCCAATTCTAAAACGATAGGTTGAGAACTTGGAAAGTGAGTTTTGTTCCAATTTCCTTTTAGTTTTGTATAGGCTTCATCTTCCATTTGCAATACATTATAACGTTCTAAATTTTCTTCAAAACGCATCATTTTTTTTCTAGCCATCTTTTCGTGTGTTTTAAACGTATATCTAAATACTGATTTTTGAAAGACGTTAATCTTCTAAATATTCTTATTTTTGTAATGCGATTATAATCTAGTTACAATTTGAGTACAAATATATTTCATTCTATCTTATCTTGCTTCATTGTAAGTCATAATTCTATTAATTTAAAGCCTTTTTTGAAATGAACACACCAAATCCATCAGATAATCTACAAAATTCTACCACCGAACAAACCCTTTGGACAGGTTCGCCTTCTTGGCTTTTACACCTTGGAAATGTCATTTTTTGGGCAATTTTAGGAATTATTCTTCCTACTGTGATTATTTATTTATGGACAAAAGGCATTGAAAACCCTAAATTAGATACCTTCTTTTGGGTCGTTTTGTTTGCCAGTATTATTATTCCTTTTTCAATCATTTTTCTCAAAATAGTTGATACTCGTTTTATCAATTATACACTCACAAGCGAACGACTTATCATAAAAAAAGGGATTTTGACACGCACAACCGATGAAATAGAATTATATAGAATAAAAGATATACGACTTATCGAACCTATTTTGCAGCGTTTGCTCGGACTTTCCATTGTTGAAATTACATCTTCAGACAGAAGTAACCCTAATCTTTCTCTAGCTGGAATAAAAAAAGGCGATGAACTTCGAAACACAATGAGAAATGAAGTAGAACGACTCAGAACAACTAAAAAGGTAAGGGAAATAGATTATGAATAGAAAACTTGTTCAGAAAAAAATGTATTGTCATTCTCTGTGTTCTCTGTAACTCGGTGTTTAATAAAAATACATCTATTTAATTCTGCTTGCGTACTTATTCTATAAAAAATCAAAATTAGAGAATTACTTTAGAGAGAGTTAGCAAACTCTTTGTTACTTTTGTGGCTACAAATTATTTAAAACTTGATTTTATGCCAAACTTTCATTCTACATATTTTTCTAAATATGTTCTACGACTTATATATGCTTCTGTTATCTGTCTGCCTTTTCTGCTTTCTAGTTGCGAAAACTGTACTTTTATAAGTAACAATGTGCAATTTGCAGCCATTTCTTTTTATGCAGATGCAGACAGTAAAGCTGCAATAGATACAGCATTTAATAAAATTGTGGGAGTTTTTACTCGTACCAATGAAGTAATGCCTACTGTGCTTTATGATTCTACCGATGAAAAACGAAAAATATTTGAACTACCCATTTTTACTCGTGTAGATACAACCATGTTTGTTTTTTATAAGTACAGAACTATAAATTCGGTTCGTGATACCGTCCAAGATACATTAATAATGAAATATAAAGTCAATGTAGAGGTTTTGCCTCCCGATTGTGGATATGATGAGGCTATCAATAATTTAGAAATTCTTTATAGTACTTTTACTGATGTAGAAGTTGTACAAACTGAACTAAAAGAACTTCAAGACAACACACCTCATATTAGAATTATTCGATAAAAAGTAAAAACAGGGTTAAAACCCTGTTCAATTTATAAGTCAGAATAGATTTTTTTAATTGTACAAAAAATCCTGCATAAAAATTACACAATGAAAAAACAAATCTTAAAAATTTTGCAATCCTCTTTTTTGACAATTCTATTATTTGTTTCTTTTTTTGGAATGAATATAGTTTTGGCTCAATTTACTACAAATGACACCACACAAGCAGTTGTTAAGAAACCAAAAGAACCCAAACCAACAGCCGTTTATACGCCTATTTCGTTTCGTGTCGGATTGGATATGTGGTCTATGATTAATAATGCTCGTAATCCGAACATTTTGCGTTTTAATGGCAATGCAGAAATTACGCTGAATAATATTTGGTTTCTTGCTTTGGAGGGTGGTTATGGCGATGCACTTTCTTTTAAGGAAATCCCCAATTCTTTTGAGTATCAAAATGTAGGTTATTTTGGTACAATAGGCGTAGAATATAATGTTTTACATCGTCTTTTGGATAGAGAAGCGATAGTTTTGGGAGCAAGATATGGTTTTGCTAATTTTTCCCACAAGCTAAACTACAATATCGATGACCGTTATTGGGATTTGGAAGCTGTCGAAAATCCACGTACTCGTTTTTCAAGGTCGGTAAGCGAAGATAATATGTCGTTTAGTTGGGCAGAAATAAATACAGGAATGAAAGTAAATTTAGCTAGAAAAGGGTTTTTATCGCATATTTATATGAGTTATTTATTCAGAATCAGAATGCGAATCAATCAACCAACTGACGTAATTGCAAAGCCAACAACGATTGCAGGTTTTGGACAGAATGATAAACCTGTAAATCTTGGTTTTAGTTACTTTTTGAGTTATGAATTTTAAAATTTGTATTTGTGGGTAAAAGGCTTACCTTTTATGATGTTGAATAATAAGAAAAAGGATTTAAAGCATCAAAACTTTAAATCCTTTTTTTATTCAAACTTAAAACACCCTAATTTCGTATCTCTAATAAAATAAAAGCTATAAATAATCTAAAACTTAGAAAATCATGGGCTTACCAAAAGAAGAACTAAAATCACAAAAATTAACTTTTCAAGAATACATTAATTTAGAAAAAGAAAATAATCAAAAGTATGAATATCACGACGGTTTTGTGATTGCAATGGCTGGAGGAACAAGAAACCATTCAAGGATTTCGACAAATATAACTTCAAAATTATTCTCTATCTTGGAAGAGAAAGGAGATAAATGTGAAGTTTTTAATAGTGATACAAAATTAGGTTTTCAAGACAAAAGTAAATATTTGTATCCTGATGCTATGGTTGTTTGTGGAGATATAGAAGAATCTAGGCACAATCAAGATATTACAAATCCAATAATTATTATTGAAGTTTTGTCAAAATCAACAGAAGAACTTGATAGAAAAGATAAATTTGGTTTATACAAACAAGTTCCTAGTTTAGAATATTACGTTTTGATTTCACAAGACAAACCACAAATTGAAGTGTATAGAAAAATGAAAGTAGAAGATAATAAATCCTTATGGCAAATTGAAATTATTACAGGAATGGATAAAATGTTAGTTTTTCCTACTTTAGATATAGAGATTTCTTTTTCATCGATTTATAAAAAAGTAGAATTTGAAAGTTAAAGAAAATAAATGAAAAGCATTTTCTGTTGTCGCTCAAAAAGTGGTAGATTATTGCTCATTTTTAACAAGCGAGAGCCTTTGTGTTTTACGAGTGGCAGCAGGAGAATTAAATGGTTTTGACACAACAAAAAATCTTTTTCAAATAATAATTTATTCAAACTTAAAATCAAATTTTCACGTTAATTATACTACTAATAAAAAATTATATTTCACTTAAAATTATAAAAAAATGAATATTGAAAAACAAGGAAACCAATTTGTATTTAAAGTTCCTGATACAGCAGATTTGGAAGCATTACAACGACTTTTGAATTATATAGAATACATTCAATTAACGAAAAATAGCAAAGCAACCCAAGAAGATGTTGATAAACTAAGTAGAGAGGTTAATATAAGTTGGTGGGAAAGAAACAAAAATAGACTTTTAGGCGAATGAAAATCATAATAGATACAAATATCATTTTTAGTTGCGCCTTGAATATAAATAGTAAAATAGCAGACTTGATTTTCAATTCAGATAAAGTTTTCGAATTTTATTCTGTCTATTACCTAAAAGAAGAATTAGAAACTCATAAAACAAAATTATGTGCATTGTCTAATTTAGAAGAAACAGAAATTAATGCTGTTCTTTCCAAAATTTATGCAAAAATCAAATTTATACCAGATGAGATTATCCCTTATGAGTATTGGAAAAAGGCTTCTCTTATCGTAAAAGATGTAGATATGAACGATATAGCTTTTGTAACGCTGAGTTTATTTATGCAAAATACGCTTATTTGGACAGGTGATACAACGCTCAAAAAAAGAGTTTTAGAAAAAGGTTTTGATGATTTTCTTAGTACAGAACAAATGATAGAATACAGAAAGAATAACGAATAATTTGTAGCCCTCTTGCCATCGCTCACATTTTGCGAGTAACTTATATGTACAACACCTTTAACAAAGAAAAGGATTTAAAGCATCAAAACTTTAAATCCTTTTTTAGAAATATAATTTAAAATCGTAATTTTTAATTCGTAATTCGTAATTATTTCTTAATACTTCCAAGCCTTGACAGTATCAATAAAATGCTTGACTTTATTAAAATCTAAATCTGGATAAACTCCGTGTCCTAGATTGGCAATATGTTTTCCTTTTCCGAAAGAAGTTAGCATTTTCTTCGTTTCTGCTTCTATCGTTTCATACGAACCATACAAAACACAAGGGTCAAGATTTCCTTGCAAAACTTTGTCATTTCCTATCAATTTTCTTGATTCTTCAATCGACATTGTCCAATCTAATCCAACTACATTACAAGAAAGTTTTCCAAAATCGGCTCTTGCTGCGTGTTGGTCTTTTCCAAAAACAATAGTAGGCACTTCATCAATCGCTTCTACAATTTGCTCAATGTATTTCAAACTAAATTCTCTGTACTGTTCCAATCCCAAAACACCAGCCCAAGAATCAAAAACTTGAATAATATCTGCACCTGCTTTTATTTGTGCCTTTAGATAAATGATTGTCGAATCTGTAATTTTTTGTAATAATTGATGCGCTAATTTTGGATTTTCATAAAGTAATCCACGAGGTTTTGAAAATGTTTTTGAGCCTTTTCCTTCTATCATATAACAAAAAAGCGTAAAAGGCGCACCAGCAAAACCAATCAAAGGAACACGTCCGTTTAATTCTTTTTTGGTAATAGAAATGGCTTCAGTTACATAACTCAATTTTTCTTCGATGTCATCGGTAGTCATTCTTTTGATGTCTGCTTCCGTTTTGATAGTTTGAGGAAAGCGAGGGCCTACTTTTTCTACCATTTCGTAAGGCAAACCCATTGCTTCAGGAATTACCAAAATATCTGAAAAAATAATAGCTGCATCTACTCCCAATCTATCGACAGGTTGAATGGTAACTTCGGCTGCCAAATGTGGTGTAGTAACCAGTTCGATAAAACCACTTAGTTTGGCTCTTAATTCTCTGTATTCAGGCAAGATTCTTCCTGCTTGGCGCATTGTCCAGACAGGCGCACGTTCTGTTTTTTCTCCTCTTGCTGTTCTTAAAAGTAAATCGTTTTGTAAAGTTTGCATGTATATCCAGTAAAATAAAAAACTCCATTTCGATACAAAAGTAAGCAAAAGGGAGTTTATAAAGTTAGATTATTCGTTCAAATTAACGATTAATATTCGTCTTCATTAAAAAAGAAGTCGTCTTTAGTAGGATAATCAGGCCAAATCTCTTCAATATTTTCGTAAGGCTCTCCATCGTCTTCTAAGTCTTGCAGATTTTCCACTACTTCCATAGGCGCACCTGTACGTGTCCCATAATCAATTAATTCGTCTTTAGTGGCTGGCCAAGGTGCATCTTCTAAATAAGACGCAAGTTCTAGTGTCCAATACATAGGCTTATATTTGTATTTTTTTGTAATAATTTAAAATTTTTAATCAGCCTAATTTTTGAATGATTATTTCAATTTTTCTAAGACTGATTTTTTTGATAAGGCTGCAAAGGTAATAAGTTATTCATTCTAAACAAGTTAGTTATCGTATTTTTTGAATTAATTTTTCAGAATTATCTCAGAATTGTATTTGATATACTCTTCGGAATAATCCTTAGCTAATTTCAATCTTTCTTTTTCTTGTTTTGAAGGAAATACTCAAACCTTATATAGGCATTTTAGAGTGTAACGCAAGGCTTTATTTTTTGTTTTATTTCCTATAATTACTTTCAAAAAACTTTAACAAATTTGTATCCAGAAATAATGATTACTATTCATAGAAACTTTATAAAATAGCAACACAAAAAACTTTTTTATAAGAAATACCTTAACTTTATAACAAAATAATGCAAATATAATTTTTTAAACAACTCTTTTTTAGTTATTAAAACACTTGAAAATCAGCTTTATAGGGATATAATAAAAAAATATTGCAAAAAAATCAACTTTTTTTACTAATGAGTTGTTTTTGTTCTAAAATAGTAGTATTTTTAGGACATTAAGTTAAAGCAATTTTTTAAGTCTTAACAAAGAAATTTCAAGATAATTCAGAGTAAATTTAAAGTAAATTTAAAATAAGTAAAGATTTTCATTTAGTTATTTGCAGAGAGGGGGCTTTCTGACAAAACTAAAATTCTACCGTTGCAGTATCGGAATGATCTGCAACGGCTTTTTTATGCCTTTTAATAAATTATGTAGCGTACACTTTAGTGTGCGAAAATATACCGTACCTTTTAAGGTGCGTTCTGTATTTATAATTTTATAAACTTTTAGCCTTTCTTTTCTATCCTATTTTTGTTCTTTGAGGTTTTGAGTTGTAATTTTGTAGTATATTATTTTTGCACACCCTAAAGGGTATGCTACATTACACACCCTAAAGGGTATGCTACATATGAATTTACTCAAAAAACATTGGTGGAAAATTGCTTGTGTAATTATCCTTTTTTATACAATCATTGGGGGACTTTTAGTTGAAGTTCCACGCCTAAATATTCTCAACGAAACCATCAGAAATCTATTTTTCCATGTCCCAATGTGGTTTGGAATGGTTCTGATGTTATTTGCTTCTGTTATTTATTCGATAATGTACCTCAAAACTTCCAATCCAAGACACGACGACTGGGCAGTCGAACTCGCCAACTCTGGAATTGCGTTTGGCATTTTAGGAATCTTGACAGGAATGTGGTGGGCAAGATTTACGTGGGGACAATTTTGGAGTGCCGACCCAAAACAAAATGCTTCTGCAATCGCTCTTTTGATTTACTTTGGCTATTTACTTTTGCGTAGTGCCTTGCCAGACGACGAAAAACGTGGAAGAATAAGTGCCGTTTTCAATATTTTTGCTTTTGCTACTTATATTCCACTCATTTATATTTTGCCTAGAATGGTCAATTCATTGCACCCTGGGGCAGAAGGAAATCCAGCCTTTAGTGCGTATGATTACGATAACGACCTCAAAAAAGTCTTTTATATTGCCATTATCGGTTGGACGCTTTTAGGAGTTTGGGTGGCACAGCTTCGTGTCAGAATGCGAAGAATTGAATACAAAACGCTTTTTGATTAATTGTATAACAGACTTCCTAGTCTGTTAATTTAAATAATACTCATTAAAACAGACTAAGAAGTCTGTTATACAAAATACATTTCAATGAAAAACATATATCTACTTTTACTCATTTTCTCTTTTGCTTTTTCGCCTTTATTGGCTATTGCTCAAAATGAAGAGATAAGTACGGAACAAACAACGGAAGTTAATAAAAACGGAAAAATCCCTGTTACCCAGCGAGATTATGAAAATACAGAAGTTTCGATGGCTGACACATTCAGAGCAGACGGCAAAATTTACGTCGTTGTAGCTGTTTTAGCAACTATTTTTGCAGGAATTGTAGCCTTTTTGATTGCAACAGAAAGAAAAGTAAAAAAATTAGAAGATTTAGTATATTCTGAACGAGCTTCAAAAGAAGAGATTTAAAACAACGCTTTAAGGGTATTTTTCGTTAAAACTAAAAGAATCAAATCAACCAAAATTCATTAAAACTATGAAAATTTCACATATAATTGTTCTCGTTATTATTGCTGTTGGTATCGGAATTTTTGTCAGTTCTAGCGAAAATGCTAGTCAGTACGTAGATTTTGATAAAGCTCTTTCTATTGCAAAAAATGGTGATGACAACAAAATTCACGTTGTGGGTGAGCTTCCTAGAGATGCGAATGGCGAAGTAATAGGAATTGAATATAATCCGATTGCAGATGCTAATTTTATGGCTTTTCAGCTCATTGATGAAAAAGGAAAAAAGCAGCGTGTAATCACAAGCACTCCTCCTCCTTCTATGACCGATTTTAAACGTTCTGAAAAGGTCGTTGTGATTGGAAAATATGAAAATGAGCAGTTTGTAGTAAGTGATATTCTACTCAAATGTCCTTCTAAATATGAAGAAAATACTGTGGCTGTAAAATAATATATTATTGCTTATAATCAATAAAAAAGGCTTTTCATTTTAATAATGAGAAGCCTTTTTTATAAAAATATTGTGTCGTCCTAATATAGTGTTACACAACTAATTTCATTAATCAGTTACAGTATTTTTTAGAAAAAAGTATTTGTATTTATCTTCATTCATCATAAGAATCATATAAATCACTCGCCAATCAGTTACGGTATTTCTTAAATCACATCACGCTTATTTTTCACTAAGTCATACATCAACTCTCTTGCTCGGTGTAACTGTGCCTTTACAGTTCCTAAAGGAGCATCTAGTTCGGTTGCTATTTCATCATACGAAAGCTCATCAAAATAGCGCAACTCTACCAACTTTTTATATTTTGGAGGAAGCTGGTCGACAAAATTTCTAATAATTTCTATTTTTTGCGTTCGGATTGCTTCTTCTTGTGGCGTTAGATTTTGGTCTGGAACGTCCATCTGAATTTGTTCGCCCGAATCATTTTTGTAAGGCGTATGCAAACTAAGTGTTTCTAGTTTTTTCTTACGAATAAAATCGATGCAATTATTGGTTGCAATACGGAAAAGCCACGTACTAAACGTATATTCTTTCTTAAATTTTTTGAGACTTCTAAAGGCTTTTGTAAACGCTTCGACGGTCAAATCTTCGGCATCATCTGTGTTTTTTACCATTTTGAGAAGCATAAAATACACCGAATTTTTGTAGCGATTCATTAGCTCAGCGTAAGCTTGTTGGTCGCCTTTTACTGCCAAATCTATCAAATCAAAATCTTTTAGAGCTTTGTCTGAAAATTCTTTATCATCAGCATTCGATAACGGATTTTTGTTTTCTTTTTCTTCTGATTTTTCGGTGTTTTTTTTATTATCTTTCATCAATAGAGGTGTAATGAATACTTTTTTGTAATGAGTTGTTGTTTTTTATTTAAAGGCAACTTTTATTTTATCTACTTCTAGTTGTTATTAAAATTAGTCGTTTTTCTTATTTCTTTACCGTTATTGATGTTCCCACCAACGCTATGATAAACAATGCTATTTTTAATCCATAAATCAAAGTTAAGTCAAAACTAAGTAAGAAAGGGTCATTTTGACACACTTTTTAGGATTTACTTTGTTAAAATTTGTTTCTGTTTTATTTCCATTTTTTAGGAGGAAAAAAAACTGCTCCCATTCCCACCACGAAATAATAAAAAATAAATACGATTTCAAAACAAAAAAAGGTAGTAAAAAATTTCCTTAAAAAGTTTTTGAATAAGTTTTTGAATAAGTTTTTATAAATAGAACGTATTGAAACGTAACTATTTCGTATTTGGTTGTAGAATATACGCAAAATAGCAAAAAAAAGCAACTGACGAAAGACTTCAAGACCTAAAACTTCATAAAAACCATTTATCAAAAATCCTATAATAGCGACATACCAAAAAAAGATACTCAAAGGATAAATACTAGAAATGACTTTCTGACGAAAAGAATACTTTGTTCCGACAGCCAAATGTCGTCGTTTTTGATGCAGCCATTCTCTAAAATTTTGAGGAGATTTACTTTCTGTTTGTCCATCTAAACAAATACTTACATTTTTATAAAAACGCTTTTCAGAAAAAATCAAATCATCATCTCCTCCTAATTGAGAAGCTATTTTTTCAAAACTTGTCGTTGGTGAGGACAAAAAGACATTTTTTTTATACGCCAAATTCCTCCCAACTCCCATATACGCCATTCCAAAATTAGCAAAAGAAATATATTGAAAAGCCGTAATTAAGGTTTCATTCTGTATAAACCAATTTAAAAAGTCATTTTTTTCTTTTTTATACAATGAAATTCCGACAACCGTATTTGTTTTTTTATCAGAATTATGAAAAGAATTTGCCATTTTTTCTATCCAAAATTTATCTTTTGGCAAACAATCAGCATCTGTCAGTAAAATAACTTCATTTTTTGCTGCTTGTATTCCTGTATGTAAAGCATACTTTTTTCCGTTCCAGTTTTGAGGTTTTTCTTTTATAGAAATAAAATGAAATTGTTTTTCAGAATTTTCTAGTTTAAATTTTTCTAAAATTTCTAAAGAATTATCGTCCGAACGGTCATTGACTACAATTACTTCAAAATTAGTATAACTTTGATTGAATATAGAATTAAGTAATTTTTCTAAATTGTGTGCTTCATTTCTTGCTGCAATGACAAGAGAAACAGATTTTTTAGATGGTTGATTTATTTTTTTCGTATCAATAATTCTAGTAAAAAGTAATTTAAAAATTACGACAAAGAAACTACCTTGTAAGACAAGACTAATTCCTAGAAAAAGCCCAAAAATATAAAATTCATCATTCATCATTCACAATTCAAAACTACTTCTTAGGTTTCCTCTTTGAGGTACTCCTCGTTTTCTTTTTACCTGCATCTTTCGGATTTAAGTAGCGTTTTTTGTGATGAAAAGCTCCTTTATAGGTTGGGTCTTCTTTTTGACGAATAAAATCTAAGGCTTTTATCAGTTTTTGATTTTCTTCAAAAGGAGTTTCTGTAATATCTACTTCGGTCGGAATTCTTTCTTGTGGGATTTTCTTTCCAATTACTTTTTCAATTTTTTTGATATGATGAACATCCAAAACATTGGCAAAAGTAATAGCAATTCCTTCTTTTTCTGCTCTTCCTGTACGTCCAATTCTGTGTACATAATCGTCGTATTGTTTTGGAACTTCAAAGTTTATCACGTGACTCACATCACTTACATCTAACCCTCGTGCAGCTACATCTGTCGCTACCAAAATACGAATATCTTCATTTTTGAAGTCATTAAAGGCATTGCTTCGTGTATTTTGGTCTTTGTTACTATGAATTACTTTTACACTATCATCAACTTTTCTACCCAAAAATTTATAGACATTATTTGCTACATCTTTCGTTCTTGTAAAGACAATTACTTTATTAAATTTCTCTTTATCTCTGAGTAAATAATCTAATAAATTAATTTTGGTTCTAAAATTCGGAACTTCATAATATTTCTGTTCGACCGTTTCAGCCGTAACAGAAATAGTTGAAATGTTTATTTCCTCTGGAGATTCTAAAAAATCATGTGTCAATTTCACTACTTTTTCTGGCATAGTAGCAGAAAAAAGCGCATTCTGACGTTTTTTGCTAGAAATAATTTCTAATAAACGATTGATTTGTGGCATAAAACCCATATCCAAAATACGGTCTGCCTCGTCCATTATCATCGTTTTGATTTGACGCAAATTCAGTTCATTTCGCTCATAAATATCCAAAAGTCGCCCCGGAGTTGCGATAATCAAATCCATTCCTTCACGAACCTGTTCAAGCTGTCTTTTTATACTTCCACTTCCACCATACAAAGCAACGGCACGCAAATCTGTATATTTGCTAAGCATTTCAAAATGTTCATGAATCTGAATAACCAGCTCACGAGTAGGAGCAAGAATCAACGCACGAGGATTTTCGCCCTGTGCATATTTTAGTTTCATCAAAAGAGGCAACATAAAAGCAGCCGTTTTTCCTGTCCCTGTTTGCGCTACACCAATTACATCATGTCCAGCCAAAAGCAACGGAATTGCCTGTTCTTGAATTGGGCTAGGTTTTTCATATCCAGCTTCTTCAATGGCATTTAATAATTGTCTATTTAATTTAAAATCTTCAAAAATCATAGTTTTTTCAGTTATCAGTTAATTTCATTCGTATTTTCATTCCCCATTCCCTAATTCCCAATCCCCAATTCCTAAAAATCAGCTAAACATCGGATTCGACTCCCAAAATCTATAATTATCGGTATCTTCAAAAATGTGTTTCATTATTTTGCGTTCGGTTTCTGTAAATGCTACATCTCTACGGCTCATCATGCGTTCTGCTGTTTTGAAGAGTGCTTCTAAGTGTGTCGAAACAAATTTAGTTTGGTGGTTTCCATTTCCCCACGCAAACGAAGGAATAAATTTTGGTGGAAATCCTTCTCCAAAAACATTTGCGCCAGTTCCTACAACAGTTGCTGTATTAAACATGGTACAAATTCCAGATTTGCTATGGTCGCCCATTAAAAGACCACAAAATTGAAGGTCTGTTTTTTCATAATTTTCTTCTGCATAATTCCAAATTCTGACCGTTCCATAGTTATTTTTAAGGTTTGAGCAGTTGGTAGCTGCACCCAAATTACACCATTCTCCAATGACTGCATTTCCTAAAAATCCGTCGTGTCCTTTATTTGAATAACCAAAAAATACACAATTACTCACTTCGCCACCTATTTTACAAAACTTTCCGATGGTCGTATCGCCTCGCATATTCGCACCTGTATTGATGACAGAACTTTCTCCAAGTGCAAACGAACCACGAATAATTGCACCTTCTTCAATACTTGCATTTTTTCCAATATAAATTGAGCCTTTTTCTGCATTCAAAACAGCAGCTTTTATAGTTACTCCTTCTTCTATAAAAATGCGCTCTTCATTATATAAAACGGTATGTTTGTCTGTAATAATTTGACTTTTGCGACCTGTTGTAATCAAATCAAAATCTTTTTCAATTTCTTGTTTGTTGGCTCGGAAAATATCCCACGTTCTTTGTAAGAATTGAATTTGTATTTTTTCAGTTTTTTGTTTGGCTGCCTTTAAAGCAAAATCATAAAATTTTTCTATGTTTTTGAATTGGGTAAAGGTTTTGAAAGCGATTAGCTCTGTTCCATTTGCTGAATCAGAAAAAATGGCTGTTTCTAGTGGAAGAACACTTAGCTTTTCAAAAAAGTCTAAAGTTGGCAAAACTGCGCCATTGATATATAGATTTACAGTTTCATTTTCATTATTATTGACAGAAAAATAAATAGGGAATTTTTCTTGTAAATAATCTTGTGTCAAGAATGAAAAAGTATGACTTTCAGTTTCTGAAGAATTTATATTTTGTAAATACTGATTAAAATACGTTTCAAATTTTTCTTTAATGGTCAGAATTCCGACACGCAGGTCAGCCACAGGACGAGTAAAAGTAAAAGGCAATAAATGAGTACAAAGTGACGGTGCGTCGAAAAAAATGATGTTCATAGCTGAAAATAACAAGAAAAATGGTTATAAATTTGTTTTTTATTTTGAATACTGCAAATTTACGCAAAAGTGAGTTAGAATTATCAATTATCCATCAACATTTACAGCTCAAAAGTCCATAAAATACTTTCTACTTCCCGAATATAATCACGCTTTTTAGAAGTCGGTGCAAAAATAAATCCTTCGATATAATACAATCTATTTTTCTTCTCATCTACAATCAAATATCCTAAAAAAGGCCCACCTGAAGTAAGCGAAGTAAGTTTCCAAAGCGCACGAATTTCGATGGCATAATGTCCTTTAAAATTAATTTCTTGTGAGAAATAAGGCATTACATCGGTTTGGTCTGTTACATACGAACCTCTATCTGGGTCTTTCATATATTTTTCGCCTAGCTCTCTTCGCCATGCCAAAACGCTATCAGCATTTAATTGTCCTTGCGAAGTATAGGGTTTGTAAGCGACAAAAATATTTCTATCTCGTCCGTTGGCATTGTCTATCAAGCGCATAAATACAAAACCAGAATCTTGTTTCTGTTTATTTGTAATAATAATGTCTTTTGCCTCTTGATAACCATCTGGAATTCCTAATTTAAAACCATGCTCTTTTTCATAACGCTGCATTCTACCTGTTTGCTTTCCACCTCTAAAAGCTACCAAATACGAACGTTCACGCTCTGTTTTGTAGAAAATCTCACGCAATTTTTCCTCATTTGCTTTCATGTGCTTGATAAGCTGCTCGTCGTCTTTTCCAATCAAATAAACAACTTGTTGATTTTTGGCATGTTCGTCTTGTTTTACAATCAAATAAGGAGTTGTATCGGCTTCTATTCTATCCAAACTTTCTTTAGAAAACTTCTTACGTAAAATATCACTATCATACGATTTACTCTCTAATGAAAGCACCACAAAAATAGAATGATATTCATCTAATAAATCATTTACTTTTTTAGGCGCAGCATGATAAAGTTTGAAAATCGGCTCGGCAGGTTGTGGAAATCCCGGCATGGGTGTCATATAGAGTTCACGAACAGCAGCTCCCAAATCTCCCTCCCACTTGCTAGAGTCCATTTGAAGTAAAATTTCTCCACGTCCACCTTTCGAAGGAGGTAGAAAATCTTTGTATGAAAATACTTTTTCATCTTTATTATCACTATCACTCGTACAAGAAGACAAAAAAGCGACTGTAAGCAGAAAAAAGGCTAAAAAGGCAAATTTGGTTATCGTCTGAAATTTCATTGAATATATGGAATTGTTTTTTTTGATTCTTGATTTATGTTCCCAAACCCTAAGGGTCTTGAAGACCCTTAGGGTTTTTAATGAAACGCTATTATAGCACGAAAGTAACAAAAATAGATGGAGTTTTCAGACTAATTAACATCAGAAGCGAAGTAGAGGTTTTGAGTTTTTTGGGTTTGGTGGAATGTGTTGTTTGTGTGGCTGTACTAAAATATCAACAATGACCAAAAAAGCATTCTTTTCAGTTTATTAAATTAGGTATTTTATCAATTTACAATCAATCAATTTTGCAGGATTATTTGGGTCTTTTACTTGTTGTTCTTGAATGCTAAATTCTATTTTTTTAATTGATTCAACTTTTGCTCTACTAGATTCATCAAAAGAATTGTACTTATCTGTTGGGATAATACAAACTAATTCAAATTCTTTTTCGGTTGGAGTATGTAAATAACTAAATACTTTTCTAGGATTCTGAATTTGCCACATTCCTCTAATTCTCAAATTTGTAATTCCCAAAGAATCTACCTTATTTACTCTTCCCAACTCTTTTGTTTCTGCAAACTCTACATTAGGAATTGTGTCTATTCCTGCCGAAATCGTATTTTTTATTCTCTGATATGTTTCGTGACTTGCTGCATAAATATTTCCATAAACAAGCCAAAGAGATTTTAAAGTAGTATCTGTTGTATGCCCAACACAATAAATTAAATCTTTTTCAGTCCAATCTTCGCAATTTTTACAACTTTGTGTAATCATTGGACTGGAAGAATTGATATTTGATTTTGGATAAGAACTATTTAAAGCCAAATTACTATTTGCGCTTTGTGTTTTCTTGACTTCAATGGCATCTCCTCCTTTTATCATAATATCAGGTGGATTGTTTTGACTGCCAAGCCAAGAAAATTTATCATTAAATAATTTCATTCGCTCTTTTTCATTTTTTATATGAAATGAGTTTGCAAAAGCATCTTTGATATAATTTTCTAACGCATCACCTACACTATTTGCTCTATTTCTACCTGTATAAAATGATTTGATTTCAAAAATAGGATTTTCAACGATAGTATAAATCGCCTCTAAAATATTTGTCATGCCGTTAGTTTTTCTGATTGAATAAATTGATTTTTCTGACTATTCAAAATTTGTTCTTTTATACTCTTAGCCAAAAAATGAGCTAAATTAACAGGAACAGCATTTCCAATCATCTTATATCCTGCTGCTACTTTTTTGTAATAAAAAATAAAATCGTCTGGAAAAGTCTGAATTCTTGCACACTCTCTAACACTTAATCTTCTATATAAATATTCATATTTAGGAACAAAAATACGCACATCTTTTTCTACAAATTGCATTTTTGGAGCTTGTGGATGAATGGGTGCATGTCGTCCTCCTGCTTGAATGGTGAAAGATTGTTCGTCCCAACTTCTGACTCTATTCCTTGACATAAACATTGTTGAAAAGCCTCCTATCATATATTCATGGTTCGGAATTTTACAGTTATTACCATTTGTATTATTGAGTTCTAAAGCTGGTAAAACATTGTCTTGCAAATCTGAAATGGCTGTTTCTAAAGTTATTTTTTCAAAATTTTCATTCGGAAATTCATATTTAATATTTAAATCTTTTCTTACCCCAATAAAAAAAACTCGTTTTCTATCCTGGAACATTATAATCAGAAGCATTGAGCATTTTGAAAGATAACTCATAACCCAGACCTGCATTTCTAAATAATTCTTTAATTCCTTCTAAAGCTTGGTTGTGTTTTGAAATAAGCATTCCACTAACATTCTCAGCTAAGAAAAACTTAGGTTGTTTTTCTTCCAAAATTCGAATAAAATCATAAAATAATTGTCCTCTTTTATCTTTTATTCCTCGTGCTTTACCTGCTTCACTCCAACTCTGACAAGGGGGACCACCAATAATTCCATCACAATCAGGAACTTCATTAGCAGGAATATCTACAATACTTCTCTTATCAAGAAAAGTGTTAGAATGATTTTTTTGATAAGTTTCCCAAATTTCTTTATCATATTCATTTGCCCAAATTACATCAAAACCTGCTTTTTGAAATCCTAAATCTAACCCTCCTGCACCTGCAAAAAATGAAACTATTTTCATCGTATATTATTTTTCTTTATCTAAACTAATAAAAACTAACTTTCATACAAATATAAGATTTTTGTGAAGGAAATTAAAGACAATTTTGTATCAAAATTTTAGATTCATAAAATCGGTGTTCCATAATCTCAAAATCAGTATTTTTACAGAAAGAAACAATCTAATAACTATAAAAAAATGACAGAAAACAACATTTGGCATCCTTTCACGCCATTAGCTGAAGGCTACGAACCTTTAGAAATTGTAAGAGCAAACGGAATTTATATTCACACCAAAGACGGAAGAAAAATTCTTGATGCTGTTTCTTCGTGGTGGGTAAATACTCACGGACACGCCAACAAGAAAATTGCAAATGCTATTTCAGAACAAGCACATAGTTTGGAACACGTTATTTTTGCAGGTTTTACGCACCAACCAGCCGAAAAACTAGCCAAAAGTTTGATTGAACTTTTGCCTTCAATGAACAAAGTATTTTTTTCGGATGATGGCTCTACAGCTATTGAAGTCGCTTTAAAAATTTGTTTGCAGCATTTTCATAATAAAAATAAAAATAAAGAAGCAGCCAGAACCAAAATAATTGCAATAGAAGGAGCATATCATGGAGATACCTTTGGAGCAATGGCAGTCTGTGACAGAACGCCTTTTAATGCACCTTTTAATCCTTTGCTTTTTGAAGTCGAATTTATTCCACGTCCAACAGAAAAAAACTGGAATGCTGTAAAAGAAAAATTTACACAGATTTTAGAAAGTGAAGAAGTAGCAGCTTTTATTTTTGAGCCAATTATTCAAGGTGCAGGAGGAATGCAAACCTATTCTCCCAACCATTTAGACAAACTTATAAAACTAGCTCACAATAAAAACACATTTTGTATTGCCGATGAAATAATGACAGGTTTTGGTAGAACTGACCATCTTTTTGCCTCTGAATATTTACAAGAAAAACCAGATTTGATTTGTCTTTCAAAAGGAATTACAGGAGGATTTTTGCCCTTAGCTGTTACGCTCTGCACACAAGAAGTTGCACAACCATTTTACGATAATGATATTTTAAAGACTTTTTTTCACGGACATTCTTATACAGGAAATCCGATTGCGTGTGCTGCTGCCAATGCCAGTTTAGAAATTTTATTGAGTGATGAGTGTTTTCAAAATAGAAAACGAATAGCAGAAAAACATATTTACTTTGCTAATCAAATAAATTCTAATAAAAAATTAGAAAATAGAGTTCTAGAAGTCAGAACCTGTGGGACAATTTTTGCCTTAGAACTCAAAACCGAAGAACAAACTTCCTATTTTAATGAATGGCGAAAAAATATCTATAATTACTTTTTGGATAGAAATATTTTGCTTCGTCCTTTGGGAAATGTTATTTATATGATTCCTCCTTATATTATTACTGATGAAGAGTTAGATTTAGTTTATGATAAAATTTTAAAATTTTTAGACAACTAAATTGTACTTCTAAAATAGTATTTCAAAATGTATGTGTATTCTCTGCGTTCTCTGTAACTCCGTATTTGAAAATGTACTTGCAATCTAAACAAAAAAACATCGGCAATAGTATTACCGATGTTTTTGAATCACCAAATTTACCTATCACTAACTTAAAAATAAGCAGTATTTTGTGTATTTATTAATACAATACTTTTAGTTACTCTTAGTTAGTAGGTATGCAAAGTTAAGTTTTTTAACTCAAATATGCACCTCTACTACTATTTATCAACTGTTTTTGTTTCAAATATTACTAAATAATTAAGAATATATGTAAACAAAATACTTAATTTTTTTCAACTTGTTTACGCAAAGCCTGTAACTCTTTCATTTTGGCTTGACGTAGTGTTTCTTCTTGTGCTTCTATCCAAGCAGTCTTTGAATACTTTCCATCTGAATGTGCTTCATCATAAAACACATATTTTAATCCTTGTTCTTCAAAAGATTCTGCATATAAATCTTCCAAAAGAGCAAAATTTGCATCTACATTCTGACGCATCTCCTTTATTTCTGATCCTGTACCCATTACTACAGCTTCCAAATTTTGCCAATCACCTACCTGCATATCTCTAAGAATATCTTCATCTTCAGCATCTGTATTTGCTTTTGAAGTAACAATTACATCAGCATGTTCTGCCTGTAACACCATTAAATCTTCTTGCCAAGTAGCAATTTTATCATTATCTTCTTCTGTAAAATCTTGTATTTTTTTTCCTAAGTAGCTTTCCCAAAGAGTTTGGTCATTAGGATTATGTTGAAGTTTTTGCCATATATCAGGTTTGTTCATAGGATCTTTCTCAACTGTGTCTTGCGCATCTACTGTTCCTGCTAAAAAAAGCAAAAACAAAAATGTAAAAGAAAGCACGAACTTAGAAAAAACATTCAAATTAACATTCAAATTAACACAAAAAATAGATTTAGGTATAGGCATAATAGCAAAAGTAAAAAAGTAGTAGAATAAGAATAGATTAATTTGTTCATATAGCAAAATACAGAATATCTGTCTATACATTCATAAATGTACAGAATGTTTTTAATAAAACAATAAAGAGGAAAAAATGGTGATGTGAGAAAACAAGGGGAAAAGTTAGCTAAACAAGTTATTTGATGCTGAATTCTATTTTGCTACTCTATTTTAAACATTTGCACTATTTTTATAAAATACACCAAAAAAACACTAAAAACCTACAAATCAACAAGTTAAGCTAAATATTTATAAAAAATAAAATCTAAAAATCACTAATTCTAATAAAAAATTGTACTATTTCTGTTGTTTTGGTGTAGTCTAATTGATTTGTCGTTCTAAGAAAGCCTGTTTCATTTCTTCGAGTTTTTGAGATTTGAGCTTTCTCAATTCCTGTTCTTTTTCCATCATCCAACGAGATTCACTATAATTACCTTTTGGATATTTTTGTTTGTAAAAAACATAGTCTGCTCCCAAAACTTCAAATTCATCTGCCAAAACAGCCTCCAAAATAAAGAAATTTTCATATAAATTTTCTTTTAATTCTTCCATTTCTGTAGATTCAGCCAAAAATGACTCTTCCAAATCTTTCATATAATTTTTTACTTCTGGCTTTTCAAGCAACTCATTTATTTTTTGAGTTTTACTGAGGGACTTTGTAGAAGCTACTACAACCTCTTCTTTTTTAGTAACAACAGTCGTAACCTTTTCATCTTTTGGTTTGTCATCTTTCTTAACAACTACTGCTTTATCATTCTTAATAACTTGAGAAGTAGTTTCGTTTATAGTATCCGTTTTTTTATTATCTACTTTTTCATTTTTTTTATTCTTATTGATAGTTGTCGTTGCTATCATAGGCTCATCTTTTCCATTAAGTTTATTGAGCCACATCTCTTGAATCCATAATTTTACTTGCAAACGCTCCTTCAAAGGCATTTCTGTCCATTGTTTATGTACATATTTTTGCCACAACAAAGAATCTAAAGGCGTTTGTTGAAGTTGTGCCCAAATAGCAGGATTATTATGAGGATCATAAGGAAGCTTTATATGTAGATTATTTTGAGCAAATACAGAATTTCCTCCTAGACCCAACAAAACACAACAGGCAAGTGTGCCTATAATTTTTTTAGATGTTTTAGTTTTAAAAAGAGAAGAAAATGTAACTGTTTTCATAAACGTAAAAATTAAATGCTATAAATAATCTGAAAACCAAAATACAAAACAAAATGACTTGCTAAACCAAAATACTAAATATAGAATACTGACTCAACTTGTCATAAAGGTAATCACTGCTTAACTAAAATCGTATTTATTAAACGAATAAAAACCCCAAATGATTTTATTTTTTATAAATTTTTCTTTTCAAAATCATGGCTTACAACAAAAAACCTCCAATAACTACGCTATCAAAACAGTTGATTATCAATAAATTGTTTGAAATTACAAAATTAATTATTGTTTATTCCAATAAAAATACTTTTATTTGTGTATAAAATACACGAAGTTATTTATTCCAAAAAAATCTCATCATCAAAACCTATTAAAAAGTGTACAACTACCTCACTACCGAATCTTTAGACCAATTCATAACACTTGCCCTCAAAGAAGATATTGCAGATGGCGACCACTCTACACTCTCCTCTGTTCCTGCCACAGCACAGAAAAAAGCACATTTACTTATTAAAGGAAATGGCATTTTAGCAGGAATAGAACTCGCAAAACTTATTTTTGCTAAGGTAGATAAAAATCTAAAACTAGATATTTTTTTAAATGACGGAGATAACGTAAATTATGGAAATATTGCATTTGTCGTGGAAGGAAACGCACAATCTATCCTAACAGCAGAACGTCTAGTCTTGAATTGTATGCAAAGAATGAGTGGAATCGCTACACTTACCAATCAATTTGTAGAAGCCATAAAAGGTACAGAAACTAAAATATTAGATACTCGCAAAACTACTCCCAACTCAAGAATTACTGAAAAATGGGCAGTCAAAATTGGAGGTGGAACAAATCACCGTTACGGACTTTTTGATATGATAATGCTAAAAGACAATCATGTAGATTATGCAGGTGGAATCGAAAAAGCAATCCAATCAGCTCAAAATTATTGTAAAACCAATCAAAAAGACCTAAAAATAGAAGTAGAAACCAGAAATTTAGAAGAAGTAAAACAAGTTTTAGAAGTCAGTAAAAAAGGCGAACCAATAGATTTTTTGATGTTGGATAACATGACAAATGAAATGATGAAAGAAGCTGTTTCATTGATAAAAGAATTTAATGCTACGTCTTATAAAAAAATAATGAGTGAGGCTTCTGGTGGAATTACTTTAGAAACAGTAAGAGAAATTTCAAAAACTGGTGTAGATTCTATTTCTGTTGGTGCGCTTACTCACTCCTATCAAAGTTTGGATATGAGCCTAAAAGCAATCTAAATAAATCAGCTTATGCTTTAGCATGAAAAATCTACCCTACATTTTTAGCATATTGCAAAGAAATAAAAAAATATCCCTTTATAAATTATTGATTATCAACAACTTTAATCAAAACCATTCCTAATTAATTAAAAAAATAGTTTTTTTTATAGAAAATAGCTTGTAAAATCAAAAATACTGTCTTACCTTTGCATCGCACTTCAGAAAAAAGAAGAGGTGTTTTTGACATATCTCAAAACAAAAACAAGAAAAAATATTTTTTAATTTAATCAAAACAAACTTTTTTTTAAAAAAGCAAGTTTGTATATTTGAACTCTAATTCAATTTTAAATTAAAATTAAGTTTTTAAGAACGTTCTGAAAAGCAAACACAAACGGTTTGGTAGTTCAGTTGGTTAGAATACATGCCTGTCACGCATGGGGTCGCGGGTTCGAGTCCCGTCCAGACCGCTAATTCAGAATAGTTTTTAAAAAATTTGTTTTAGAATCTTGAAGATAATTTTTATTTTTTCTAAAAAAGATTATTTAGAAAGTAAAGTCAAAAAAATGGTTTGGTAGTTCAGTTGGTTAGAATACATGCCTGTCACGCATGGGGTCGCGGGTTCGAGTCCCGTCCAGACCGCCATTTATCAAAAAAGTCTTGTGGAGTTTTCTACAAGGCTTTTTTTTTGCCTTTTTCTCAATGTTCTCTCAGTATTTTTATGGATAAATTATTGGGGTAAGGGGTAAATAACATTTATAAAATACCCTTTTTTTTTATAGTTTTGTACTTTCAAAATCAAACAAAAAAGTGATTCTATCCGTAACCAATAAGACAAGGTAAATTTATTTCTTTTTTATTCTAGCTCATTTATTTCATTCTATCAATAAAACGATTGATAAAACCTTCCTTACACAACTTTACTTCGTATTGCTTATACTTTACACACATTTGCACTTCTATTTTTTATGATTCAAATTGCTATTTTTGCTTCAGGTAATGGCTCAAATGCTGCAAAAATTATCGAACACTTCAAATTACAAAAAGATATTTCCTTTGTGGTTTTGTCTAATAATGCAAATGCTTTTGTTATCGAAAGAGCAAAACGACTAGGCGTAGAAGTAGCCGTTTTTGAAAAAAATGAACTCTATAAAAAAGAAAGTGTTCTGCATTTTTTGCAGTCTAAAGAAATTGATTTGATTGTCTTGGCTGGTTTTATGTGGCTTATTCCTTCCAATTTAGTAACTGCATTTCCAAACAAAATAGTTAATATTCATCCTGCTCTTTTGCCAAAATATGGAGGAAAAGGAATGTATGGAGATAACGTACATAGAGCCGTTATAGAAAACAAAGAAACTCAATCAGGCATTACAATTCATCTTGTGAACGAAAAATACGATGAAGGACAAATTGTTTTTCAAGAAAAAGTAAAAATAACTCCCAAGGATACAGCCGAAACACTAGCACATAAAATCCACGCATTAGAACACCTTTATTATCCCCTCATTATAGAAGAGCTAGTGGAAGAAATTCGTAAAAACAAAAAAGAAGAAATTACAGAAGAAGAATAAACTAAATTTGAACTAGAAATTGGCTACTGCCTGTCCTAACAATATTTTTGTTTTTTAATTAAGTACAGAAATAATTTCTTGATAAGAGTGGTTATCTGACAATTTTTGTGGAACGGTTAAAAAGTCGTAATTTTGATTATGGATAATTTACAATTATATGAAGAGTTATTGAACTTACCTTTTTTGAGAGTAGTAAGTGTGAATATAGAAAAACAC
>Ga0210025_1001600_pt1 | contig 24060 bp, 11 predicted proteins | sample CryGeyme20150102_FD_183989 | JGI IMG/M metagenome (GOLD analysis project Ga0210025, IMG submission 183989) | Groundwater microbial communities from Crystal Geyser aquifers in Utah, USA - Crystal Geyser metaG 2015-0102 (SPAdes) (version 2) | ecosystem: Environmental > Aquatic > Deep subsurface >... | reverse complement strand
AAGGTCGGCCCTAGTAAATTGCCGAGTTTCTCCAAACCACCCTACCTAGCCAAACGTAGCCCTAGAGAGCTGGCATAGTCGAGAGAACGCGGTAGCGTCTAAAATCCATCATCCATCATCTTTCCAAAACTCAAGCCGTTGTTTTTGAAATTGGGTCACGAATATTCTAATCCTGCTCGCCGACAACCAACCAAAATCTAGGACAATCTTGGCGCTACAAAACTTGCAGCACTCTCTGGACAGCTTCTATCTGTATCCTCGTTCAAACAACCAACAACAACCCAATAGCTCCAGCCACTTAACATAGTTGACAAAGATGGAAGACATTTTCAACATGCTGTCCTCGACAGCGAGAATCGACAAATCCAAACGAATAAAGAAAAAGAACAAAAAGCGGCCGCTGCGTCTTGCAGCAGACTCCTTGGATGACAAAGTCGCCTTTATCAAATCGGACGACGACGATCACGACGACGACGACGAAGAAGAAGAACAAAACGAAGAGCTGAAATCTCGAGATCGTACTGGAAAACGAGACATATCTGAAGAAAAGCAGAAACAAATTCATAGGGAACAAATTGCTGCCTTTCGCCGTTCCATGTCCATTCGTTTAGCCAACAAGCATGATCCCGACATTCCCGATCCCATTAGTTCGTTTGTCGAACTGACCGCTCCTTCGTGGTGGCGACCCTTCAGCAGTAATAGTGCTGATAGTGTGCACAGTTTTCAGTCGTATTGGAGGCCCATGTTGGGAAACATTGAAGCGGGACGTTGGAAGGAGCCGACGGCCATTCAGATGCAGTCCATTCCTGCCTTGGTCTGTCGTCGAGATTGCATCGGTGCAGCACCGACGGGATCTGGAAAATCAGGAGCGTTTTTGTTGCCTGCTCTTCTATTGAGCAGTGCTCCTTATGAATTATTTTACGGCACGAACAATATCGAAGCTGCAGTGGGTAGCAAGGACAAAGAACCACCCAAACAATCCAGAAAGGAAAAGGCGAAGAAGACACCATCTCACCAAGGTGAAATACGATCTTTAATTGTAGCACCCACACTCGAATTGGCTGCCCAGTTACAGCGTGAAGTGGAACGTCTCGGATTAGGAAAGCCAGGAGGCGTATCGTCGTTGCTATTGTCCAAATCGAATGCCTCCAATATTGTTTCTGGGAATGCCGGTGGCAAACACGGATTGGACGTGTTGGTGACGACTCCCTTGCGACTTGTGGATGCTATTGAAAAAGGTCTTAAATTAGATGCGGTGCGTATCATTATCATGGACGAAGCAGATCGTCTTTTGGATGCTGCCGATGGATCCGAACGAGAAAATTTTGGCAAGCCAAAAGATGAGGATTCCTGCGACAGCGATAGTTACGGTGACGAGGAAGAGCACAATAGCAATCGACACAAACACAACAAGAAAAAAATCAAGAAACAAGTGACTGGTCCTGTGACATCTCAGCCGTCATCAGGTTCTTCCCAGACAAAGAGCTTTTTGGCGCAAATGGATATTATTTTATCTCAAATTCCTCCCACAGCTGTCCGTGGGCTCTTTTCTGCAACTGTTACTCCCATGGTCCGGTCTCTGGCAGAGTCGGCATTGCGAAATCCTGTCGATATCACTATTGCCGCGCCAGGTTCTCTTGGGGGTGCTAACACGGACATTGATCAACAACTCATGTTTGTGGGAAAGGAAGAGGGAAAGCTTTTAGCCATGAGACAGTTGACACAACGTGGGCAGTTGAAACCTCCTGTCATTGTCTTTACGCAGAGTCAAGATCGAGCCCAGGCTCTGTTTGCCGAGTTGCTTTACGATGGAATCCACGTAGATGTCATTCATGCGGGACGATCCAAGGCCGCACGCGACAATGCTGTAGCCAAGTTTCGTCGAGGTGATACCTGGGTATTGATATGTACAGACTTGGTTTCGCGCGGTGTAGATTTCAAGAGCATCAATATGGTCATCAATTATGACTTGCCTGTGTCGGGAATCAACTACGTCCATCGCATCGGTCGAACGGGTAGAGCCGGTCGTAAAGGCAAGGCGATTACTCTCTTTACGGAAGCTGATTTTGAAAATCTTCGAACCATTGCCAATGTCATGAAACAAAGTGGATGCAAGGTGGAGGATTGGATGCTGAATCTGAAGCGCAACACTCGAAAGGACAAGAAGAATCCTCGACGGTATAAGATTGATACTTCTGTTTACAAAAGAAACAAGAATAACAAGCGCAGTCACGACCAAGACGATGTAGATAGTGACTAATATCAAGTAGATGGAATCAAATCATATCAAATCTGAACACAATGCCATGTTCATGGAATTTGTGTGCTACGATCGTCATGCTACAAAACATGCAATTGTGCTGCTAAAAGGACTCCGGTAAGATAATGGAATGTACGTCGCAATTCAGCAACTCTTCTTGTTATTAGTATTAACAGACGGCCTCATTTATAATTTATACTGTTTCTGTTTCCTTAGTATGAATTGAATGAAAAAAGAATGGCAAAATATTTCGCCGGATTCATTGTTACCAAACATGCATATATTATGATGCCGCCTGTCCAACAGTCCAAAAGGCACTTCAGACGATCTACCCATCTGTTCATATATCTTGTATATTTTCACGGCATCTTTTTGGTTTTTCTTTTTTTCTACTAGCTACTAGCTACTGTAGTACTTTAATGGCAAACTTTTTGGATATTATCAATCTTTTTCTTGATTCCGTTTGAAAACTTCTGGATGCCTGATTGAAAGTCAAAAGTCATTTTTCGCTTCCGTAAAGTGACGTATTTTTTACCCAAATGACATACTCGTACCATAATAGTATACGTATATCATTCTTAAATAATGAGTAAAACATTTAACGGTACAAGACGAGTCTGACATCACTAGATCTTCTGAATCTTGAAAATCAACACTGACATCATCAACCAGCCAATCAAGGGAGCGGGCCCAGCCTTCCTTTTTAGGCATCTGCTTTCTGACAGGCAACGAAGGTTTTTGAAGCCAGCCAAACCCCGACAGTGTGCCTTCAAAGCGGCTTTCCATCAAACAGCTCTCACATCACGGAGGACCTCTTGACGTACCTGGTAAAAAAACATAAACCTCTTCAAACTTGCTTAAAGGTATCCAAGAAAAATACCTTTCAAGGCAAGCCGATCACCTCCATAACCAACTACTGGTAATAACCAACACACACAAGCCCTCTATCTCTCCCGTGCAAGTAAGACTATGCACATAGGCTTTCCTACTGCTCTTATCTACCTTTTCAGTTCCCCCAGCCCCACCCTTTTTACACATGGGTTTTCTTCGGTGACACCCCTTTCGATAACCTTTCATCGGCATTCCGCCCATCATCCTCGCAGCCACGCTCACACCAACAACAAGAACACCTGTTCAGGTACCTCTCTGCGTGCCTTATTCAGCGACGACGCAGATGACGACTTTAACGATCTAAATAATAACAACGATGACCACTTTGATTTGGAAAAGGTTCGCGAACGGTTGGAATCGCAACTGACGAGCGTGGGCAGCGAACAAGAATTACAGGCCAAGTTACAGGAAGTTGTGAAACATCGAACTACGGTGGAACGTCCTACCATTCGTTCGCCAACATACCAGGAGCCCTCGCCGTCACTGCCGACACTGGAGGATGTCACTTTGCCTCTGGCTCCACCCCTGACGACGATTGGACGAGAACGGCGGGAAGCGGAAATTCAACTTCTAGGAAGACTCACGGAAGGAGATGAGTCCGTTTCGGAGCTCTGGACGTTGTGGTTTGGAGAACGGGGCAGTGAAGCCGCCCAGAAACTACAGCTGGCGGAAGAACTGACCAACGATGGCCCGCAGAGTTGGACCCGCGCAGAAGGTATTTTGCGAAGTCTCATTGAGGAATACGGAGTATACTGGGCAGAACCCGTCAATCGTTTGGCCACATTGCATTATATGCAGGGTCGCCTGGACGAAGCGGAAGCGCTTAGCAAGGTCGTTCTTGCCGTGAAACCGTGGCACTTTGGTGCGCTCAGTGGAATTGTCATGATTTATGCAGCGCAAGCAGATTCCGAAAATGCGCGTTTGTGGGCGGCCAGTCGTCTACCTCAATTTGCTCCAACGGGTGCGAATCGTCGACGTGCTGCTTGGGCGGAAAAGGCGGTCCAGTCGGCTCAAGAATCGTTGGCAAATGCCGAACAACGCGTCCAAGATCTCTTTGGGGCACCCGATGATTACATTGCGATTCAGCGAAGCTATTCTCGTGACGAACATGAGGACGACGAGGCTTGGCAGTAAACGAGGACGATCAAATGATGTAGCATGTAGAAATGAGCTACCAGAACCAGGCCTTTCATTATTTAGTTTCAGCGAACGAGAGAATCATCCATCCATCAGGGCTACCATTTTACAATCAATTCTCGTTTTCTGGTTGGTGCAATTTTGTTGTACTTTTTAGATATTAAATATTCCGAACGAATAAATTACATTAGCTTAGATATTACTCTATTATACTGTTTACTACCAGAAGTATTGAGATTAATTAGAAAGCTCGCAATTATAGTTGCAAATTAGCTTCATCGAAGATACAATATGTAGCGAGCAACTTGAAATACCCGAGGTACCCTACCCATTGCCCTGTTCTTCCTGTTTAGACCTCTTCGCTCCACCATCCCAGCAGATTGCTATATTCCTTCCCTCGAAAGGCAGAGTTTCCATACGAAAATCGGGATGTTTATCCAAAAGAAACTTGCAAAAATGGTCATGAGTTCGCACGGGAATGCTGTCTTCCCCCTTTTTCATTACAACTCGTCGGTTGGGAAAGAAACTGGGAAAGACGCAACAAGGCACAACAATAAAAGGTTTTTGGAAGGCAAGTGCGGCATCGACAATCGCTTCGGTTGCTCCATCACTGTGCAACCCAATCAGCAGGGAAGCATTTCGAACGGCGTCCTTGACTTCGGGAGACGATCGTAGGGTTGAATCGTCGAAGTTCATGACGAGTTGACGAAATCGTTCGTCTAATTTCTCTCGCACAATATTGGGATTTTCAACACGTTGAATTTCTAATCTTTTTTGCCACTTGTTGGGAATCTTGGGTAGGACAAGATTCTCGAAGCAATTCTCAACGTCGGCTGGTCGAGGATCAATCATGACGACTCGTTGTAGGAGGCACATGGATAATCTCGCAGATAACTCTCCCTTGCCACCCGCGACATCTAAAATGTGTATTTTATTCGCATCGTCCTTAGAATAGTTCGCCACACAACTGCTTTGTCGAAAACTTTCTGGAAAATAGGCTTGGAGCCACTTGGCGAAATCTCGATGTCGATGCTGATTTCTAGCTCCGTGCCGCTTTTTCGGGGGGTTCTTGGTGGCTGCTTGAGAGGCAGTCGATAAAGTCTCTGCTGCAGTCGTATCTGTCACAATACTATCTTTGTATTTTGCTTGCATTATCTGTTTCAGTAATGGTTAAAGGTCAAAAGAAAGGCCAAAAGCAGATTGGTGGTCACATTTTTAAAAGGCTATCAAACAAAATTGTCCACAGACATACGATACACACACTCTCAGCTCTTGCATGCTGGACAACCGTAATAACCACGATCATTATTATTTTTTGCGCTGGCTAGAATTGGAGTGCCTGTCTCAGTGGTTGCTCATCAATTCTAATAAACGCAGTAACAATTCACTTAGGTCTACTATTAGCTAGCTAAACTAGTAGACTACTAGCTAATACCACGAGTGGTCGGTCTAGTTACTACAGTACACATGAAAAGTATCTTGCCTTTATGCGACATCTATGTATGCCTCCTTGATCTTTATCTATTTAATCTATTGCAGGATAGGGAACATTCCCTAATTCGTAGTATCTACTTAACGTGCGCAGAATTGTCTAATCCTCTGGCGGAGCCTGTTTTCTACTGCCTGTACCGCTCTGCTTGGGAGTCACGTCGTCCAGGGATAAGTAGTTGGCGGCATGGCTCTTCTCTTGTTTACTGTGATTGAGGAGTGTAGCTCTTTCGTTGTCGTTATTATCTGCATCGGCGCCCGATTCCCATCCATAATCATCGTCCAATCCATCTTGCGTGAAAGGAAGTTCTCCGAAGGAACCGTAATCTCGCATATAGGCTTCCTCCTCTTCTTCCGACAAGAGACCCGCGGAAGAACCATGAGACATGCTAGTGGATTGTCCTTCCTCCGGAGATGTATTGTTGGTGCTTGAATTTTGGTTGGTAGGAGTCAAAGGACGATGTCCCGCGACAAAATCGTTCTTTCGGTGCGTTTGTTTTGTGTCACTTGCCGAAAGAGCGGGGCTTGAGCTGACCCACAACTGTTGCAAACTACGACTGCTTTCGATTGCGGAGTGGCTTCGAGTAGGACCTCCTTTTGAGGGGGTCTGAAAATTTTCAGCTGAACGATGTTGATCACTTTCACTGCTGGATACATGTGAGTTTTGCCATTGTTGTTTTAGTTTCGCAGCATTTTCGAGTACGGACAAGCCAGGAGCATTGCTTGGCCAGGGCGAATGCATGCCGAACGCGTTCCTTCCCGTTGTTGCAGAAGGGCGACCCACGCGATGCGTTTCCGTCGTTGACGAAAGCCTGTGCGACCACTCCCCTTGCTTATCTAGCGTATTGTTGAGGGCACTATCGGATTCGGCGCGATTGGCAAATAATAGCCCACGCTGCTGTGTGCTCGGTATTTTTAAATCGAAGTCAGGCAGTCTATTTGCTGTTGCATTGGTAGCTTTGGGCTTTCCAATTTCAAAAATAGCGTCCATATTACCTTCATGGGCCGTAGTATTGGATCGGTCACGTCGCACCATGCCGGGCCGCGGGGGCCTGGAAACATTGGGCAAAGTTTCTTCCTCCTCCTGCTGACTGAAGAGTTTCGATTTCAACTCATCAGCAATTGTGTTATTCGTAGCAACAGAGTTGGCGGAATGGGATGTTTCCGACAAAGGTGTGTCGTCGCCTTCGGGCACCGCCACCATTAAGGAATCGTTGTTGGCTCGACGCCGGGCTTGTTCTCCTTGTGGCGGTGATGATTTTACCATGTCGACTTCATCCGCAAAACGAACTGTGGAGTCGGCCCGGCTTCTTGGTTCCGCTGGTGGATAGATATCATCCCAATGCTGATTGTTGTTGCTGTTGCTGTAGTGGAAAGCGCTGTTGCTGTTGTAGTCTTTTGCATCATGTTGATCTTCGTATCCAACTTTGTTGGCACCAGTCAGGGTTCTTGCTGTTAGAGATATTGCATTGTCCAACAATCCTTTTTCTGTAGCTCCGTGACCTTTTTTATTCATGAGAGAGCCCAACTCTTCGTCTGTTTCGTCATGGAAGTGGTCAATGGGTCGAGGACGCGAATTGCTTCGATATTGTCGAAGGATGCTTGTATTTTTGGATAAGTTGGCCCTGGCTCTGGCCAGCAAATGAGCATGCAAACTATGGGGAAGCAAGTTGCTTTCGTAGTTCTGATCAAATACCTTTTCTTGTGCCATGGCGCCACTGTGCATAATGATCCGCCCAAAAGCACTGAAGCAACAAATGGTATGCATAAATAGCAAGATGGATGCTCCGACCAATGCTATGGACCAAAATCCCACGGGCAGCAACATGAAAAGAAACATCATGACCCACAATAGAAAGGAATAAATGCTTCCCACAATAAATCGACCGGGCAGTTCGGCCACGTACTGTCCAATGCTGGATCGGAAAATGCAATGGGCATTTCGTTCATGGATGGACGATACCATACACCAGGCCGTGTAGGTGGATATTAAACTCAGCAGCGTCAAAACGGCCGAAGTAATAATCATGATTCCAATCCAGAAGCTGATGAGCCAGTACTCTTCGTGTCGCAGACTGTATCTCATTTGGGTTGTTACCTGGGAAGAATTAAAGAGCACATTGAGCTCTGTACTGAGCAAGAGAGACATGAAGACCATACTCGAAGCGTATCGTTGGGTCATGTAATCGCGCAGATTCTTCCCGTCTTCCATTGCCCACGCCAAGTGCCGTCGCCAGATGGAAAAGTGATCCACTGTAATGAAATATTCTCGTAGCTTCAACAAGCCCAGCACGGAATACCAAGTACTAACATTGTAGTCACGGCGTGCATCGACACTGGATGTCCTCTGCTTGAGTGGCAGGGGCTTGCTCAAGCGTTTCTTGAGACTGTTCATAGCTCAAGTGCGTTTCAGGTACTGCAGTATCTATCCAGGCCTTTCAGGCGCGGGAGCATTCGTTATTCGTTGAGCAAAAACAAGATGAAGATGGTACGTAGTAGTAGTGCTGTATTCCGTACAGTAAGTATCAATAATATTCAAGTATTTACGAAAAACACGCGACTGTGAATCTATCATCATTTTTTATTTATTTTTTATTCAATTTTTGCCCTTACTAACTTCTACTACTACACTCGTTCAAAATATAATTCCAACCCTAAAGTGCATTTCTTGTCATTCTGCTAGCTGGTACCACTACTACTACTAGTAGACTACTAAATGGTACAGTACCTGGTACCTACTCAAGTACCTGGTACCCTGGTACACTCAAGGTGAGAATGAAATTTCAGTCATTCATTGAAACATACAACAACATGTTCGTGACTAAACCATCCACCCGGGCAGAGTTAGAACAAATAAACAACATCTACCGCTATCCAATACTACTAGGGTCTAGTAGTAGTAAGGCTATCCACACGTGTAGCCTTTAACCTTTAATCATAGAGAAATCTGATTGGCTGATGGACAACTTTAAAGGTTGCCATTCCAGAGCTTTCAAGGACAGGTGTTGAAATAAACCCGTTAATCCCCACTTTATGACCCACACGTAGAAAGCTACTGGAAGGATACATAGTATACATGAAAAAGTACTGAAATTAAGACAATCATATCCCCTTCCAAGCACTGTCCAGGCCACCATTAGTTTTGCAGCGCTTCGAAGTTCTCAGAACAAGTCAAAGCAACAACATGAATGACAATGAGGACTTTGAGAAGCTCTTGTCCTCCTTCAGAGCATCCTCGGCTGCAGTAGCTGCCACTGTTGCGGAGCAGGACAACAGTAGCATTCCATTTATTCTGGAGATGATGGAGGAGGAAGAAGAGTTGGCTTTTGGACCCAACAACAAGATGATGAAGGGAAGGAGACACAAGTCCCCAAACATCAAGCGCGACTTCAAAGGAGCATACGACAAACTTGTCAAGGACTACTTCTCTGGACCAACCTCCAAGTATACTGAGGATCACTTCAAAAGGAGGTTTCGAGTGTCTCCTTCTCTTTTTGATAAAATTTACAAAGCTATCTATGGCAAAGGTGTCTTCATTCCGGCCGGAAAGAGGAATGCTGCAAAGGCTCTGGGAATCCATCCATTGGTTAGGTTGACTGCAGTTTTTAGGAATCTGGCATATGGAACAAGCTCTGATGTACAAGATGAGAATCTTCAGATTGGAGAGACTTCGCTCAACAAGGCAATGGATAATTTTTGCATTCTAATGATTAAAGAGTTTGGAGACGAATATCTCAATCGCAATCCAACTGCTGATGAAAGAAAGGATTTGATGCAGATAAGCAAGGCAAGAGGCTTCCCCGGTTGCTTTGCAAGTTGGGATTGCAAACACTTTGTATGGGACAATTGCCCAATCACACTGCAAGGGCAGCATAAAGGCCATCACGCTGGAGGTAAGCACACAAAGATTCTTGAAGCAATTGCCGACTACTCTTGTTACTTTTGGTACATCAACTTTGGTGATCCAGGCTCTTTGAATGACATCAATGTGCTTGACAAGTCCTCTATTGTTGGATCTCTTATGACGGGGCTCCTTGATTTGAAAGTCCCACCGTACACAATAAACAACCATGAACGAGACTGGATGTACTTCCTGGCTGATGGAATATATCCAGATTGGGCCATATTTGTTAAGACTATACCAACACAGGCACAACAAAACAGGGCCGAGACTTACTTTGCAACGCAACAAGAAGCTGTAAGGAAGGATATTGAACGTGCCTTTGGAATCCTTGTAAAGAAGTTTCACATCCTTGCAAGACCCTTGCGAAAGTGGAATGATGATGCCATTAGAAATTTACTGTATACATGTTGTATTATTCACAACATGTGCTGCAAAGAGAGAATGGAGCAGTTAGGCACACGGTTCCTTAATCCTCAAGAGCACGAAGCATTCTATGATGCAAACAACAACCAGCAGGATAATCACCATGCAGCCATCAACAATCAGCAAGAACAGCGACAACGCATCTTCAGCCGGCTTGAAGATGGAGGTCTACAAGAAGATCATGAAGATGTACATGTTAACATGACACGCCGGTTCCTTCGTTGCAACAAGCTTCATGAGTTCCTGACTGATAAAGGAAGACACGTGCAACTGAAGCGAGATCTCATCAAACATCTTAAACAACACAACCAACAGCAGCACCACCACGTCTAGTAGCTGACGAGGCAGGCACAACTTGTGCTTTGTCAACAAAAAGGCACAACTTGTGCCTTTCTTTATTAAGTCGTTAAAGTATAGTAATACAGCAAGTTAACTTAACTCTCTCCTACTACATCTTATTACTACTCGTCTACTACTACTATGTCTTGTTGTCTACACTGCTGTATTGTTAATGTTGTTGTTCATGACAAAACAAGGAGACCCATCATCACCCCCAGTATCATCACTACTATCATCATCGTCATCGTCTTCATTGTCAAGGAAGCTCTGTACATCCACCAATGGTCGTGTCCTGCTGGTTGTTGGTGCTGCTTCCTCCATTCTTGGTGCTGAGGATGGTGTCTCCTGGTGGTGTGATGTCCCTGGCTCGTCCATTGCAAAATTGATACGTTGCATGTAGGTCTGCTTCAAGGATGCATCCACCATAGGATTGTTCAACATAGCAATCATATTCTGTGTCAAGAGCTGGTTCTTAATGTCATTGAGTGCCTGTACTTTCTTCTTCTCATTGTTTGCCAGCTGTGCCAAGTGTGCCGTACGCTTCTTCATTTCATTGCCCAAGTCTTCTGCACGTTTAGCAGCATCTCGCCCTCCTCCGCGTGTGCTCCTGCGCTTGTTTGTTACATTGATACTTGAGCAATCAGTAATGAAACCTTCGTCTGTCGATTCACTTGAAGGTGTTGACAGATCAATGTGGTGGTCGTTGCTATCACCACCATTTCCTCCTGCGGTGGTGGTGCTTCTCCTTGCTGGTGCAACGAGTGAAGAGGGATGACAGGCTGCTTCTGGGGGAGCAAGCTTGTCGGTTTCCTTAAGTATGCTCCACGCCTTGTAAAGTCTCCACTTCATTACATCAAAGTCTTTGTACGTCTGCATTGGCTTTTCTTTGTCCACTTTGTTCAAAAAAAGAGCCACTGCAATATTTACGTTCTCGTGCTCTTGGATGCCAGACAATCTCATGTTGATGACAATGTTGAGCTTACCATTGAATTTCTGGCATGGCTTGAGAATGTTATCGCAAACATACTCCCACACTATCATCTTATCTCCATCCGGATCTCTTTCCCACCACGTACCAGTTCCTTTGACTCCAGGAGGAGCCATCTCTTCAAAGATTTGATGAACACACGAAGCAAACTCAGCTGTCTTGTTCGCAGAACCATTGATATCATCAAGTGTAGCCTGCACATAGGCTTTGGCTGCTGCCTCGCACTCCTCTGAAGACCAAGTTTTACCTTTTCCCATGATGATGATTTCCTCGTCGTTGTCTTTGTTGGTGCCGCTACTACTACTGCTACCACTAGTAGGCTACTACTCCTCCTAAAAGAAAGCAATATTGTGGGTGAGCGAACAACAAACAACAAAAAGAACAAGACAACAAGGCAGCAGGGTCGTCAAGAGTAGTAGTCGTAGTAGTAGTAGCTAGTAGCAATGGAACGAGGAGCCATGATGTGTTTGTTGCTGTTTCTGTTGGAAAAAGTGAGGCTAGTGCTGGTCATTGGTTTATTTAGGAAAAGATGTTTGGTATTTACAAAAAACAATAGAGGTTGACGTCATGTGTGACCCTCCAAACAGTGCAATGACTCCTATTTGGATCCTCTCTTTGGAGGGAAAGTTGCCGTTTGGCGGTTGACCCTTATTTTGTTTAGAGGTTGGCGGACTTGTGTGATTGTCTATATAGCCCCCAACTGCTAAAGCATGTTATTTAGCGGTTAGGGGGGCACACGTGTGGATAGCCTTAGTGGCTTTGAGTGCTCTACCAGTACTCTAGCAAGGATACCTGCTGGTACCAGGGTATTACTAGACTACTCTACTTGGTACTAGTACTAATAACTATTACCTGGTACGGAGTACTGTAGTACGTAGCTCGTACTGGAGTGCCTGGTATTCGGACTGATAGACTTCGTTTATTAATTTCAGCAGAAGATATTGCCGACAATAAGGACATAAAAGTGACAAATACCAGGTACTATGGCGTTATGTTTCCATGATTACCGTCCTACTACTAGCTAGTAGTAGCTAGTAGTAGTAGTACCTGGTAGTACAGTAGTACTACAGTACTGGAGTACCTGTCAATTGTTCTTATGATGATTACTACTACTCGGAGTAGTATATTAGTAGTAGTAGCATTGTATGATGGCTGTAGTAGTGCTGTAGTTTAGTGCTACTACTACTAGTAGTAATTCTCTACTCTAGCTAGTACGGTAGTAGCTACCGGCAGTACTATCTACTAACTAGCTAGAGAGTGGTCTAGTAGTAGCAGATAGTAGCTACTAGCTAGTACCTGGTAGTAGTAGAGCTACAACTAGCTAGCTACTACTACTACTAGCTAGTAGAGCTACTATTCGTAGTAGTAGCTACTAGTAGTGGGAGTAATAGTAGTAGCTGGTAGTAGTAGCTGGCAGAGCTAAGACAACAGCAAAGGTGTAACAACCGTACCAGTAGCTACTACTACTACTACTACTACTACTACATGTAGACTCCTCCTCTACTAGTAGTAGACCACAGCAGGACGATCAGAGTCCAGAGTAGACTAGTCTACTAGTGGTAGAATATTATGCTCCCACCACCATCATCATTACTCATCATCATCACAGCCCGTTTTAAAGTTGCTTTCGGAGCAAGACAGTAGATTACTTACTTTTTTTCATGAGTTATACTTCTACTAGTAGTAGTAGCAATAATAATCATCATCTTGTGATAAATTATCACGATGCTGTTCTGTACGAATCCGATTTAGACATTCTCAAATCGGATACTGCCTGGTTGAATGATGCTTGCATCAATTTTTACTGGACAAGACTTCAACAACAATTAGAAGAAGCAGAAGATGACAAGGATGATTCTGCTGTAAGCACAAACAAACACAGTAATAGTAATAGTAGTAGTAGTAGTAGTAGTAGTAATAGTAGTAGTAAATTCAAATTTGTGGATCCTTCTGTCTTGTCCTTTTTTATGCACCAATACGACTTGCAGCAAAACACAGAAGACGACGAAGAAGAAGAAGACATTTTGGGGATTCAAAACACATGCAACGCATGCAACGTATTATCCGACCACTCGAATAATGATGGTGTGCTCATGTTTTTACCCATTAATGACAATTATGTGTCGCAAACATGGACAATTCCTGGTGGTGGAACGCATTGGAGTTTGCTATTACTGGCATTGAACTACGAAAAAAACAGTGACAGCAGCAACACTAATAGTACTAACAGGAGCAGTCGTCCAATACCATCAACCATGATGTTTTGGCATTTCGATTCCTCTCGGACAGGTTGCGGTTACAGCTGTAACAAAAAAGCAGCGACAGAGGTGGCACGAAAAATTCAGCAAGTTGTGGTTGGCAAGCAGAGTACTGATTCGACACTTCTACCACCGCCACCACCACCATTGCAGTTGATCGAATGTTCGTCCATGCCACAACAACAAAATGGATACGATTGTGGACTTTATACTCTTGGTGCTGCTAAAGAGATTTTTGATGCCTTTTCCAGTACAACAACAACACCTACTACTTCTACTTCTACTCCTATTACATTCCCTCCAACCACAAACATACTGGAACATATTCTGCAGACGTCGCAGTTGAAATCGCCTTCCTTTTGCAAAAATCTGCGTCAACAAATGCTCAAAGATGTACAGGATTTATTATCGTAACAACATAAACTATTACAATATGCATTAGTGCATTATTATTGATCATATATCAGAAATACTTTCTCGCTGATTATCCAGATGACGACCAACGACTGGAAGAACCCATGGAAGGATCGCTATCATGATTTGACATTGAATTCTTTTTTGATTTGCTGGTACTGCAACCAAGACCTGTAAAAGAATTTTGAAGGTTTCTCGGAGAAACAACATTGACACCACCGTTACCACCACCACCACCACTTTTACTACTGCGACGTCGTTGTTGTTGCTTCAACAGTACTTTCTTTTCGACGGTGGTGAACTCCAAACTATCGTTCGATACGACACGAATGGGACGAACAGCAATATTATTAGTACCAGTGGTCTCCAAATCCAATGCCTGGACAACTCCCGCCTCCTTCTCCTGACGATGATTAGGATGAGAATTTACGTCTTGTTCGACACTGCCAAATGGCAGCTCAAATAGAGGAGCTTTGTTGTTGTTGTTGCTGCTGTTGGGATGAGTCATTTTGTTATTGCATCCCATAGATTCAATCTTTCTCGGCATACGGACAGGTGACTTGTCCGCTTTTTCGTATGGAAGATTGGGATTAACAGAGCTCGTAGAATTGCGTCTTCGAGCTCCTCCAACCCCTCCTCCCGCGATAGTGCGACCTTTCTTGCTCCTTTTCAGTGCATGTACCATTGCCACACTATCACAGGCGTCATGAAAGGTATTTTCCGACTCGTCGAGGTCTAGTTGTTGATGATGATGATGCTGCTGATGTTGGAAGTGAGTCAGTACGACAGAATCCGCAGCATTTCTTAATTTACCAGTTCCACAAGAAGAAGGAGCAATGCTACTGTTGAAGTGAGAGTCAAACGAAAAACTTCTGCGGATTGGTTGTCGAGGAGAAACATCTTCCTTCTTTCTACCCTTCATGAAAATGCCCAACTTGGACTTGGGTCTTGCAACCCGAGATAGTACTGGCGCAGTTCCAACGAGTGTTGTTGTTGTTGGCCTGTGCCGAAGAGCTTTGGAGAGTACGATTGAATCACATGCATCGGCCAAGTCCTTTTTGACTTCTGCCAATGACTTTGGTTGACTGTTAATCACAGTATCGTCGTCATGTATGGTCTCTAAATCAGCAATACTGGACATCGAGTAGGCACGTTTTAGCATCCGCATTGGAGAAGCAAAATTTTGTTCTCGTTTGGGAAGACTTCGACGGCGTTGAGCTAGTCCAGCTTGATTGGAATCCTTATGTTTCGAAGTACTGAAATTGTTTTCTCGTCTGGGTAGACTGCGGCGACGTCTGCCACAAGATGCAGCAGGATGTTCATTCGTTACGGTTCCCTCTTTTGTTATTGCTGCTTTTGACAGTGAAGGTAATACCCTTTCATCCTTCATACCTTCCATGGAAACAATATCTGTAGCCTCGGAATCGTGCAAGTGCATCATAGTTGCAATTGTAACTGCTGTGAGCTCGTTCTCGTGTTTCGCCTGATGTGCAACATCAGATGAAAGTCGTTTTTCGGAAAAATCTTTAAGATTACTATTTCTAGGCGTGATTGTATGCCCATCGTAAGTATCGCGTCCGTCGCATGTGAGTGTCTGTCGACGCCGCTGACGACGACGTCGTCTAGGTGCGTTCGGTTTTGACGACAACTTGGCTTCCCATTGTATCTCATCGAATTTTTCTTTCGCCACTACAGGTGATGACATGACTTGCTCTTTTTTCAAGATTCTAAATGACATTTCTGGTCGGATGTTATTGTCGTTGTTATTATGATTCTGATGATGAGGTGGAATGACGGGTGGAAAGTTCACGTTTTCTGACAGATTCGACAACATGCTCATACTCTGAGCTCGGCGGCCTTTTCGAAGTGGATTGTTTTGCTGGTGCTGGTAGGGGTTCTGCGATTCGACACTAACGTTTGAAATTTTGGGTAGCAGGTTTGCATCCTCCGACAAAGTCCGACGGCGGTGAATGCCTTGTGCAACCACGAAGTTCTGTTGAAAGGTATCTGTACTGCTGTTAAATGACCTGTTATCAAGCGATCGGTTATCTACCAATTCAAGATCCGATGAGATAGGTGAAACTTTACTTATCTTAGATTTGTTGAATGCGGCTGTTGGTGTTGTCGGTGTTGACAGTGGTAAAAGAGTTTGTGGACTACTACTACCTACTCGGAGTAAATGTTGTTGTTGTTTTCGTTGTGGCGGTGGTGGTGTTTTTGAACCACTCTTGGTAGAAGATGTAGCTACCGAGTCCTCAGCAAGTGATAACTTCTTTGTTGTTGACAATGGTACAATAGATTTCTTTGTTATTTTTCGGTCGTTTGACGATCTTCGTTCTTTGGTTGAGGTGGTTGATTTGTATTTAGCAACAGCAGCAGCAGCAGCAGCAGCAGCAGCAGACCCCGCCTTTTTCATTTTGGTACTTCTTGATGAACTATCTGCCATTGCTTCATGTTTCGAGTTATTGACATTAGTGCTGCTCGAAATAGAATATCGTGTTGATCGTCTTCGTTGTTCTTCTTCTTGCTGAACTGATTTTGATTTTTTCGTCGTTGTATCAGAGCCAGTAATGATGGTGGTAGTAGGGGCAGTACTGGCTACTACTGGTGTTGGTTTTCGCTTCGGTTTCAATTTTTCAGTTGCAGACGTTTCCAAGACATGAGATGCCGACATGCGTCTCTGTGATCTTCTGGGAGTTGTAGTAGGTGTACTTGAAGTTGTAGTTGTATTTGAGGTAGTAAAAGGGTCTACAGACGCGTTTTGATTTTGATCCTTGAAGGATTTTCGATGACGACGACTACTACTACTGCGTCGTTGTTGTTGGCGCTGGTATTTGTGAACAAGATCCAAAGAATTCACTTCGTTTTCCATGATATTTGTTGTTGGCAGTTTTGTCGTTATTGGTGGTGCGCAACGAAGAATAGCCGCCTGATTTTTATCCATTTTGGATGATTTAGGTTTTTTTCGTCGTGAAGAAGTGTTATTAGTCGTAAACTCGTCATTATACAATAGTGGTAGTTCCGTTGGTAAGGATGCTGCTGCTGCTGCTGCTGCTGTTATTGTTGATTTTTTTTGTTTATCATTTGTCTTGTTTTTACCTTTTTGGTTGTTTTGATTATTTGAAGAAATCTGCTTTGCTGCTGATAATGACTGTTTTTTTGGACTAATTCTTAAATTACCATTTGGCATTCGTCTAACAACTTTGGTAAGGTTTGGCGACAGTAGCTGTTCATGAGTCATGTGAGTTTCAACAATGCCATGATCTTTTGTTTGAATAATAAATTTAGTGGGCGACATTAACAAATCTTCCATAGATGGCAATGGTGGAATCGGGGTTTGTTTCGTTTCGGCATGATTGACAGCAGTAGCAGCGGTTGTGTTGTTTGCTGTTTTGATAAATTGTTGTCGGAATGTGCCAGTATCTCTTCCATCGCAGGCCACTGATAAACGTCGTCTGATTCTGTTAGTAGGCGTTCGTTGTTGCATTTGTCCTGTTGCTTGTTGTTGGTGTTGTTGTTGTTCAGTAGGGGTATTATTAGTGGTAATAGTAGTAGAAGTAGTATTATAAGTATTGATGTGTGTCATGGTTGTTTTGTCTCTGGATTGCCGTCTTGGTTGTTTTGTTAGCGTATCCTTGAACGATGGTGGCAATTTCTGTACCGATTTTTGTTGTTGTTGCACCGGTGACGTTGACGATGTTGGTTGCGATTGTAACTTTTGTGAATTCGTGTTCACAGCAGCAGCAGCAGCGGCGGCGGCGGCGGCTTGTTGAACTAATCGATCATATTCGTTCTCCTGACATGTTGTGTCGTATTCATGTTCCGCAAATGCATTATTATAATCGGAAGAAAGAGTGGCAGCTGCCCAACTCTCGTGAAATCCTAACTGATTGGCCAATCGTTGCTGCTGTTGTCTTTGCTGCTGTTCTTGTGCAGGAATATCATAATGAACCTGTTGTTCGTCATCATCATCATCGCCATCATGATCACCATCATGATTTTCTTCGTCGCTATTACTATTGCTGCTGCTGCTTTTGCTGCTAATAGCCAACAATTCTTCAATATTTGGTTTGTATACGTGTGTGAATTGTGCTTCTACACGTGCCTCATTCAATCGTTTGGTCAAGTTGGTTGGTTCACCGACTGATTTGTTCGCATACAACCGTCGTTTACTGTTGCCATGAGCGTTTCCGTTTCCGTTACTGTTGGAATGGATTGGCAGCATTTCATTGGAGTAATTGTTGACATTGATATTGGTACTTGTAGCCAACAAATTTTCAAGGGTTGGAAGTTCTGCTGCAACTGTAACTGCAACTGGCATCACTGGCATCACTTTGCCTTTTTCTTGTACTAGTACTTGTCCAGCCCCAACCCCAATAGGTCGCATCTTCTGTTCTTCTTTTGTGAATCGTGCAGCATCTCTTCCATCATTACTAACACTCGGTCGTCGTCGTCGTCGCTGGTAGTTACTGTCACTACTACTTGTGTGGTGGTTGCTGTGCTGCGGATGATGACGTGTCATGTTCAGAATAGACATGCTCTTGTTCATGGAATGTTGGACAACATTTTGAACAATTTTTTTCAGTCCCTTCTTTTTCTGTTTCTGCTTCTGCTTCTGCTTCTTCTGCTGATCGTTGTGACCCAGAACTACTTCTGCTTCTTCTGTCATTATTGCTTCGTCTGTAGTCGTTTGAGAATCTTTAGTAGTACCACCAGCCGCACCACCAAGAATCTTTGATACTCGCTTCATTCTATTTGCCGCTGTTGCTGTTGTTGCTGCTGTTGCTGTTGCTGCTGCTGTTGCTGCTTGGCATTTGTTACTTGGGATATAGTATAAACTACGAGTAATGGAAATACAGTGTTAATTAGAGCCAGCTGTTATCAAATCAAATAATATGAAGAAAAACAAAACTGGTCACAGTATTGGCTTTACTTGCAGCAATAATATTGTTATACTGGTAGTGGTGATATCAATAGAGTTGTACAGTAAGTATTTCAATGTTTTCTGCTGTTGCTACTGCTGCTACTGCCTTGCTACTAGCTTGTATTAGACTAGTAGTACAGTAGTACGAGTACCGGGTACCAGGTACCAGTTACAGTACTGTAGTTGCTAAATCTGTTGCTCCTTTCTTTTTCCTATTTTTTAGGCCCTTGTGCGGACACACATCCCTATCTACCTGTGGTACTGTACTCTACAACATCAACTAGCTAGTAGTAGTAGTACCAGTAGTACTAATGATACGTGTTGGATTACTACTAGCCAAACGTAAGCCTTATACATCATCATATCCTGTTACCAGTTAAATAATAATTATACCAGTACCTAGTATCAGGAAAAGATCGAACATAATTTTTTATTCACGTAAACTTTCATGCAAATATATTTAACGCAAATCAAAAACGTGAACTGAATGTAGATTCATAGTACTTTTTGATACATTTCTTCGACAAATCAGTCAAAAAACATTATGGTTTTTATTGCTTCCATGGCAAAGCAATAATATTTTTTTTTTACTGGATTCTTACTACCAGTACCAGCCACCAGTCTGACAATACTACCTGGTACTACGTACAGTATTTATTTAATTTCACAGCACTGAGACATACAACAAACGTCCGTAATCGCAACAATTCCTAATCTCGCAAATATTGAGTGTCAAAATAAATTAAATAAAAATGTGCTACCAGACGTCCATGTTGCTGTCCCGCGGTGAGAAAGGGACTCCCGTGTCCCCCAGCCAAAGCAGCTACGTACTACAAAGAGGCACTGCCCTGATATTATGATCCTAAAACTTATAGATTTGTTGCGTGAATGAAGAAAGCCATGATTTCACAAGGGCAGACAATGCCATTAAAAAATATGATGGTAACAGTGATGTGGTTTGTCTTCAATTTGATAGTAGGTATTACTAGAGTCTAGAGTACTAGTGTATCATAATATAATTTGTTTTACTTGCGTCGAGACGACGATCTTCGTACTGAAGTCTTGCGATCGTCGTTACTGCTGTTATTAAAACTTGCTGCAGAACGTCGTCTTCGATTGCTGGTGTTGTTGTTGCTGTTGTTGCTGCTGCTGTTCGACATGCCATTGCTGTTGGACAGGCCATTATTGGTATTATTATTAGTAGTAGTAGTAAAGTTGCTGTTGCTATTGGTGGAGCGATTTTTACTTGCATCATCCTGAACAGTATCAGAATTACCATCTTCCCGATTGAAATTGGAATCGTACTTCTCATTATCCGTGGGAGTTGCAGTGTCGCGCGATTTGATCCGTCGTGGCATTCTGGGAGGGACCTTCCTGCGACTGTTGCTGATGGGTGGCGTCGGTACTCTGCCATCTTCATCATCGTCGTCATAGTGTATTTCATTACTATCATCATCATCATCATCATCTTCTTCTTCTTCATCGTCAAGATCTTGTTCTCGATTCTGAATATTCTCAATTAGCATGTTCATTATATTCGACATGACATCATCCTTGTTCTGTTGTTTGACTAAATTGGTCTGACAGACCGTTTTTACAATTTCTTCCAAAAGACAAGATCGCAAAGAATCGTTATTATTGTCATTGATGTTATTTTCGTTGTTGCTGCTGTTTGATGGATTTTCTTCGGAAGGACTGCTGGTACTAATAATAGTACTATCTTCATCGAGATCACAATCATCATCTTCATCATCATCGAGATCTATGTTCATCGCCACCCTTAACATGTCATCTTTCGCAGTCGTACGGGGAGTACCTTGTACTGTTGTTGTAGATGTTCGGTGAGCATCAGATCTCGAAGAGTGATGGCGTTGACTACGACGATGATGGAGCTGTTGCTGTTGCTGTGGTTGTAAAATGCACTGCTGGTCATGACTCTTGTGGCGTCGCAACTTTGGTTTCGTCGTTGTTGTTGCTGATGTCGTTAGTTGTGGTTGATGCTGGTGATAATGTTGTTGTTGTTGTTGTTGTTGTTGTTGTTGATTCCGAATTTTCAGTGCCGTTGCTCGACTGGCATCACCGATGGTATGATTTCGTTGAAGCTTACCGCGTCGAGTCGATGTTGATGGCACAACGGCAGCTACGAGATCAGGCAGATCTTCTTCTACTTCGTCATTGTCTTCATAGTACTCTCTTTCTACCGTGTCTTCTATTGTATCATACTTGTAACGTGCACTTTGAGATCTTTTGTAACTATTGCGTCGTCGGCTATGGTGTTGTGGTTCTGGTTTATGATGATTTCGGGATGAAGATCTACATCGTCTAGCTTGTTGTTGTTGATGATAATTCAAGGTTGTCGGATGTTCGGCATCACGTGATCGCGAGGTACTTCGACTTCGACTAGATGATAATGATTTTCGTCCAGCTCGTCTTGCAGTTGGAACCATCCGCGTTGAACTGTTTCGCCGTTTGGAATGCGACAGTGATTGTTGAGCCTCTGGTTGTTCTTGTTGTTGTCGAGAAGAAGCATTGTCTACTACAATGTTTGTACTGATGGACTTGGATTTGGTCATGAGACTGTTTCTTATGGATCCTGCTCGTCGATGGCTAATACCAGCACGTTGACGACGACTTGCAGTAGTCGTTGGTGTCGGTGTCGACGCGGTGCTTGACAGTACAGTTGGTAACGATCGATCATTCATAGGCACTAATCTATTGGTAGGTGTGATTCGTTCCGATGATGACGAAGCAGGAGCAGCAGCAGCAGCAGGAGCAGTTGGGTAACGTGAGGATTCCGTGTCTGTTGGAGGAGCACGAATGGTAGGTACGATGTTTGATTTGGTTGTAGTAGTAGTAGCAGCAATAGCAGTGCCATTAGTAACTTTACGTCCCGCTTGTGCCAGGACCGTCAATGAGCTAGCATACTTTTGAGTATTGCTGTTTTTCTGAGAGCTTCTTATTCGTGTATGATCCTGCTGCTGTTGCTGTTGCTGTTGCTGCTGCTGCTGCTGCTGCTGGTTGTGTTCATGTTGTTGCTGAATATGAAGAAGAGAAGAATGACTGGGAGTGGGAAAACTAACAGACTCAAAGTCCAGCATTGAATCATCAGGCATTTGTCGTTCTAGTGTGTCTGTGCGCGAGAGCAAAATTCCTGCTTGTGCTGCACTACTATCAAGGGTACTAGAACTGTCCTGTAGTGGATCATACTGATCCTGATGCTGATCATGATGCTGATGACTGTGATTGTGTTGTTCTAAACTATCACTCAAACTAACTCTTCTTTTGTTGTAATCTGAATCTGAAACAGAGACCGTAATACTTTCTCGTTCGTTTTCTTCCTGCTCATTTTGGTCGTTATCATCATCATCACTATTGTCGTTGTCTTGTTCCGATTGAAATCTGCGACTGTTGTACAAACTTCCACCCAATTGACTCCCTTGCAGGTTGTTATTGTCACTGTTGAAGCTCGTGTTGGTTGTTGCTGTGGTTGTGGTGACGCGTAGTCGTGTATGACTCAGTATACCTTGCAATTCAGAAATGGTTGGTTCCTTTCCATTTGCCGTATGGAAATGGTTGGTTCTACCACTAGCACTTGTGGTTGCTGTACTGGTATTGTTCTTGCTTGCAGCTGCTGTAGTAGTGATATTATACGACGATGACGACGACGATCCATCTCTCATCATGGACAATTGCTGTATTGCCAGGGACTGCTCACTTCCATCTGCCATTGCTGCTATCGGTCTCACCATAAAGAAGGAACTACTGCGATTGAGAAAATCGAAACTGTTTTGATGAAACGATTCTCCCACAGTCGTTGTGGTTCTGTTGGAAGTATCTTCCAGTTGCATGTTCTTGTTCTTGTTGTTGTTTTCACTCTTGTTGCTGCTTCTGCGTGGTTTCACGACCAGATCACTCATACTCTGACTCATATCCATTTCCATACTCGTAGCCATACTCCCATCCATCCTTCTCCTGTTCTGGCTTGTAGTTGCATCCATTGATTGCTCCAGCATTGAGTACTCTTCCTCCTCTTCTTCCACCAAAGTTTTAGTAAGAGTAGTTTTGGTAAAAGCTGAAGCTGAAAGAGAATTCTGACCTGTACTACTACTTCTACTGCTGCTGCTACTACTGGATTGATTGGATTTGACGGAACATGTCATTTTGCTGTTGCTGTTGCTGTTGCTGTTGCTGTTGCTGATACTTTGGCCATTGACGACAAGCAGTGTGTTGTTCATGATTTTGGATTTTGGATGTCTGATGTATGTGAGTACCGCAGCTACCAGTAGCTTGTCCTTGAGTATGTGTATTTTTATGTACCGATGTTGTTGCTGCCACTGTTTGATGTTTCGTTCTTCTTTTTGTTTGTTTGTTTGTTGGTAAGTTTTTGGTGGTCATTATCTACAGTGTACTACCATCGTGGTACCAGGGGTACTACTGGTACCACGGTGGTGCAGTAGTACCTCAACTGTTCCGATGGAAGAGTGTCGTTGACACGCATGTTATTCAATGCTTGAACCTTGAACGTAGTTTAGGTACCAGGTACTACTAGATACTGGTAGAGGTTCACGTGCATTAAGGGCTTTTTACGACTAATAGCTAAGGTACGGTACCTGGTACTAGATTAAGTTGGTCTAAGTACCACCAGTACTGAATCATCCGATGATCAGAGCGAAAGGTCAGAGTACACTACTACAGTACTACGCACCGTATTTTAGTCTACTCATCGGAATTTCTAGAGTAATATAAATTACACAGAGTCATACTATTTGCTTCAAAACTAAAGCCCTTCGTTAGATGCCCAAGATCACTTATGACGATTTTGTACATGAAAGACCATTTTTTGAGGGAGCCATCTGAAAATTAAGCCTCTGTACAGTTCTCTGTCTGTCTTGGCAAGAATAGTACTTAAGTGCCTTTCGCTTCGCTTTTATCCACGATGTTGCATATGTGAGGATCCAGTGGGAGTCACAAAAGGCCTATAACCGGCAACCAAGACCTATATATCATGGCATGGATATATAGGAACAGTTGGCA
>Ga0210025_1001598_pt1 | contig 24064 bp, 21 predicted proteins | sample CryGeyme20150102_FD_183989 | JGI IMG/M metagenome (GOLD analysis project Ga0210025, IMG submission 183989) | Groundwater microbial communities from Crystal Geyser aquifers in Utah, USA - Crystal Geyser metaG 2015-0102 (SPAdes) (version 2) | ecosystem: Environmental > Aquatic > Deep subsurface >... | reverse complement strand
CGGAGACCTTGTCGCCCAGTTTGATCTTGAGTTCTTTGACCACGCCGGCGTGGCTCGACGGAATTTCCATCGAGGCTTTGTCGCTCTCCACCGTGATCAGGCTTTGGTCAGCGGCAATGGTGTCGCCGGGTTTGACCAGCAGTTCGATCACTGCCACGTCTTTGAAGTCGCCAATGTCGGGGACTTTGATGTCGATAAGTGCCATTTGTCTCTTTCTCTCTTTAATTTAATAGGTCAGCTTGCTGTGGTTGCTGTAGCAGTTTTATCCCGCAGGGCGCGCCGGGTATCCAACTCCGCAAATGTCCCCCGGTTTGGGCTTAAGCCCAAACCTCCTCCTTTATTTTGCTGCGTCGGACACCCAGCGCACCCTGCTAGACGCTGCTGCCGCTAAAGCAAAACCCTACGGAAATCACCAAGGATTTGCCCGAGGTAGACGTTAAAGCGCGCCGCCGCCGCACCGTCAATCACGCGGTGATCCCAGGTCAGGCTGAGCGGCAGCATCAGACGCGGCTGGAAGGCTTTGCCGTCCCAAACGGGTTCGATGGCGGAGCGGCAGACACCCAAAATGGCGACTTCTGGCGCGTTGATGATGGGTGTGAAGTAGCGCCCACCAATGCCGCCCAGGCTGCTGATGGTGAAGCTGGCACCGGTCATCTCGGCGGGGCCCAGTTTGCCGTCGCGCGCTTTTTTGGCCAGCTCGCCCATTTCGGTGCTGATCTGGAAGATGCCTTTTTTGTCGGCATCCTTGATCACCGGCACCATCAGGCCGTTGGGCGTATCTGCGGCAAAACCGATGTGGTAATACTGCTTGTAGATCAGCGCATCGCCATCCAGACTGCTGTTGAACTCTGGGTATTTCTTGAGCGCAGCCACACAAGCTTTGATCAGGAAGGCCAACATGGTCACCTTGACGCCGCTCTTTTCGTTTTCTTTGTTGGTCGAGACGCGGAAGGCTTCCAGGTCGGTGATGTCGCAGTCGTCATGGTTGGTGACGGCCGGAATCATGATGGCGTTGCGCAGCAGGTTGGCACCGCTGATCTTCTTGATGCGGCTGAGCTCTTTGCGCTCCACCGGGCCAAACTTGGCGAAGTCGACTTTCGGCCAGGGGATCAGACCCAAGCCTGCGCCGTCATTGCCAGAAGCAGCTGGGGCCGCCTTGGCGCTGGCCTGAGAAGCTACTGTTTGAATAGCACCGCTCATCACCGAGCGGGTGAAGGCTTGCACGTCGTGGTCGGTGATGCGACCCTTGAGACCCGTGCCTTTGACTTCAGCCAACGGCACCCCCAGCTCGCGGGCAAATTTGCGTACCGACGGGCTGGCGTGCGGCAGTCCAAGCGTGCTAGCGCCCGGCGCATGCGCTGGTGTGGCCACAACAGATGCCGAAGACGCTACTGAATCAATAGCTGCTTGCGCTTGCTCTGCTTGGGCTAGAGGCACATTTGATGTAGAAACTGGTGAGCTTGCTGGCAAAGCCGATGTTGCCGTGGCCGGGCTAGCCGATGCCGCGACGGTTGTGGTGGCAGCGCCTTCCAGCACCGCCAGCAAGTCGCCAATGTTGACCTTGTCACCGAGCTTGACCTTGAGTTCTTTGATGACCCCGGCAGCGCTGGACGGGATTTCCATCGAGGCTTTGTCACTTTCGACCGTGATCAGGCTTTGCTCCAGCTTGATGCTGTCGCCCACCTTGACCATGACTTCAATGACGGCCACGTCTTTGAAGTCACCAATGTCAGGCACGCGCACTTCCACCGGGCCAGATGCTACAGAAGTAGTAGCTGCCTTGGCAGGTTCTACGGGGGCTAGAGCCTGATTTGATGTAGAAGCTGGGGCAGACTGGGCTGCCACACCTTGCGCTACCGAACTTGTAGCTGGTTGCGCTTGTAATGCGGGGGCTGCAGGCTGATTGGATGCTGAAGATTCAGCAGCCACTTCCAGCAACAGCACCAGCGAGCCTTCGCTCACCTTGTCGCCTAGCTTGACTTTGAGCTCTTGCACCACCCCAGCGTGGCTGGAGGGGATTTCCATCGACGCTTTGTCGGATTCCACCGTCAGCAGGCTTTGTTCAGCGCTCACCGTGTCGCCGGGCTTGACCAGCAGTTCGATGACTGCAACGTCTGCGAAGTCGCCAATGTCGGGGACTTTGATTTCAATGATTGCCATGATGTGTCTTTCTTAACGTGAAGCAACGGTTGAAGCACAAGATTTGTAGGGTCGACTTGAGTCGGCCATGGCGGGCTGAAGCCCGCCCTACGGAGTGCAACAAACCTTTCATGCTTTGGGGTTGTCTTTGGTCATACCAGTTAACCGGAGGTCGCCCCTTCAGGCGTTCAGCGGGTTCACTTTGTCGGTGTTGATGCCGTACTTGGCAATCGCCTCAGCCACTTTGCTCGCCGGCACTTTGCCGTCTTCGCTCAGGGCTTTCAAAGCCGCAATCACGATGAAGTGGCGGTTGATCTCAAAGTGCTCCCGCAGTTTGAAGCGGAAGTCACTGCGGCCAAAGCCGTCGGTGCCCAAGACCTTGTAGGTGCGGCCTTTCGGGATGAACGAGCGGATTTGCTCGGCGTAGGCCTTGATGTAGTCGGTCGAAGCCACCACCGGGCCGTCATGACCAGTGAGCTGTTGCGTGACAAACGGCACTTTCGCCGGTGCGCTGGGGTGCAGCAGGTTGTCACGCTCGCAGGCCTGGCCGTCACGTGCCAGCTCGTTGAAGCTGGGGCAGCTCCACACATCAGCCGTCACACCCCAGTCCACCGCCAGCAGTTTTTGCGCCACAAAGCTTTCACGCAGGATGGTGCCGGAGCCCAGCAACTGCACGCGCGGGCCGGCAGCGCCATCGGCACCCGGTTTGCACAAATACATGCCTTTGATGATCTGGTCTTCGGTGCCAGGGGTCAGACCCGGCATGGCGTAGTTTTCGTTCAGCAAGGTCAGGTAATAGAAGACGTTGTCTTGCTTCTCGACCATGCGTTTCAGACCATGGTGCAGGATCACACCCACTTCATGCGCAAAGGTGGGGTCATAGCTGATGCAGTTGGGAATGGTGCCCGCCAGGATGTGGCTGTGGCCGTCTTCGTGCTGCAGGCCTTCGCCGTTGAGCGTGGTGCGCCCGGAGGTGCCGCCCAGCAAGAAGCCACGCGCTTGCATGTCGCCGGCCGCCCAGGCCAGGTCGCCAATGCGCTGAAAGCCAAACATCGAGTAATACACGTAAAACGGCACCATGATGCGGTTGCTGGTGCTGTAGCTGGTAGCCGCTGCAATCCAGCTGGCCATGCCACCGGCTTCGTTGATGCCTTCTTGCAGAATCTGGCCTTTTTTGTCTTCTTTGTAATACATCACCTGGTCTTTGTCGACCGGGGTGTAGTTTTGACCAGCGGGGTTGTAAATACCGATCTGGCGGAACAAGCCTTCCATGCCGAAGGTGCGGGCTTCGTCGACCAAAATCGGCACCACGCGCTGACCCAGCGCCTGGTCACGCAGCAGTTGGGTGATGAAGCGCACGTAGGCTTGGGTGGTGGAGATTTCACGCCCCTCAGGGGTGGGTTCCATCACCGACTTGAAGGTCTCAATCGACGGCACTGTGAAATGCTCGTCGGCCTTGGTGCGGCGGTGCGGCAGGTAGCCCCCCAGGGCTTTACGGCGCTCGTGCAGGTAGCGCATCTCGGGCGTGTCGTCAGCCGGTTTGTAAAAGGGAATGTCGGCGATCTGGCTATCGGGAATCGGAATGTTGAAGCGGTCACGGAAGGTTTTGATGTCGTCGTCAGTGAGCTTTTTGGTCTGGTGCACGTTGTTTTTGCCCTCGCCGCTCTTGCCCATGCCAAAGCCCTTGACGGTCTTGATCAGCAGCACGCTGGGCTGGCCTTTGTGGTTCACAGCGGCGTGGTAAGCGGCGTAGACCTTTTGTGGGTCGTGGCCACCGCGGCGCAGGTTCCAGATGTCGTCGTCGCTCATCTTGGCGACCATTTCCAGCGTTTTCGGGTCGCGACCAAAGAAGTTCTTGCGCACAAATGCGCCGTCGTTGGCTTTGAAGGCCTGGTAGTCGCCGTCGAGCGTGTCCATCATCACCTTCTTGAGTGCGCCGTCTTTGTCACGCGCCAGTAATGGGTCCCAGTTGCTGCCCCACAGCAGTTTGATGACGTTCCAGCCGGCACCGCGGAAGGTGCCTTCTAGCTCTTGCACGATCTTGCCGTTGCCGCGCACCGGGCCGTCCAGACGCTGCAGGTTGCAGTTGATGACAAACACCAGGTTGTCCAGACCTTCACGGGCGGCCAGGCCGATGGCGCCCAGGCTTTCCACCTCGTCCATCTCGCCGTCGCCGCAGAACACCCAGACCTTGCGGTTGGCGGTGTCGGCAATGCCACGGGCGTGCAGGTATTTCAAGAAGCGCGCCTGGTAAATGGCCATCAGTGGGCCAAGCCCCATCGACACCGTGGGGAACTGCCAGAACTCGGGCATCAGCTTGGGGTGCGGGTAGCTTGACAAGCCCTTGCCACCGGTTTCCTGGCGGAAATGCAGCAACTGTTCTTCAGTCAACCGGCCTTCCAGGTAGGCACGGGCATACACGCCAGGCGCTACGTGACCTTGAATGTAGAGGCAGTCGCCCCCATGGTTTTCGCTCTCGGCATGCCAAAAGTGGTTAAAACCGGCGCCAAACATGTGGGCAAGTGAGGCAAACGAGCCGATGTGGCCGCCCAGATCGCCACCGTCTTCAGGGTGATGGCGGTTGGCTTTAACCACCATGGCCATCGCGTTCCAGCGCATGTAGGCGCGCAGGCGCTCTTCAATTTCGATGTTGCCGGGGCAGCGCTCTTCTTGGTCGGGTTCGATGGTGTTGACGTAGCCGGTGTTGGCCGAGAACGGCATATCCAGGCTGTTTTGCCGGGCGTGTTCCAGCAGTTGTTCCAATAAAAAGTGAGCCCGTTCGGGGCCTTCGCTTTGAATAACAGCGCTTAAAGCGTCCATCCATTCACGGGTTTCCTGGGTGTCTTGATCGGGCGCGGTTGCGCCCACTCGGTTCTCGGGTAATGCTGGCATGCTTGTCTCCTGTTTGATTTAGCCCACTAATCGTAGGTGAGTTTGCCATGTTTGTGGCTGAAATTATTTTATAACCATGTTTTCAAAATTTCAAATAGTGTTTACAGAGTTCATAATACGAAATACAAAAAATGGCAAACCCTCTACACTTTCCGTCATGACTGCATCCCGAATCTTCAAGCCTTTGACAAATGTGGGGCACAGGCTTTCTACTTATGCCAAGCATTGGTGGCTGCGGCAAAGTCCAGCCCGGCAAGACCGCTTTGCCATGTTGGCACCGCTGGCGGCGGTGTTGCTGTTTTTTGCCACCATCATGGCGGTGTTTGCTTATCTGCGCTATGAAGAGGTAACGCGTGAACGCGAAGCCATCAACCGCGATGTGGAATACACACAGCAGCGTTTGCGGCTTCGTCTGATGGAACAGCAAGACCAGCTGATGCGTTTTGCGCGGGAAATTTCCAGCAAGGAAATGAGTAGCAATGAGTTCATGCTCCGGGCGGAATATTTGGTCGACCTGTACCCCGAACTGGAGCAACTAACCTGGGTGGATGAGCAGCAGCGTGTGCGTGAAGGTTTTGATGCGGCGCGCGTGGCCAGCATGCGAAAAAAAGCCTTTAAACCCCAGATGCAAATGAATGAAACCGCGGAAGGATTTCAATTGGTACGCGACTTGTTGCAGCCGATTTACTCAACACCTCACGCGCAGAAAGACATGGCTACAGTGCTGCAATTGCATCTGCCCTTGAGCCTTAAAAACGACTTCAAGGGCGATTTACTGGCTGAATATTCCATTGATGCCATCTACCGCTACGGCGTGCCTTACGAAATTGCGTCCAAGTACGCCATGTCGTTTCACGACACAGAAGGGAAACTGCTGGCAGGCACCACAGTTTCTGAAAACAAGCTCAAGCGCGCTCTTTTGCCTTGGTCTGGCTCCGTTAATACCTATGAATTGCCGTTGTCACCCATTGGCAATGGCGTGACGGTACGTGGCTTGGCCTACAGAACCTCTTTGGGGGTGATTGGCAATGCACTTTTCTGGCTGGTGATGGTGCTCAGTGCCATTACCGCCTGGCTGCTGCTGGCTAACTGGCGTCACACCCGACGACGCATGCAAGCTCAGGCAGCGCTGGTGCAAGAAACTGCTTTCCGTCGAGCCATGGAAAACTCGATGCTCACCGGCATGCGTGCCCTGGACATGCAGGGTCGCATCACTTATGTCAACCACGCTTTTTGCCGTATGACCGGCTGGAGTGAGGAGGAACTGGTGGGTCAAACAGCACCTTTTCCGTATTGGCCCGAAGAGGATGTAGATGTGCTCAAAAACCGTTTGCACGAAGAGTTAACCGGACAAATATTACCCAGCGGCATTCAGTTTCGGGTCAAGCGCAAGGACGACACCTTGATTGATGCACGCCTGTATGTGTCGCCACTGGTGGATGCCTTTGGTATTCAGACTGGCTGGATGACTTCCATGACCGACATCACCGAACCCAACCGGGTACGTGAACAGTTGGCTGAATCGCATGAGCGCTTTACCACGGTGCTGGAGGCGCTGGATGCTTCCATTTCAGTGGCTCCTTTGGGTTCTGAAGAATTGTTATTTGCCAACAAACTTTATCGCTTGTGGTTTGGTACTCATTCCCAGGGACACCTGCAGTTGGTGGCCGAGGCCGGTGTGCCTACGCCCGCCACCAGTGACGAAACCCGTGACGTGGTGGATGCGTTTGCCGGTTTGCCAACCGACCAGCTGTCTGAGAAAGAAACCGAAAGTGCCGAGATTTACATTGGAAGCCTGGGGCGCTGGCTGGAAGTACGTACCCGTTACCTGAGTTGGGTGGATGGCCGCCTGGCGCAGATGGTGATTGCCACCGACATCACGGTGCGGCGGCTGGCAGAAGAACAATCAGAAGTTCAGGCAGAGCGCGCCCAGGCCTCCAGCCGTTTGATCACCATGGGTGAGATGGCCTCCAGCGTGGCGCATGAACTGAACCAACCTTTGACAGCCATCAACAACTACTGCAACGGCATGGTGTCACGCATCAAGGCGCATCAAATTGACAAGGAAGAGTTATTGGGCGCGCTGGAAAAAACAGCCCGTCAAGCCAGTCGGGCCGGGCAGATCATCCAACGCATTCGTTCTTTTGTGAAACGCAGCGAACCCAACCGATCTCTGGTTAGCGTGGTCACCCTGGTGGCCGAAGCGCTTGAGTTGGCTGAAATTGAACTGCGCAGGCGCAACGTCCGTCTGGCTCAATACGTGACCCCGCACATTCCGCCTTTGCTGGTAGATCCGATCTTGATTGAACAAGTGCTGCTGAATTTACTCAAGAATGCAGCTGAATCGATTGATGCCGCACAAAAACCCACCGCGCAACGCCTTGTCAAACTGCGTGTGGCCCCCAAGCAGCTGGAAGGCAAAACGGTGATCGAATTCATGGTGTCCGATACCGGTCCGGGCATTGCACCCGATGTGATGTTGCGTTTGTATGAAGCGTTTTACTCCACCAAGGCAGATGGCATGGGGATTGGACTGTCTTTGTGCCGCTCCATCGTCGAGTCGCACTTGGGCAGAATGAAAGCTGAGAACATCTACAATGAAGGCTTAGTCACCGGGTGCTGCTTTACCTTCTGGATACCGATTGCAGAACCGCTGCCAACGATGCCTACCAAGCGCACTGAACAATCACAATCACAGGTCTTGCAATGAGTTTGATTCCGAAAAAAGGCACGGTTTACGTCGTCGATGATGACGAGGCTGTGCGTGACTCCCTTCAATGGATGCTTGAGGGTCAAGATTACCGGGTGCGCTGCTTTGATTCTGCCGAATCTTTCCTGAGCCGCTTTGATGCGCGCGAGGTGGCTTGCCTGATTGTGGACATCCGCATGGAAGGAATGACCGGGCTGGAGTTGCAAGATCGGCTGGTAGAAAACAATTCTCCCCTGCCCCTGGCGTTTATTACCGGCCATGGCGACGTGCCCATGGCGGTGGACACCATGAAAAAAGGAGCCATGGACTTTATCCAGAAACCTTTTACCGAAACCCAACTGATGCCCTTGGTGGAGCGCATGCTGACGCAAGCCAAAGACATGTTTGCCGAGTACCAGAATGCGCTTAACCGCGACGCCCTGATGGCGCGCCTGACGCTGCGTGAATCGCAGGTGCTGGAGCGCATTGTGGCGGGCCGCCTAAACAAACAAATTGCCGATGATCTGGGTATCAGCATCAAAACAGTGGAGGCGCATCGCGCCAACATCATGGAAAAACTCAGCGCCAACACGGTGGCTGATTTGCTCAAAATCGCCCTCGGACCAAATGCTGCCAAGGCTTGACAATTGCTATTTTTAATATAGCTACTTACGCCCGCTTTGTCTGGACTAGCGGGCTTTTTTTATTATTGGAACTGACATGACCACACCGACCCCGACCGCCCGACTCATTGATGGTGTTGCGCTCTCACAAAAACTACGCACCGAAGTCACACAGCGTGTGCAAGCGCTTAAATCCCGTGGCATCACGCCCGGCCTGGCGGTGATTTTGGTGGGAGAAAACCCGGCCTCCCAGGTTTATGTACGCAACAAGGTCAAGGGTTGCCTGGACTGCGGCTTTCACTCGGTGCTTGAAAAGTACGATGCCGACATGACCGAGGCCGCGCTGCTGGCGCGTATCGATGCCCTGAACCGCGACCCCGCCATCCACGGTATTCTGGTGCAGTTGCCAGTGCCCAAACAGATCGATGCCAATAAGGTGATTGAGGCCATTTCGCCCTTGAAGGATGTGGATGGTTTTCACATGGTCAGCGCCGGAGCCCTGATGACCGGCATGCCCGGCTTTTGGCCCTGCACGCCCTACGGTTGCATGAAAATGCTTGAATCCATTGGCTATGACCTGCGTGGCAAACACGCGGTGGTGATTGGCCGCTCCAACATCGTCGGCAAACCCATGGCCTTGATGCTGCTGCAAAAAAATGCCACCGTGACCATTTGCCACAGCGCCACGGCTGACCTGAAAGCCATGACGCTGCAAGCCGATGTGATTGTGGCGGCAGTGGGCAAACGCAATGTACTAACGGCTGACATGGTCAAACCCGGTGCCGTGGTGCTGGATGTGGGCATGAACCGCGACGAAGCAGGCAAACTCTGTGGTGACGTGGATTTTGCCGGGGTTAAAAACGTAGCGGGCTACATTACCCCGGTACCAGGCGGGGTTGGCCCGATGACTATTACCATGTTGTTGGTTAACACCCTTGAAGCCGCTGAACGCACCGCTCTATAGGAACCTTGCGGAACAGACCGCCGTACACAAAATGAACCAGCCTTGTGCTCAACTGCTTAAAAAATGACCAATCCTCTGCTTTCTTTTGACGGTTTGCCCCTTTTTGACCGGATTCAACCCGAACACGTTGAGTCCGCTCTTGATGAACTTTTAACCCAGGCCAGCGCGGCCCTTGAGACCGTGACCACGCCTGAATTCTTGCCTGCATGGGGCAACATCGCCTGCACACTTGATGTAGCTATTGAGCGTTTGTCCCGCGCCTGGGGCGCTGTAAGCCACTTGAACAGTGTTGTCGACACCCCCGAACTACGCGCTGCTTACAACGCTGCCTTGCCCAAGGTGACCGAGTTTTACACCCGACTGGGCGCTGACGAGCGTTTGTACGCCAAGTACCGCGCCATAGACCCTGCCAGCCTGAACGCCGAACAACGTCAGGCGCTGAAAAATGCCCTGCGCAATTTTGTGCTCGGTGGTGCCGATTTGAAGGGTGCGGCGCGAGACCGTTTTGCCGCGATTGCCGAGCGCCAGGCTGCCCTGAGCCAGAAATTCAGTGAGAACACGCTCGATGCCACCGATGCCTTCGCTTATTACGCCCGTGCTGACGATCTGGGTGGTTTGCCAGAAGATGTGATGCACACGGCACTCAGCCTGGCGCAAGCCGAAGGTAAAGAAGGCTACAAACTTACCCTGAAAATGCCCTGCTACCTGCCGGTGATGCAATTTGCCAGCAACAGTACGCTGCGCCAGACCCTGTACCGCGCCTACGTTACCCGTGCCTCGGATCAGGCTGCGGGCGACTGCAGCCAGTTTGACAACTCGGCCATCATCAGCGAGCTGCTGGCGCTGCGCCTGGAAGAGGCCCAGTTGTTGAACTACCCCAACTTTGGAGCCCTGTCCGTGGCTCCCAAAATGGCTGATTCGCCCCAACAAGTGGTTGACTTTTTGCGTGACCTGGCGAATCGGGCGCGTCCGTTTGCAGAAAAAGACCTGGCAGACCTGCGCACTTTTGCCCAAGAGCAGTTGCAGCTGCCAGACCCGCAACCCTGGGATTGGCCGTATGTAAGCGAAAAACTTAAGGAAGCGCGCTACGCCTTCAACGAGCAAGAGGTCAAGCCCTATTTCCCTCTGCCCAAAGTATTGGCCGGGTTGTTCAAAATTGTCGAAACCCTGTTTGAGGTGAAGATTCTTGAAGACCATGCCGCGGTGTGGCATGAATCAGTGCGATTTTTCCGCATCCAGCGCAACACAGTCCAGGGTGAGGCTGAATTGGTTGGCCAGTTTTATCTGGATCCGCAAGCGCGCAATGGCAAACGTGGTGGTGCATGGATGGACGACGTGCGCACCCGCTGGCTGCGGCCCGACACCCATCAACTGCAAACCCCGGTGGCACACCTGGTGTGCAACTTTGCCAGTGGCGTGAACGGCAAACCGGCTTTGCTGACACACGACGATGTCACCACCCTGTTCCACGAATTTGGCCATGGCCTGCACCACATGCTTAGCCTGGTCAACGAGCGCGATGTGTCTGGCATCAGCGGTGTGGAGTGGGACGCGGTCGAGCTGCCCAGCCAGTTCATGGAAAACTTTTGCTGGGAATGGGATGTGCTCAAAAACATGACAGCCCATGTCGACACCGATGCACCCCTGCCGCGCGCCCTGTTCGACAAAATGCTGGCTGCCAAAAATTTCCAGAGTGGCATGCAAACCCTGCGTCAGATCGAGTTTTCTCTGTTTGACATGCTGTTGCACACCGCGCATGACCCGGCGCAGGACATCATGCCGCTGTTGCAGCAGGTACGCGACGAAATAGCAGTGCTGCAGCCTCCCAGCTGGGCCCGGGCCGCGCACACCTTCAGCCATATTTTTGCCGGTGGCTACGCGGCGGGCTACTACAGCTACAAGTGGGCTGAAGTGTTAAGCAGCGATGCCTATGCCGCGTTTGAAGAATCAGTCGGTGCTGATGGCTTGCCCAATGTGCAAACCGGTCAAAAATTCCGTCAAGCCATTCTGGAGGCTGGTGGCAGCCGCCCAGCGATCGAGTCATTCAAGGCGTTCCGCGGCCGCGAACCCACGCTGGACGCACTGCTGCGCCACCAAGGTATGACACAACCCGCTTAAGGAGCAAGCCAGATGCACGCACACTTTCCATCTTTTTTGCCAAACGGTTCATCCGCTCCATCAGTGGCGCATCGCTGGTTGACATTGGCTTGTGTGTGCGCTGCAATGGGTGTGAGCGCACTGCAGGCGCAAACGATTTACCGCAGCGTCGGGTCGGATGGCAAGGTGACGTTTTCCGACCATCCACCGGTGGTGACACCCGCCAGCAAACTCAAACCGGCAGGCAACGCAGTTGCCAGACAACCCGCAGGCTCTACCCTGCCCTTTGAGCTGCGGCAAGTGGTAGCCAAATATCCGGTCACGCTTTACACCAGCAGCAGCTGCACGCCTTGTGATGGCGGGCGCAGTTTGTTGCTTGAACGCGGTGTACCCTTTACAGAAAAAACGGTCACCACAGCGCAAGATGCAGCGGCCTTGCAAAACCTCAGTGGTAGCACTTCGTTGCCGTTTTTAACCATTGGGGCGCAACATGTGGGGGGCTACTCCAGCACGGCGTGGACGCAATACCTGGATGCAGCGGGTTACCCACAACACTCAAAATTGCCAGCCAGCTACCGTTCACCAGTGGCTACTGCTATGACTGCACCAGAACCCGTTGCAAACCAGTCTGCACCCAAAAATGCAGCAACACCCGTCGCCAGCCCTCAAGTCACCGCGCCAACCAAACCCAAAGTCAACCACGATAACCCAGCAGGCATACAGTTTTAGGCGGTTGGTAACGCAATCTGGTGATCAACGCTGAACTGGTAATCTTTAAAGATGTGTTCAGCACTGAGGGTTTGATACGTACCATCGGCATTTCTGCGAGTGGTGTCCTTCAAACGGTAGGTGTAGTGCCCACAAGTCCACAGTTTGAAATTGCGCATCTGGGTGCAAAGGCAGGTCTTGTCTTGCACCGAAATGTTTTTGCCATCCGGATGCAGCGCCAACTCGCGGTTGTACGCTGTGATGTAGGCGCAATTGCCGTTGCCATCAAGCAGATAACCATAAGACTCGCAGTTGGGTCGAATGCCGTCACCAATCGCGGGTGAGCCCTTGAGCATGCGCATTGGGTAACCGGTGGGTGAAATGGTGTTGACAATGATGTCGTCTTCATTGGCCGTGAAATAGTCCTGCTTGACTGCCGTGGGCAGACCACACTCATTGGTAACAGTAAAGCGGGTAGCCACCTGCACCGCAGCTGCTCCGGTTTCCAGGAAAGACACCGCATCGCTGCCGGTAAAAATACCGCCAGCTGCAATCACCGGAATGTCGAGCTTCTCGTCTTTCACATACTTGATCACTTCGGCAATGATGGAAGCCAGGTCGTATTCAGCCCAGTCCATGCCAAAGCCCAGATGACCACCGGCCAAGGGGCCTTCGACAATGACGTAATCGGGCAAACGATTCAAGCGCGCATTTTTGCGCAGGAACAATTGCAACGCGCGCACGCTGCTGACGATGATGCCCAGCTTGACGTCGCGAAACCGAGGGTGCTCGGCAATCAGCGCGAACGAACCCAAATGCAGACCAGCGCTCAGGGTGATGCCGTCAATACCCGCGTCCATGGCGCTGGCCATGCGCACCTGCAAGGTTTCGCGCGGGCCATTCATGGTCAGTTTTTCCATGCAATTGACAAAAATCAGTCCATCACCTTTTTTGGCTTCCATGGTGGAGCCGACGTGGTTGCGGGTGGCTTCGGCCAGAATGTCCAGGTCAAACTTGACCGTGGACTTGTCTGCGTTGAGGATGTTGTGCTTGTATTGTCTGGTCTTGTCTTTAACAAAGCTGGTGTCAAAACGGCGATCTGATACGTCGTTGACCATGGCATCCGAGATGTGACCAATACCACCCAGCCGGGCGGTTTCCAGCGCCAATTCGGCCGTCGAAATGTCTACTCCCATGCCACCCACGATGATCGGCACGATCTCTTTTTTGCCGAACTTCAGGCGAAAGTCGTCCACACGTTTCATGAAAATCCTTGAGCCATTACAAGACAGAATAGTCTTGTATTTCAACGATTCTACCCGTGCCCCCTGATGCTTTTGTGTGCAAAAAAATACCCATAGCCGGGTTGTATGCTTCACAACTGTGACACATTTCACCAGGCTTACAACACCATGCCCCTCGCCGCTTTAAAACCAGTCAAATCGCTCAAAGGTGTGCGCATTTTGAGCTTGTGTCTGAACCTGCCAGGCCCTGCTGCCTTGTTGCGATTAAAGCTCATGGGGGCGCGCTGCCTAAAGCTGGAACCTCCTGCGCCGGTACTTGCAAAGCCGAAGGTGACTGGTGACCCCATGAGCGCCTACAGCGCCACCGCCTACACGGCCTTGCACGCTGGCGTTCGCACCCGAGCGGTGGATTTGAAAACACCCGCCGGTCAACGCCTGCTACAGCGCGAGCTGGCTAAAACTGATGTGCTGTTGACTTCATTTCGCCCCAGTGCGCTTGCCAAACTCGGCTTGTCCTGGAAAACCTTGCACGCCCTGCATCCCCAGCTGAGTCTGGTGGCCATCGTGGGTGCGCCGGGGACGCGCGCAGAAGCGCCCGGCCATGACCTGACCTACCTGGCTGAAAACGACTTGCTAACCGGGTTGGGCTTGCCCGCCACGCTGTATGCCGACATGACCGGTGCCTTGATGGCCACCGAGGCGGTGCTACAAGCCGCACTGCTGCAAAAACAAAAAGGCAAAGGCCACTGTTTTGAAGTGGCCTTGTCGGATGCGGCCGCGCACCTGGCTTTGCCGCGCGCCTGGGGCTTGACACTGCCGGGCACGATGCTTGGCGGTGGCCACGCGGGTTACGCGGTCTACCCTTGCAAAAATGGCCGTGTGGCGCTTGCAGCGCTGGAGCCACACTTCTCCAAACGCTTGTGCGAGGTGGCTGGCTTGCGCTGGACTGGAGTCGACATGATGATGCAAGCCAAAACCCATCGTGCCATTGCCGGATTTGTCGCACCCCTGACCAGGGAAGCTTTGGATAAGCTCTCAAGCACCTATGATTTGCCGCTATCTACACTTTAAAAACAATAGCTGCTAGCCCAATAAAATAAAGGGCTAGAGCATTATTTTTTATGTAAATGGTTTACTTTGACAACATCGCATCGTACGCCGCCAAGGCTTCAGCTACCAGCATCAGCCCAGGGCCACCGCCCATGTAAACGCAGACACCCAGTGCCTCTTCCAGTTCCGCACGGGTGCAACCCAGGCGGTGCAAGGCCTTGATGTGAAACGCGATACAGCCAGCACAATGCTGCGTGACGCCAATGGACAGCGCGATCAGTTCCTTGTGCTTGGCACTGACGGTACCTTCGGCCATGGCGGCTTTGGCCATTTGACCAAAGCCCAGCATGGTTTCACTTTGAGACTTAAGAAACGGCCCCAGGTTGTCGTTGATGCTTTTCATCAACCCGATGGAATCAAATGTGCTCATCTTCAATCTCCTTTTGAACAATCAACCGAATTTGGCAAACAATTTGCTGTACGGGCCTTTGAGCTTGCTGGCAGCTTCCTTGGCTGCAGCGGTGTCCTGGTTCAGTAAAGCGGCTTCCAGCTTGCTTACCGACTGGTTGACGGCTTTGAGCAAGCCATCAAATTCGGGGTTGGTTTTCAGGTTGGCAGGCGCCTGCTCTTCAAGCTGTTTGGCCAGGTAATTCAGGGCACCGGTTTGCGCCGTCAACAGCAGCAAGCCCTTGGGCTGGGCCAGCGTTTCGGCACCGTGGATCAGGATGACTTCCATCTGGCTGTGGTAGGCGTTCATGTGGTCACTGAACACCACCACGTTGTTGCGCAGGCGCATGTCGGCCATCACGTCGCGCACGCGCTCAAGCGTGTTGTGGGCAGCGGTGAGTTCACCCGCCTTGACCTGCTTGAGCGCCTGTTCGTAAACCTGGTTCACCTCGGAAACCGACGCGGCAAAGGCCGGGTCGCGGTCGTACGGCGCCGCTGGCTTGGCACTGTACTGGGTGGCAAGTTTGGCCCAAGTTTCCTGCGCCTGGGTCACGGCCCGCAGCGCCTCGTCTTGCGACTTGCTGTTGGTCTTGTACAGCGCCATGCGGTAGGGTCCATTGGCCGCTTGCATCAGGTCGGTGACCGGGTCGGCGGCTAGCGCCAATGTGCCAGTTGACAAGGAGACGGCCAAGGCCAGGGTTTTGATTTTGAAACTGATTGACGTTGTCATGGTGAAGTCCTTAAAAGCAGTGGTTATGAAGGTTTCAGTGTGTGCCTGGTCGGTGAACCGCCGGTGCGTGCTTCTCGAAGTTATGTAAAGATAAAGCGCTCGGTGACCTTTGTCACCAACGGCAGTTCAAAAGGCGAGGTTCCCCTGAAAGATCTGGTAGCGCCCAAAAGCGACCAGGGTGCCGCCGGTGAGGTGCCGCAATGCCGCTTCATGTTTCAACACGCTCTTGATTTTGTTTTGCGGCCATTGCAACGAGTAACCGATGAACAGTATTGAAATCGCAAGCCTGATTGAATGGACACGCGGCTTGCCAATCAACAGCGCGCCAAACAATCAAGAGACAACGCCAGGACGCTAAGGGCTTGTTCATGAATAAGCTGTACATTTGGCTGCCGGATTTGGGATGCAATGCGAGGCGCAAAGCGTGCCGTGCAGCTCTGCTGCACAAGCGATTTGCAACGACGCAGTGCGCCCAAAGTTGGCGAGTCAAATGTGCATGTTATTTGTGCACAAGCCCTAACCACAAGCAACGGGCGCAGGCGGACATCTCGCTCGGGCGCATCCAACTGAGGAATTTAGGATAAATCAGTATTTGCCGACATACGACTATTAACGTACTTCACTCGCATGGGGCGTGCGCTTGGTGCGCCGAATCACATTGCCTGAAATATAAGCGTAGCCCTTGGCCTGCCATTTGGCAAGCTCGGTCATCGCGGCGGGCACCACCGTGACCAGGTCGTAAAAATCATCCGCCTTGTAGCCCCTAAACGTTGCAGCGTTCCGGCAAACACGAAACTGCACGCCCTGGTCTGCCAGTGCTTTGAGTTCGTCGTAAATGTCTGGGTAAGTGGCCTGATTCAGGCGCGACAGCATATGCAATTCATTACCGTGGGCAACCACCACCAGCTGCGATTGGCCCAAGTCGCCAAATTGCTTGAGCGCCTTCAGGTGGTTGCTGAGGTAACCCAAACCCTGCTCCAGGTCTTGCGGGTTTTCAAAATTGAACTGGTACACCGCTTTTTGCGCGCCCAACGCCGTGCCATCAAACTTGGACGGGTCGTTAGGGCCAGCCCAAGCGACAGCGGCCAGCAACAGCACGGACAAAACAATTTTTTTCATGGCATTTTCCCAAGTAAGTTCAAGGCATCGACCGACACCAGCGGCACCGTTTGCAGCGGCTCGGCACGCACACCCAGTGCCAAAGCGCAGCCCAATGCCAACGCCAGCACCTGACGCAGCAGCGCGTTCATTGGGTAGCCGGTGCTTTTGGCAGCGGCCGGTTACCCGCCACGGTGGTCAAGCCCAGCCCTTCCCAGTCCAGCATGCCGCCGCGGTAGTAATAAATTTTGCTCACCGGGTAGCCCATGCGCAGCAGGTTGGCAATGCCTGCCGGGGCTTGCACGCACATCGGCCCATAGTCAAATGCGACGATTTTGAAAGCGCCCGCGCAGTCCCACCGGTTTTTGCCCAGGCGCGCGCAGCCCAGCACATCCATTCGGTCTTCAAGCTCGTTATAGGCAAGGTGATAACTGTTGGGAATGGTCGCCTCCAGCGGCTCGTCTTCATCGCGCATGTCAATGACCAGGGTCGCGCGGTCATTAAGAGCGTTCAGCACGTCCAGCTCGCTCACCGGTGTCACACCAGGCTGGGGAATCAGGGGCTGGATGAACCCCAGGGGCGCGCCACAAGCTGTTTTGGCACGCTTGACGACCAACGGGCCACTTGGGGTCTGCAGCACAAATTCATGGCTTTGTTTGGTGATACGCAACGGCAACTCAACTTCGGCTTGAGCACACAGTAGCCAACTGGCGCTCAACGCTAGCATCATCAGTCGACCCGTCTGAAAATGGGTCGAGCCTACGGCACGCACTAGCACCTTCGGTGGCTTAGCAGCCAGCGGTCTTTTTGAATGACTTGCTGGTGTTCTTGCCGTCTTTCTCAAACCGGGCACGGATTTCATCGCCGGGCTGGATGCGTTTGTCTTTGAACTTGTCCAGCGTCAGGTCGTCGGTGATGGTGATGCTGACGGCTTCACCCGACTTGCCGTCCTTGAGCACGGCAACGGCTGATTTGCCATCTGCCGCCAGGGTGATTTTGGTGACTGGGCCGACCATCTTGCCTTGGTCGGCAAAGGCGTTGACGCTGAAAGTAGCGCTGGACAAGCCCAGCACAGCCACGGCGATGAGGGTTGAGAGTTTGGTTTTCATGGTGAGACTCCTGCTAAAAAAATGAAAAGAAAAAATGATCAGAACTTGACTTCAAACGTGGCGTACAGATTGACCGCGTTTTCCAGCGGTGTGGTGGTCATCATGTCGCCGTTAACCGCGTTGATTTCCACCGGTGCGCCAACCCAGTTGTTGCTGCCGGTGTAGTCAAACTTGTAGTACTGCACACCAACACGGAAGAAAGCTTTGCTGACGTAAGACGAGATCGGCTGACGGTCGAGCTCCTGAATCCAGTAGGCTTCGTACACATTGCCGCGTGTGCCCACCTTGGCCGTCCACATGTCGTCAGCGGCCGGGGCAAAGGTGATCCAGTTTTTGGAGCCATGGTTCCATTCAAAGCCAAACTTCGACTTGCTGGGCAGGTCGTAACGCACGCCCAAGGCAAAAGCGGTACCGGTCTTGCTGGTGGGCGCTTCGGGTTGAAAGAACGCACCCGTCATCAAACCCTGAAAGCCGAACTGGGCCGAGACATTGTTGTTCGGGCGTGTCTTGCTCACAGCCACATCGCCAAACAGCTGCAAGGTACCCGGGCCAATGTTCTTGTGCGTGGTCATGAAGCCCGCGCCAATCCAGTCGATGTCGCCCAGATTGGTTTTGGCCACGGTGTCGCCAAAATAAGTGTTGCGCATGGTGGGCGCGTCAAAGATATTCATGCCGCGGTTCCACTGAAACCAGACGCGCAGCGGGTCGGTGTCAATCGGCACCAACGCAATGCCCAGCATATCGGTGTCTTTGAGCGAATTGCCCAGGCTGTCGCTGTAGCCTGTTTCCAGACCTCGGCCGTAGCACAACTTGGCGTAGGCACCGGGCAAGGAATCAATCTCGGGTGCATACCCCAGCGTGACACCGTCAAAGGCGTAGTCCACCAGCAATGCGGGGGTGCCGCCGTTGCCCGGGCGCACTGGTCCATTGGTGCGCAAATTGCTCGGCGCGCCACCGGAAGACGGCCTGCGGCCAATGGAGAACCACATTTCCTGGTCGGCGATGTTGCTCCAGGTGGCATAGACCCGATCGACATTCAGGTAGCTGGTCGAGGGCACATGGCCCAGCGTGCCGTCAAACACGCCCACGCGGTCAGCAAAGAACGGGGCGCTGCCGCCGTTGACAGCCGCGCCACCATTGGTGACCGCCGTGTCGCTCTGCGAGCCAAACACCTTGTACATGTTCAGCCGTGCGGTGACGCTGACGTCCTGTGTTGCCTTTGCCTTCAAATCCAACTCAAAGCGGTTGCTGTAAAGGCTGGTGTTTTTGGGTTTGTAGGCGGGGATAAAGGCAGATCTGTCCGTAGCTGGCGTTGAGACAAAATTCGTTAAACCCGCAAGCAGGGGGCCGTAGGCCGGATTGGTAAGGAATGCCTGAGCTTGGTCAAAAGTTGCCACTTTGTTCATCGCTCGCGAGAACCCCATCAGTCCGCTTAGCATTTGCGAATTCATACCCGGCGATGTGGAGGGACCCGTCGGGTCGCTAAAAAAATTCGATTGCAAAGCAGTCTGTGCATTGGAGAAAAGCTGGTTCACATCGGTAAACGTCCTGGTCTGCCCTTCCAGATAGTCATAGCGGAAGCGGTAATCGCCGCCGACGGTGAGCCAGTTGCCCAGCGATTTCTTTTGCAGCAAGACCACTTGTCCCTTCAGGTCTTCCATGGCGGCGGCATCGGGCTTGGCCGCTGCGGCACTCACCGCCTTGACCTGCTCGGCGGTTTGTGTCGTCTTGGCCTCATTGGCTTGCACCTGCCCCTTGAGCGCCTGCAGTTGTTGCGCCAGCAGCTCGTTTTGCTGCGCCAGCGCTTCAATTTTTTTCAACAAGTCAGCCTCAGAGGCGTAAGCCGCCACTGGCATGAGCATGCCTGCAATCAGTGCCGAGAGCAGGTTCCTTTTGAACTTCGTTTGCATATCCAACTCCTTGCCTTGTTAACGTTTGCTTGCGGCGACGCCTGCGTGCGCAGCGTCGTCCTCAAGGTCTTCCCAGCCGGTGATCATCGACTTGATGTGCGCGGTGAGCGTGTGGCCGGTGGTGGCCAGGTACAGGTGCGAGATCAAAAACGCCAGCATCAGAAACGCACCGATGGTGTGGCCGGTGGCGATCCACTTCAGCTGCAACCCCGTCAGCCCCCAGGCCGCCCAATCGGCGTAAAACAGGTACAACCAGCCGGTGATCCAGAGCAGCGGACTCAACAGCGTGAGCACACCCAGGTAGGTCAGCAGTTGCAGTGGGTTGTGCTTGCGCGCCAGCGAGGGCTTGAACGGGTGCGGTTCGCCCTTGAAGATGCCCGACGAGTAAAAGTTGGTCACCGCCACGATTTTTTGCGTGGTCGGAATGTATTGCCGCCATTCGCCGGTGGTCAGATGCCAGAAGATGGCAAACACCCACAGGCCCACCAGCGTCCAGGCGGCGATGGTGTGGTAGTTGACCGCGTTCTCAAAGCCAAACGCCTTGTAGGTGCCATGCACTTCAAAGCCTGTGAGCAGCATGAAGATGATCAGCGCCGCCTGGCTCCAGTGCCAGAAACGCTCGAAACCCTTGAACAGATAAATGCGTGCCATGATGGTGTGCTCCTTATTTGTGTGTGCGTTTGCCAGAAACAACGCGGATCAGACCGTGGCCGATCACGCCCAGCAGAACCAGCGCCATGGCGGCCCAGCCCACTTTGTCCAGACCCGCCATGTGGTCACGGCTGCGCCCGGGCATGTAAACACCGTCGACTTTTTCAAGCCGACCGTTGTTGACGTGGCAGTCAGCGCAGGCCAGCGCCTTGTCTTTGGGGGCGACCATGTGGGTGATGGGCCACATGCTTTCGGTCTCAATAAACTCGACTTTGCCTGAGAACTTTTCGTGGGCATTGGCCATGCCAACCTTTGCCGCCTTGTCCCAGTTGAAGTTCTTCCAGTAAGCGGTGTCGTCGTTACCCGCCAGGTGGTTGATGATGAGCGACTTGTTTTCCGGGTCATACGGTTGTTTGCCGCGGAACATCTTGATCGGCCAAATCATCGACTTGCCGTCGGTGGCGCTGCCTTCAAAGTGGTTGATGGGCACCGGCTTGTCACTTCTCTCGATCTTGTCGCCTGTCAGCGTGTACTTGACGGTGCCGTTGAACCAGACATATTCAGGAATGACGTTTTCTTTCCAGATGAAGTCACCCTTGATGCTGGCGTAGGTGTCGTAGCCATCCTCGTTTCTCACGCTAAACGGTTTGCCATTGGCGTCCATCTTGCCGGCGGTAGACCAGTCCCACCACATCTTGGTCGGTTGGCCGCCGCGGGCAAACGCCGGGATGTGGCAGGTTTGGCAGGCAATCTTGGCGGTGTGCTCGTTCAGGCGTGCCACCGGGTGCGGTGTCTGGCCGTGGCATGACTGGCAGGTAGCGGGGTTGCTGGTGTCAGCCTTGCCGCGCAGGTGAGCCGGTGCCTTGTCCTTGGCTGTCGGGGCGTAGCGGCTGCCAGGCACCTGGTGACCGTCGGTTTGGTGGCAGGTGGCGCAACTGAAGTTGTTGCCCTCAACGGCCATGTGCACGTCAAGTGCTTTGTCTGGCGCTTCCAGCGAGCTGTCAAGGTCGCCGTGTTTCACGCCGTCACCGCCGCCCCCGTTGAAGTGGCAGGCACCACAGGTGGTACGTTTGGTGGGTCCCACTTTTTGGGCAATCTCCGCCAGGTTGATACCGTGAATGATCTTGCCCGAGCCCGGGGGAAACTCGGTGTCCTTGACGACCGGGTTACCGGCAAAGCCAGAGGGTTTTTTGAACTTGCCGGTGCTGTCGTGGCAAACCAGACAGTCGACGTTTTCTTCTTCGTTGAATTCAGTCTGCACGTCTTTCCAGCCATAGCCAATGTGGCAGCTGCTGCAACCACCTTCATTGGATTTAACCGAGGTGCAGAAGTTATTGACGATGTGCTTTTTGCCCAGCAACTGACCGGTCTGCGGGTTTTTGTATTCCCATTTCCAGTGCTGGGTTTGGTGAATTTGCTTGGACGCCTCGGTGTGGCAGGTCAAGCAGGCCTTGGTGACCGCAGGCCCCGAGTCAAACGGCCCGGCCAGGGCGGGGAACTTGCTGTGGTCAGCGGTGGATTTGACCAGCTTGGCTGCACTGGTTTCAGTGGCTGCCTGCGCTGCGGCAGTGGCGAGCAGAACAGTGACGAAGAACGCCTTGAGTAAATGATGACTTGTCATAGCTGTTCCTTTGAAAAGGAACGGCCTGTGCCCCAACTTTTGATGCACAACGCCGTTCCAAATTGGTAACGGCATTGTTCAGAAATCAATGAAAACTCTTATTGATTTAAATCAGTACTTTCGAATATATGTTTATTTCAACTAACAAATCAATAGCAATTGAAAAGCGCTAACTCGCTTTGTCATTGACGTCCATTTGCGAGTAAACCGAACGGCACAGGTTAGTGACGCGCTGGTCAACAATGCGGTAAAAAATCTGCGTGCCGCTGCGCCGCTTGCCCAAAATGCCCGCTTTGTAGAGGGTATTCAGGTGCTGCGAAATGTTCGGTTGCGTGGTTTTGACGTCCTGCAACAACTCGCTGACATTTTTTTCGGCGCCGCAAATACTGCGGATGATGCGCAGTCGCATGGGCGCTGCCAGCACCCCAAACAGCTCTGCCGCGGTCTCGAATTGATCGTCGGTCAAGTCCATTCTTGCCAGACCAGCCGGATCAGATGATTGATTCATGATGTCGCCTCTTTCGTTGTTTTTGAATTAATGCGTATTTTCCTCTAGATGCTGTGCGAAACATCCACCGCTTTAAGTAGTTGCCAGCTTAAGCCCTAAACTGCGGCCATGACCTGCCTGACCACCGCCTGGACCGCCCATGCCGGCGAACTGCGTGGCTGGCTGCGTCACCGTACCGGCAACACTGCGCTGGCCGATGATTTGTTGCAAGACCTGTTTTTGAAAGCACTGCGCCAGGGCGAGCGCTTTTGCGAGCTGCACAACGCCCGAGCCTGGCTGTTTGAAGTGGCGCGCAACCTGCTGGCCGACCACCTGCGCGTGTCGCACCACATGGTGGAACTGCCAGAAGACCTGGTTGCGCAGGCTGAAGACGTGGACACCGTGGACGCACTCACTGGCTGTCTGCCGCGCGTGCTGACAGAACTGAGCGCCGACGACCGCGAAGCCATCACCCTGTGCGACTTGCAAGGCATGCCCCAAGCCGAATTTGCCAAGCACAAGGGCTTGACCTTAAGCGCGGCCAAGTCGCGCGTGCAACGCGCCCGGGTGCGCTTGCAGGCGCAGATGCGCGTGGCGTGTCAGGTCAAGATCGACGAGAGTGGCATGGTGAGCGACTTTGTTCCGCGTCTTGTTGTGTGAAAGTGCTACTATATATATAGCTGCTTGCGCTTATTCTGCAAGGGCTAGAGGCATATTTATGTAATAATTCTTGAATCGCCTGCGTCTTTTATGCCGCAGCCCCGTCTTCAATGGCATGAACACCTTAGCCGCCCCCCTAAAAACCTGGCCATCGCGCCAGCCCGTGCTGTTTCTGATTTTGTCTGCCGTTGCTTGGCTGGCGCTGTACAACACGCTGATTCCGGCCTCTGAAGCACTGGTGGCGATGCTGCCGGTGGATCGCAGCAGCCATTTGGGCGGTGCGCTGCAGTTCTTCTTTTACGACACGCCCAAGGTGCTGATGCTGCTGACTGCGGTGGTGTTTGTCATGGGCATGGTCAATAGCTACTTCACGCCTGAGCGCACCCGCGCGCTGCTGGCCGGGCGTTCAGAGGGCGCAGCCAATGTCATGGCCGCGTCCTTGGGCATCGTCACACCGTTTTGTTCTTGCTCTGCTGTGCCGCTGTTCATTGGTTTTGTGCAGGCTGGCGTGCCGCTGGGCGTGACGTTTTCGTTTTTGATCTCGGCCCCGATGGTCAATGAAGTGGCCTTGACGCTGCTGTTTGGCATGTTTGGCTGGAAGGTTGCCCTGTTGTACCTGGGTCTGGGCCTGACCGTGGCCATCGTGGCGGGCTGGATCATTGGCCGCCTGAAGATGGAAAACCACCTGGAAGACTGGGTGCGTGACATGCCCAAAATGTCTGCCGAGTTTGAAGCCACAGGCATGACGCTGGGAGACCGCATCGAGGGCGGCTTTCATGCGGTGAAAGAGATTGTTGGCAAGGTCTGGCCGTATATTCTGGGCGGCATTGCGCTGGGTGGCCTGATCCACGGCTATGTGCCTGAAGACTTCATGGCCAGCTTCATGGGCAAAGAGGCGTGGTGGAGCGTGCCGCTGGCCGTCGTCATGGGTGTGCCGATGTACAC
>Ga0210025_1001589_pt1 | contig 24194 bp, 24 predicted proteins | sample CryGeyme20150102_FD_183989 | JGI IMG/M metagenome (GOLD analysis project Ga0210025, IMG submission 183989) | Groundwater microbial communities from Crystal Geyser aquifers in Utah, USA - Crystal Geyser metaG 2015-0102 (SPAdes) (version 2) | ecosystem: Environmental > Aquatic > Deep subsurface >... | reverse complement strand
TCGGCACGATGCTCACCAACCATTCGAACCGCGCGTTCGCGGACCTCAGGCGAAAACTTGTTTCTTGCGTTGCTCATTATAGCTCCTTCTCACAGATAGGAGCCTCCAGCAAACCCGGGACGCTTCAATGGTATGGAAACAAGACCGAGCGCCCTCGTGGTGTCGATCCCTACTCTCCAAAGTCACCCGATTACGCACAACGCTCCAAAGTGACAAAACTCAAGCTCCCCAGCGGGGCTGTGATTGTCCACACCGGCTAACCAGCCAAACCCCTCAAGAACCCTCAAGCGCCCTGTCAGTCTCTGGCGGGGCGTTTGTCGGTGAAGAAAGCAAACAACATGGCTCAATCCAAACGCGGATCAATGCGCGCCGCAATCAATGCGAAGTGCAAAGACTGCATATACGATAACCTAGAACGCGGAACGTGGCGGCAACAGGCGGCTGAATGTACAGTGACAAAGTGCTCACTGTTCCCATTCCGTCCGATGCCCAGCCAGCGCGCGCTGGCACAGTCGGTAACGCAGGCCTAAAGGCAGTATCTTGGATAGGCGGTCGGACGAGTGGGGCCTCCATACCCCAAACCCCGCCGCCTATCCATTTTACAGCCTTAAAGCGTGTAATCTCAGATGCCCCGCCGCAATATCCCCGGGCCTGTACCTCCCGATCATAAGTGGTGCTTCAAGTGCAACGCGGCGCGACCGTACAGCGCCTACACAACATGCCGCAGCAAGCCTGATGGCCTGAACCACTGTTGCAGGACATGCGCCAAGAGGCAGCGAACAGGAACCGCCAAGATCAATGCAATGATGGCAAGCTGGCCCGCTCCTAGACCCCGCAATTCACTCTTTACGAGTCGATTTGAGGATAGCTGGGAGGCCGAGCTGCCTGACCTCTGACTCACACCAATAGCCGGAAAGAAACAGCCTTTAAGGCTGTAAATCCAGAAGGAATCAATCAATGACCAAGTTCCCCTTTGCCGCCGCCGCCCGCTCTATCGAGTGCCCCGCGCTTCACAGTGAGTTTGTGAGGCTTTCCCGCAACAGCCCTTCAAGATCAGCCGAAAGTCTTTTGCAGGGCCTAAAGCGAAGACGAAGAGCCTTTTAGATTTTGGTGCAAAATTGCGAGGCGGGATATACGTACGCAACAGCGCCCGCCACCCCCCTATGGGGTCCGCACCCGAGACTAGCAGCACTGGCGCGGAACTCGTTGCCCGATGATTTCGAACCTTGCGAGGTCCGCGCCAAGAGTGCCGCCGGTTTGTGGCGGGGTGCGCGTTGTTTACATGCTTCAGCGAAGAACAGTATCCCCTGCGAGAAACGTATCAACGAGGTTACTGAGGTATCTAGCGCGACGGGTGATTTCTTCATCCTCCCTCAATTCCTCCGCGACCAATCGCCTATGGTCGCTGCCGGGGCTTCCGCTCCGCTCGCAGAAACTGTCCACCCGTTGGCTGATAGCGCGCGCTCGGTTCTCTATTGATTGGTCCAATTGCAATTCCCTTGTTTGCTCACCTCTCATTTGAGGCACCGCCAAGTTACACAGTACCGGGCGCGGCGCTAGGGGATGGTTCCATTAGCCAAAGTGCTTTGAGTCCAGTCGAGTCCGAAACACGATAAGGCGAGGTTTACGCACTAGACAGGCGGGTAGCTGATAGCATACAAAATAGCCTAACGTCCGTTGCGCTGTTTTGTATGGAGATGATTATGTGCCGAGTTATAGCTTACTACCGAGTATCAACCGAAGGTCAGGGCCGGTCTGGCCTTGGACTGGAGGCACAGCGGGAAGCAATCCGCTCCCTATGTGCTGGCCGGGGGTGGGAAGTGATCGCGGAACATACCGAGATTGAAAGCGGGAAACGAGACGACCGCCCCGAACTAGCAGCCGCTATGCACCGCGCCAAGGTCACTGGCAGCGTCCTAGTGGTCGCCAAGCTTGACCGCCTAAGCCGCTCCGTTAGTTTCCTTGCGGCGCTGCAGGATAGCGGGGCGCGGTTCATTGCTGCCGACATGCCAGAGGCGAACGAACTGACCGTGCATATTATGGCGGCGGTGGCGCAAGCCGAGCGCAAAGCTATCGGCACTCGGACAAGAGAAGCCCTCCAAGCTGCAAAGGCGCGGGGCGTGAAGCTGGGCAATCCCAACGGCGCAGCCGCCCTGAGACGGGCTGGCAAGGGCAATCGGGACGCTGTGGAAGCGATTAAGGGCAATGCTGATAGCTTCGCCGCCGACCTCTTGCCGATCCTGCAGGATATCCGCGAGAGCGGCGCTCAATCCCTTTCAGCAATCGCCGGTGAACTCAATGCTCGGCATATACAGACTGTAAGAGGCGGTCAGTGGTATGCGAGTAGCGTTAGGAACCTGATAGGACGGTTAGAAGCCCAGCGTGCTGCCTAGCCGCGCACCCGCCCCCTGCCCTGCTTTATGTTCTGCGCCTTTTTGCTTCCAAAACAGCTTCATCAAAGAGTTCAGGTGAAATCGCTCGCAGCCCGTCCACCTTTTCCGATTGGGAGGCAACAAAGCTGGGATCGTTATACAATTTAATCATATTGCGGCCAAGTTCGTGCTTTTCTTCCAAAGACATCCTTTTCCAACGTCCCGCCGCCGTGTTTGAAATGAAGGAAAGTTCCCCTACGTCCGCTTCCGCTTGTTTTTCAGTTCGCACACCCAGCACAATATCTGCCGCAATCGGCCCGAGCCATCCGAGATCGATCTCTTCTTCGTTTTTATTCGCTGCACGTCGATCCAACTCATCGCGCTGGAATTGCATCCCGCCTTTGAAAACAGCCCACACGACGAGCGCTACTAATACCCATGTCCAAAAATCCATTGGCGACCCTCTCCCCCTCAGTGCTATATGTACACCATCACATGAGGGCCGCCTATTTACAATCGCAGAACAAAGATTGTTCGAGTCCGCATTAGACCCTACTTTGGTTTATGACAGTGGTAATCGCCGGTCTTCCTGTTGGTATGGCACCCCTTTGAATCTGTGCCACCACTATGACTTTTCACGGCGGGGCCTGCCTCTGATGCCGGTTCGGGTGCGGTCGTGGTCTCCGCTGTTTTCCCTGCCGGTGTTTCGTGGGCGACGGCAGGCGCAGCGATCATAAGTGCAAGTGCGGTGGTGACGATGAACTGCATCAATTTTCTCCCTGTTGAAACTTAGCGGTATCGGCAGTTTCACATTCTACAAAACTTTGTAGCCCACCCCTATGGGCACAACCGTAGCAATTCACTAATTAAAAACAGACTTGTCCCACAAACCTGTCCCACACGCCTTAGTTTATAGGTCTTATCTATTTGATTTAATTATCTTTTATAGAACTGGTTGGGGTGGCAGGATTCGAACCTGCGCATGGCGGCATCAAAAGCCGCTGCCTTACCACTTGGCGACACCCCAATAGTTGCGAGCCTGATTCTGGCGGGCCGCGCTGGTGAACGGGCCTATTATCCAGTTTGCCCGCAAGGGGCAAGAGGCAGTTATATCTATGCTTCGAACAGCCTTTTGACCCAGCCATGATTGTCTGGTGCGATCCCGCGCTGGATATCGACCAGCCGCCGCCGCAATTTTTCGGTCAATTGACCCGGTCCGCCGCCGCCAATGGTGAATTCCCCTCCGCTGGACCGGACTGTCCCAACAGAAGTGACAACCGCCGCGGTTCCGCAGGCGAAGGTTTCGACCAGCTTGCCGCTGGCGGCATCGGCTTCCCACTGATCGATGGCATAGGGCTCTTCAACCACGTTCAGACCTTCTTCCCGGGCCAGAGTCATGATCGAATCGCGGGTAATGCCGGGCAGGATCGTTCCACTCAGCGGCGGCGTGATCAGCTTGCCATCATCCATGACGAAAAACAGATTCATGCCGCCCAGTTCTTCGACCCATTTATGCTCGGCCGCATCGAGAAACACGACCTGGTCACAATTTTTCTCAATGGCTTCAGCCTGCGCGACCAGACTGCCAGCATAATTGCCGCCGCATTTCGCGGCACCGGTGCCACCCGGTGCTGCGCGGCTGAAATGTTCAGATACCCATATCGTGATCGCCGAAGCGCCACTCTTGAAATAGCCGCCAGCCGGAGAAGCGATAACCAGATAGAGATATTCCTTGGCCGGACGAACGCCGAGAAACACTTCGCTGGCGAACATGAACGGTCGCAGATAGAGCGAACCGCCCTCGACGGAAGGAAACCATTCGCGGTCAATGTCGACGAGAGCCTCGACAGAATCGAGAAACGCCTGTTGCGGAAGTTCAGGCATTGCCATCCGCCGGGCTGACGCCTGAAAGCGTTTTGCATTTTGCTCAGGTCGGAAAAGAGCGGTGGCACCGTCGGCGAGACGATAGGCTTTCATTCCCTCGAATATTTCCTGGGCATAATGCAGCACAGAGGATGCGGGATCCATCAATATCGGTTCACGCTTGGTGATTCTGGCATCATGCCAGCCTTCGGTTTCAGTATAACGGATCATCGCCATATGGTCGGTGAACAGCGTCCCGAAACCGGGGTTCTCCAGAAGCTTGGTCCTCTCGCTTGCGTGCACCGGCGTGACGCTTGGTTCCAGCTTGAATTCCAGGTTTGCTATATCTGCCATATACTGCCGCTTTCGATGTGATTCATGCCGACCAATGGAAGAATTGGAAGCATAATCCAATTGTCTTGCAATCCCCTAATCAGCCTGTCAAGATACGTCAACATGACTGACGTATCTCGCCCTGCCATATCCCCCGGAGCCTCTCCGCTATTTCTGCGCGAAGACGAAATCCGGCGCGGAATCGAGCTGCTTTATTTCGGCTATACCAGACTGACCAACGCGATCGATCAGGAACTGGCGAAACAGAGTCTCGGCCGGGCCCACCACAGAGCGCTCTATTTCATTGCGCGACAGCCTGATTTGACCGTCGGCGAACTGTTAAAATTGCTTGCGATCACGAAACAGTCACTGGGTCGGGTACTGAAGGAATTGCAGGAGCAGGATTTCATTCTGACCTCTCCAGGAGTTGTCGACCGCCGTCAAAAGCTGCTGCGTCTGACCGAAAAAGGCGCTGAACTGGAATCGGAACTATTTCGGCAGCTGCGCCAAAAACTGTCTTCGGCTTATGTTTCTGCCGGACAGGAGTCGGTAACCGGCTTCTGGCACGTTCTGGAAGGCCTGATTCCCGAAAATGACCGTAAGATGGTGTTCGACTTGCGCGGCGACAACGGCTGAGACAGCAGGGGTTGCTAAACCGCGTGGTCTTTGGCTGATGGCCAACACTTGCCGCATGTGCCCACCAAGATCGGCCAGCCCAATGGATCAGGCTTCGCCGACGGTATCCACCATTGCATGCTCTATTGCATCCTGCGGGCTCTTGTCGCTCCACAATACAAACTGAAATACCGGATAAAAACGTTCCCACTCTTCAATCGCCAGATCGACAATGGTCTGAGCCTGATCCAGACCGAGCAGGCCGCTTCCGCCCAGCAGCGTGGCGTGGCGAAACAACAATATATTATTATTCGACCAGAGATCGAAATGGCCGAGCCACAACTGCTCGTTGATCAACCCTAGCGTCTCGTAAATGACCGCTGTTTTTTCCTCCGGAACCCGAATCTCCGGTAACAACAGGATTTGCAGGACATGATCTTCGTTCCGCCAGATGGCCCGCATCTGATAACTGGTCCAATTGCCTTTTATCTCGACGGACAGTTCGTCGTCCCCGACATGATTGACCGACCAGCCGCGGGCCTCAAAAAAGGCCGCCAGCATATCCACGGGTGGTGCTTCATCCTGATCAAGCTCTTCCCATTGGTCGTCAAGCATTGTGGTTCCAGATCCTTTGCAAATGCAAACCTAGTGGCCCACTTGACGGATCAGGGCAAGGCGACCGAGCATCGGTCGTCACATTGTTTGTGGGAACGCTGTGGATAATGAACGGCAATCAATCGCCGGTCGGTGTGACGATCAGCCGTCTTTTTTCGGAGGCGGCGTCTTCCGTCCAGCCGTTTTTGGAGCGGCAGGTTTGCTGGTGGCCGCAGACTTCGCCGCTGGCTGCTTTTGCGCGCTGGCGCTTTTCTTTTCCAGCGCGTCGATGCGCTTCTTCAGTGCGTCCGCTTCGGTCCGGGCTTTGGCAGCCATTTCCTTCACGGCTTCAAATTCCTCGCGCGAGACGAAATCCATCCCCCCGAACCACTCCTTGGCGCGTTCCCGCGCACTGGCTTCGGCTTCGCGTCCAACGCCGGCCACGGTCCCGGCCACACCGTTCAACACTTTGGAAAGGTCATCGAAAAAGCGGTTTTGGCTTTGCATGTCATTAAACTCCGTCACGGCCGGTCAGGGCCAAAAGAAAATCTACTCTATATCTGGGTTCTCGCGGCCGGAACGACAAGGGTTTCCGCTCCCGGATTCAACCAGTCGATCTGTTTGTTCAGAATCGCAGCGAAACATAGCCATGCGAGATAGGGCACCATCAGCCAGGCGGCGGCCTTTCGGATCCGGCCAAAGACCAGCGTTGTCGCCAGCGCCAACATAAAAACTATTGTCAGCAGCCAAAAGGCTGCCGCGACCTGATGCATGCCGAAAAACAGGATGGGCCAAAACAGGTTGAGTGCATATTGCACCAGATACAGGATGATCGCCAAGCCGCGCAAAGGCGCGCCGCGGGCATGCAGCACCATCGCAAAAGCCGTCCCCATCATAATGTAGAGCAGCGCCCAAGCGGCACCAAATACCGCGCCCGGTGGTTGTGCCGCCGGCTTGATCAGCGCCTGGAACCAGCGATTTTCGTCACCGGTATTGGCAAATTGGCTGAACGTAAAACCGAGCAGTACCGTGATCGGAACGACAAATAATATCCACCGCAGCAAGGACATTCGCAGCTGACCTTTTGAAGCAATCTGATTCACAGGGGCAGCATCCTTGATCGAAAATTACACGAATCGTCAGCGAACGATTTGCTCGCAACCCCTACACTTTTAACAATTTATCGCCGCTTGGCTAGCGTTAAGCGGTTTCACCCTCAGCGCCCCATATCCATGTTCTATTCCCCCTGCCCTTGGTATTTTTTAGCTTCATCGCCATCTTGGTCAGACGGCGGTCTTCGGACAGCAATGGAACAAACCATTGATTGTGACATATAGGACGGGCTGCTAGGCGATTTTTATGAATGATAAAACCAATTCTACCGACATAGACACGCCGCCCGCACCGCTAAAAAAGATCGGTAATTTGCGGATGGTGTTTGCCCGGGCAGTCAAATATCCGAAGGAAATCGTCTTTGCTTTGCTGGCGCTTTTTGTCTCTGCAATGGCAACATTGGCGATACCGGCCGGCTTCAAAACCATCATCGACAAGGGCTTTATGGCTGGAAACGGCGATGTTGCTCCCTATTTTCAGGGTCTGTTGGGAATTGTCGCGGTGCTGGCTGTGGCAACGGCATTCCGCTTCTATTTTGTTAGCTGGCTTGGAGAACGGGTTGTCGCCGATCTCCGGCTCGCGGTGCAAGCAAACCTGCTGCGTCTTGCTCCAGGCTTTTTCGAAGAGAACCGGCCATCGGAAATCGCGTCGCGGTTGACCTCCGATACCGCGATAATCGAACAGGTGGTCGGCACTACGGTGTCTGTCGCTCTGCGAAATATCGTCATCGGGATTGGCGGGATCATCTATCTGTTCACACTAGCCCCTGCGCTGACTGCCGGGTTGCTGCTTGCGATACCCGTGATCATTCTACCGATTGTGTTTATCGGTCGAAAACTGACCAATGTATCGCGAACCAGCCAGGACCGGGTGGCAGACGTTGGCGCGATGATTGCCGAAACTCTGGGTGCTATGAAAATTGTTCAGGCTTTTGGGCAAGAAAAACGGGAACATGAAAGGTTTGGCGGCGCCGTCGAATCAACGTTCGATACCGCCAAGCGACGGATCCGGCTGCGTGCTGCGATGACGGCGATTGTGATCGGCCTGATCTTTACCGGCCTCACCATGCTGATGTGGCGCGGCGCAATCGGAGTGTCAGAAGGATCAATATCCGGCGGTACAATTGCTGCCTTCGTGATCACTGGTGGTTTGGTAGCGGGAGCGTTTGGGGCACTGACAGAGGTCTATGGTGATCTCCTACGTGGCGCCGGGGCAGCGGGTCGGTTGGCGGAACTATTGTCCGAAGAACCGGGCATCGCGGCGCCAAAAAATCCGATTGCCTTGCCGCTGCCCTCGCGCGGTCAGATCGCATTCGACAATGTCACATTTTCCTATCCCACACGCCTCGACACGCAGGCGCTCGCCAATTTCTCGCTGACCGTTTCTCCCGGCGAGACAGTTGCCGTAGTCGGCCCGTCCGGTGCCGGGAAATCTACCCTGTTCCAGTTGGCCCAGCGGTTCTACGATCCTCAGAGCGGCTCGGTGCGGATCGATGGCGTTGCCCTGCCCTCGGCCGATCCGGCGGAGATCAGAAAGCGCATGGCGCTGGTGCCCCAGGAAACGGTGTTATTTGCCGCCTCAGCTCGCGACAATTTGCGCTACGGCAAGTGGGAAGCGACCGACGACGAAATTTGGGAAGCGGCGCGCGTCGCCAATGCCGAGAAGTTCCTTCGTGCCCTGCCCGACGGACTGGACAGTTTCATGGGCGAAGCCGGAACCCGGTTATCCGGCGGGCAACGCCAGCGCATCTCGATCGCCCGCGCTCTGCTCCGCAACACCCCAATCCTGCTGCTCGATGAAGCGACTTCGGCGCTGGATGCGGAAAGCGAAAAGCTTGTTCAGGACGCATTGGACCATTTGATGCAGGACCGCACCACCATCGTCATTGCCCATCGGCTGGCGACCGTGCGGTCTGCGGATCGCATCATTGTGATGGATGAGGGCCGCATTGTCGAACAGGGCGACCATGACAGTCTGATAGCCAAAAACGGGCTCTACGCCAGGCTGGCGGAATTACAGTTCAGCAGCGCCGAAACAAGTCGGGCGAAGATAAACATCTAACCGTCCTCCCAACAGAGCGAACAAAAAAAAGGGGGCCGCGATATATTATCGCGGCCCCCTTTTTTGCTTCTAAGCCACCAAATTAGTTGGGTGGCCGGCTGGCTTTGTTGAAGCTGCCATATTGTTCGTTGCCGACGAAGCCAAATTTGGTCACGCCGCTATCCTTGATCACCGCCAACGTGCGGTCGGTGGTCAGATAGGCGCTCAGCGGATCGGGCTGGAACTGAAGTTCAGGCTCGGGAACCATCGATTTCGTCTGGGCCAGATATTGTTTGACCTGATTCAGCGTCACCGGGCTGTCGTTCCAGATGATCTGGTTGGTTGCCGTGATCCCGAGGCGGTTTTTGACCGGATCGACGAAGTCTTCCGGTGGCGGACTATCATCCGCGACAGGCAGGTCGATCTTGACCGCGTGCGTTTGCACAGGGATTGTGATGATGAACATGATGAGAAGAACCAACAAGACGTCGATAAGCGGCGTCGTGTTCATCTCCATCATTGGCTCGCCATCATCGCTTCCGCCACTCATAGCCATTTGTGCGTCTCCTTAACTCTAAAACTTCGGCTGTCAGTCGGAACTATTCGACGACAATCGGGGTGGAAATAAAGCCTACTTTTGCAAAACCTGCGCGCTGCATGGTATAAATCGCGCCGCCGATGCACTTATAGGGCGTATTGATGTCACCGCGGATATGCACTTCAGGCATATCTTCCGGCGTCATATTCTCGACTCCACCAAAAGCATCAATCTGATCCTCAAGCTGTTTCACCGCCTTGGTAACCAACTCGTTGGAATCTACCGGAATAGTATTCCAATACACACGGCAGTTGCCGCCTGGGGTGGCTCCTGAATATTCGGGATCGCCCGGGTCACGCCCTGCCGCATCCGTCGTGGTGATCGACAGCAGCACATTTTCCCGCTTTGTTGTGGTCACTTCAAAGGGAAGCACAGGAAGTTCGAGCTTCACAGTCTGGATAACCACCGGGACCGCGATCAGAAAAATGATCAGCAGGACCAGCATAACGTCCACGAGTGGGGTAGTATTAATGTCGGATAGAGGAGTTTCCTCTCCGCCACCGCCCCCAACATTCATCGCCATAGGATTTTATCCTCTCAAAACTATACCATCTGAAGGGAACGAACGCTCCCTCGTCGCGCGTTGGCCGGGTTGCCTGCCACAAAAGCGGCTAGCGAACCCGGCCACCGACTTATTTCTTTACAGGTGCACCGGGGGCGGTCTTCACACCACCGGCAGTTGTTGCAACAGGCGCAGCAGCCGCCTTTGCGCCACCAGCCGTTGTTGCGATCGGCTTAACACCACCGTCGGAAGCCATGTAGCCAAGGACATCGTTGGAGAATGTAGCGAGCTGTTCGGCGATCCGCTTGTTGCGTCCCTGCAGCCAGTTGTAAGCCAAAACGGCCGGAACAGCCACACCAAGACCAAGGGCGGTCATGATCAGCGCTTCACCAACCGGGCCAGCGACGGCGTCAATCGATGCCTGACCGGCGATGCCGATTTTGATCAGCGCCCGATAAATACCGATAACCGTACCGAACAATCCAATAAACGGCGACGTTGCACCAACAGTTGCCAACCATGGCAGACCAGTTGCGAGCTTGGACTTGATCAAATCCTGCGACCGTTCGATCGATCCGTGCAGCCAGTCGTGGGCTTCAACCGGGTCGGTCAGCTTGGCGTGATCGGCATCTGCCTTGATCGCGTCATCGACTATCTGACGATAAGCCGAATTCTTGTCGAGCTTGGCGGCGCCTTCCTTGAGCGTGCCAGCACGCCAGAATGTCGAGCGCATCGCGTCGCCCTGCTTCATGATCTTGTTCTGCTCGAACAGTTTCGAAAACAGGATATAGAACGAAGACACAGACATGATCGTCAGAATTGCCAGAACAGACCATGCGATAACGCCGCCCTGCTCCATGGCTTCGACGAAACCGAAAGCGTTTTGTGGTGGAGTGGCAGCAGCGGCCAAAATTTCAATCAACATTTTAACATTCCCCTCAGGATAAACTAATTGCAAAAAAACTGGTGCGGGAAGAGCATCTTCAAATGCCCTTCCCAATTTACATTATTTGGGTATCTGCCAACGAACGGCGTTCGAATAAGATCCATTTGTTGGATTGCCGTTGGCGTCAAGAGCAGGTCTAAACCGCGCACGTCGCGTCAGGTTTTTGCAGGCAGCTTCATCCAGATCAGGATGGCCGCTAGAGCCCGTAATCTGACAATCGGATACCCGGCCGTCGGCGTTAACAGTTAACCGAAAACGCGTAGTCCCTTCCCTTTCTTCGCGCAGAGCCCGCGAAGGATAATCATTCGCATTGGCCCAGCTTCCCGGATTGCCACGAGGCTCCGGATTCGCCCGTTGTGGGGGTGGGGGTGGCGGTGGTGGTGGTGCCGGCGTCGCTACGACAGGTGCAGGCCGCGGCGGTGCTGTTGGAACCGACCGGATCACCGGCCGCGGTGCAACCACGGGCGCCACGATTGGCGGTGGCGAGACTACAGGCGGCGGTTCAATTGGCTTGTCCGGCGGTGGTGGTGGCTCCTCCGGCTCTTCGGGCGGTTCTTCTTCTTCAATGTCAATCATATCCAGCTGCGATGCAACCTTCTTGACAGCGGTATAGGCTAGCCCGGTGACCAGCGCATAGCCAAGTAGAATGTGGATGATTACGACAAGAGCAATCGATATGATCTTGTTCGAACTCATCTCTTGGTCAGCATAAGCCATTCAGAAATGTAACTCCTTTTTCCCCATCACAAGGTAGTATACTCCATTGCTGAAGTTCCAGACAAAGAGCGAGAGGCTTGGAAACCATCGCGACCCTTATTATCCCCATGACAACTTTTCGTTCGCTTGAAAGCTATCTTAAATTTGTTTTAACGTGCTAGTTCCAAGCAGGCAATCGCTTTGTTGGTTCAGCATCGATTAAGCTGTCAAAGACCCAAAAAAGGGGCTAAAACCTGTCATCTTTTAACCCTGTTTCAGAGAAAATCATGCGCTCCTTAATGTTGTTCAGCTTAGCCCTGTTTGCCACCCAAATTGGTGTATTTCCAGCTTTCTCACAGGTCGGAGGGGAGAGCGATCCACTGCAATATGCCGACATCGCCGACCTTAGTGGGGACGCCCCTATCATTATTCACATTACGGTTAAGGAAGCCATTAAAGTCGACCCTGAACGCGCGCCAAACGCGCCTCCGGGCACGCAGCGCTTTTATATTATTGCGTCCACCAACGCTCTGATTCGGGGACAGGGAGGCGTCGGAGAAACCATTCGTTATATCGTTGATCTGCCGTTGGATGATCGGGGACGCGCTCCAAAAATCAAGAAACAGCCGTTCATTATATTCGCCCGTCGGCCTTCCGGCGGCGGCAACGATAATGTCCAGCTGGTCGCCAAAGACGCGCAAATTGCATGGACGCCAAGTCGCGAACAGCGGGTTCGTTCCGTCGTCCGGGAGCTGGTCGCCCATGATGCACCGCCGGCAATTTCCCGGATCGCGAGTGCTTTTCATGTACCGGGCACTATCATCGGCGAAGGTGAAACGCAGATTTTCATGGAAACGGACACAGGAACGCCTGTTTCCATTACCGTGCTGAAGCGGGATGGGCAGCGGAAATTCTGGGCTGTCTCGCTCGGCGAAATAGTGGACGAGGCAGCGCGCGCTCCGGTCAGAAACAGTCTGCTCTGGTATCGGCTGGCCTGCTTCCTGCCCCGGCAATTGCCAGCCCCTGCGGTCGCCGGCGATACGCTGGCAAACGCTCAGCAGGCCCGCAGCGATTATCAGACCGTGCTCAAGGATCTTGGCGACTGTCCAAGATCACGTCAGCCCTGAAGCGGCAGAACTAGTACTGGCATTCGTGCATGGCGTCGCTAATAAGGCGCCAACAATCTGACCCACACGAAAGAGGCTATTGATCATGACTGCTCCGCTTCGCATCGCGCTCGCTGGACTGGGCACCGTCGGCACCGGCGTTATCCGGCTGATCGAAGAAAATGGTACCATGATCGCACAACGGGCTGGCCGGCCTATTGTCGTGACGGCGATTTCTGCTCGCGACCGGACCCGCGACCGTGGCATTGATCTGAATGGTTATTCCTGGAGCGATCAGGCCGAAGATCTCGCAGCGCTTGACGATGTTGACTGTGTCGTCGAATTGATCGGTGGTTCCAATGGCACGGCTCTGGAGCTTGCGCGCAAGAGCCTGGCAGCTGGCAAGTCTTTCGTCACCGCGAATAAGGCAATGATCGCACATCATGGCATGGAGCTGGCCAAAGCCGCAGAAACCGCGAATCTCTCGCTGCGATATGAAGCCGCTGTCGCTGGCGGGATACCTGTCATCAAGGGATTGCGCGATGGTGCGTCAGCGAACCGGATCGAACGCGTATATGGCATTCTTAATGGCACCTGTAATTATATCCTCACTGCAATGGAAAAACACGGGCATGCTTTTGATGACGTCCTCAAGGAGGCGCAGCAGATCGGCTATGCCGAAGCCGATCCCGGTTTTGACATCGACGGCGTCGATGCAGCCCATAAACTCGCCATTCTGGCGGCGCTATCCTTTGGCAAGGCACTCGATTTCGAAGGCGTGGAAATTGATGGTATCCGTAACATCATGGCGGCAGATATCGGCCAGGCCAAGGCCTTGGGATATCGCATCCGCCTGCTCGGCATGGCCCGGATCGACGACGGCAAATTATTCCAGCGGGTCAATCCCTATCTGGTGCCGGAAAGCCATCCGCTGGCTCATATCGAAGGATCAACCAATGCGGTGGTCGCCGAAGGCAATTTTTCCGGTCGCCTGATGTTTCAGGGTGCTGGCGCGGGTGAAGGGCCGACCGCCTCTGCGGTCGTCGCCGACCTGATCGATATCGCCCGGGGTGATGCCGGTACCGTATTTGCCACGCCCGCCAGCAAGATGGAGCCGTGTGAGCGCGCCGAAAGCGGCAACCGCATCGGCAAAAGCTACGTTCGCTTCATTGTAACAGACAAACCGGGCGTTCTGGCGGAAATAACCGCCGCCATGCGCGATGCCAATGTTTCGATCGAAAGCCTCATCCAAACCGAGAAAACCGATGAGGGATCGGTGTTGATCTCCATGGTCACGCATGACAGTCGCGAGCGTGACGTGTCGAAAAGCCTGGCGGCCTTGTCCAGTTCAACCAGCCTACAGGCGGTTCCGGTTGTGATGCATTTGCTGAGCGACGAGGACTGATCATTCGCCGGTTGCCGGTGCCAACGGTCTGATCATCGCCTGTTTCACGTAATCCTCATCGGGCACATCCGGGGAAACGGCTTGCCAAACACGGCCAGCCGCTCCGTCCACTCCCCCGCCGCTGCCACCGAAATTGACGCTTACCACCGAAAGGCCTTTGAAGCAGTTGCGTTCGTTCATCGTCACATAACAGCGGCCCTGCTGGATAATTTGCGGATTCCCCTTGGGCAGCGGCTCGCGAATTCTTGCGCCCGGCTCTGCTGCCAATTCGGGATATGGCAATCTTTGCTGACGATCGATTTCCGGAAGACCGCAAACCACAATCTCATCGGTCGGGCGAAAAAGCAGGCAGCCATCGGCATCGACGGCAGACAATTGCCTGGCGTTTTCGATGAGTTGATGAGTCCGTTCCGTTGGCTGTGCGCTCTGACCCAAGGCAGCCGATGGCATCATCAGGAGGATCAGGAAAACCTGTCTCGACATTGCAATATTGCTCCCCTATCGAGAGTTCAAAATTAGCCCCTGCAGAAGGAATAATCAATAATATGCCCAAAGCAAGCGACATATTGGACCGCGTACTGGTTATGGAAATGGTCCGCGTCACCGAAGCAGCCGCGATATCGGCAGCCAATCTGATCGGCCGAGGCGACGAAAAAGCAGCAGATGCGGCTGCCGTAGAAGCGATGCGCGCGGCGCTGAACGAACTGGACATATGCGGCACCGTGGTAATCGGCGAAGGTGAACGCGACGAGGCACCGATGCTTTTCATTGGTGAGAAAGTCGGACGCGGCTGCGAAGGCGAAGCGCCGGCGATCGATATCGCACTCGATCCGCTGGAAGGCACGACCATCACGGCAAAAGCCGGTGCGAATGCTCTGGCCGTGCTTGCCATCGCCGAAAAGGGCAATCTGTTGAACGCGCCTGACGTTTACATGGATAAATTGGCTGTCGGGCCCGGCTATTCGCCCAACATCATCGATCTCGACAAGTCAGTGACCGAAAATGTCACGGCCGTCGCCAAGGAAAAGGGCGTCGAACCATCCGAAATTATCGTCTGCGTTCTTGACCGACCGCGGCACGACAAGATTATCGCGGAGCTGCGCGGCATCGGCTGCGGAATCATGCTGATCCCCGATGGCGATGTTGCCGGCGTGATCGCGACCTCCGACGAAGACACGACTGTGGATATGTATATGGGCAGCGGCGGCGCTCCGGAAGGGGTACTCGCAGCGGCGGCGCTGCGCTGCGTGGGCGGCCAGTTCAAAGGCCGACTATTGTTCCGCAATGATGATGAACGCCAACGCGCCTATAAATGGGGCATCGAAGATCTCGACAAAATCTATGACCTGAAGGAACTGGCAAAAGGCGACGTTATTTTCGCGGCGACCGGGGTCACTCATGGGTCGCTGCTGGAAGGCGTCAAGAAATTGCGCGGCGGCAAGATGACCACCGAAAGCGTGGTTATGCGCGCCTCATCGGGCACCGTACGCTGGGTGAAGAGCGAGCATCGCATTAGCTGATGCGAAGGATGTTGCCTGAGGGACTGTTGTATCAGGCCAAAAAGCTGCGATTCTGCCTGCTGCTGCTGCCGACGCTGGTAACCGCTTGCATCTCTCCGGTGCAATATGGCGACATCCCCCACGCAAATTATGTCGAGAACGAGCGCTGTCGACCGGGAATCCAATCATCAGAAGTGCTGTCGGACAAACCCTATTTTGCCGTGACCAGCCGCTTGCCGGATTGCCGGACGGATCAGATTGCGCTGCTCAACCAGCGCAGCGACATTGTCCGTTACGGCCGGTTTGGTGCTCCCGAAGAAAGGGAAATCACCGATGCCAAGGGCAAGGCGAAAATGCAGAAGGTGATTCCGTTCGCGCTGAACAATGACCAGCAATGGTGGGACGATCTGGCGGCAGAAACCAAAAAGCATGACGGCCGCATCCTGCTCTATGTTCACGGATTCAAGGAGACATTTTTTACCAGCGCGCGCGACAGCACCCAGATTGCCCGCCTGACCGGTCTCGATATCCCGGTGGTGCATTATAGCTGGCCCTCGCAGGGCGAGTTTCTGAAATATGCCGCCGACGAAACCAATATGTATTATAATGAGCGCCAGTTCCGCAGCTTTCTGACCAGGCTGGCGCAACAACCATGGACCAAGGAAATCATTCTGGTCGCGCATTCGCTTGGTGTGCGATTGGCCATTCCGGCCATCGAATATGTCGACCGCAATAGCAGTAACGCCGATTCGAGCAATATTTCCAATATCATCCTCGCTTCTCCCGATGTCGACCGTCAGGATTTCGAGCGCGATATCGCCGAGACGGTGCTCACCATGCGCCGGGTCAATAATGATCGCCGGATCACGGTCTATGTATCGGCAAAAGACCGGGCGCTCGGCCTGTCGTACAATTTTCACGGCTATCCGCGACTGGGACGTCCGGACTGTTTCAATCCGTTCGAAGCGGCCTCGCTGCGCGAGCAGGGCTATCCCGAACGCTGCTATGCCGCCAAGACCAAATATGACACCGAGCCGGAAAAGAGCGGGTTGACGATTATCGACACCACCGCTGTCAGCCGTGGACAGTCCGGCCACAGCGACTATCTGCGCAACGCCCTTGCCTGCTCGGATTTCGCTGCGGTCGTCAACGGCACCGAAAGCAAGGCGAGCAAACGCAAGGACACAAGGCTGCGGCATGTGTTCGAGCTGGTGCCAGATCCCGATGGCGCGGAACTCGACGACCTTGCTGTGTGTCGCCGCAAGTCCGACTGATCATGCTGATCTGGCCCGCATAGATGCACAGTGGTTCCGGGCAACTGGAGGCACTGCTGGCCAGAGCCCGGTCCTGCGCGATCTGCGAAGGCCTGCCGCTTGGTCCGGCCCCTTTGCTCCAGGCCGGCACCAATGCGCAAATCCTGATCGCCAGCCAGGCACCCGGCAGCAAGACCCATGCGAAGGGCCGACCGTTTGACGATGTCAGCGGCAAACGGCTGCGGCAATGGCTGGGCGTGACCGAAGAGCAATTTTACGATCCGGATCTGTTTGCGATCCTGCCGATGGGCTTCTGCTATCCCGGCACCAGCAAAGGCGGCGACCTGCCACCGCGGCCAGAGTGCGCGCCGGCTTGGCGCAAACCACTGTTGGAGGCGATGCCGCAGATTGAGCTGACCCTAATTCTCGGCCAATATGCTCTGGACTGGCATCTGGGCGAGCGGAAATCCCGGACGCTGACCGACACGGTAAAGAGATGGCAGGAGTTCTGGCTCGAACTTCTGCCCCTGCCCCACCCCAGCCCGCGCAATATTCGCTGGTTCATGACCAATCCGTGGTTCGAAACCGACGTGATTCCGGTCTTGCAGCAGCGAGTCCAGGCGCTGATCTAGAACACGCCCATCGCCAGCCCGACGGAAAGGGTGGCCCCGAGTTCCCGGCATAGCGCAAGATCCTCTTCGCCGATGGTCTTGGGAGCCAGTATCGCTTCCTCGGTCTGGGCATGGGTGCAGATGATCGGCGTATCCATCACTTTCTTCAGCCGCCAGCCGGTTGCGATCCGTTCCAGCTGGGCCTTGGCATTCTCGCCATCAGATCCCGCGCAGATCATCGCGGCATAGGGGTGGCCCTCAATCTTGCCGAGCAACGGATAATAGCAACGGTCGAAAAACGCCTTCATCACCCCGGCAATTGCCGCGAGATTTTCCGGTGTCGCGAAAATATAGCCATCGGCGGCCAGCATGTCGTCCGGATGGCAGTCCTCGGCCCGCATCACGCGCACATCTGCGCCTTGCTCAGCCTGCCCGGCCTCGGCCGCAGCCTCGACCATCTGCTTGGTGCCGCCGGTGTAGCTGTAATAGACGATCAGAAGCTTTTTCATCCCGCCTTCCTAACAGCCAACTGACCGATTGTCAGCGCTGCCGGATTCCCGCATAGCGCCGACCATGAATGCAGTATTGAATGTCGAAAACTCCCTGTCCGGTCAGACATGGCGCTGGCGCAGCACCAGCGCCGACGCGCGCGATCCGGGGTTCCAGCCGGATGATCTGGTCACCCAGCTGTTGCTCGCCCGCGGTGCCAGCCGGGAAACGCTGGCGATCAACCGCGATCCGACGATCCGCGGCTTCATGCCCGATCCCTCGGTCTTTCAGGATATGGATGCCGCGGCCGATCGCCTGAGCCTTGCGATCAAGAATCAGGAAAAGGTCACCATTTTCGGCGACTATGACGTCGATGGCGCGACCAGTGCTGCCTTGCTCATCCGCTTGCTGCGGGATCTGGGGCTGGAAGCCGGCTATTATATCCCCGATCGGCTGATGGAGGGCTATGGCCCGTCCGGCGAGGCGCTGGTCAGGCTCGGCGAGCAGGGCAGCAATCTGGTGATCACGGTGGATTGCGGCGCGATGGCATTTGAAGCGCTCGACATGGCGCATCGGGCCGGGGTCGAGGTGATTGTCGTCGACCATCACAAATGCGCGGTGGAACTGCCTAAGGCGCTGGCGCTGGTCAATCCCAACCGGCTGGACGAAAGCGACGCTGGCGCCGAACATGGCCATCTCGCTGCCGTCGGCATGGCTTTCCTGCTCGGGGCGGCGCTGGTGCGGACATTGCGCAACCAGGGCTATTTCACCAACCGCGCCGAACCGAAGTTACTCGAACTGCTCGATATTGTCGCGCTCGGCACGGTCGCCGACGTCGCCCAGCTGCGCGGCCTCAACCGCGCCTTTGTGGCGCAGGGCCTCAAGGTCCTGGCCGGTCGCCAGAATATCGGGCTGGCGGCGCTGATCGACGCCAGCCGGCTCAAGCGCGCGCCGATTTGCTCTGATCTCGGCTTTGCCCTTGGTCCGCGAATCAACGCTGGTGGCCGGGTCGGCAAGTCCGATCTCGGCGTGCGCCTGCTGATCTCGCAGGATCCGGAAGAAGCGGCTGCGATTGCCGCCGAGCTCGACCATCTCAACCAGGAACGCCGCGCGATTGAGGCGCATGTGCTGGAAGAAGCCGATGCGATGTGTTCGTCGCAGCAGAACCAGGCGGTGGCGGTGCTGTCCGCCAAGGGCTGGCATCCCGGCGTCATCGGTATCGTTGCCGGACGAATCAAGGAGAAGCTGAACCGCCCGGCGATCATCATCGCGCTCGACGACGAAGGCATCGGCAAGGGCTCGGGCCGTTCTATATCCGGTATCGATCTCGGCGCTGCGATTATCGCCGCCAAGGACAGCGGCTTGCTGATCGCCGGCGGCGGTCATGCAATGGCCGCGGGTATCACCATCGAAGCCGACAAGGTCGACGCCTTTTCCGAATTTCTGAACGACCGGCTGGCCGACAGCGTCGGCAAGGCACAGGACGGCAAGGCGCTGTTGCTCGACGCGGTGCTGTCGCCCAAGGGCGTCAATCCGACGATGGTCGAAGCGATGGACGGGGCTGGCCCCTATGGCATGGGCTGGCCAGCGCCGCGCATCGCCACTGGTCCAGTGCGGATCATCAAATGCGATATTGTTGGCACCGATCATGTCCGGATGATCGTCGGCGGCGATGACGGTGCATCGATCAAGACGATTGCCTTTCGAGCGGCCGAAAGCGACATGGGCCAAGCGCTGCTCCGCGCCCCGAGGGGGCGTAAATTATGGATCGCCGGTCGCGCCAAGATCGACGACTGGGGCAGCCGCCCGGCGGCGGAAATCCATTTGGAAGATGCGGCCTGGGCCGATTGAGGGACAGCAGAACGACATCGGAATAGCGTGCCAATTGTCGTCCTTGCCGTGCTGGCACCGCCGCCGTCCGCCGCTGCCACGACCCGGAGCGGCACAAGCGGCGGTCGGTCTGCCACAGCGCCAGTAAATAGCCCCGAAATTCCGGCGAAAAGAGGGTTGACCAAAGCCCGGCACCCCCCTAATGGCCGTTGCTCGCTGACCAGCAATTGGTATGGCCCCTTCGTCTAAGGGTTAGGACGCGGCCCTTTCACGGCTGAAATACGGGTTCGAATCCCGTAGGGGTCACCAGTCACACGTCCATCAAAGTCCACAGAAGTCCATGAAAACCCTAGTTTTCTGCGGGTTTTGATGCTATAGTCGTCCATCAACATTCGGAGCGATTTGCCCGCAGGTACCATCAAATGATGGTATATTTGATGGTATATTTCCGAACAGCGTTTTGGAGGTACCATCAATGTCTTTGACCGTAACCAAGATCAAAAATGCCAAACCGGCAAGCAAACAATATAAGCTCACCGACTCCGATGGCCTCTATCTACTCTGTTATCCGACTGGACGGTTCGTTTGGCGAATGAACTATCGTTTTCTGGGTAAGCAAAAGACGCTTTCCTTTGGTAGGTGGCCTGATCTTGGATTGGCCGAGGCCAGAACCAAGCGAGACAGAGCCCGAAAATTGCTTGCGCACGGTAACGACCCGGCAGAACAGGCAAAGCTTGAAAAAATCGCTGCCACTGTTGCAGCATCAAATACCTTCAAAGCGGTTGCAGATGAATGGGTCGAGAAACGCGAACGGGACGGTCTGTCAAAAGTGTCGCTCAAAAAAATACGCTGGTTACTGTCGCTAACAATTCCCTCAATTGGTAATCGCCCAATCAATCAGATAACGCCACATGAACTGCTAGCCACATTGAGAAAGGTCGAAACGAACGGACGGTATGACTCAGCCAATCGCTTGCGCTCGACCTGCGGCCAAATATTTCGCTATGCCATTGCAACTGCCAGAGCAGACCGGGATATCGCAGCTGATTTGAAAGGTGCACTAACCGTAGCCCGGGTCAAACACCGCGCTGCAATTACCGACGCTGCGAATGCAGGCGCTCTTCTGCGCGCCATTGAAGGCTTTGAGGGATATGCAAACACGCGCATCGCTCTCCAGCTTCTCTCCCACACTTTTGTTCGTCCAGGCGAACTACGTTACGCTGAATGGGGTGAATTTGATTGGGACAATGTTGTTTGGACGATACCCGCCGAGAAAACGAAAATGAGAAAACCCCATTCAGTGCCATTATCGCGGCAGGTGCTGGCACTGATATCGACAATCGAACATGATGCGTCAATGAGCCGGTTCCTGTTCCCGTCATTGCGCTCAGTGGACAGGCCTATGTCAGAAAATACCGTCAACGCCGCTCTAAGGCGCATGGGCTTTGCCAAAGATGAGATGACCGGTCATGGTTTTAGGGCAATGGCGGCAACGCTTCTGAATGAAATGGGAAAATGGAATCCAGATGCGATTGAACGGCAGTTGGCACATGTTGACCGTGATACTGTACGCAGCGCCTACACGCGCGGGGAATATTGGGACGAACGCACCAAAATGATGCAATATTGGTCAGATCATCTTGACGGTCTGCGCGATGGTGCGAAAATTCTCAAAGCTAATTTTGGTCGTCGTCAAATCGGTTAGAAAAAGATCAACAACATGTCTATCTTTTGAGGATTGAAATTTTTTGAATTGCAGCAAATTTGAAAATCGGAGTCATGGTTCCAAAACTGACAAGAGAAGGTCTTGTCCTCCGAAGGCAGAGGCCACAAGTTCGAATCTTGTCGGGTGCACCATCTTTTCAAACACTTAGCACATTTTGGTGAGTTTTCAAAATTGAAAACTCACCAAAAACTCACCAACTTAATTACGCCGCCTCTTCCAACTCATCAGCTTTGACCTCTGACGCGGCGCATAGTGCCGGTGGCAACCAGTCCTTGCCAGCAAGACGGTCAGCCATAGCCAGCGCAAGATCGGTTTTCTTCATGCTGGCGCAATTATCCGCAACACTGTCCCCGCATTGCTCACGCAATATCTTGAGCAATGTCGGCTTGCTGACACTTTCGAAGAAGCCAACGGGTGGCTGCCATTTGGCTTTCATGTCGATTTGCGCCGCGAGCGCTATCTCATCCATCTGACCAATACCATTTGCGCCGTAACAGCCATTGGCATCGATTTGAGAGGCAACGAGACAGGCAAATAGCCGTTGCTTCACATCTTTATCCAATGCTCGGATGGCGCTCAAACTGTCATCATCGGACAAAGCCGCAATATCCTCCGCCGAAATTTCCTTGACCGAACGGATTTGGCTCTGCGCCATCAATGGCTCGTCCACCTCCACGGCCCTCGCATCGGGCTTGATCGAAAGCGGCAGTGCATAGCTGTCACCGTCATGGACAAGCTGCACCAGCAAGGTCTGGAGCAGCAGATCGAACGCCAGCTCAGGGTCGGTTGCTACCGCCTCGCGCACCGCCAATGTCTTGATCTTGATGAGGCTAGTTGTCAGCTTGGCACTGTAATCGGCTTTGGGCATTTTGCTGACATTGCCCGCACTGGCGCGCCGGAGATCAATCGCATGCGCTTCCAGTTGGCCATCATAGCCTAAAAAGATGATCGCCTTGCCGTTCGCTTTCTGCTCGTCGGTGTAGAAACACAGCGAGGCCTCAATGCGGCTTGCTTCGCGCTCCAGCTCGCGCAATTCCGGATTGAAATGACGATCTGCATCGTCATCATCGATGATCGCTTGCTGCGCCTTGGCATTGACTTCCAGTTGCTTTGCCTGTTCGTCGCTCGGCTCCATCCTTCCCTCGGGCTCCATCAAGCGCAGCGTGTAGAAATTATCGGGTCGCCCCTGACATAATTCCACCTGGCTCCATCCATCGTTCCGATAGTTTAATTCAACCTTGGCGAGTTTTTCCTCAACCAGCCTGAACAGGATTTCCGGGCTATCGGCATAGCCTTCGCCATCCTCGGCAAACAGATCGGCGGTCACGGTCCCGCCAGCTTCCTTATAATCCTCCAACGAAACGAACGTGAATAATTTGCTCTGGGTACTGACCTTCTGTTCGGTCAGCATTGAGCGTATCTGACGGGCGCTATCCCCTGCACGTTCAAAAACCGCCAATTGCCGCTCCAGATCATCGGTCAGCGTATAGGCCTGCGCCGCGCCCATGCCGATTTCATCTTTGGCAAAGGCAGCCAATATATCGGGATGCAGTGCGGACAGTTTGAGTACGCGCCTGACATGGGCGGGAGAGACGCCGTAGCGCGCGGCTATATCGTCGGAACTCATGGCCAACTGGACAAGCGCGCCATAAGCGGCAACGGCATCGGCGGGATGCATGTCCTCGCGCTGGATATTTTCAGCAAGAGACAGTTCAACCGCTTCGGATTTCTCGCGCACATCAACCGGAACCTCGTAGCTCGCGGCAATATCCCCCCGCTTCTGCAACAGCTTGAGCCCCCGAAAGCGCCGTCCACCGGCACTGACCATGTGATTGCGGCCTTCCTTGTAAACGACGAGATTTTGAATGACACCATGCGCCAATATGTCAGCGGCCATAGCGTCAATGGCCTTGGGTTCTACTTTGCGCACATTGAGCGGCGAAAGACGCAGGGTTGATAGCTTTACAGTCTTGCGGGTCATGTTCATTCTCCTTGAATTGTCAAAACAGGTCCATCTGGTCGCGCATTGGGTTCCAGAACCCGATATCGAGCGGCTTTTGTGATTTTGAGGGTTCCATTGGCTGCTCTGCCATCCAGGCAAGGCGCTCACCAAGCGAGATGGGCGCAACACCCTCGATGACGGTCTGACCGTCATCGACCTGCTTGGCTTTAAGTTCTGCCAAGCGCTCTTTTCTGGATTTTGGCATCAATTTTCCCCTTCTCTTCAAATGCGAAGCCAAAGGCCTCGCCTTTGCGCTTCTGCCCTTTGGCGAAAACCGGATGGGGAAGGGACAAGCTGAATCGCCTGCCCTGGCGCGGGCCAGCGGCTGCAAGCCGCCACACGGGGGCTGGCTATTCAGCTTGTGGGAAACGAAAGGGCAGCGCCCTTGGCGGTTTCCCTTTCAAAGGAAGACGCAGCCGCGAACGCGGCTTCGCCCTGAATTTGTAAATTCTATATGGCGAGTGTTGGGCCGGGGAACGAACCCGCTACGCGGGAGAGGTTGTGGTCGTGAGCTTTGGGTAGAACAGCAGCGTCGCGCATGGATTGAGCAAAGCCCAGGATAGGCAGAATATTTCGACTCCCTCAACCAAGGAGTCGAACG